>ENA-OZKD01000432-OZKD01000432.1-human-gut-metagenome-genome-assembly--contig:-NODE-432-length-13014-cov-4.107570_pt1 | contig 13014 bp, 8 predicted proteins | sample MGYA00244819_ERZ653749 | MGnify/ENA primary metagenome ERZ653749 (study PRJEB26926, sample SAMN06165329) | human gut metagenome | biome: ENVO:00009003; feature: ENVO:2100002; material: ENVO:00002003... | reverse complement strand
TTGACGCTCATTTTGGTATGGATAATACTGAGCTGTCCACATTTGATGTTGTCCAACGTCAGTAACAACAACGGCATCACCCTTAGTCAATTCACCGATACGCTCGATAACTGCCTGAGGCTGTACCATACGTTCTTTCTTATCGTAAGAACGTACACGCTCTTTGTCTTTTGTGACTTTTTCAATCCATTTTTCAGTGTTATTCTGAACCACTGGCTCTGCCAAGAGCATTTCAAGAGCTTGCTTGGCATCACCAACAACTGGAAGGTCCACTGCAATAATTTTACCAATCTCAGCTGGATCTACATCAATATGGACAACCTTAGCATTCTTAGCAAATGTTTTAGGATTACCTGTCAAACGGTCATCAAAACGACAACCAATAGCAATCATAAAGTCAGCATCCGTCATAGCAATGTTAGCCGCATATGAACCGTGCATACCACCCATACCCAAGAAAAGGGGATGACTAGTAGCAATTGTCCCTTGTCCTAGAAGACTTGTGACAACTGGGATTTGGTAGCGTTCTGCAAAAGCAACTAGCTCCTTAGCAGATTCAGAATAAGACACCCCACCTCCAGCTACAATAACCGGTTTCTTAGCTTTCCCCAACTGCTTCAAGATTTTCTTGATTTGCATTTCGTTTGGTCTTAGCGTCGGTTGGTAACTTGGAAGATTAATTTCAGGATCGTTGATGAAGGCTGTTTCCTTAGCTACGACATCTTTAGGGAGGTCGATAACAACTGGACCAGGACGACCAGTTGTTGCAATATGAACCGCTTCCCTAATAATACGAGGAATATCAGCTGTATCGCGAATCTGATAATTGTATTTTGTAATCGGCATGGTAATTCCGACAATGTCAGCCTCTTGGAAGGCATCCTTACCAATACCTGATGTTGCTACCTGACCAGTAAAGACTAGGAGAGGTACGCTATCACTCATAGCATCTGCAATCCCTGTAATAGCATTAGTGGCACCAGGACCACTCGTTACAAGAGCAACACCGAGTTTACCAGTTGATTTGGCATAACCTTCAGCTTCGTGCAGACTTCCTTGCTCATGACGAGATAAGATATGATTAATCTTGTCATTTTTGTAAATAGCATCATACAAAGGAAGAACCGCTCCGCCAGGATATCCAAAGATAGTTGAAATCCCAAGTTCAAGAAGTGTATCAAGAATCAAATCAGCACCAGAGCGTGCTTCTTTAAGTTCAATTTTCTTCACATGGACCTCCTTTAGTAGTTGTTTTTTTCGAATTGTCTAAAAATTCAAAACCTTGTATACTATGATAACATTTTTAACCAAATTTGCAAGGGTTTCAGAGAAAAATATCACAAACTCTTCGGAAAGAATGTTCTTAGTTTTTTTCTTGTGCTTGACGTTCTGCTTTACGTTCTTCGAATTCTTCGTCACTCATCAAAGTTCCGCCGACATTGGCTGATTTAGCAAAGGCTGTATAGCGACGCAACCAACCACTTGAAATTTTTGATTTGAAAGGTTTCAAATGTTTGCGACGTTCTTCAAGGGTTACATCATCGACAAGCAGATCAAGAGTACGGTTTGGAAGATCAATCACGATTTCATCGCCATCTTCGATTAGGGCGATATTTCCACCTTCTGCTGCTTCTGGAGAAACGTGACCAATAGCAATCCCACGAGTAGCTCCTGAGAAACGACCATCCGTAATCAGAGCCACATCCTTACCAAGACCGCGTCCGACAATCTTAGAAGTTGGTGCCAACATTTCTGGCATACCAGGTCCACCCTGAGGACCTTCGTAACGAATGACAACGACATGTCCCTTCTTAACTGTTCCATTGTCAATCAACTCAAGGGCTTGATCTTGTGAATCACAACAAATAGCTTTACCGCGGAAAGTTTTAACAGATGGATCTACACCACCAACCTTGATAACAGCTCCATCCTGAGCAATATTTCCGTAAAGAATAGACAAACCACCAACTGGTGAAATAGGATGCTCAATCGGATGGATAATTTCTTCATTTTTGATTTCAGCACCAGCTACATTTTCTTTCAAGGTTTTACCAGTAACTGTAATACGATCACCCTTAATGGCTCCCTTTTTAATCAACTGATTGATAATGGCTGGAACACCACCAGCTTCATGCACATCATGCATGGTGTAAACACTTGAAGGGGCAATTTTAGAGAGATAAGGTGTCTTCTTGGCAATTTCATTAATGTCCTTAAGGTCATAATCAATACCAGCCTCACGCGCAATAGCAAGGGTATGGAGAACAGTATTGGTTGAACCACCCATAGCCATATCAAGAGCAAACGCATCATCGATAGCTTCTTTGGTCACAATATCACGTGGGCGAACATTATTTTTGATGTTATCCATCAATTTTGTGGCTGCTTGACGAACCAATTCACGACGTTCATCTGAAACGGCTAGGATAGTACCGTTACCTGGAAGGGCAAGACCCAAAACTTCCATCAAACAGTTCATTGAGTTAGCGGTAAACATTCCTGAACATGAACCACAAGTTGGACAAGCATTTTTCTCCAAATAATCGAGCTCTTCCTTGCTCATATCTCCAGCCTGATAGGTACCTACAGCTTCAAACAAACTTGATAGCGTCGCTTGATGACCAGTCATGTCAACGCCACCCTTCATAGGGCCACCAGAACAAAATACTGCTGGCACATTAGTACGCATGGCTGCCAAAATCATCCCTGGCGTAATCTTATCACAGTTAGGAATATAGAAAACCCCGTCAAACCAGTGGGCATTAATAACTGTTTCTGCAGAATCGGCAATCAATTCACGAGATGGAAGACTGTAACGCATCCCAATATGCCCCATGGCAATCCCATCATCCACACCAATGGTATTAAACTCAAAAGGAATACCGCCAGCCTCGCGGATAGCTTCCTTGGCAATATCTGCTAATTCACGCAAGTGAACATGCCCTGGAACAATATCAATATATGAGTTACAAATAGCAATGAAGGGCTTTTGCATATCCTTGGCAGATTTAACTTGCCCAGTCGCATACAAAAGTCCGCGTGCTGGTGCCTTATCAACACCAACTTTGATCATATCACTTCTCATGATGTTACCTTCAATCTATAAAATTTCTTACAACATATGTTACCACTTTGGAAAGTAATGTCAAGGAATTTTCAGAATATTTCTGTAATTTCGAAAAGATGTCCCAACCGTATCAAAATTGACAAAACAAAAAGGAAGCCCTAAGACTTCCTAAATGATTAATTCAAAAATTATTCAACACTAAAGAGGTATGGATAAACTGGTTGGTCTCCTTGGAAGATTTCAACTTCAATATCTTCGTGAGCCTCTTCCAATTTTTCCGCAAGTACTTGAGCTTGTTCTTGATTACCTTCTTCGCCGACATAAATCATAACAATTTCACTGTCTTCGTCAATCATCTTGTCAAAAGTGTCAAGAAGGGCTTGGTCCATATCTGGTGTAGACACAAGGATCTTACCATCAACCATACCAAGGATATCATTTTCATGAATCTCAAGGCCATCAATAGTTGTATCACGTACCGCCAAGGTCACGCTACCACTTGTTACATCTGAAAGACTAGCTGTCATAGCTTCAACATTCACTTCGATACTTTGGCTAGGATCAAAAGCAAGCAAACTTGTAAAGCCTTGTGGTACTGTACGCGTTTCAACAACAGCCGCATTGACATCTACTACTTCAGCAGCTGATTGTGCTGCCATAAAGATGTTTTTATTGTTTGGCAAGATGATAACATTCTTAGCATTAACCTGCTCAATAGCCTTAACAATATCTTCTGTTGATGGGTTCATTGTTTGACCACCTGAAATCACATAGTCAACACCTTGTGATTTGAAGATATCTGCAAGTCCATCTCCGGCAACAACTGCAATAAGGGCAAAGTCTTTAGGAGCAGAAGGTGCAGCTTGGATAGCTTCTTCTTTTTGAACTTGTGCATCGTGTTGGTTACGCATGTTGTCAACCTTAACTTTGACAAGAGCCCCATATTTAAGACCTTCTTGCATGACAAGACCTGGATCCTCAGTGTGGACGTGAACTTTGACAATTTCATCATCGTTAACAACAAGGAGAGAATCCCCAAGGTTGCTCAAGTAATTTCGGAACTCTTCATAGTCAAAGTCCTTCACATAAGTTGGACCTTGTTTGAGACCAATCATAATTTCCGTACAGTAACCGAAGGTAATGTCTTCTGTTGCAACATGACCAGCAACTGACTTATGATGTTCTGCATTGATCATCTCTGTCATCGTAGCAGGTGTCGCTTGGAAGTCCTCTGAAGCGATATACTCACCTGTGAGGGCTGACAAGAAACCTTCATAAATGAAGACCAAACCTTGACCACCTGAGTCTACCACACCAACTTCTTTCAAAACTGGAAGCATCTCTGGTGTCTTAGCCAAAGCAGCTTTAGCTCCGTCAAGAGCTGCACGCATAACCTCAACAGCATCATTTGTAGATTCAGCTTTCTTAATCGCTGCTGAAGCTGCACCACGTGATACTGTAAGGATTGTTCCTTCAACAGGTTTCATAACAGCTTTATAAGCAACTTCAACCCCTGCTTGGAAGGCATGAGCTAGATCTTGGCCGTCAAGTTCCGTTTTATCCTTGATACTTTGACCAAATCCACGGAACAATTGTGACGTGATAACACCTGAGTTACCACGGGCACCCATCAAAAGACCCTTAGACAAAATCTGACCAACTTCACCAACTGTTGAAGCTGATTGATCTGCGACAGCTTTGGCTCCGTTATCCATAGTCATTCCCATGTTTGTTCCAGTATCTCCATCTGGTACTGGGAAGACATTGAGTGAATTCACATATTCTGCTTGCTTACCTAGACGTGTTGCTGCCGCTTGGACCATCTCCTGAAGCAAGCTTGTTGTAATTTTAGACACTAGTTTTCTCCTACGACTTTAATATTTTGAACGTAAACATTTACTGTTTCAGCCTTGATACCGAGTTGATTCTCAAGATTAAATTTCACACGTTCTTGAATATTTTTTGAAACCTCACTAATCTTAACACCGTAACTCATAACAGTGTAGACATCCACAGTGATACCTGCATCAGTAGATTTCACGACAACTCCTTTTGCGTAGTTTTCTTTTCCAAGAAGTGCTTGAAAATTATCTCGGATAGCACTCTTACTTGCCATACCGACAACGCCAAAAATTTCTGTTGCTGAACCGCCAACTACTGTTGCGATGACATCATCTGACAATTCGATTTGACCATCTTTTGTATTGATTTTTACAGTCATAATTACTACCTCAAAAAGTTTTTATCAGCTTATTTTACCATATTCGAGCCTACTTGTAAAAAATAAGAAGAAGATACCCTTTGAATAAGAGTATCTCCTCAGTATTTATCCTTAAAACTTTCTCTTTACGAGATAACGACGGTACATCACGTAGAGGAAGATCGCACGCCATACATTATCAACAACGGTTGCAATCCAGACTCCGGCAAGACCCAGTCCTAGACTCACCCCAAGGAAGTATCCTGAGAAAATTCGGATAATCCACATCCCAATAGTCGTCGCATAGAAAGGCATCTTAGCCTTACCCAGACCTTGCCAAACTGCTGTGTAGACTAGAGTCCCCGAAGTCACAGGATTCCCAAGGAAAGAATAAAGAATAACTACCTGACTAGCCGCAATAGCTGCTTTATTATCTGTAAAGAGACCTGATAATCCTTGGCCAAAGAGCAAGATACTCCCTGAAACCAGAACCATCAAGAAGGTGGAAATCCAATAAGACTCTCGTATAATACGCTTCATCTGCGTCTTATCCCCTCGACCCAGACTATTGGCAACCAAGATAACCGTAGCCGTTGCGACTCCCATACCAGGCATATAGTTAAACTGAGTGAGGTTTTCACCAATGGCGTTACCACCGACAACGGCTGTACCAAAGGTAACAATAATAGCCACGATGACCACATCTCCAGCACGCATCATCAGTCGTTCACCTGCTGCTGGCAGGGCAATCCCCAACAACTCTCTATTAAAAGGTTTGGTAATTTCAAGCTGCTTCACATCCAGTTTCATCGCTTGCCAGAGTATCACTGTCCCAACCAGACGAGAGAAAACCGTAGCTGTTGCGACCCCAATAATCCCCCAATGTCCCACAAAGATGGCTAAAGAAGATAAAATAGCATTAAGAACATTGGTCAAAAGACTGACAACCATGGAAATACGAGGTCGTCCCTTGGCTCGTAGGATGTTACCAAAAGTAGTCATCAAGGCTAAGAAGACCACTCCTCCACCGACAAGAGCAAGGTAGAGACTACCAGCCTGAGTCACAGATTGCTCAGTACCTAAAAGATTAAGAATGGCCCCACCACCAAAAATGGAAAGTAGACCAAGGATGAGACTAAGAGCAAGGGTAATAATAATAGCATCCCAAGTGTCTCGGTTAGTCGCTTTAACATCACCTTTTCCTAAACTTCTGGCAATGACACTGGCACTTGAGGCTCCTAGAGCAATAAAGATAGCTTGGTAAATCGTAATGATATTATTGGCTACGGAAACCCCCGATATAGCGACAATACCAACCTGGGCCACTAGGTAAGAATCGACAACCCCCATCAACATTTGTAGAAGGTTTTCGGCCATAGCAGGCAAGGCTATGTTTAGAATTTTCTTTGTTTCTGTCATAATATTCTTTTCTATATTGATAAAAATAGGGCTGATTTCTCAGCTCCTATTTTTTTATTCTTATACACCAAGATAGCTTTCAACTGCTTTTTGCATATCAGCTGCCGCAACAACTGTTTTATGGCGAACTTCTGCATGTTCAAGTCCATCTACAGCCGCTGGGATAGCTACACCTGAAAGTTGGTGCAAATCTTCTACTGCTTTGAAATCATCCCCACTGTCTTTACCAGTGACAGCTGAAACAGCCACACGTGGGAATTTGTATGGGCTAGCTGTTGAAGCGATAACTGTTGGTGTGTGGTCATCTGTCTTTTGAACATATGCTTCGTAAACAGCTGAGGCAACTGCTGTATGAGGATCTTCGATATACTTGTCTTCATCATAGACACGCTTGATTTCAGCAGCTGTTTCATCCTCAGTTGCAAAACCTGCTGCAAACAAATCAAGAATATCTTTATCTGCATCAGCCAAAGTATACTCACCCTTAGTCACAAGTGCATCCATAAGCTCTTTAGTCTTAGTAGAATCATTACCAAGAAGGTGGAAAATCAAGCGTTCCAAGTTAGAAGATACCAAGATATCCATAGAAGGGCTTGTTGTTACCTTGAAGTCACGTTTCTTGTCATAAGTACCCGTTGCGAAGAAGTCTGTAAGGACGTTATTTTCATTAGAAGCACAGATTAATTTGCCAACTGGAACACCAATCTGACGTGCATAATAAGCCGCCAAGATATTACCAAAGTTTCCTGTTGGTACTGTGAAGTTCACCTTATCTCCGTTTTGGATATGACCTGCCTTAACCAACTGTGCATAGGCATATACATAGTAAACCACTTGCGGTACCAAACGACCAACGTTCATTGAGTTAGCTGATGAGAATTGCGTATGATGAGCCAACAATTTCTCACGCAAATCAACATCATTAAACATACGTTTCACATCTGTTTGAGCATCATCAAAGTTACCATCAATGGCAATAACGTGCGTATTAGCTCCTGTTTGAGTGGTCATTTGCAATTCTTGGATTTTTGAAACACCGTCTTTTGGATAAAAGACAATGATTTCAGTTCCAGGAACATCTGCAAAACCAGCCATGGCAGCTTTACCAGTGTCACCTGATGTCGCTGTCAAGATGACAATCTTATTATCAACACCTTGCTTTTTAGCTGATGTTGTTAGCAAATAAGGCAAGATTGAAAGGGCCATGTCTTTGAAAGCAATAGTAGAACCATGGAAAAGCTCAAGATTGTAGTGGTTCTTAAGTTTAACTACTGGTGCAATGGCAGCTGTATCAAACTTGTCATCATAAGCATTTGTGATACAGTAATCCAATTCCTCTTCAGTAAAATCATCCAAGAAAGCTGACAAGACCAATTTAGCAACTTCTTGATAAGAAGCGTCTTTCAATTGATCAAAGTCCAAAGCAACCTCAGGCGTTGACAACGGTGTGAACAAGCCACCATCTGTTGCCAAACCTTGAAGAATAGCTTGACTAGCTGTTACTTTATTATTTTCGTCACGTGTTGATTGGTATACAAGTGTCATGGTAAATCCTCTTTTTAGATAGTCTGTGGCTCTATTGTAGCATAATTGTCAGAATATTTCTACACGTATTGTGACTTGTGAGAAAATCATTCGGATATCACCCTATTTTCTCCTCTCAAAGACATGAAAAAATCCGGAATAGCTATTCCGGATGTCATCTTAAAATTTATCTTTGGTGTCATTCTTAGTTGAGAAAGTAATATCTTTTGATTTGCCATCACCACTAAGCGTTACTTTCTTATCTTTTTTAGTCACTTTTAGCTCTTGGCCTTTTTTCACATTGAGACCATCAATATCAACGTCTTTGTTGACAGAAGTAACAGTCATCTTATGTCCCAAGCGACTAACCTTCCCTTTGAAAAGGGTTGTCGTTGTTTCGCCTGTCTTCGAATCATACTTTTGACCGCTGTCTTTTGCAGCTTTTTCAAGAGCTTCATCAAGTTCTTTTTCTATAGTTTCCTCACTATAATAGTTTTCAAAGGAATCTCCATAGAAGGCTTTAAATAAATCTCCAAAGGCTGAGAAGGACTTCTGAACCCTCTCACGATAATCCTTGATGTAAGTTTTCTTGTCAAAAGTATAGCCAGCAGTCACCTTCGCATTGCTACCTTTTACCTTCATGGTTACAGCAGTATCTGTAAAGTACTTTTCAAGCTCCTTACTATCCAAGTCTGTCAAACTTTCAGACATGCTTGAACTATACTCTCTACCTAGAGAACTACTGTACCATTTGCCATCAATATTACCTGTCACATAACGGTAAGTCATAAAGCCACCGATACATAAGAAGACGAGGACTACCGCTGACAAAACTGAGACTAGGATGCGTTTTTTCTTTTTGGGATCCATTGGTTTTTTAGGAGCCAAATTTGCCATAGCTGCTTGTCCTTCTGGAAAAGCAACCATAGAAGGTGCTGTTGTTGTTACCGCTGGTGCCGTTTCTGTTGGTAGAGGACTAGTGCTTGTCTCGACGATTTCTGCCTCAACCTTAATAGGTTCAGTAGTAGCTGTATCTTCAGCTTTAGCTGGTGCTTCATTAACAAACTCTCCAGCTTTCAAAGCATCCGCCATTTCCTGAACACTCGGCTTACGTCCGTTTACCGTCTCAAAATAGTCCAACCATTCTTCTCTTGTCATTTATATTCCCCTTTAATTTCCTTTTTTATTTATTTTTTGTAAAGCTAATGTCACCAAATTCACTGTGTGCCTTGATAGTAAAACCTTCATTGTTGGGCGTATAATCTAATACATCACCTTTTTTAAAAGCATCTGAATCTCCAGCCTTATCCACAGTGATTGTTTGCTCCCAACGGTTAATATCTCCCGTAAAAGCAGTTGTTGTGACACGACCGGTTTTGGCATCGTAGGTATAGCTCTTTGGAAGTTCTTTCTTCACTGTCTCATCAAACTGTTTATAGTAGTCTTTTTCTGACAATGAATAACTATCAAAAACCTCCGAGAACTCCTCACCGTACTGACCTTTCAATTCAGTAACTCTACTCTGGTAAGCCTGATAAAGACCTTTACGATTGTAAACAAAGCTCACTTTTAAGTGAGCCTTATTGTCAGTAATGCTCATTGCTGTATTGATATCGGTGATAAGATTTTGACCTTGTGGTAAAGCATTACTAACTTTATTCTTAGTAGTAGCAGTGTCTTTCAGAGTGGCTAACATTTTCTCACTAAAGGTTGGGCTTGTCCAATCGCCCTCAATGCTTGCAGCTCGATAACGGTATCCCATCACGAGACAAACAATCAAAAGTATGGTGAGTATCGCTGCAATCACACCTGATACCATCCCCACAATATTCTTTGAGGTTACTGGCTCCTTTGATTCTTTTACTTGTTGACTAGGATTGAATTGAACACTCACCATCCTATCAGCATTAAACTCTTTAAACTTATTAGTCGCTCTATTCCCTTCCATGAGAGCCCCCGATGGTCCCATTTTATGAAGCTTAAGAGGGTGTGCTGTTTCACCCAAGCTAAGCCCTTCTTCTTTTGTCATAGGAATCTCCTTATCTTGCTGTAAGGTTATTATAACAATTCTTAAAGCGTTTTTCTATCTTATTCAAGAAAGTCCTTTATTTTTAATTTGGATAAACACTCTAATATAGAAGGTTTCTAGCAAAAAAAGTAGCCCTTATAGAGCTACTTTAGTCTATCACTTACCCTTTATAATCAAAGGCAATTTCGATAATTTCTTTCAATTCTGAAATAAGCGGTTCTTTCGGATTAGCTGTTGTACATTGGTCTTCATAAGCATGTTCGGCCAAAGTATAGGCAGTGTCTTGAAGAAGTTTCTTAGTGACACCTTGTCCCTTCCAGTTCATGTCAATACCAACGGCAATACCTAATTCGTATACTTTTTGTGCCAAAAGTTCAACCAATTCAGCATCTGATTGTTTGTCAGTACCCCATCCCATGAAACGAGCAATATCAGCATAATCCTTGTCTGCACGGAAGTAGTCATATTTAGGGAACATGGCGTGTTTTTGAGGATCACGACCATTGTAGCGGATAACGTGAGGTAGAAGAATTGCATTGGTACGTCCGTGTGGAATATTGTACATTGGACCAATCTTATGTGCTAATGAGTGACTAATACCAAGGAAGGCATTGGCAAAGGCCATACCAGCCATTGTTGACGCATTATGCATTTTTTCACGTGATTCTTCATCACCAAAACGGTAAGAATGTTCAAGATTTTCAAAAACAAGTTTAATCGCTTGAAGTGAAAGTCCGCGTGTATAGTCGCTAGCCATGACTGATACATAAGATTCAATAGCGTGAGTCAAAACGTCCATACCTGTATCTGCCGTAACGCTGGCAGGTACACTCATAACCAAAGCAGGGTCGACGATAGCAATATCCGGAGTCAAAGCGTAATCTGCCAATGGATACTTGATATGAGTTTCACTATCAGTGATAACCGCAAATGACGTTACTTCTGAACCCGTACCTGAAGTTGTAGGGATACAGATAAATGTGGTCTTTTCAGCATATGGAATCTTATAGGTACGTTTACGAATATCTAAGAATTTTTGTTTAGCACCGAAGAAGCTTACATCTGGGTGTTCAAAGAACATCCACATAGCCTTAGCCGCATCCATTGCAGAACCACCACCAAGGGCAATAATGACATCTGGTTGGAAGTCTACAAAGCGTTCCAAGCCTTTATAAACCGTATTCGTAGATGGGTTAGGCTCAACATCTGAGAAAACTTCAATCATTGGATCGTGACGGTTGAGTTCCAATTGGCGTTTAACCAAGGCAGCGTAGCCAAACTGAACCATACCTGGATCACAGACCAACATTACACGCTTAGCTTTGATATGACGCAGATATGTTATTGAGTCTTTTTCAAAGAAGATTTTTGGTGGGACGCGAAACCATTGCATATTATTGCGACGCTTTGACAATGTTTTTACGTTAAGAAGGTCAAATGAACTAACATTGTGAGAGATTGAGTTGTGTCCGTATGAGCCACAACCAAGAGTCAATGATGGGATCATGTTATTGTAGATATTACCGATACCACCTTCAGCTGATGGGCTATTTACCAAGACACGGCAGGCTTTCATGCGAATACCATATTGGAGTTGGAGCTCTTCATTTTCAGTGTGGATAACAGCTGTGTGTCCGAGACCACCCAAATTGAGCATACCTTCTGCTTTTTTGAATCCATCTTCAACGCCATCAGATTTGATAAGGGCAAGTACTGGAGACAATTTTTCCAAGGCAAGTGGGTGTTCCATTGTTGCATCTGGAATTTCTGCCAAAAGCATTTTTGTACCTGCAGGAACTTTAAGGCCAGCTTTTTCAGCAATTTCAATAGCTGAGTGACCTACAATGGCACCATTTACAGCTGTACGCGCTTCATTAAGAACGACTTTTTCCAATTTAGCAATGTCAGCTTTTTTAGAAATGATGACACATTGATGTGCTTCAAATTCAGCCTTAACTTCGTCATAGATAGCTGCATCAACGATAGCTGCTTGTTCAGAAGCACAAATCATACCATTATCAAAAGTTTTTGAAACAATGATATCGTTGACAGCACGTTTAACTTTAGCATCTGCCGCAATATAGGCAGGTACATTCCCAGCTCCTACACCAAGTGCTGGTTTACCAGTTGAGTAAGCTGCTTTAACCATACCAGGTCCACCAGTCGCAAGTACTGTGGCAATCTTAGGATGGTTCATCAAGAGACCAGTCGCTTCGATAGATGGCTCTTCAATCCACTGAATACAGTTCTTAGGTGCACCAGCTTCAATAGCAGCATCACGAACAATGCGCGCAGCTTCTGCTGATGATTTTTGAGCTGATGGGTGGAAGGCAAATACAATTGAGTTACGTGTTTTCAACGCAATCAAAGCTTTGAAAATAGTAGTAGATGTTGGATTAGTTGTTGGAGTTACCCCACAGATAACACCTACCGGCTCAGCGATAGAGACCAAACCTTGCTCTTTATCTTCAGCAATAACACCGACTGTCTTGTCATTTTTGATGCTATTCCAAATATATTCAGAAGCATACATATTTTTTATAGCTTTGTCTTCATAAATACCACGACCTGTTTCGTCAACAGCCAATTTTGCAAGATACATGTGTTTATCAAGCGCTGCGATTGCTGCATGGTGAACAATGTGATCCACTTGCTCCTGTGTAAAGTCAGCCATTTCATTGAGGGCTTCAACCCCCTTTATTGCCAATTCATCAATTACTGTTTGAATATCTTTAGTTTGTTTAATTTCTTTAGTCATATAAAACTCCTTTTAAG
>ENA-OZKD01000414-OZKD01000414.1-human-gut-metagenome-genome-assembly--contig:-NODE-414-length-13256-cov-11.185744_pt1 | contig 13256 bp, 9 predicted proteins | sample MGYA00244819_ERZ653749 | MGnify/ENA primary metagenome ERZ653749 (study PRJEB26926, sample SAMN06165329) | human gut metagenome | biome: ENVO:00009003; feature: ENVO:2100002; material: ENVO:00002003... | reverse complement strand
GCCGCAGGGGTGTAAAATAAATGTATTGATAATATACGTCCTGTAAAGGCATAGCCTTAGCCCTCGGGGGCGGCTGGTATGGAGGGTGGTGTTCAGTGGCAGATCGCAAGAAGAAACCCGGGCATGATGACGCCTGGTGGGCAGCCCAGCGCCATGCCTACATAGAGAAGAACGACATCCTTCTGTCCGACTATCCGTCCTGGGAATGGGTCAGCCCGTACGACTTCTGGCGGACTATCTTCCCCGATGGCTTCCTGCAGCCCCGCGGTGAGGTGGTCCCGTGGCATGAGAGGGGTGGCGGCCATCCCAACGGCATCGTCATCCAGATCACCCATAAGACCAAGACAGTCAAGACCAAGACGGGCATCGAGCACGATGTCCCCGTGATCGAGCGGTTCACGCTGACCGACGACCTCGACGGAGTTGAGGAGCGCGTCGTCGACTCGAACAGGAAGAACGAGTCCGTCTTTTGCGCACCCGTGTCGTATTTTGGCAAGAGCCGCGTTGCCGCGAACGCCCGGTTCCTGCACGCGTTCGCGATCGACCTCGACGGCGTCGGCGTGCAGGAGCTGAAGAACATGCTGAAGCAGTTCCGAAACGGCCGTGACCCGAAGTTCGCCGCGGACAAATGGGTATCCCTCCCACAGCCGACTTTCCTCGTGAACTCGGGTACGGGTTTCCACCTCTACTACGTGCTCGACCAGCCGATTCCGTTGATCCCGCGCATCGTGCCGTTCGTGCAGGAGATCAAGGCGATGCTCACGGACTACATCTGGCGCGATACCGTCTCGACGCTCGAGGACGTCCAGCACCAGGGCATCTACCAGCCCTTCAGGATGCCCGGCACCCCGACGAAGCTCAACGGCAAGGCCGCCGGGTCGAAAATCAAGGACAAGTACGAGGCCGTGGCGTTCGTCCACAACGGCGAGGACGGGAAACCCTGGCGATGCAGCCTCGACTACCTGCTCGGATACGCCGGCGTCCGCGGCGGCAAGGACCGCGCCGAGCTCATCGAGCTCATGCGCACCGCCGGGCGGACCCCCATCGAGCGCGCCAAGAAGCTCTGGCCCGAGTGGTACCAGGCGCGCATCGTCGAGGGCAAGGCCCCCGGCCGCTGGACCTGCAAGCGCGACCTGTACGACTGGTGGCTCGGCGAGGTCGAGACGAAGGCCACCGACCACCACCGCTACTGGTGCCTCAACGTCCTGGCCGCCTATGCCAGGAAGTGCGGCATCCCGTACGACGAGCTCGAGGCCGACGCTCTCGCGCTCGTGCCGACACTCGAGGGCCTGACGGTGCGCGAGGACAACCACTTCACCGAGGACCACGCGCTCGCGGCGATCGAGGCGTACTACGACCCCATCATTCACAAGCTCACCCGCGATCGCATAGAACGGCGCACGGCTATCGAGCTGCCGAAAAACAAGAGGAACGGGCGCAAGCAGGATGTGCATCTTGCTGGTGCCCGGGCTGTCCAGGAGGTCAATGACAGGTTCAACGGCACAAACTGGCGCGAGGGCAACGGACGAAAGCCGAAGGCCGACCTCGTCCGCGAATACGCCGCAGAGCACCCCGACGCCAACCATAGTGAGATCGCCCGTGCTCTCGGCATCTCACGCCCGACCGTCATCAAGTGGCTGAAGGATGTGCCGAAGGGCGCCACCGAGCCGGAAAAACCGAAGCCGGATGATCTGTACGAGCTGTACAACCCCGCGATGGTCGAGCTCGGGGCCGCTCTCGACGAGTACTGGTCGACGGCCAACGACCGCGGGTACCTGAGCCAGCCGCAGTCCGCCATGACCAGGCTGGAGGCCGCGCAGAAGGCCATCGGTTTGGATACCGGGGTCGAGGAGTACTGGAAACGTGTCGACGTGGAGAACGAGAAACGGGAAAAACGGGAACGCGAAACGGTAAAATCATCGGGAACTACCGTGAAACTTCCCGATGTTTCCCGGGAAACATTCCCGATTGACGATAGGTTGAACAATGGGCATAACGAAGCGTGAAATAGCGTCTGAACTGGGCGTCTCAAAGCGCACAGTCGCGAACTACATCGAGAAACTGGGACTGGGAAACCATGTTTCACGAAACGGGAACACCGATTTTCTCGATGACTTCGCCGCCGCGGCCATCGCCGACGCCCTGAAGAACCCCGGCAAACCGTCCCGCCAGCCGGCCGCTGCGCCCGCCCCGGACTCCCTGGTTGACTCCCTGGCCGCCCAACTGGAAATCGAACGGTCCCGCAACGCCGAGCTGATGGAGGCACTTGCGGCCGAGCGCGACCGCGCCGCCCGCGCCGAGGCCGAGGCCAAGGCGCAGCTCGCAGAGGCGAACGCCAGGGTCGCGGAGCTCGCCGGAAAGCTCGCATCGCTCGCCGAGCGCCAGCAGGCGATCGCGGCCACGCCGTGGTGGCGCCGCGGCCGCATGGCCATGAAGCTGCTCGGCCCAGGGGGAGAATGACAAGAGCCCCGCGGACCCTCAAAGGCCCCGCGGGGCTCTTCGGTTTTCATCGCGGCGGCAGGTTTAGAACGGGTACACGAGCTTGCCGTCGATCTCGACCTCGGCCACGCCGCAGTGCTGGGCGGCGCGGGTCCAGAACTCGTCCAGGCTGCCGCCGGGGCCGAGTGCCGCCGCGGGCGGCAGGCGCAGCACCTCGCGGCTGAAGCCCCTTTCGGTCCGGGGCTTGGTCCCGTCATCGCCGCCGCCCCTGTCGAACTCGAGGCGGCTCCAGAGCGCCGCCGCCGAGCCGTCGGCGTTGAGCTCGAGCACGTCCTTGCTCAGTGCCGCCGAGCCATCGGCGCGGGTGTAGTAGCTCTCGACCTTGTTTGCAAAAGTGATGGTGACGTTCATTTCTGATCCCCCAGCAGCATGCCGACGGCCTCGGCGATCTGGCCGCCGCGGGTGAACGGCGTGCCGTCCGTGTACCGCAGCTGCTCGGTCAGCGCGACGGACAGGGCGCGGCGGCTGTCCTCGGTATCGAAGGTCATGCCAGAGGTCTGCTCGAGGATCGCGCCGACCTCGACCAAGCGGTGCGTGCGGGCCTTCCGCTCGGCCGCGGCCTTCTTCTTCTCGAGGTCCCTCAGCTCCTTCTTCAGCGCGGCGGCGCGAGCTGCCTGCTTGTCGGCCGCGGCCCTCTTACGTGCAATCTGCTCGTCGATGGATGCCGTCATAAATGACCGCCCTTCCTTGCTCGTTAGCGTTTTGTCTTTGCAGCAAAATATACCCATACTCACGGTAAAATTTCGCGAGCTGGGTATATCACTACCAGAGGTAGTGCGCACTTGGCAGTACTTTTGCCGCGATGCGTCAAAAGTCCTGCACTGCGTGCGGTCTTGGCAGACGGCCCTACGCCCGGCCCCGAAGCCGTTCGCCTGAGACGGCTCACGTCTACGGGGTCGGGCTGCGCGGTCGCTGCGCTCCCTTGCGCTCCGCGCCGCGGGCACCGTTCGCCGACCGCGGCTCACGGCACTCCGCGCCGCTGCGCGGGGCGCATCTGCGCCCCTTGCCTGAAAGGAACTCGCATGGCCATCTTCCATCTGAACTACCGCGGCTGCTCGCCCGCCACCGGGGCGGGCGCGGTCAGGAAGGCCGCGTACCAGTCGGGCCAGGCGCTTGTGGAAGAGCGGACGGGGCAGCTCTGCGACTATGCCAGGAAGGAACGCGTCGTCGAGGAGGGTCTGTCTCTGCCCGGTGGCGTGCCGCCCATCGGGCGCGGCGAGCTCTGGAACGTGGCCGAGCGGGCATGGGCCGAGGGCGGCGGCGGCAACGAGCTCGTCGCGCTGCGCTATGAGTTTGCGTTGCCGATCGAGCTCGATGCCGACGGCCGCCGCGCCTGCGTGCGCGACTTCTGCGGGATGTTCCCCGCGAAGGCGTGCGACTGGTCGATACATGATGACGGCAGCGGCGGGAACCCCCACGCTCACGTCCTCGTCTCCGCGCTCGACCTTGGCGCTCAGGGCTTCATCCAGAGGACCAAGGCCGAGAAGGGGCAGTGCTGGTATCTGTGCCAGGATGCACATGGGCAGCAGGCACCCATCCGCGCAACCGATTGGAAGGCAGCCAAGGCAGATGGCTGGGAGAAGATATATAACTTCAAGGATGGCCGCCGCCTGACCATGAAGCAGGCGAAGGCCGAGGGCCTGGGTACGAAGGACCGCACGAGTAAGAGGCCGGTGCAGATGCACCGTATCTCGGGTCAGGCCGCACGCGACGTCGGTAGCGCTGAACTCATGGCCGTCCGCGCGGCTTGGGCAGAGATCGCCAACAGGCACCTCGCGGCACACGCCGCCGCAACGGGAACCACGGCACAGGTTATCGACCATCGCAGCAATAAAGATAGAGGGCTGGATGAGCAGCCGACCGTGCATGAGGGCGGCACCGGGCTAATCGGGCACGCCGATCGCGTCAAGCTGAATAAAGAGATACGCGACCGCAACGCCCGCCTGCGGGTCCTTCGCGCAGAGCTGCAGCAGGAGGGCGCCGCCCTCGAGCAGCTGCAACGGGAAGTCGCGGAGCTCGAGCGTCAGCGCGGCCGCATCGAGAAGGCTAAGCGCGGTCGCGCCCAGGGCAGGCACAGGGGCGCGCTGGCCAAGCGCCGCCGCGTGGCCATGGCCACCGCCGCCGCGGCCGCCGATGCCCAGCGCCGCGTGGCCATGGCCACCGCGGATCAGGTCGATACCCGCGCGGAGATGATCGCTCAGCTCGACGAGCAAATTGCCGCACTTGACCTCAAGATTCGCCAGCTGCAGGGCGGCAACAGCGCTGCGATGCTGTCCGGCCCCCTGCTCAAGGCCGCGGGACTGGGCATCGAGCGCCGCAAGCTCGCTGACGAGCGGGCGAGGCTCGCGGGCGAGGACCCCGCGCCTCGCAAGCCCGAGCCGCCGCAGGCCGAACAGAAACGCCCCCGCGGCCACAAGCACTAGCCGCCGCGGTAGCTTCAGCTACATCGGCGCCGGCTATGGCCATGACCGTTCGCGGCGGCAATCCCGCCGCCCGCGGTCGCCGCGGAGGTTGGCGAAAAAATATTTTTGAGGGGTCGCACGTGTAAATATACGCGTGCATGTGCGCCTGCGCGATGGCACGTCTGACCTGCGATAACTAGACTTTTTCGGACTTTTTCGGAGCCGTACGCTTAGGCTGCGCCACGGACGGTGGCGCAGGGTTCAAGGCAAGGAGGTTGTCATGGTCAGGGTTCGTCTTGAGGGCCTGCCCGACGAGGTTCAGCGCATCGCCGACGCGATGCAGGCGGCGGGGTGCGTTCTGGAGCGCTCCCGCGAGTACCCGAACCGCGGCGAGAGCAGGTACGTGCGCGTATACCTCGACTGCGATCTGCCCAAGGAGGTGAGCCGCCATGATTGAGATTGACGGCGTCGAGCTGCGCACCGCGGCACAGTGGGAGAAGAAGCACCGCCATGTCAAGAAAGGCCAGCTCGGAAAGGTTGTGGAGCGCACTTGGCGCTCCCCGAACGGAAACACGACCGCGATGTTCTACAACATCGAGCAGACGCGCCCCTGGGCGAAAAAGGACGTCGAGGCGGTCAACCGCCGCCGCCGCGCCGACGCCAAGGCGAAGCGCGAGGCCGATGAGTGCGGGCGCATCGAGGGCGCCGCCCGCGCGGAACAGCATCGCAAAGACCTTCTCGATTGTTGGGGGGCTCACATCGACGAGGAAACCTTGCAGGAGGGCCGCCGCGACCACACCGCCTACCAGTGGTGCGATCTCGGCTTCGTTCCGATTGCCGAAGCTCGGTGGCGGCTTACCCGATACGGAGGCAATTCCGCATGGTATTACTGCTCTCCCTGGGATGTGCGCTATGACCCAGACCGCGCCAAGGAGCTGCTGGAGACGGGGCCGCGCGAGTACGACAGGCTGCCCGACGGTCGTCCGTACGATGGGCGTCCGTGGTGGCAAGCGTAAAAACGGGGAGGGTCAAAACCCCTCCCCGTTTCGTTAGCGGTGTCGACCCGCCTACCTGCGAGTCCTGTAGACCTTGCTTCGGTGGTCAACATCGACAACAAGGATGACGAGAACATCGTCCTCGATATCGGCGACTATCCGATAGTCACCGACCCTGTAGCGCCAGAGACCTGACTTGTTCTCGGTCAATCCCTTTCCCATGCTTCTCGGGTCTTCGAGCTGTGAAATCTCATGAAGTTTCGCCACGATCCTCCTGGCGATCTGCTTGTCCAGCTTCTTCATCGAACGCTGGACGTCCTTGTCGATCTCAATCCGCCAAGCCAAGGCTTTCCTCCAGCTCGTCGAGCGTCACGGTCTCAAGCCTGCCGGCCCGGTAATCCTCGACCTTCTTCAATAGGCCGTATTCGTACTCAAGCCTGTCAATCTCGGCAGCGAGCGCTTCTGTCATGTAGAAAGTCTTCGTGCGTCCCGTTGATTTCGCCAAACGGTCGTACCTGATTGCCAAGTCCTCGGGCATCCTCAATGCCGCGGTAGCAGTTGCCACGGTGCACCTCCCAATCATCTGTATAACACGTTATACATTCTAGCACACCATTCGCCGTATAGGTGTAAAACACGTTATACAGATGGCCGCAGGGGTGTAAAATAAATGTATTGATAATATACGTCCTGTAAAGGCATAGCCTTAGCCCTCGGGGGCGGGCCATGATCGCGGGTTTCGCAGCCCAATTTTTTTTTGCCGCAGGGGTGTAAAATAAATGTATTGATAATATACGTCCTGTAAAGGCATAGCCTTAGCCCTCGGGGGCGGCTGGTATGGAGGGTGGTGTTCAGTGGCAGATCGCAAGAAGAAACCCGGGCATGATGACGCCTGGTGGGCAGCCCAGCGCCATGCCTACATAGAGAAGAACGACATCCTTCTGTCCGACTATCCGTCCTGGGAATGGGTCAGCCCGTACGACTTCTGGCGGACTATCTTCCCCGATGGCTTCCTGCAGCCCCGCGGTGAGGTGGTCCCGTGGCATGAGAGGGGTGGCGGCCATCCCAACGGCATCGTCATCCAGATCACCCATAAGACCAAGACAGTCAAGACCAAGACGGGCATCGAGCACGATGTCCCCGTGATCGAGCGGTTCACGCTGACCGACGACCTCGACGGAGTTGAGGAGCGCGTCGTCGACTCGAACAGGAAGAACGAGTCCGTCTTTTGCGCACCCGTGTCGTATTTTGGCAAGAGCCGCGTTGCCGCGAACGCCCGGTTCCTGCACGCGTTCGCGATCGACCTCGACGGCGTCGGCGTGCAGGAGCTGAAGAACATGCTGAAGCAGTTCCGAAACGGCCGTGACCCGAAGTTCGCCGCGGACAAATGGGTATCCCTCCCACAGCCGACTTTCCTCGTGAACTCGGGTACGGGTTTCCACCTCTACTACGTGCTCGACCAGCCGATTCCGTTGATCCCGCGCATCGTGCCGTTCGTGCAGGAGATCAAGGCGATGCTCACGGACTACATCTGGCGCGATACCGTCTCGACGCTCGAGGACGTCCAGCACCAGGGCATCTACCAGCCCTTCAGGATGCCCGGCACCCCGACGAAGCTCAACGGCAAGGCCGCCGGGTCGAAAATCAAGGACAAGTACGAGGCCGTGGCGTTCGTCCACAACGGCGAGGACGGGAAACCCTGGCGATGCAGCCTCGACTACCTGCTCGGATACGCCGGCGTCCGCGGCGGCAAGGACCGCGCCGAGCTCATCGAGCTCATGCGCACCGCCGGGCGGACCCCCATCGAGCGCGCCAAGAAGCTCTGGCCCGAGTGGTACCAGGCGCGCATCGTCGAGGGCAAGGCCCCCGGCCGCTGGACCTGCAAGCGCGACCTGTACGACTGGTGGCTCGGCGAGGTCGAGACGAAGGCCACCGACCACCACCGCTACTGGTGCCTCAACGTCCTGGCCGCCTATGCCAGGAAGTGCGGCATCCCGTACGACGAGCTCGAGGCCGACGCTCTCGCGCTCGTGCCGACACTCGAGGGCCTGACGGTGCGCGAGGACAACCACTTCACCGAGGACCACGCGCTCGCGGCGATCGAGGCGTACTACGACCCCATCATTCACAAGCTCACCCGCGATCGCATAGAACGGCGCACGGCTATCGAGCTGCCGAAAAACAAGAGGAACGGGCGCAAGCAGGATGTGCATCTTGCTGGTGCCCGGGCTGTCCAGGAGGTCAATGACAGGTTCAACGGCACAAACTGGCGCGAGGGCAACGGACGAAAGCCGAAGGCCGACCTCGTCCGCGAATACGCCGCAGAGCACCCCGACGCCAACCATAGTGAGATCGCCCGTGCTCTCGGCATCTCACGCCCGACCGTCATCAAGTGGCTGAAGGATGTGCCGAAGGGCGCCACCGAGCCGGAAAAACCGAAGCCGGATGATCTGTACGAGCTGTACAACCCCGCGATGGTCGAGCTCGGGGCCGCTCTCGACGAGTACTGGTCGACGGCCAACGACCGCGGGTACCTGAGCCAGCCGCAGTCCGCCATGACCAGGCTGGAGGCCGCGCAGAAGGCCATCGGTTTGGATACCGGGGTCGAGGAGTACTGGAAACGTGTCGACGTGGAGAACGAGAAACGGGAAAAACGGGAACGCGAAACGGTAAAATCATCGGGAACTACCGTGAAACTTCCCGATGTTTCCCGGGAAACATTCCCGATTGACGATAGGTTGAACAATGGGCATAACGAAGCGTGAAATAGCGTCTGAACTGGGCGTCTCAAAGCGCACAGTCGCGAACTACATCGAGAAACTGGGACTGGGAAACCATGTTTCACGAAACGGGAACACCGATTTTCTCGATGACTTCGCCGCCGCGGCCATCGCCGACGCCCTGAAGAACCCCGGCAAACCGTCCCGCCAGCCGGCCGCTGCGCCCGCCCCGGACTCCCTGGTTGACTCCCTGGCCGCCCAACTGGAAATCGAACGGTCCCGCAACGCCGAGCTGATGGAGGCACTTGCGGCCGAGCGCGACCGCGCCGCCCGCGCCGAGGCCGAGGCCAAGGCGCAGCTCGCAGAGGCGAACGCCAGGGTCGCGGAGCTCGCCGGAAAGCTCGCATCGCTCGCCGAGCGCCAGCAGGCGATCGCGGCCACGCCGTGGTGGCGCCGCGGCCGCATGGCCATGAAGCTGCTCGGCCCAGGGGGAGAATGACAAGAGCCCCGCGGACCCTCAAAGGCCCCGCGGGGCTCTTCGGTTTTCATCGCGGCGGCAGGTTTAGAACGGGTACACGAGCTTGCCGTCGATCTCGACCTCGGCCACGCCGCAGTGCTGGGCGGCGCGGGTCCAGAACTCGTCCAGGCTGCCGCCGGGGCCGAGTGCCGCCGCGGGCGGCAGGCGCAGCACCTCGCGGCTGAAGCCCCTTTCGGTCCGGGGCTTGGTCCCGTCATCGCCGCCGCCCCTGTCGAACTCGAGGCGGCTCCAGAGCGCCGCCGCCGAGCCGTCGGCGTTGAGCTCGAGCACGTCCTTGCTCAGTGCCGCCGAGCCATCGGCGCGGGTGTAGTAGCTCTCGACCTTGTTTGCAAAAGTGATGGTGACGTTCATTTCTGATCCCCCAGCAGCATGCCGACGGCCTCGGCGATCTGGCCGCCGCGGGTGAACGGCGTGCCGTCCGTGTACCGCAGCTGCTCGGTCAGCGCGACGGACAGGGCGCGGCGGCTGTCCTCGGTATCGAAGGTCATGCCAGAGGTCTGCTCGAGGATCGCGCCGACCTCGACCAAGCGGTGCGTGCGGGCCTTCCGCTCGGCCGCGGCCTTCTTCTTCTCGAGGTCCCTCAGCTCCTTCTTCAGCGCGGCGGCGCGAGCTGCCTGCTTGTCGGCCGCGGCCCTCTTACGTGCAATCTGCTCGTCGATGGATGCCGTCATAAATGACCGCCCTTCCTTGCTCGTTAGCGTTTTGTCTTTGCAGCAAAATATACCCATACTCACGGTAAAATTTCGCGAGCTGGGTATATCACTACCAGAGGTAGTGCGCACTTGGCAGTACTTTTGCCGCGATGCGTCAAAAGTCCTGCACTGCGTGCGGTCTTGGCAGACGGCCCTACGCCCGGCCCCGAAGCCGTTCGCCTGAGACGGCTCACGTCTACGGGGTCGGGCTGCGCGGTCGCTGCGCTCCCTTGCGCTCCGCGCCGCGGGCACCGTTCGCCGACCGCGGCTCACGGCACTCCGCGCCGCTGCGCGGGGCGCATCTGCGCCCCTTGCCTGAAAGGAACTCGCATGGCCATCTTCCATCTGAACTACCGCGGCTGCTCGCCCGCCACCGGGGCGGGCGCGGTCAGGAAGGCCGCGTACCAGTCGGGCCAGGCGCTTGTGGAAGAGCGGACGGGGCAGCTCTGCGACTATGCCAGGAAGGAACGCGTCGTCGAGGAGGGTCTGTCTCTGCCCGGTGGCGTGCCGCCCATCGGGCGCGGCGAGCTCTGGAACGTGGCCGAGCGGGCATGGGCCGAGGGCGGCGGCGGCAACGAGCTCGTCGCGCTGCGCTATGAGTTTGCGTTGCCGATCGAGCTCGATGCCGACGGCCGCCGCGCCTGCGTGCGCGACTTCTGCGGGATGTTCCCCGCGAAGGCGTGCGACTGGTCGATACATGATGACGGCAGCGGCGGGAACCCCCACGCTCACGTCCTCGTCTCCGCGCTCGACCTTGGCGCTCAGGGCTTCATCCAGAGGACCAAGGCCGAGAAGGGGCAGTGCTGGTATCTGTGCCAGGATGCACATGGGCAGCAGGCACCCATCCGCGCAACCGATTGGAAGGCAGCCAAGGCAGATGGCTGGGAGAAGATATATAACTTCAAGGATGGCCGCCGCCTGACCATGAAGCAGGCGAAGGCCGAGGGCCTGGGTACGAAGGACCGCACGAGTAAGAGGCCGGTGCAGATGCACCGTATCTCGGGTCAGGCCGCACGCGACGTCGGTAGCGCTGAACTCATGGCCGTCCGCGCGGCTTGGGCAGAGATCGCCAACAGGCACCTCGCGGCACACGCCGCCGCAACGGGAACCACGGCACAGGTTATCGACCATCGCAGCAATAAAGATAGAGGGCTGGATGAGCAGCCGACCGTGCATGAGGGCGGCACCGGGCTAATCGGGCACGCCGATCGCGTCAAGCTGAATAAAGAGATACGCGACCGCAACGCCCGCCTGCGGGTCCTTCGCGCAGAGCTGCAGCAGGAGGGCGCCGCCCTCGAGCAGCTGCAACGGGAAGTCGCGGAGCTCGAGCGTCAGCGCGGCCGCATCGAGAAGGCTAAGCGCGGTCGCGCCCAGGGCAGGCACAGGGGCGCGCTGGCCAAGCGCCGCCGCGTGGCCATGGCCACCGCCGCCGCGGCCGCCGATGCCCAGCGCCGCGTGGCCATGGCCACCGCGGATCAGGTCGATACCCGCGCGGAGATGATCGCTCAGCTCGACGAGCAAATTGCCGCACTTGACCTCAAGATTCGCCAGCTGCAGGGCGGCAACAGCGCTGCGATGCTGTCCGGCCCCCTGCTCAAGGCCGCGGGACTGGGCATCGAGCGCCGCAAGCTCGCTGACGAGCGGGCGAGGCTCGCGGGCGAGGACCCCGCGCCTCGCAAGCCCGAGCCGCCGCAGGCCGAACAGAAACGCCCCCGCGGCCACAAGCACTAGCCGCCGCGGTAGCTTCAGCTACATCGGCGCCGGCTATGGCCATGACCGTTCGCGGCGGCAATCCCGCCGCCCGCGGTCGCCGCGGAGGTTGGCGAAAAAATATTTTTGAGGGGTCGCACGTGTAAATATACGCGTGCATGTGCGCCTGCGCGATGGCACGTCTGACCTGCGATAACTAGACTTTTTCGGACTTTTTCGGAGCCGTACGCTTAGGCTGCGCCACGGACGGTGGCGCAGGGTTCAAGGCAAGGAGGTTGTCATGGTCAGGGTTCGTCTTGAGGGCCTGCCCGACGAGGTTCAGCGCATCGCCGACGCGATGCAGGCGGCGGGGTGCGTTCTGGAGCGCTCCCGCGAGTACCCGAACCGCGGCGAGAGCAGGTACGTGCGCGTATACCTCGACTGCGATCTGCCCAAGGAGGTGAGCCGCCATGATTGAGATTGACGGCGTCGAGCTGCGCACCGCGGCACAGTGGGAGAAGAAGCACCGCCATGTCAAGAAAGGCCAGCTCGGAAAGGTTGTGGAGCGCACTTGGCGCTCCCCGAACGGAAACACGACCGCGATGTTCTACAACATCGAGCAGACGCGCCCCTGGGCGAAAAAGGACGTCGAGGCGGTCAACCGCCGCCGCCGCGCCGACGCCAAGGCGAAGCGCGAGGCCGATGAGTGCGGGCGCATCGAGGGCGCCGCCCGCGCGGAACAGCATCGCAAAGACCTTCTCGATTGTTGGGGGGCTCACATCGACGAGGAAACCTTGCAGGAGGGCCGCCGCGACCACACCGCCTACCAGTGGTGCGATCTCGGCTTCGTTCCGATTGCCGAAGCTCGGTGGCGGCTTACCCGATACGGAGGCAATTCCGCATGGTATTACTGCTCTCCCTGGGATGTGCGCTATGACCCAGACCGCGCCAAGGAGCTGCTGGAGACGGGGCCGCGCGAGTACGACAGGCTGCCCGACGGTCGTCCGTACGATGGGCGTCCGTGGTGGCAAGCGTAAAAACGGGGAGGGTCAAAACCCCTCCCCGTTTCGTTAGCGGTGTCGACCCGCCTACCTGCGAGTCCTGTAGACCTTGCTTCGGTGGTCAACATCGACAACAAGGATGACGAGAACATCGTCCTCGATATCGGCGACTATCCGATAGTCACCGACCCTGTAGCGCCAGAGACCTGACTTGTTCTCGGTCAATCCCTTTCCCATGCTTCTCGGGTCTTCGAGCTGTGAAATCTCATGAAGTTTCGCCACGATCCTCCTGGCGATCTGCTTGTCCAGCTTCTTCATCGAACGCTGGACGTCCTTGTCGATCTCAATCCGCCAAGCCAAGGCTTTCCTCCAGCTCGTCGAGCGTCACGGTCTCAAGCCTGCCGGCCCGGTAATCCTCGACCTTCTTCAATAGGCCGTATTCGTACTCAAGCCTGTCAATCTCGGCAGCGAGCGCTTCTGTCATGTAGAAAGTCTTCGTGCGTCCCGTTGATTTCGCCAAACGGTCGTACCTGATTGCCAAGTCCTCGGGCATCCTCAATGCCGCGGTAGCAGTTGCCACGGTGCACCTCCCAATCATCTGTATAACACGTTATACATTCTAGCACACCATTCGCCGTATAGGTGTAAAACACGTTATACAGATGGCCGCAGGGGTGTAAAATAAATGTATTGATAATATACGTCCTGTAAAGGCATAGC
>ENA-OZKD01000405-OZKD01000405.1-human-gut-metagenome-genome-assembly--contig:-NODE-405-length-13440-cov-7.123571_pt1 | contig 13440 bp, 10 predicted proteins | sample MGYA00244819_ERZ653749 | MGnify/ENA primary metagenome ERZ653749 (study PRJEB26926, sample SAMN06165329) | human gut metagenome | biome: ENVO:00009003; feature: ENVO:2100002; material: ENVO:00002003... | reverse complement strand
TCATCAGGCAATGAGTCTTTGTCCGGTTCACTATCGCTTTCGGCAAGAACAAGGATTCTGACGGTTTGATTTATCTTTTCTATCTCTGAATACACCTCGGAATACTTTTCTCTGCTTTTTAAAATACATTCAGTCGCACCGACTATGTAGGTCTTGCCGTTTTCAAATGTACCGCCCGACCATTTTGTTTCGGAGGAAAAATCGCAGAATTTACTGCACTCATACGGTGAAACGGAATCCGAATAGTCACGCAGTGCATACAAAGTTGCATTCAGTTCATCGGACGCTTTTACAATTGAAGAAAGTGCTTTCTTGATTCTATTTTCATCAGCCCCAAACGGAATAACACCTGTTACTGTCATTTCGTCTGTTGTAAGCGTTCCCGTTTTATCAAGACAAAGCACATCAACTCTTGCAAGTGTTTCAATGCAATACATTTCTTGTACAAGAACCTTTTTGGATGAAAGTCTGATAATTGATACTGCGAGAACAGAACTTGTAAGAAGAATCATTCCCTTTGGAATCATACCGACAAGCGACGCAACAGTGCTGATTACAGCAGACTGCAATGTTGCATCGGGCAGGGTAAATTGTCGAATAAAAAATGCAATACCAATCGGAAAAAGTACAAATGTACAGATTTTGATAATGAAATTGAATGACTCCATAATCTGAGAATTTACTTTTTTAATATATTTGGCTTCGTTATTTATCTTAGCGGCATAGCAATCGGCTCCGACCTTTACAGCCTGAGCATAGCATTTTCCTGCCGCAATAAAACTGCCCGAGAGAAGTTCATCTCCTACATTTTTTTCAATGAGATTTGATTCGCCTGTAAGCAAACTTTCGTTGACTCTGCAGTTGCCGTCGCATACAATGCAGTCGGCAGGAATCTGGCTTCCTCTTGAAAGCACAAGAATATCGTCAAGAACAATCTCATCTTTACTTATTTCTGCAATTTTACCGTTTCTGAGAACATTGATTTTTTTCTCAGACAAAATAGTCAGCTTGTCAACGCTTATTTTGGAACGAATTTCCTGAACTATACCTATAATTATATTTGCGATAACAACACCGATAAAAAGCATATTCTTGTGTGAACCCACAAAAATCAATGCCGCAAGCAAAATTACATTTATAAGATTGAAAAGCGTAAAAATGTTATCACAAAATATTCTTTTGATTGATTTGGTTTTAATATTAGTTGAAATATTTACCTTTCCTTCATCTATACGCTTTTGAACTTCGGAATCGGTAAGACCGACAAGGTTAGAATTTATGTTTTCCATATATACCTCATAATAAGAAAATGATATAATTTCAGAAAATAATTTACAATGCACGGCTGTTTATCGCCTTTTCGGAAAATCCTCTGCCAGTAACATTTTTAATATTTTCATCAACGCACTAATCTATATTATAAATGCAAATCATAATAAAGGCAACGGAAAGAAGGTGAATTTTTTGCGAAAATTTAAAGAAATTATATCAGTTGCCCTGATTTTCACATTATTATTTACTGTTTCGACTTTTTCGCCTTATGCCGCTGATGATAAAAATGAGGTTTACATTGGCGGTGAGGCTTTCGGAGTAAAATTTTATGCTAACGGAGCAATGATAATCAAGCTTGAAAGCTACTACGACGGTGAAAAATATGTTTGCCCCGCAAAAGACGGCGGCCTTAAAGTAAACGATATTATAAAGAAAGTAAATAATACAAAAATCAGCACAAATGAAGAATTAAAGTCTGAAATTGAAAAATCAAACGGCAATGAAATTACTGTTGAAATTGATAGAAACGGCAAAACCGAAAACAAAACCGTTTTGCCGATTAAAAATACCGTGGGAGTATATCTCCTCGGTGCGTGGGTTCGTGACAGCTGTGCAGGCATCGGAACTATGACCTATTATGATGACAGCAATAATTATTTTGCCGCACTCGGTCATGGAATATGCGACTGTGACACGGCTGCTTTGTTACCGTTAAAATCAGGAGAAGCGGTTCGGGCTGAAATCAGCGGCATTGAAAAAAGCGTCTGCGGTAAAGCCGGCAGTTTCTGCGGATATTTTACCGATGTAAAGTTTGGTAATTTGAGCGTAAACTCCCCTTTAGGAATTTTCGGAGATTTAACGAGTGAAAATTATAAAAGAAACAAGAAATATCTGATTGCAAATGACGATGAGGTAAAAACAGGAAAGGCTGTTATGGTAACAACGCCTGTCGGAGATACGCCGCAGGAATATGATATTGAAATCAAAAGAATATGCAACCGTGATATGACATCAAATGAAAATTTTGTCATAAAAATAACCGACAGTAGATTGCTCGAAAATTGCGGCGGTATTGTACAGGGTATGAGCGGCAGTCCGATAGTTCAAAACGGTAAAATTATTGGTGCTGTTACCCATGTTTTTCTGAATAATCCTAAAGAGGGTTACGGTGTGTTTGCACAATATATGGCAAATCGCTACAATAATCAACACTAAATATATGATGGTTTGTTCATTTTTGATTTAGTAACGCAAATTATAAAACTTTTTTCTCAATTTTTTAAAAAAGTTTTATGGAAGGTATTGCCAACTTTGCCATTTTGTGGTAATATTAGTACAACAAAAATTACTGGGGGAAATCACAATGAACAACAAAATAAAACTAATCGTAACCGATGACGCTTCTGAATTTACGCAGGAAAATCTTAATATCTTACAAAGTAAGAATATTTCCGTTATTTTCTGTGCAAAAGACGGAGAAGAATTGTGCGATAAAATTAAAAGAGAAAGTCCTGATGTTGTACTGATGGATTCATTTATGACAAGGCTTGACGCAATCGGTGTTATGAGAAGCATTACACGAGAAAGCACGAAAGTGCCTGTGTTTATGGTGTATTCGTCATTCCACAGCACTGTTCTTGAGCGTGAAATTATGAATTCGGGCGCATCGTATTTCGTGTTGAAGCCATATAACATTTCCGAATTAAGCACCATTATCAGCGATTTATCGGATTTGAGCAAGAAAAACAATTTTGGCAAAGGCAGAGTTATCGACGCTTTCGGAATTGAAATGAAAGTGACCGATATTCTCCATGAAATAGGAGTTCCGGCTCACATCAAAGGCTATCACTATCTGCGTGATTCAATCATTATGTCTGTTGAGCATCCTGAAATTATCAATGCCGTGACAAAACAGCTCTATCCGTCGGTTGCCAAAAAGTACGAAACAACCTCTTCACGGGTTGAAAGAGCTATAAGACACGCAATTGAGGTTGCATGGGATCGAGGTGACATTGATGTTCTGAACTCATATTTCGGATATACAATTCACAACGACAGAGGTAAGCCCACAAACAGCGAATTTATTGCCATGATTTCTGACAAATTAAGACTGCAGATTAAAAATGCAGGCTGAAAAAAGAGCCGCTCGTTAAGAGTGGCTCTTAATATATTATTTAGTTTTGCCGATATCGTGTCTGTAATGAGCACCTTCAAAGGAAATTTTTTCTACTGCGGCATATGCCTTTTCAAGTGCCTCATCAAGTGTATCCGCTGTCGCAGTAACACCGAGAACTCGACCGCCGTTTGTATAGAACTTTCCGTTTTCGTACTTAGTGCCGGCATGATAAACGATTGCGCCATCGACACCGCCGTTATCATTAAGACCGAACATCTCTATACCCTTTTTATATGAAACAGGATATCCGCCGCTTGCCATAACAACACAAGCCGCAGCACCGTTGTCCCATTCAATGTCAAGGTTGGAAAGCTTTTCGTCAATAACAGCCTCACAGATATCTACAAGGTCAGTTTTAAGTCTTGGAAGAACAACCTGAGCCTCAGGATCGCCGAAACGCGCATTGTATTCAATAACCTTTGGACCGTTCGGTGTAATCATAAGTCCAAAGTACAGACAACCCTTAAAAGTTCTGCCCTCTTTATTCATCGCCTCAATTGTAGGAATAAAGATTGTATCCATACATTCCTTGGCAATCGCATCTGTATAATACGGGTTCGGGCTGATTGTGCCCATACCGCCTGTGTTAAGACCTTCGTCATTATCAAAAGCACGCTTGTGGTCTTTTGAGCTGACCATAGGTTTTACGCACTTACCATCTGTAAATGCAAGAACAGAAACCTCGGGACCTGTAAGAAACTCTTCGATAACGATGTTGTTACCTGAGTCGCCAAACTTCTTGTCCTCCATAATTTCTTTGACTGCTTCAATTGCCTCATCAACAGATTGAGCAATAATTACGCCCTTGCCGAGTGCAAGACCGTCAGCCTTTACAACAACGGGAGCGGTATTTTCGTTCTTTATATAGTCAATTGCTTTCTGAGCATCATTGAATACTTCATACTTTGCAGTAGGTATGCCGTATTTCTTCATGAGATTTTTTGAGAAAACCTTTGACGCCTCAATAATAGCGGCATTTGCATTAGGACCGAATGCTCTGATTCCAGCCTCCTGCATAGCGTCAACCATACCGTCAGCAAGCGGATCATCAGGAGCTACAAAAACAAGGTCAATTGCATTGTCCTTTGCAAACTTAACCATATTTTCTTTATCCATAACTCCGATATTAACAATCTCGGCATCTCTTGAAATACCGCCGTTGCCGGGAGCGCAATAAAGCTTTGTGCATTTAGGACTTTCAAGAAGCTTTTTAATTAAAGCGTGCTCTCTGCCGCCCGAACCAATCATTAAAATTTTCATAACCGCACCTCTATCAGTGATGGAAAAGACGAATACCCGTAAATGACATTGTCATATTGTACTTATTGCAGGTTTCAATAACATTATCATCACGAATTGAACCGCCGGGCTGTGCAACAAATTTAACACCTGAACGCTTTGCTCTTTCAATGTTGTCACCGAATGGGAAGAATGCGTCAGAACCGAGTGAAACACCGTCAAATGTTGCAAGCCAAGCCTTTTTCTCTTCCTTTGTAAGAGGTTCGGGCTTAGTTTTGAAGAACTGCTGCCATATACCGTCAGCAAGCACATCCTCATAATCATCAGAGATGTAAACATCAATGGTGTTATCTCTGTCGGGACGGCGGATGTTGTCAACAAACGGAAGGTTCATAACCTTCGGATGCTGTCTGAGATACCAGATATCAGCCTTATTGCCTGCAAGTCTTGTGCAGTGAATTCTTGACTGCTGACCTGCGCCTACACCGATTGCCTGACCGCCCTTTGCGTAGCAAACAGAATTAGACTGAGTATATTTAAGAGTAATAAGAGCAACAAGAAGGTCACGCTTAGCTTCCTCTGTAAAATTCTTATTATCTGTTACAATGTTCTGAAGGAGCATTTCCTCGTCAATTTTGAGTTCATTTCTGCCCTGTTCAAATGTAATACCGAAAACATCCTTATGCTCAATAGGAGCAGGAACATAGTTAGGGTCGATTTTTACGACATTATAGTTGCCTTTCTTTTTTGACTTGAGGACTTCAAGAGCCTCGGGAGTATAGTCAGGAGCAATAATACCGTCAGAAACCTCTCTCTTGAGGAGGATTGCAGTCTGAACATCGCAAGTATCGGAAAGAGCCACCCAGTCACCGTATGACGACATTCTGTCTGCACCTCTTGCCATTGCATATGCGCTTGCAATCGGAGAAAGTTCAAGGTCATCTACAAAGTAGCTTTTCTTGAGTGTGTCAGAAAGCTCAGTTGCAACTGCCGCACCGGCAGGACTTACATGCTTAAATGACGCAGCTGCAGGAAGACCTGTTGCCGCTTTGAGTTCCTTTACGAGCTGCCATGAGTTAAATGCATCAAGAAAGTTGATATAACCGGGTTTGCCGTTGAGAACCTCAACAGGAAGATCTTTGCCGTCCTGCATGAAAATTCTCGAAGGCTTCTGATTCGGGTTACAGCCGTATTTTAAAGCAAGTTCGTTCATTGGATTCATCCTTTCCGAAAAATAAATTACTTGTTTTTATTGATAATTCTTGACTCTGCCTTATTTGAAGCAATGTCAATATAGCGTACAAAAAGTGAAACCTTGTTATCCTCATTGAGAGAATTCCAGATTTTCTCGGCAAATGTGTCAATATCATCGTTACCGATTTCTACGAGTGTAGGTTCACCCTCAAAGCTCGGAAGCGGATTGCCGTCACTCATATATGTGTGAATGAATCTGCCAAGACCGTTTATCGGCTTGTCATATGTAAATGTGTATCTTTCGCAGCAATCGGGATTGCCATCTGCACTTTTGAGAATTGACATTGCATAGTTCATCTTGCCGTTTTCGCACTCAACAATACCTGAAATTCGTGGAGTGTAGTTAGGACCGTCAGGCTCAAACTCTCTTGTTGTGAGTGACTGTTCAAATGTCTGACCTTCATTCATAAGGTCATAAACAGTATCTGTCTGGTCACCGTTAGTAACGATAGTTTTGTTGCCGAGAACTCTTACGGGAGAATAGATGATAAGTGACGGATCAACAAGCTTTGACGGATCAAAAGCCTGAGTTTTGATGCCGTCCTCGGTTTCTGCAAACACTCTGTTTCTGCTGTTTTCGCTTCTGCCCATAATGAAGTATGCAATAACAGCCTTTGAGCCGTCTGCACTTTTGCCGATTACAATGCCTCTGCCCGGATATGAAGTTGAAGCAATGTCATTGTAAAGTGATACAGGTTTCATATTTTTCCTCCGTTAGTCAAGAATTTCGGTTTTATTGTCTTTTACTATAATTTTATCTTCGCAGAAAAGCGAAACCGCCCTTGGAAGAATCTTCCATTCAGCCTGTTCCATAACTCTTTTCTGAAGAATTTCGGGTGTGTCGCCGTTCTGAATTTCAACGGCTTTCTGAATGATAATGGGACCGCCGTCGCACACTTCGTTTACAAAATGTGCGGTAGCACCCGTTACCTTGACGCCTCTGTTAAGAGCCTCCTCATGAACTCTGAGACCGTAATAGCCCTCGCCGCAGAATGACGGAATAAGCGACGGATGGATATTGATTATTCTGTTTTCAAAAGCAGAAATAAACTGCTTTCCGAGAATAGTCATAAAACCGGCAAGAACAACAAGGTCAACATCCTTGGATTTCAAAAGCTCGGTTACAGCAGAATCATACTCATCAAATTCGGCATAGTCTTTTCTTCTGATAACCTCAGTTGCAATCGAATTGTTTTTTGCTCTTTCAAGTGCATAAGCGTTTGGATTTGAGGACACAACAAGAGAGATTTTTCCGTTTTTAATCTCTCCCCTGTTCTGAGCGTCAATAAGTGCCTGAAGATTTGTGCCGCCGCCCGACACAAGAACTGCGATATTTTTCATTATTCAAACACTACTCCGTCATTACCGCTGATTACTTCACCGAGTACAACAGCGTCTTCACCGTTAGCCGCAAGAACCTCAAGAGCCTTGTCTGCATCCTCCTTGGCAACGGCAATTATCATACCTACACCCATATTGAATGTGTTGAACATATCGTGCTCGGGGATATTACCTACTCTCTGCATAAGCTTGAAAATAGGAAGAACAGGAATATTGTCCTTTTTGATTTTGGCTGAAAGACCGTCTGTAAGCATACGGGGAATGTTTTCATAGAAACCGCCGCCCGTAATGTGTGAAACAGCCTTTACATCAACCTTATCCATAAGAGCGAGAAGAGGTTTTACATAAATTTTTGTTGGAGTGAGCAATGTTTCACCGAGAGTTTTGTCAAGCTCAGGATACTCGGCATTAATTGTTTCCTCGTTGATATCAAAGATTTTTCTGACAAGCGAAAAACCGTTTGAGTGAACACCCGAAGAACGGAGTCCTAAAAGTACATCACCCTCGCAAAGCTTTGAACCGTCAATCATCTTTGGCTTGTCTGCAATACCAACGCTGAAACCTGCAACATCATATTCATCAACAGGCATAAGACCCGGATGCTCTGCAGTTTCACCGCCGATAAGAGCACAACCGGACTGAACACAGCCTTCTGCAATGCCTGATACAATTTCAGCTACCTTTTCGGGATAGTTCTTGCCGATTGCGATATAATCGAGGAAGAAAAGAGGTTTTGCTCCACAGCAAATTACATCGTTTACGCACATTGCAACTGCGTCAATACCGATTGTGTCATGCTTGTCAAGAAGAAAAGCAAGCTTGATTTTTGTACCTACACCGTCAGTACCGCTGACAAGTACAGGCTCTTCCATATCTTTGAAATCAGGGGCAAAAAGTCCGCCGAAACCGCCGATGCCTGAAATAACACCGTCAATTTTTGTGCGTGCCACATGCTTTTTCATAAGCTCTACAGACTTATAGCCTGCTGTTACATCAACACCTGCCGCTTTGTAGCTTTCGGAAAAGCTGTTGTTCATTGTAATCACTCCGTCACTTTCTGTTAATTTTTTTAGCGTATTTATCTACAAAGATTGTTCTCGGAATTTCAGCGTCATAGCTGCCCGTGAAACAACCGTCACAGAATTCTATATTTGCACCCTCAGCAATTTTTCTGAGACTGTTTATACTGAGATAACCAAGTGAATCTGCACCGATATATTCACAGATTTCACTTGTTGTCAACTTGTTTGCAATAAGACTTTCTTTATCGTGAATGTCCACACCAAAGTAGCACGGACATACAAACGGAGGTGAGCTGATGAGCATATGCACCTCGGCAGCTCCTGCCTCACGCATAAGACGAACAATATGCTTTGAGGTTTCACCTCTGACGATTGAGTCGTCAATAATAACAACTCTCTTGCCTTTAACATTAGCCTTCAAAGCGGTAAGTCTTGTTCTGAGAAGTCTTTTCTTTTTATCTTTACCCGAGCCTACTGTTCTGCCGATATATTTATTTTTGACAAAACCTGTGCTGAACGGGATACCCGAAGCCTTTGCGTAACCCTGCGCGGCAATAAGTCCCGAATCGGGAACACCGCACACCATATCCGCCTCAATCGGGAACTCGTCATAAAGAAGTTCACCGGCTCTGAATCTTGCATTATGTACGCAGACACCGTTGATTACGCTGTCCGGTCTTGCGATATATACATATTCAAAAAGGCAGAAAGATGTTTTATCAGGCAAAAGCTTTAATTTGTAGCTGTGAAAGCCTTCTTCGTCAACTACTACCATTTCACCCGGCTCAACATCACGGACAAATTCACCGCCGAGACTGTCGATAACACAGCTTTCGGAAGTGAAAATCCAGCTGTTTTTGAGTTTGCCGATACAGAGCGGACGGAATCCGTGCATATCACGAAAGCCGATAAGACGGCTCGGTGCGCAAATTACAGTTGAGTAAGCGCCCTTGAGCTTTCTCATTGAAGAAAGAACAGCATCTTCAAGCGTGTCTGTTACACATCTTTCGGTTGCGATAACATAAGCCATAATTTCAGCATTGGAATTGGACTGAAAAACAGCTCCGCCTGTTTCAAGCTCCTGCCTTATTTCATTGAAGTTTGTAATTGAGCCGTTGTTTGCAATACCGATTGAACCCTGAATATATCGCATAACAAGCGGCTGGTTAGATGCACGGTCGAGTGATTCCGATGAAGTATAACGGACATGACCGACTGCAATCTTACCGTTTGGAAGTTTTTCAAGTGCTTTGGGCGTAAAAATCTCGGACACCATGCCGAGTTCCTTGACAGTTGTAAATTCACCGTCTTTATTCACGGTGATACCTGCACTCTGCTGTCCCCTGTGCTGAAGGCTGTAGAGTGCGTCATTTGCGGCGGCAACAACATCGATATCGTCATCATTACGGTAAATACCGAACACACCGCACTCGTCATTTACTTTGTCAAGTTTTGTGTCAATATCTACATAGTTCTTAATCAAAGCTCTGCCACCTTAGCTTGCATTGCCTTGTCTTTTTCGGCAACGCCTTTTTCCATATCAGCTTTCATATTTTCAAGCTTCTCTGCAAGAGAATCGTCGGAAAGTGCGAGCATTTCAACGGCAAGAATTGCAGCGTTAGCCGCACCGTCAACTGCTACTGTTGCAACCGGAATTCCTGTAGGCATCATAACTGTTGCGAGAAGAGCATCCATACCGTCAAGCTGAGCCGACTTACATGGGATTCCTATCACAGGAAGGGTTGTTTTTGCCGCAAGAACACCTGCGAGATGTGCCGCCATACCTGCTGCGGCAATGATTACGCCAAAACCGTTCTTTTTAGCCTCTGCCGAAAACTTAATTGCCGCATCGGGAGTACGGTGTGCGCTCATTACATGAACCTCATACTCTACGCCAAATTCTTTGAGTTTACTGACAGCCTTTGATACTACGGGAAAATCACTGTCGGAGCCCATAATAATTGCAACCTTTTTCATAATTACTCATAGCCTTTCCGCCCACTTGATAAATTGCCGCAAAAACCGTGCCGTGGGCAGACAAAGTCAGGACAAATATGCCAATTTATGCTTTGAATCGACATAAATAAAGCATTACTAATTAATTATATAAAAAAATCGGTTAAAATTCAATAGTCAGGCGAAATTATTTTTAAAATACCGCCAAAAAGCAAAAAGTGACTGTGCAAAGCATAGCCACTTCATGATATTAATTAATCTCGGAAACATCTTTTCCCTGTTCGATTTTCATGCCGTTATCGGGATCTGTAGCATCAAGATACGGTCTTTCATTGGAAATTATGCCCTCGGTTGTAACTCCCGCCTCTGCAGCCTTTTTCATACCCGGAAAAAGAAATTCCATCTTTTCATTATCGAATTTTTCATCGAGATATTCTTCAAAGCTGTTTGACGCAGGTACTCCCTCTGTTCTCTGAGTCCATCTTGCCGTAGCTGTTACGGACATAAAGCCGTTGAATGCCATGAATACAATCAGAAATGTTGTAATAATTGCACCTGCTCTTTTAGGGATTTTTTCAATAAGCTTTGCTGTCCACGGATACAGATAACGCACCCAGACAAGACCGAGGAATCCCCAGATAAGGGCATACATAAGATTGGTTCTGCCGTCAAGGTTAAACGGAGTGTCACTGTAGTCCCATGAAACCGTGCCGAACATCTGCTCCTGCAACCACGAACAGAAATACTCAAAACCTGCTCCGACAAAAGCACTTATCACAAAAACGAGCGTATCATTAAGCTTGTAAAGCTTATACAAAGCGGCTGTCAGAAAACACGCACCGCCGCCGTAAACAGGAATAAACGGACCGTAAACCATACCGACACGCATTTCAAAATGTCCGTCAACGCAGAACGCCCATATTGTTTCAAGAATCGTGCCGATGAAAGAACCGATCACAAACAGATAAAAAAGCTTCGTAAAACAGAATCCGTAAGCAAACGGCTTGTCATCTTTGCTTTCAAAGGTTTGTGTATATTCTTTCATATTATCCTGCTTAATCTCCTCAATTTTAGCATTAATTTGCTTTACATAAGCCATATGAGTGAGATCGGGATAAGCGTGTGCAAGTCTTTTTCTTAAAATATTTTCTGTAAAAAGTCGGTTATAGTTTTCTTCAAGTTCCTGAATTTCAACCTCTGTTGCACCTTTATCCATAAGCTCGGAAGAATTTTTAAGCTTTGCAATTCTTCTGAGCAGACGGATTGTTGTTATCATTGAAAAAACATAATCAATTACAATAATTCCGCAGAAGCAAAGAACAAGAATAAGACTTACCCAGAAAGGAATTGCTTCAACGGCTGTGCGAAGCACCGGAATTATCAATCCGACAAGCAGCATACCGAGCAATCCGAGAAAAAGTGCATAAGGAAAAGTTATATAATTGCCTATGCTGAATTTCGAGGAAGAAAAATCCCATGGCTTGAATTTGAGAGTTTTTTCTACAAGCACACCGACCACAACCATAAGTGCAGATAATATCAGAGTTGAACCGATGAATAAAATCAGCTTGCTGTTTTCAAACGGTTTTAGTGCTGTATAACAAATAACCGCCGAAAATCCGTACATAGGGCAAAACGGTGATGTCAAAAAACCGTTGTTACTGAATTTTTTCTCAAGAAGAAGCGAACGGAAACTGCTCGCCACCCAGCCAAAAAACGAGAAAATTACGAAGTACCACAACAGGTCGAGTAAAAATTGCATTTCCTATCCCCCACAATTTTATGCAACAAATCGGACACAGAATTCTGTGCCCGAAAAATTGCCGTAAATTTCACATTCTTTATGCCTTTGGCACCTCATCTTTCCAGAGTTCTTTAATTGCGGTAACACTACCCGCAAGTCCCTGAATATCTGAAGGAATGATAATCTTTGTAGCCTTGCCGTCAGCGGCTTTACCGAATGCCTCAAGCGATTTAAGCTGAATAATTCTATCGGTAGGAGAAGCCTCATTGAGCATTTTAAGTGCGTCGGCATTAGCTTTCTGAACTGTGAGAATAGCCTCAGCTTCACCCTGCGCCTCACGGATTTTCTGCTCCTTAACAGCGTCGGCTTTAAGAATTGCAGATTCCTTCATACCCTCTGCAACAAGAATCTGACTGCGTTTTTCACCCTCTGCATCAAGAATTCTTGCACGGCGCTCACGCTCTGCCTTCATCTGCTTTTCCATCGCATCCTGAATTTCACGGGGCGGAAGAATGTTTTTAAGCTCGACACGGATTACCTTAATGCCCCATGCGTCGGTTGCCTCGTCAAGAATCACTCTGATTTTACCGTTGATTGTATCACGGGACGTAAGTGTGTTATCAAGCTCAAGATCACCGATGATATTACGCAATGTTGTTGCAGTAAGATTTTCAATAGCGCTGAGCGGTCTTTCTACACCGTAAGTATAAAGCTTTGGATCGGTAATTTCAAAATACACAACCGTGTCAATCTGCATCGTAACGTTATCTCTTGTGATCACGGGTTGTGGAGGGAAGTCGATTACCTGCTCTTTTAATGAAACTTTCTTTGAAATTTTGTCGATAAACGGAATTTTTACATGAAGTCCTGTTGACCATGTTACATGATATGTTCCGAGTCTTTCAATTACATATGCGTGTGCCTGCGGTACTACCTTGACATTGCTTACGATTACTATAAGCAGGATTAAAAGGATGATACCTAAAATAATAAGTCCTAACATTATTTACCTCTCATTCTGTTACGGGTTCTACTATGAGCTTTACGCCCTCTATTGCAAGAACCTTAACTTTTGTTCCTTTTAAAAGCGGTGCTTTGTCGGACTTTACCGTCCAAGTTTCCGCACCAACTTTTGCCTGTGCTGTTTTGTCAATATCGGTTAAATCTGTGAGCATAAATCCGACTTGACCGATGTAGCGGTCTGCGTTTGTTCCCGTTGTTTTGTTACGCCTTTTAAAGCGTTTTACAAGCGGTCGTGTCACAATCAGCGATACAAGTGACACAACAAGGAACACCGCCGACTGGATTGTAATGTCGCTTGTAAATATTGTAGTTACTGCGGCACAAACCGAGCCGAGAACGAACCATATTGATACAAGCTGTGTTGTAAAGCCTTCGCAAAGCAACATAAATATTGCAAAGCCTATCCACACTAT
>ENA-OZKD01000367-OZKD01000367.1-human-gut-metagenome-genome-assembly--contig:-NODE-367-length-14018-cov-7.243787_pt1 | contig 14018 bp, 10 predicted proteins | sample MGYA00244819_ERZ653749 | MGnify/ENA primary metagenome ERZ653749 (study PRJEB26926, sample SAMN06165329) | human gut metagenome | biome: ENVO:00009003; feature: ENVO:2100002; material: ENVO:00002003... | reverse complement strand
GGTTATGAAGGAAAATAGTATTGAAACGTATGAAGCTCCGAAAGTGGAAATCATCGAAGTGGAAGTAGAAAAAGGATTTGCAACCAGTGGTGGTGGCGAAAACGGTAATTGGACTGACTAAAGAAATGTATGAGGGGGTGTCAAAACATGGATAATACTGTCGTTTAGTCGGTAGGGGCGAGGTTCACTCGCCCGAAAACAGTTTGTTTTGTGTCTTCGGGCAGGCAAACTCTGCCCCTACAGCCGACGATGGGATAGACCGGTTTGGTTTTGACACACTCCATTTGTAATGTTAGAAATAATTCATGAAAACAAAAAGCAAATTATGAAATTTAGATATTTAATAAGTTTGGCTGTGGCAACCGCTTTGTTGACCGGTTGTAACAACGAAGACAACTTGGGTGCGAAGGTCACGAATGGAATGTTAAGAGCCACCATGGAAAGCAATGCTTCCGGTATGGCACGTGCAGGATTTGATGCTAATGGAGTATTTTATTGGTCGGAAGGTGACCGTTTGGGTGTAACCATGCAAGACGGAAACGGTTATACCACCGGTTTTACAGCTCTTACTTTGGTTGAAGGCGGGGCCGGTCAAGCCACGGCTTCCTTTAGTGGAGATATGACGGGAACTATAGCCGGTTATGCAGCTTATCCTTATAATGACGGACACGCTGTCTCAACTGTTGATGGTACTACAATGCTTACTTACAATTTCCCGAAAGAGTACAGCTATACTAAAGTAGATGCTGATTATCAAACGGATACCAAAGGTAAAGGCAATAGTTATAACCCTGCCATGTGGGGAAAGATTGAGAACAGTAATGTAGCATTGAAGCATTTGGGAGGTGTGTTTTGCATTAAGTTTGCCAAATTGCCTGTGGGGAATAACCTCAAATTGACTTTCACGGCAGATCAAAAGATAGCCGGTAAATATACGGTAACATTATCAGGTAGTGAACCTGAATTAACTGCCACAACTGCTACAGACGATTCGGAAAAGACTGTCAGTATTGCTTTTGGCAACACTGCCCAAAATACTTCCGGTACATTTTACATTCCTGTGCCGACAGGTAATTATACCAATGTGCGTGTGAAGATATTGAATGATACGGAAGAATTGGCAAATGTCTTTGGCGGCAGTTATACCATAGCTCGCAGAGACTTGAAGAGATTGTCTATTTCCAGCGGAACGATTACCGGTGGCGAAGCCCAGACTGTATCTTCTGTGTCTGAGGTTGCCGATGCTTTAGGGAAGAATACGGCCGTAACCGTATCGGGTGAGGTTTCAGGTGAAAATAATAAGATAGAGGTGCCTGCTGCACAATCACCTGAGACTCCTATAAGCATTGCTTTCCAAAGTGTGGCATCGGGAGCTAAAATAGAATTTGAAGATAAAGCAACTAGCGGTGGCGGAACTTCATCTGTGAAAGACATGACGATTGCTCTACCGGAAACAGAGGGTGCTGAAGAGGCTCCGGTGGTAAATGTTAATATGCCGAATACGACTGTCACATTATCTTCAAACGGAGGAAGTACTACCATAAAGGAGGCAACAGCTTCTACAGCCGAAAACACACTTGTCGTTGATGCAGGAGTAACAATCACTAAGTTGATTGTGAAGAAAGGGAATGTGAGAGTGAAAAAGGGTGCAACAATCACTGCCATAGAACGGCATTCAGAGAATTCCAATGTTGTGAAAGTCTTTGTGGAATCGGGTGCGGAATATCCTGATTTATCTGCCGATACAAACTTTGAAATAGTTGATGCGGCAATAGCGGAAATGGAAGCGGTTGCCAAAGCCGGCGGAAACTTTATTTTGGAACAGGATGTTATTCTTTTCCGACCGTTGGTTGTTGAGGGAGCATTGACACTTGATTTGAATGGTCATAGCATAAAGGCTAAGACTACGGGGCTGGAACAAGTGCTGAAAACTAAGGATGCGGTGGTTCTTGTACGTCGTGGTGCTCAACTGACTATCAATGACAGCAGTAACGGTAAAGGTAGCATTGATTATAATGGGGTGGAAAGTGTTTATACAGCAGTGAAGTTGACTGATGGCAATGATACCGGTAGTGATGTAGCAAAACTGACAGTAAACGGTGGTATGCTTAAGGGTTATTATTACGGTATCAGTGGTAATGGTACTCGTCATGGAACCGAAGTGGTTATTAACGGTGGAGCAATTACGGCTGCAAATGCTGAAGAAGGTACAGCCATTTATCATCCACAAAACGGATTATTGACAGTTAATGGCGGTACTGTCAGTGCACCGACCGGTATAGAAATGCGTTCGGGTACATTGACTGTCAATGCGGGTGCAATAAAGAGTACAGCATCTACCTTTGATGAGAAGGGCAATGGCAGTGGTACGACTATGACCGGTGTGGCAGTTGCTGTCTCACAGCATGTTACCGATAAAGACCTTAAAGTGGTTATTAATGGAGGAACACTGACAGGTCCTTATGCTTTGTATGAAAAGGATTTGCAAAATGAGACCGGAACTAAGGCTTTGGAAATTAAAGATGGTATCTTTGAAGGGCAAGTATATAGTAAGAATTGTACTGCTTTTATCAAAGGTGGTACATTCTCTGATGTAAACGCGTTGAACTATTTTGCAGATAATGCTAATGTAAGTATGAAGCTTGACAAAGATTGTTCAATCTCGGCATTTAATCTCGAAAAGAAAGATGCGAAAGTTGAGGTAGATTTGGCTACCCATACGTTGACGTTGTCAGCAGTGAGTCAAATCTCTGCTACGGCTTCTTTCAAGAATGGTAATATATCCACCAAGGAAATGATTAAGGGTATGGGCGGTAAACTGAAATTTGACAAAGTGCACATCAGTGGCCCAAATTATGCTTTGTGGGTTCAAGGTCCTAATGCAAAACTAGAGGTTATTAACGGTTCATTGATTGAAGCTAACTATTTTTCTATATCAACAGATGCGACTTTGCAAGGTGGTGGACTGTTATATGGAGGAGCTGACATCATGCTGAAAGATTCTAAGTTTATAGCTGGAGAAACCGGATTTATGACTAACGTTTCACCGTCTACGGTGAATATTGAGAATTGTGAGTTCTCAGGAAATCATCAGGCGGCTTTTTTGCGTGGAGGAACTTATACGATTAAGAATTCTTCATTTACGCTGAAAGCTGAGCTTGAGAGTACTCACAGTGAGAATAATCACATGAAACAATGGCAAGACGGTAACAGAGCAGCATTTGCAGGTATAACAATCGGTAATTATTTGAGTTCAGCTTATCAATATCCTACCACGGTTGCTATGACGGGTGTTACAGTAAAAGTAGAGGGTACTCATGCTTCTTCATTCCCGGCTGTGCATGTTTGTGCGAATGCAACAGAGGATAAAGGTGTAACGCTCACTTATGATACTACTTGCTCTTTCACTTCAACTTATGATCCGGCTGTGGAATATGGTACTGCTAATATTACCGTGAACGGAGAGGCTGTCAAGAGCAATGTAAAGCAGGAAACAAGCAACTGATAATTATTAAACAAAAAAGTTTGTAATACTCATCAAAAGAAAGCCGTTTCGTCCGTTATGGTTCGGTTGGACGGCTTTCTTTTTCTTAAAGTATGAAATTATTATGCGAATCAATACGAAATTCAAGCTCCGCGATATAGCCGGAGAAACTATTATTGTCAATCAAGGTACGCCCGAAGCCGACCTTACCCGCATTATCTCTCTTAATACTTCGGCACGGCTTCTTTGGAATGAGCTTTCGGACAAAGACTTTTTGATAGAAGATGCTGCGGAAATATTAATGGAGCATTATTCTGTTTCGGAAGAAACGGCAAAGAAGGATGCAACGGTTTGGGTGGATGCCTTGAAGAAATGCGGTATCATATCGGCTGATTAAAAAATTATATGCTAAAGTTTATCTAAAATGAAATTGGATATTACGGAACAAATGCTTTTTGCCTTGTTGCGTTCTGCCTTGCATGGTACTCATGCAGATGCAACAATCTTTGCCGGTATCACTTCCGAAGCTTGGCAGGAATGTTACCGCTTGTCTGTTCGACAGGGTGTAATGGCACTTGCCTGGGATGGTTTGATAACTCTTCCCACAGAGTTACAACCACCCAAATCCTTAAAAATAAATTGGTGGCTGGCAGTAGAAAGATGTGAAAAGAGATATCGGTACTATTGTCGGGTTATATCCGATTTATCGACATTCTATGCCACACACGGCATCACTGCCGTGCAATTAAAAGGAGTGGGGTTTGCCAATAATTATCCTATTCCTTCTCACCGTGAGGGAGGTGATATTGATATCTTTACCTATTCTGCCGATTCTTCCGGTCTGAGTGATAGGGAAGCAAACTCTCTTGCCGACAAGCTGATGAGAGGCCGGGGAATAGAGGTGGATTTTTCGCATTCGCAAAAGCACAGTATGTTTTATTATAAAGGTATTCCGATAGAGAATCATAAAAAATTCCTGAATACGGAAATATACCGTACGGCTGTTTCGATGGATATTTTGTTGCGGAAGCTTCTCCGTCCCCGGCTGACAGTGCTTGATGGCAAGTATGAGGTGCTGACTCCCTCGCCGGATTTCAATACTGTTTTCCTTGCTTTTCATTCGGCACAGCATTATGCACTTGGTTTTGCCATGCATCACTTATGTGATTGGGCATGCCTGTTGAAGAAGCAGGGACTGAAGATACCCGAAGGAGTGACGGATGAACGTTTTCTGAATATGATTTATGCACTTACACACTTGTGCAACCGCTACTTGGGTACAGAGGTCCTTGTCATGAAAGGAGGGGAAGAGCTGGCGGAGAATTTATTAAAGGAAATGCTTCATCCCACTTATAATATAAATGTACCGGCTACCGGTAAATGGGGAATATTGGTCTATAAACTGAAGCGGATGTTACATATTCATCGTTTGTGTGACAGTGTGATGCGTGTATCTTTAGTAAAGTGGCTTTGGATATCTGTTATCCAACATGTACGTTTTCCACAATCCATATTCCGCCGAACGGTATCATAATTTATGTTGAAAGAAATCTATCATTTATTATTGCCCTCGGAGCGAAGAATGGGGATGAGGGTAATAATGGCTGTGTTTTTCAGTGCGTTGCTGAATTTTGCCGGACTTGCAGCTTTAATACCTGTACTTCTTTTTTTGATAGAAGAGAAAGAAGAAAAGGGAGAAGCCCTATTGTTTTGTCTGTTGGCTGTCGGGTTTATTTTATTCAAAAATGTATTGGTCATGGGATTGTCCCGTTTTCAAAACTATTTTTTATTGTCTTTGTATAAACGATTAAGTTTTTCTCTTTTTTCTTCTTATTATCATCGCGGATTATTGTTTATCAGTCGGTTGGGCAGCACTCGTTTGGGATATGAGGTGAACTACGTATGTTATGCTTTCAGTATGAGTTTGTTGTCTCCGTTGCTGAATATGACTGCTGATGTATTACTTATTTTATTGGTTACTGCGGTACTGTTGGTATATGCACCGATGACGGTGCTGATGTTATATCTTGCTTTTTTCCCTTTTATGTTGATGTATATATTCGGAATAAAAAGGCGGATAAGGTATTATGGTAAAAAGGAGTTGTTGGCACGGCGCGAACAGACACGTATTGTCACCGAAGCTTATAAAGGATATGCCGAGTTGGAAGTAAACCATGCATTTCCTTCCTTGCAACATTCTTTTCTGAAGGGTTTGGATACGATTTCTTTTTGCCGTTTGAAGCTGGAGACGGTGTATCATCTGCCGCTTTGCCTTTCAGAATTATCAGTTGTTATAGGACTCACACTGCTTGCATTGTCCGGGACGGGAAATGTGAAGGCGTTGGTGGGAATCTTTGCCGTGGGTGCCTTTCGTTTATTGCCGGCTTTGCGTGAATCGCTTTCTGCATGGACTCAGATACAGAATTCCGTTTTTTGTCTGCGGATAATAAAAGCAGGAATGGAAGATTTATTTTCAACATTCGAAGAAAAACCGACAGCCGGGTTATCTTTTGAAAAAGAAATTGCAATATCCAATCTTTCGTATACTTATCCGGAAGGAAAGAGAGTCTTAAAGGAGTTTGATTGTACGATTCGGAAGGGAGAGTATATTGGTATTCGAGGTTCAAGCGGTATAGGCAAGTCCACTTTGTTCAATCTTTTATTGGGATTTTTGAAGCCTGATGGAGGGGAGATACGGATAGACGGTGTTCTCCTTTCAGCAGAGAACAGGAAGTTGTGGCATCGCCGGATAGGTTATGTGCCGCAGGGCGTTTTTATTCTTGACGGAACACTGGCTGAGAATGTTGCATTGGGATGTTGTGATATCAGTAAGGAGAAAGTGAAGCGGATATTACGGCAGGTGAGGCTGGATGAATGGGTGGATGAGTTGCCACTGGGAATAGATACGCTGCTGGGTGAAAGTGGGGCACGTTTGTCGGGAGGGCAGAAGCAAAGAGTAGGGATCGCACGTGCGCTTTATAAGGAGGCGGATATATTGTTGTTGGATGAGGCTACTTCAGCGTTGGACACGGCAACCGAATGCGAAATAAATGAGATGATATGCGGACTCAGAAATGATTATCGGGGGCTGACGGTTTTATCAATAGCCCATCGTGAGAGTTCGTTGGCTTTTTGTAATCGTATAATAACTTTAAATTGAAAAGAAAATGCATAATATATATAAGGTAGGCGGCCACTGTTTTAAAGTATCGGGCAGTATTCTGTGTTCTGTCCTGGAGCGAATGGCTGGGTTTGCTCCTTTTGAGGTTGCCGAGGGGGATGATAATGTACCGGAATTCTTTTTTATGGAAGGAAAGTCTGGGAATATTCCTGCTTTTTGTGAACGGCAATATGTGTTTGCTCATGAAGGGGTGGAAGGAATCTTCGGATGTACTGCGGGCGGTTATTTGTTAAGATTATCTCCGGTAAATGAAAAAAGTCTTTTCCTGTGGACTGATAATGAAGTAAATGTTTGTTATCTGTGCGGCAACTGGTCAGCTCGCTTAGTGCGGTTTGCCTTGTGGATTGGCTATGGGATACAGACGGCAATGTCGGATACGGTGGCTATACATAGCAGTTGTATCGTATATCGTCAAAAGGCTGTACTGTTTTTAGGGGAAAGCGGTACAGGAAAGAGCACTCATACTCGTTTGTGGCAGGAGTATCGGGCAGGAGCCGTATTGTTGAATGATGATAGTCCGGTGGTGCATGTCGAACATACCGGAATATGGGTTTATGGCAGTCCATGGAGCGGGAAAACTCCTTGTTATAAAGCAGAGCGATATGAACTGGCCGGTTGTGTGAGACTGTCACAGGAAACTTCCAATCGGATGGTCAGATTAGGGATATTGCGGTCTTATGCAGCTCTTCATCCTTCTTCTCCTCCGGAGTTTGCTTATGACAGGAGACTTTATGAAGGTATCGGTGCCACATTAGGGAAAATTGTTTCTCAGGTTCCTTTTTATCATTTGGCTTGTTTGCCGGATAGAGAGGCTGTGGAGTTGTCTTGTCGTACTTTATTTGCAGAGAATGATGAAGCGGTTGCCAAATGATTGTTTCTTCTCTCTTGTAGAGGATGATATTCATCATGGGAAGAGTGTACGTTTTCGGATGAAAGGCAGTTCTATGTTTCCGTTATTACGCGAAGGGAAAGATGAAGTGGCGGTTTATCCATGTAAGGCAGAATCTTTGAAACCTATGGATGTGGTTTTGTTTCGTTATCGTGGCCGGTGTTTGCTTCACCGGATTGTCGGGATGAAGGATGGTCGGTTTATTATGCAGGGGGATGGTGTTTGTGCGTTTTATGAGGAGTGTACAGCTGCGGATATTATCGGAGTATTGGGAATGGTTTATCGGGTTTCAGGACGTGCCGTGTCGGTTTCTTCTTTGCGTTGGCGTATCTTGAGTCGTTTATGGCGAAGCTTGGGAGTTTTCAGGAAAGTAGGTTTGTGTATTTTTCATCGTATTCTGTTTTGATAAATATGCTTTTGTGCTTACTTTTGCTGCTGAAAGTTTTTACCTAAAAAAAATAAAAGAATCATGTTGAAACTCATATCATGGAATGTGAACGGCCTGCGTGCCTGTTACGATAAAGGTTTTGCCGATGCCTTCCGTCGGCTGGATGCTGATTTTTTCTGCTTGCAGGAGACTAAGATGCAGGAGGGGCAATTGGATGCTCAATTTGAAGGATACCGTTCTTACTGGAATTATGCAGAAAAGAAAGGTTATTCGGGCACAGCTGTTTTTTCTCGTCTCGAACCTCTTTCGGTAACGTACGGGATGGGCATTGACGAGCACGACCACGAAGGACGTGTGATTACTCTTGAGCTGGACTCATTCTTCCTGATTACGGTTTATACGCCCAATTCTCAAGATGGGCTGCGCCGTTTGGAATATCGTATGAAATGGGAAGATGACTTCCGTGCGTATTTAAAGAAATTGGAGGAAAAGAAACCTGTCATCGTCTGTGGCGACCTCAATGTGGCGCATCGTGAGATTGACTTGAAGAATCCGAAAACCAATCGCAAGAATGCCGGATTTACGGATGAAGAACGTGCTAAGTTTACTACGCTGCTCGATTCGGGATTTACGGATACTTTCCGTTATTTCTACCCGGAGCAAGAGGGAATTTATTCATGGTGGTCCTATCGTTTCAAAGCGAGAGAGAAGAATGCCGGCTGGCGTATTGATTATTTTCTCGCTTCTGCTTCTCTGAATGATAAGTTGAAAGGGGCGGCTATTCATACGGATATATTTGGTTCGGACCACTGTCCGGTGGAGCTGACAGTAGAATTATAGCTTTGTGCATTCGGAGTGTGTCAAAGCGTGGATAATGCTGTCGTTTAGTTCGTAGGGGCGAGGTTAGCTCGCCCGAAAACGATTTGCTTTGTGTATTCATCCCTTTAAAAAAGAGTTTTTAATTGTCGCACAAAATCTTCCTTACTACTTGTAACTGTTGAAATATCAGTGACTTGTTTAGTCGCAAAACTTCTTTCATTTCATAATCCGAAATGTTTTCTTCTTCTATATCTTTGCTTCGAAATTTAAATAGAATACGATTATGAAAAACAAAGCACAGGTATGGATAGGAGTTGTTTTAACTCTGTTGATATTAGGCGCATGCCAATCCGCTTCTTTAGAAAAGAAGGATGTTTGGGTGGCAGATGTACGTTCGGCTATGGAGCAGAATACTCCTTTTTCGATGAAGGATGATGTGATGGGAATAGAATATATTCCTTTGGAAACGACGGATTCGTGTTTGATAAGTAATTTGACTTATTTGATAATGGATGATGATTTCATCTTTGTTCAAAATGGTAAGACAGACCAGGTATTTAAATTTACCCGACAAGGAAAGTTTGTATGTCAGATAGGCAGGGTAGGGAATGGTCCGGGCGAATATGCTCCTTGGACGATAGAGAATATTTCGTTGGATGTAAATAAGAAAGAAGTTTTTTTTAATAGCAGGCGGTTGCCGGCGTATGTCTATTCTTATGATGGTGAGTTTCTGCGCACCGATACCACAACGGTAGAGGCTGTGGAAAATCGCTATCTGTTGAATAATGGCTCATTTGCATTGTCGGGAGCTTCGATTACTCCTATTCAGCAATCTCCTTGGCTGGTTGCCCTTAAAAATGAAAAGAATCAGATGATGGCAACCAAATCACCCTTTCCGGCTAATGTTCCGGCAGAAGCTTGTTATATGCAGGAAATACAATTCGTTCCTTTTCAAAATTCGGCTTTAGCTTATACGCTTTGCAATGATACTGTGTTCCGGGTGACGGAAACAGGTATTTGTCCTGCTTGTGTTTATGATAAAAAGAACGGAGCCGAATATAATGAAAAGATAGCAGACATCAATGAAATGGCTAAAGACAATACAAATACATTATCTGCTATAGAGTTGTTCACCTTTTTTGAAACTTCACGTTATTTCTATTTCCGGACTATTGTCTTGTCCAAGCCGGAAAAGTGCTTTTTCCAGCGTTTGGATAAACGGACGGGAGAATTCTTGTCTCAGCCGGTCAAACAAGATTTCATGGAATTGTCGGTTGGATTTAGTGATGGCAATGTAATAGGAATGGAGAATGATTGGGATGGGGGAGTGCCTTTCTGTCCGAGATATATTTATAAAGACAGAATTTGTGTGCAGGTCATTAATGCCGTGACATTGGAGAAATTGGAGAATAAAGGATATCTGAAAGATAAACCGGTTGCTTTGCAGTTGGATGCTGATGATAATCCGATGGTTATTGTATACACATTTAAAAATTGATTATTGCTATGAAATTATTTAAGTACTTTTGTTTATTGTCTTTTATGGCTTCTTGCAGTTCGGAACAAACTCCTCAGGAGTTACTTTCGGTAGATTTGAGAAGTGGTATGGATCATCCGTCAATGCTTGCTTTGCAAGATGAGATAGAAAGTGTGGAATACATTCCGTTGGAAACAACGGCAGATCCGGCTTCTTTGTTGGACGGAGTGTCCGAATATGCCGTGACAAGTAATTATATTTATGTTTCTCCTGTTAAGGAACAGCGTATCGTGCAGTTCGACCGGAAGGGACAGTTTGTCAAGACACTGATTCCTTTCGGTCAGGGACCGGGTGAATTTAGCGATTTCCTGATGGGGATGCAGGCTGACGAAAAAAATAACCGTCTCTATTTGTTTTGTTCCAATAAAATAATGGTCTATACCTTGGACGGTGAGTTTATTCAGAGTCTGAATCACGATTATACGATTGTTTATCAGCGCATGGTGGGCAAAGATCGTTTTGCTTCAGTTGCTTTTCCATACGTGCCTTTTGAAAGCGGTAGTTATGGCTTGGGAGTTTTTTCGGATAAAGCAGATACGATTGCAATGAAGAACGACTTTTCTTCTCCTTTAGTATCTCATGAGAAAGCCGGGTTTACTATTGCGTTGGCAACAGCTTATTCCGATATGGAAGAATCCGTTTTGTTTAAGACAGGCAGCAATGATACCGTCTTTAGAGTGACGGCGGATGACATTCTTCCGGCGTGTGTGTTGAGGACGGGTAACTCGGATAAGGAAGTGATACGTTCATTGGATGCCACTGATTTTAGTTCGCTGAAAAGAAAGTTTGGAGAGGATTATGACATTTTTGTGTCTGATATGTTTGAAACTCCTTCCAATTATTATTTCCGTTGCAGATATAATGCGGGGCATTATGTTGCTTCTGTCCATAAGAAGACAGGGCAGGTATTGGCAGAGAAGTGTGCGCAACCGGGAGATATCCGGGCATTGGGAGATGCTAATTTGCTTTACGGAATGCTCGGAACCAAGAGCTATCAGGATTTTCCGGTATGGGGACGTACGCAGGGTGATTGTTTGGTTCAATTGCTCACTGCCTATGAGTTGCATCTGTATAAAGAAAAGTGCAATATAACTGTTCCGCCTGAGTTGAAAGAGGTAAATGATGATAGTAATCCTGTTTTTATTGTATATAAATTGCGGAGAGTTTAAAAAGTGATATTTTTGTGATATGATAAAAAAACGTTCGTTTATCTTGTTGTCTGTCTGGGTAGTCATTATAGGGTGTTTCAATGTTGCATGCAGTGGGGAGAAACATACTTCTCAATTGTCATGGGGAAAGTATTATCTGTGGAACGCACCTGATTCTGCTTTTCAGATATTGAGAACAATTCCCTCGCCGGAGAAACTTTCTAAAGAAGAATATAGTCTTTATGCCTTGCTCATGACACAAGTCATGCACAGGTGCGGACAGGAAATATCTTCTGATTCGCTGATTGATATTGCCGTGAAGTATTATTCATCTCATGGCACTTCCGATGAAAAGGCGTCCGCTTTTCTGTATAAAGGGTATGTATTGGAAAGTTTAGGAAAGGATAATGAGGCCATATATGCTTATAAGCAGGCGGAAGAGGCAGTGAAGTCTGCAAAAGATTTACGGATTCATTTTCTGGTGTATGTGGCATTGGGACATATCAACGGGCGGTATGCACATTATGAACAATCTGTTGGCTATTATAAGAAAGCATTGGATTTGAACTTGTCTGTCCCTTCATGGAAAGCCATGGGGGGCAGCTCGGCTTTTATTCCGCTTTATTTGGGGCAAGGTACGCCTCGGTATAACGAAGAGGTGAAATTGGTACAGGATAAATTCTTTGATATAGTAAACCGGATGGATTTTAGTACTCAGGAAAAGATATACTATCGCTTGGCGCTGGTGGAAAAGGATAAGAAGAACTGGAATGAGGCGGTCTCCTTGCTGAAGCAGGCACAGGAACGTACTTCTACGGCTGAGGCGCGGCGTGGATATGATATCGAACTGGCTGAAGTGTATAAAAAGTTGGGTAAAGGCGCAACGGTGGACAGCCTGCGTGTTGAAGTGCTGAAATCTTCCCGTCCTAAGTTAAGAGCATCGGTATATAAAGATATGTACAGAGAGATGCAAGCAAAGGGATTTGAGCGTGAAGCAGCCCTCTATATGCAGCATTATATTAATGAACTGGAGTTGCTGTTTACATCGGGGAGCCGTGCCGAATTATTGGAGATAGAAAAGAAATATGATTATTCGGCAGTACTGAGACAGAGTAATGATTATCGCAGTCGCTGGACTATAACGATATTGATAACGATAGCTTCAGTGTGTACACTAGCCTTACTGCTGTGGGGAAGCTGGAAGTTTTTCCGTTATCAAAAGCTGGATATCCTGCGTAATTATAAAAAGGATGCTTCTATCCTTCAGGAGCAGATTGATACACTTCAGGAGCAGATAGAAGAAAACCAAGGGGAAGCCAAGAATTTACAGGAGCAGATGCAAGCCCTTGAAGAAGAGAAGAAAAATAAAGAATTGCGTATTCGTCAATTGGAAGTGACGTTTCGTTCCAAACATATTTCGCTTCCTGTTGAAACCGTGGAAGCTGCTCAGATTTATTTGCGGATTGTATCAAAAGAAAATCCGCGTTATAATCCGGCTGAAGACCGTGCCAAGCTGGAACATTGGCTGAATGTATCACGTCATCGTTGGGCAGACCGCCTCGAAGCGCTTTATCCTTCGCTTACGAATAATGAAAAAGACATTTGTTTCTTATTTGTGTTGGGGCTTGGTTTTGATGATATTGCTGATTTACTTGGGGTTCAATCCCGTTCTGTCGACCGTGTGGTTTATCGTATATGCAGAAAAATGGGGTTGGGACAAGGCAGCAAGGAAGAATTTGTGGCGCAAATCAACCGGATGGGTGAATGTGCCACAAATAAATAATTTATAAAGCTACTTCAATGGCCAATACTTGTGATTCTTCATTGGTTTTAATGATGATGCTTTCGGTATCCCATATACCGATACCGTCACGGCGGGTCAGGTTTTCATCGGCTATATCTACGTTGCCTTCTATAATGAAGAAATAGACGCCTGTATGTGGTTTGTGCAAATGATAGCTCACTTTATGATTGGCACTCAGTGTTCCCATTGAAAACCACGCATCTTGCAGTAAATGTGCCGGAGTGTTTCCATTGGGCGAGATGAAGGTTACTAATTCGTTGTGCTTCATTAACGGAAGGATATTGTAATTATGATATTCCGGTTCTGTCTCTTCTTTATCGGGGATTATCCAGATTTGCAGAAGTTCAAGATCTTTTTCATTGCTGCCATTATATTCGCTGTGATAGATACCTTTTCCTGTGCTCATTACTTGGATTTCTCCGGGCGTGATGATACTTTGGTTCTCTATACTGTCTCCATGTTTTAAATAACCTTTTAGTGGGATGGAAACCACTTCCATATTTTTGTGTGGATGCATATCAAAACCTTCTCCCGGCGAAATCCTGTCATCGTTCAGTACACGCAAGGCACCAAAGTGGATTCGTCGCGGATTATAATAATTTGCGAAGCTAAATGTGTGATATGTCTTTAACCAGCCATGATTAAAATATCCTCTTGATGTAGCTCTATCAATAATAGTTTTCATACTTGTCCTTTCTTTGTTTAAAAGTTATTGATATGTATATACTGTCTCTTATACACATCTCCGAGCCCACGAGACATCTCAGG
>ENA-OZKD01000361-OZKD01000361.1-human-gut-metagenome-genome-assembly--contig:-NODE-361-length-14097-cov-4.308503_pt1 | contig 14097 bp, 10 predicted proteins | sample MGYA00244819_ERZ653749 | MGnify/ENA primary metagenome ERZ653749 (study PRJEB26926, sample SAMN06165329) | human gut metagenome | biome: ENVO:00009003; feature: ENVO:2100002; material: ENVO:00002003... | reverse complement strand
GTGCGACATCGCGCTGCCGTGCGCCACCCAGAACGAAATCGATGAGGAGTCCGCCAAGGCCCTCGTCGCCAACGGCTGCAAGGTCGTGTGCGAAGGCGCCAACATGCCGTCCACCCCGGAGGCAATCGCCGTCTATCAGGACAACGGCCTGCTGTACGGCCCGGCTAAGGCCGCCAACGCGGGTGGTGTGGCGGTGTCCGGCCTTGAGATGAGCCAGAACTCCTACCGCCTTTCCTGGACGTTCGAAGAGGTGGACAACAAGCTCAAGTCCATCATGGAGAACATCGTCGCCAATTCCCTGGCCGCCGCCAAGGAGTACGGCCATGAGGGCGATCTGATGCTCGGCGCCAACGCCGCCGGCTTCGTCAAGGTCGCCAACGCCATGGTCGCCCAGGGCGTGCTCTGATCGTCTTTCACAATCCGTTTCAACGGTCCGTGCGATTCGTTCGCACGGACCGTTTTCATATGCGTTACGGCATAACGCGCAACGCAGTATGACGATTGCATAAAAGCGACCGCATAATCGCGATTACATAAGAAAAGACGGCGCCTCCCGAAGTAGGGAAGCGCCGTCTTCTTATGTTGCACGAACGGCTTACGTTGCGCAAGCGCCGTACGAACGCCGTATGACGAATCGATCAGTCGTCGCCGAGCGTCACGTGGATGCCGCCGACCAGCGTGCTCACCACGTTGTACAGCAGCGTGAGAATCACCACCAGCACGGTGAACAGCACCACTTCGATGATGGAGAAGATGGTGACCGCGCTCAGCACGGTGCTCAGCGAAAGCACATTGGCAAGGTCGAATCCGCCGGCGTCAAGACCGGTGGAGGACACGATCTGCGTCACCTGATCGAACACGCCGACCACGTTCAGCAGCAGCCACAGCAGCGTCACCGCGACAATCTGGATGATGCCTCCCGCGATGGAAAGCATGAACGCCACCTTGGCCGCGGACCATGCGTCGATGCGGGTCAGGGACAGGCTCATGCGGCGGGCGCGAGGCGCGCCACGACGCGCTTTTTCACGAACCTTCACACCGCCGGACGCGGCGGCCATGTTCTCATGCGCCTGAGACTGTTCCGTACCGCTCAACGGCTGGCTGGATGCGGAACGGGCCACGCGTGGGGCCTGCGCCCCTGCCTGCGCCTGATGGCTTTCATTGTTCTCGCTCATCGTTGCTCCTTGCAGAATCTTGCCTACTTCTAGCCGAGGCTACCAGTTTTCGCAGACGATTCCCCGCCTGTGTCTCAGGCCTCTACATTCTCGCCATCGCCGGCATCGGAAGTGGCTTCCGTACCGGTTTCAGCGGAGTTTTCAGTAGTGGTTTCGGCTTGTGATTGCGCGGCTGCGTCGTTCTGGACTGCTCCGTTTTCCGCGGCGGCTTGCTCGGCGTCATCCTCGTCGGTCTCCTCGTTGCGTGCTATGGAGATGATTTCGTCGTTCTTGTCAGGCTTGGCGAGCGTCACACCCTGGGTGGTACGTCCGGTGCGCTTGACTTCGGCGACGTTGGAGCGGATGACCTTGCCGGACTTCATGATGGCCATGATCTGGTCGGATTCCTCCACGATCACGGCACCCACCAGGGAGCCACGGCCTTCGGCGAGCTGCACGGCCTTGACGCCGTAGCCGTTACGGCCCTGCAGACGGTATTCGCTGATGGCGGTGCGCTTGGCGAAGCCCTCGTTGGTGACCACGAGCAGATCCCTGTCGGAATCGCCCTGCACCACATCCATGGCCAAAAGCTCGTCGCCGTCGCGGAACTTCATGCCCTGCACACCGGCGGTCTGGCGGCCCATCGGGCGCAGCTGCTCGTCGTTGGCTTCGAACTTCAGGCTCATGCCCTGCTTGGAGACGAGGATGATGTCGTCGTCGGCGTTGCACAGCGCGGCACCGATCAGCTCGTCGGCGTTCTCGCCGTTCTCGTCGGTCATGAGTCGTACCGCGATCAGACCACCCTGACGCGGGGAGTCGTATTCGGCGAGCGCGGTCTTCTTGACCTTGCCGGAACGGGTGGCGAGCACCAGGTACTTGGCCACGTCGTAGTTCGGAATCGACAGCACGGTCTGGATCGTCTCGTCCGGGCCGAACTGCAGCAGGTTCGCCACGTGCTGTCCCTTGGAATCGCGGGAGCCTTCCGGCAGCTCGTATGCCTTCAGACGGTACACGCGGCCCTTGTTGGTGAAGAACAGCAGCCAGTTGTGCGTGCTGGTCAGGAAGAAGTGGTCCACCACGTCGTCCTCGCGCAGCTTGGCGCCCTTGATGCCCTTGCCGCCGCGGTGCTGCGCGCGGTATTCGTCGGCCTTGGTGCGCTTGATGAAACCGGAGTGGGTCACGGTGACGACCACGTTTTCTTCGGCGATCAGGTCTTCGACGTTCATCTCGCCGGAGTACGGCAGAATCTTGGTACGGCGTTCGTCGCCATACTTGGCGACGATTTCGTCCAGCTCGTCGCCGACGATCTTGCGCTGGCGTTCCGGCTTGGCGAGGATGTCGTTGTAGTCGGCGATCTTGCGCATGAGCTCGTTGTGCTCGTCGAGGATCTTCTGACGTTCCAGGGCGGCCAGTCGGCGCAGCTGCATGGCGAGGATGGCGTCGGCCTGCACCTCGTCCACGTCAAGCAGGTCCATAAGGCCCGTGCGGGCGGTCTCCGCGGACTCGGAGGCACGGATGAGGGCGATGACCTCATCGATCATGTCAAGGGCCTTCAGATAGCCCTGCAGGATGTGGTCGCGTTCCTCGGCCTCGCGTTTGAGGTAGGCGGTACGGCGTGCGATGACTTCGAGCTGGTGGTTTACCCAATGACGGATGAACGCATCCAGGGACAGCGTGCGCGGCACACCGTCGACCAGTGCCAGCATGTTCGCGCCGAAGGTCTGCTGCAGCTGGGAATGCTTGTACAGGTTGTTGAGCACGACCTTCGGCACGGCGTCGCGCTTGAGCACGAGCACGAGGCGCTGGCCAGTACGGCCGGAGGTTTCGTCGCGCATGTCGGCGATGCCTTGGATCTTGCCGTCGCGCACCGCTTCGCGGATGGACACGACCAGACGATCCGGGTTGACCTGGTACGGCAGTTCGGTGATCACGAGGCACATGCGGCCCTTGATCTCCTCGGTGTTCACCACGGCTCGCATGGTGATGAGGCCACGGCCGGTACGGTACGCCTGTTCGATGCCCTTATGGCCGAGAATCGTGGCGCCGGTAGGGAAGTCCGGTCCCTTGATGATGCGGATCAGGTTGTCGAGCAGTTCCTCACGGCTCGCGTCCGGATGGTCGAGCGCCCAATGCACGCCTTCTGCCACCTCGCGCATGTTGTGCGGAGGAATGTTGGTCGCCATGCCGACGGCGATGCCGGACGAGCCGTTGCACAGCAGGTTCGGGAAGCGGGCCGGCAGCACGGTCGGCTCCTGCGTCTTGCCATCGTAGTTCGGCAGGAAATCGACGGTGTCCTTGTCGATGTCACGCACCATTTCCATGGCGAGCGGCGCCATACGGCATTCCGTGTAACGCATTGCGGCTGCCGGGTCATCGCCGGGGGAGCCGAAGTTGCCCTGGCCGTCGACGAGCGTGTATCGCATCGACCACGACTGCGCCATACGCACCAACGTGTCGTAGATGGCGGAATCGCCGTGCGGATGGTACTTGCCCATGACTTCGCCGACGACGCGTGCGCACTTGGAGTAGCCGCGGTCGGGGCGGTAGCCGCCGTCGTACATCGCGTAGATCACGCGGCGGTGCACCGGCTTCATGCCGTCTCGCACGTCCGGAAGGGCACGATCGACGATGACGGACATGGCGTACGCCAGGTAGGATTCGCGCATTTCCTGCTGCAGATCCTTCTTCTGGACGCGTTCGCCGACCATCAGGCCGTAATCGGTGTTGTCGGCCTCCTGCGGGCTCAACGGTTCCATGGAGCCGTCAGGCACGAACTGGCCGTCTTCGTTGCTGTTGTTTTCGTCTGCCAATTTCTAATCCTTGCTTTGAAGTCCTGCGAAACCCTACGCGTTTACGCGTCGATCCAGCTGACGTTGCGTGCGTTGCGCTGGATGAACAGACGACGTGGTTCGACTTCGTCGCCCATGAGCATGGAGAAGGTCTCGTCGGCCGCGGCCGCGTCTTCGATCTGCACCTGCTTCAGAATGCGATGGTCAGGATCCATGGTGGTCTCCCACAGTTCCTGGTAGCTCATCTCGCCCAGACCCTTGTAGCGCTGGATGCCTTCGCCCTTCGGCAGCTGGCGGCCGGCGGCCTTGCCTTCGGCGAGCACGCGGTCGCGTTCGGCGTCGGTGTACACGAAGTCGTGCGGGCCCTTGGTCCACTTGAGGCGGTACAGCGGCGGCATGGCCACGTACACGTAGCCGGCGGTGATCATCGGGCGCATGTAGCGGAAGAACAGCGTCAGGTTCAGGGTTGCGATATGCGCGCCGTCCACATCTGCATCGGCCATGATGATGACCTTGTGGTAGCGCACCTTGTTGAGGTCGAAGTCCTCGCCGTAGCCGCCGCCGACGGCGGTGATCAGCGATTCGATGGTGTCCGACTTCATCATGCGGTCCAGGCTTGCGCGCTCGGTGTTGAGGATCTTGCCTCGCAGAGGCAGGATGGCCTGCGTGATCGGGTTGCGTCCCTGGATGGCGGAGCCGCCTGCGGAATCACCCTCCACGATGAACAGCTCGCATTCCTCCGGATTGTTGGACTGGCAGTCCTTGAGCTTGTCCGGCATGCCGGCCGATTCGAAGATCGACTTGCGGCGGGTGTTCTCACGTGCCTTCTTGGCGGCCAGGCGCGCACGGGAGGCCTCGATGGCCTTCTGGATGATGTTCTTGGCCTCGTTCGGGTGGGCGTCGAACCAGTCGCCGAGCTTGTCGGTCATGACGCGCTGCACGAAGGTCTTCGCCTCGGAATTGCCGAGCTTGGTCTTGGTCTGGCCTTCGAACTGCGGGTTGGTGAGCTTGACGGACACGACGGCGGTCAGGCCTTCGCGCACGTCGTCGCCGGACAGGTTCTCGTCCTTGTCCTTGAGGATGTTCTTCTCGCGGGCGTAGCGGTTGACCAGCGAGGTCAGCGCGGCGCGGAAGCCCTCCTCATGGGTGCCGCCCTCGGTGGTGGAGATGGTGTTGGCGAAGGTGTGCACGGCTTCGGAATACGCGGTGGTCCACTGCATGGCGATTTCCGCGGAGATGCCGATCTTCAGGTCCTCGGCCTCGAAGTCGATGACGTCCGGTTCGACCGGGGTGGCCTTGCGGGACTTCACCAGGTAGTCGACGTAGTCCTTGATGCCGTCGTTGTACTGGTAGGTGACGGTCTGGAACTTGTCTTCGGTTTCGGATTCCTCGCCGGAAACCTCGTCGCCGGCCTGGTCGGGCTCGCGCAAATCGGTCAGGGAGATCTTCAGGCCCTTGTTCAGGAACGCCATCTGCTGGAAGCGGTTGCGCAGGATCTCGAAATCGTAGGTGGTGGTTTCGAAGATCTTGCCGTCGGCCCAGAAGGTCACGGAAGTGCCGGTGGACTCGCCTTCCTCCATCGGCTTGCCCTTGAGCAGACGCGCGGTCGGCTTCTGGTCGATGTAGGTCTGGGTCCAGTGGAAGCCCTGACGGCGCACTTCGATGTCCACACGGGTGGACAGCGCGTTCACCACGGAGATGCCCACGCCGTGCAGGCCGCCGGAGACCGCGTAGCCGCCGCCACCGAACTTGCCGCCAGCGTGCAGCTTGGTCATCACGGTTTCGACACCGGAGATGCCTTCGCCCGGCACTTCGTCGACCGGGATGCCTCGGCCGTCGTCCACCACGCGCACGCCGCCGTCCGGCAGAATCGTCACTTCGATGTGTGACGCGTAGCCGGCAAGCGCCTCGTCGACGGAGTTGTCGACGATCTCATACACCAGATGGTGCAGGCCGCGAGGGCCGGTGGAGCCGATATACATGCCAGGGCGGATACGCACCGCCTCAAGGCCTTCCAGCACCCTCAGATCGGACGCGTCGTAGTGTTCCGGAGACAGCGAATCGTCAAGTTGCGCATCTTCGAGCTGGTCGTTCTGGATCTGATCCTGAATCTGATCTTCCTGCGTGTTTTCAGCTGATTCGTTCAGCGAATCCGCATCAAGGTCTGCCACAGAGATTCCTTCCTGCATTTTTCCCGCCATCAAGGGTCATTTCCGCAGGTGATACCACCTAGAACGCAAATAAAGGCCCCTTCTAGGCGTTTACATACACTGCTGGATATTCTACTCATGGAGGGGGACAGCGCGCTATAGACATTTGTCCTTGGAATTCAACGGTTTCCAACGGCTTCGGCATGGTTCCGAACGCGTCCGACAAGCCGGAAAACCTCCGTAAACCCCGTCGCAACGGCCTGTTTCACGCGCGCCACAATCGATCTCTCCTGTCAGAGAGGTCGATTGTAAGTCGACTTCGCAATAGCCCTCAGTAGCGAATCTTCCTTGAGATACGCCCACGGCTGAACCCTTGGCTCTGCGGGCCGGTGACCCTCACCTCATTGATGGTCAGACCTTCGAGTTTCCTGCGGATGGTGTCCGTCAGCAACGGCGTCATATACGACAGGGTGGTGGTCCAGGCCGGGCTGTCGCAACGTATCGTCAGCACGCCGTCTCGCAGGCTGGCGGGGTAGGAGTGCTTCGCGTTCTCCACGCCCACCACCTGGTCCCAATGGTCGCGCATCTGCGCCATTTTGAGGTGGGGTATCCATGCGCCGTTCGATGCCAGCAGATTGAACAGGCTGCCGACGGTTTCCGGATCGCGTCCGGGTTTGCCGAAGCTTTCCCACGCCTTGCGCGCGCGTTCCTCGCGTTCCTTGAGCCGCCCGGCACGGTCGCTGATGCGGTCGAACACTTCGGCCGGCAGTTTGCGTTGGTCGAGGTTCAGCAGTTCGCAGATTGGTGGTTTCGGCATTAGGATTCGGCCTCGATTCCTTGCGATTGCGCGCCACGTCCGGCGGCAAGCATGGCCGCCATCGCCGCGATATCGCCGTCCGTCTCCTGCGATTGCGCACGCAGCGCGGCAACGTCGATGACATGCGCCTCGCCTTGCGGAATATCGCTTGCCGCGGCGACGGTGATCAGCACCTGGTCCTGCCGTCGCGCGAAGTCGAGGATCTGCCCGCGACGGGACTCGTCGAGCTGGGCGAACACATCGTCGAGGATCACGATCGGCTTGACGTCGCGCTGCGCCGAAACCACTTCGTACAGCGCCATTTTCAAGGCCAACGCCATCGTCCACATCTCGCCGTTCGAAGCGAATTCGCGGGCTGGCATGTCGTTGAGCCGCAATGTCAGATCATCGCGCTGCGGTCCGATCAGATTCTGCCCACGGGCCACTTCGCCGGGGTAGATGCGTTGGAAATGACGGCTGATTTCCGCGGCCGGCTCGTCGAACAGAAGCACCTCGTCGAAGGACGGCTCATACACCAGGTCGGCCTGTTCCTCTTCGCCCGCCAGCGAAGCATAGATGCGGGTGAACGGCTCGCGCAGCAGTCCGATCACATCGTTCCGGTCCTTGGTCAATTGCACGCCGAGGGCGATGAATTGGCCGGTCCACACTTCCAGACCGCTCAGCACGGCCTGACGCCCGTATTCGGGGTCGATGCCGGAGCCGTCGGACAGCTGTTTGAGCAATGCGGCACGCTGTTTGGCAACGTGCGTGAACTGTTGCAACGACTGCGCATAACGGGGCAACAGCAGCGAAGCCGCCTGGTTGAGGAAGTTCCTTCGGGTGGCCGGATCGCCAGACACCAACCGCTGGTCTTCGGGGGTAAAGGACACGGAGGGGACCAAACCCACGATATCCCTCATATATTGCGATTTTCCGCCGTCCACGCGCGCCCTGTTGGCGCCTCGCGCGGCGATGGTGATCTCATATGTGCGCTGTTCGCCCGCATCTTCGACGTTGGCCCGGACAGTGGCGGAAGGGTGGCCTTTTTCGACCAGCGGCAGCGATGACGAGGTGCGGTGGCTGGAGCCGGTGGACAGCACTTCCACGGCTTCCACGATATTGGTTTTCCCTAGGCCGTTCGAGCCTTGGAGAATGTTGATTCCCGGTTCGAAATCAAGCACGCAATGGTCCCATGACCGGTAATGGTCGAGCGCGAGACGGGAGATATGCATGAAAACCGGGATTCCTTGAAGGCGATGGCATGGTGGCCCGGACGGGAACTTGCCGTCCGGGCCACAGGTGGAACGAAATCAGTTGTTGAAGCGCATCGGAACGAGCAGGTAACGGTAGTCCATGGATTCGTCGGAATCCGCTTCCTGCTGGCCGTTGAATTCCACGGGCTTGACCGCGGTGGTCATCTTCATGCGCACGAACGGCTCGCTGATGGCGCTCAGGCCGTCGACCAGATAGGAGGGGTTGAACGCCACGGTGATGTCCTCGCCGTCCATGTCGATGTCGAGAATCTCCTTCGCCTGTGCTTCGTCGGCGGTGCCGGCCGACAGCGTCAGCTCCTGGCCAGAGAAGACCATACGGATCGGGGCGTTGCGTTCGGCGACCAGCGAAACGCGCTTGATGGCGTCGATGAGGGCCTGCTTGTTGATGACGGCATGAATCGGGTATTCATCGGCATACAGGCGGTCAACGGCCGGGAATTCGCCGTCGATGAGCTGGGAGGTGGACACGCGGCCGGCGTTCTCGAAGCCCAGCAGGGACGGGTTGTCCGCATCGAAATCGATGGTGACGTTCTGATGCTCGTCCAGCGAACGCGCCATGTCGCGCAGCAGCGAGCCACGGACCAAAGCGGTGGTGCTGATGGTCGCATCCTCCGGCGTCCAGGTGAAGCTGGAACGGGCCAGACGGAAACGGTCGGTGGAGCTCATGATGACCTTGTCGCCCTGGAACTGGACGCGGATGCCGGTGAGCACCGGACGGTTCTCCTCACGGGAGACCGCGACGGACGCCTGGTTGACGGCCTGAGCGAAGGTGGGGGAGTCCACCTGACCCAGTTTCGTCGGCACCACGGGCAGATCCGGATATTCGCTTTCCGGCATGAGCTGCATGGTGAAGGTCGACTTGCCCGACGTGATGGTCATCGTGGAACCATCAGTGGAAAGATAGGTTTTCGCAGCGGGCAGCGACTTGGTGATGTCGGCAAGCAGTTTGCCCAGCACCAGAACGCTACCGGCCTCGTCCACGCCGGCTTCGATGTGGTGGCGTGCGGAAATGGCGTAGTTGAAGGCGGAAAGCTGGAGTGTGCCGTCAATGGCTTCCAGACGGATGCCCGCCAGAATCGGGGTTGCGGGACGTGCGTCGATGACACGTGTGGTCCATGCCACGGCATCGGCAAGAGCTTGGGAATTGACTTCGACTTTCATGGGGTATTCCTCGTTTCGTTCGATTCACATGCCATTCTAGCGATAAGAGCAACGACGACGAAAGCGTGGGGAATTCCCCGCATTACGAGAATGACGATGAAAGTAAGAAAAACGTACTTTCGTAATAATAAGCCCTGTGGATAGTGTGGATAAGCTCGTTCAGCCCAAGCGCAGCAACGTCTCAGTACGAGGCGACATCTGTGGATAACTTCTGAGTCGAATGTGGATAAGAGCATGGGTTATCCACAGGCTCATGGCCGCGCAAAACTTATCCACAATTCACTGTGAATAATCCACGAGCCATCCACTGCCGTTTTCCGTGTTTCCAACGGCTTTTCCACAGACCTTTCCCCGAAATGTGGATATGTATGTGGAAAACTCGATGTACAAGAAATTCTGTCCGGGCGTGTCACGCGGATAGTAAAAAGGCTGGTAAATAATTTACCAGCCTAAGGAAAACCGTTGGAAATACGCCGTTTGTTGTGGTTGCTTCCGTTACTTGTCGTTGGAACGCTGCTTGAGCTGCAGAGTCAACTCGGTCACGTAGTTGTAGATCTCCTGCTTCTCCTGCATCTCGTCGTTGATGCGCGTATACGCGTGCATCACGGTGGTGTGGTCCTTGCCACCGAAGACCAGGCCGATGTCGTTGAGGCTCATGCTGGTCAGCTCGCGTACCAGATACATGGCGATCTGGCGTGCCAGCGCGATCTTCTTGGTACGCGAACGGCCGACGATGTCGTCGAACGTCAAATAGAAGTACTTGGCCACCTGCGTGATGATGTCCGCGGGCTTGATTTCCACGTCGGTGGTGAAGAAGTCCTGCAAAGTCTGCTCCGCAAGGGCTTTGGTGACCGGCTGGTTGCTCAGCGACGCCATGGCGGTCACACGGTTCAGCGCGCCTTCCAGCTCGCGGATGTTCTCGGTGAACCGTTCCGCGATCAGGTTGAACACGTCGTTGGGAATATTGGAGCCGTTCATGGTGGCGATCATGCGCAGAATGGCGATTCGCGTCTCCAGATCCGGCGGTTTGACGTCCACGGTCAGGCCCGATTCGAAGCGGGAGATCAGACGTTCGTTGAAGCCCTGCAGGTCCTTCGGCGGCACATCGGAGGCGATCACGATGCGCTTGTTGGCCTGATGCAGGGTGTTGAACGTGTGGAAGAACTGCTCAAGGGTCGCGTCCTTGCCGCTCAGGAACTGGATATCGTCGATGAGCAGCACGTCGACCTCGCGGTAGCGGCGGTTGAATTCCTTGATCTGGCCGGAACTTTGGTTCGTATCGGCCAGAGCCTCGATGAATTCGTTGGTGAATTCCTCACTGGTGACGTAGCGGACCTTCAGATTGGGGTCCTTGACCAGCGCGTAGTTGCCGATGGCGTTCAGCAAATGGGTTTTGCCCAGGCCGGAGCCGCCGTAGATACACAACGGATTGAAATCATGGCCGGAGCCCTCCGCCACGGCCAGCGCCACGGTACGTGCGAAACGGTTGGAATCGCCGGGCACGAAGGTGTCGAAGGTGGCGTTCTTGTTCAAATGCGTTTCGGGGTCGAGCAGCGGCCTGTTCTGGCCGCTCTGGAAATGGTCCTGTTCCGGCGGCATCGTCGCGGGAATCGGCAACTGGCCTTGCATCGTCTCGTTCGCAGGGGATTTCGCCGGCGATTTCGCGGGGGAGAAGCGCGGATAGGTTTCCTCCGGCTGTTCCTCCGTTTTCGGCTTCATTTCAACGATTTTGAAGGCGGGGAAGATGTCCTGTTCGGCGGATTCGCGCAACGCCTCCATCAACGGCTTGTTCAATTCGGTCTGCAAAGCCTGCTGAGCCGCCTCACTGGGCACGCACAGCATGATGGTCGGACCCCACATGCCTTCGGGATAGACGTTCTCCAGCCAGCTTTTGTCGCGTACGGACAGCGACGGATTCTGGTGCAGCAGGGCCAAAGCGTCGGACCACCCCCCACGAGCCTGCTCGAGAGGCTCTGTTGTCGTGTTATCAGCCACGGATAATCCTTTCTCGACAGACGTACCACTGATGTGCAACTGTATATTTGTACTCTCTTTTCCCCGAGTTATCCACCGGCATGCGTGTTGAAAAGATTGAAATGTGAATAACATTGTTGTAGTTTGTGGATAACTTTTGTGGGGAATTCGGCGGAATCGCAACGATTATGTGGATTGTTTTATGCGGGGAATCCCCATGAAAATGTGAAGAAAAATGGACGACGCGGCAATCTGTTCAGGGGTCAGAGTAATTTGGTAGAGCTTGACTCATGAGGAGCCGTGCCTTGGCATGGCTAAAAACACCGGGAGCATTAATTATGAAGAGGACATTCCAGCCGAACAACCGCCGTCGCCACATGAAGCACGGTTTCCGTCAGCGCATGCGCACCCGCGCAGGCCGCGCTCTGATCAACCGTCGCCGCGCCAAGGGCCGCAAGTCCCTCGCTGCCTGATTTTTTAGTGGCATAGAGCGGTGGAACGGCTGAAAAGCCATCGCGATTTTGTTGCGGTGCTCAAACGCCGTCGTAGGGTATCGCGAGAAGACATCGTCGTGCATTATCTGATGCACGACGATGTCGTAACGGGCGATACAGCGACGGTGCAAGGCCGCCGTGTCGGCTTGGCCGTTTCCAAAGCTGTTGGCAACGCGGTCACGCGCAACGCCGTGAAAAGGCGTTTCCGTGTGCTTGCACGAAAGTACGAATCACTATTACCTGAATCCTGCGATATCGTGTTGCGTGCCAAGCCAAGTGCCGCACGTGCCGATTTCCTGTCGCTTGAGCAGCAGATGGCATCGTGTTTCGAAGCGGTGAAACGTAAAACCGCTTCCCGGCAATGAGCAAGGGACATCATCGCAATTGGATGGTGCGGCTCATCCGCTGGTATCAGAAACATATTTCCGCCCATACCGCACCTCGGTGCCGGTATTATCCCAGCTGCTCCAATTATGCGATTCAGGCGATTGAACGATTTGGCTGCCTTAAAGGTGGTCTTCTTGCGTTATTACGCCTTCTTTGTTGCAACCAGTGGAACCGTGGAGGAATCGACGACGTTCCACAGCTCTATTCCTTGTTTTACAGATGTTCGTGGTCGAAGGCACACGAGGAGCCTCGTCTCACGCCTCTGGATGTAGATGAACCTATAGGCGATAAGGAGAATGGCCTGTAATGAATCAAGATCAATTCCTCCTCGATAGTGGTTTCTGGGGCTGGCTGTACAAGCTCCTGTACCCCGTCGAGTGGCTCATGACGCAGATTATGGCCGGATTCCACCGATTCATGGTGATGCTGGGCATGAACGAGATCGGTTTCTCGTGGGTCATGTCCATCGTGTTCCTGGTGATTGTGGTCCAGGCGTGCGTGTTCCCGCTGTTCTACAAGTCCATGAAGGGCATGCGCAAGATGCAGGCCCAGATGGCCGTTTTGCAGCCCAAGATGCAGCGCATCCAAAACAAGTACAAGGGCAAGAACGATCCCGCCAGCAAAGAGGCTTTGCAACGCGAGATGATGAAGCTCTACCAGGACAACGACGCGAACCCGATGGGCGGCTGCACGTCGATGCTGCCTATGTTCGTGCAGGGTCCTGTGTTCATGTGCATGTTCTACACCCTGTCGGCCATTCCATACATCGCCCGTGGCAAGTTCAGGAACGGTTCCGGCCTCGGCGCCTTCGACATCGCCACCGCCAAGCAGTTCACCTCCACCAACGTGTTCGGCGTGAACGTGGCCGAGAACTTCACCACCGCCGACATCCACGGCAAGATCATCATCGGCATCTTCGTGGCGTTGATGTGCTTCTGCCTGTGGCTCATGCAGTACAACAGCATGAAGCGCAACATGGTCCAGAGCGCTGCGAACAAGCAGACTGAAATGATGCAGAAGATGATGCTGTGGATGTTCCCGATCATGTACATCTTCTCCGGCGTCGCCATGCCGTTCGCAGTGCTGGTGTACTGGCTGACCAACAACATCTGCAACCTGCTGCGTTCCGTCTGGCAGATCCACGTCTTCCCGACTCCGGGATCCCCGGCCGCCGAAGCGAAGGAAAAGCGCGACCACGCCCACGAGAACGCCCGCCGCGCCAAGGCCGGTCTGCCGTCCCTCGAAGAGGAGGAGCTGCAGAAATCCAAGAAGGCCGCGGAGGCGAAGGAAAAGAACGGCTTCCAGCGTCAGCAGCCAAGCCGCAAAAAGAAGAAGAAATAACATCAAGTGTGTGTCCTGTGTTTCACGTGAAACGCAGGACACACCGCTTTTGTATCGGGCGAATCGCCCATATGATACAACCCAATCAGTAGACTTTCAGTAGACTTTCAGTAGACTTGAAATAATACGAACCCCGCTCAAAGGAGTAAAACACCATGGCGCAGGATGCTGAGAAAACCATCGATCAGCTCAATGACGAAGCTGACATCGCTGCCGATTACCTTGAAGGATTGCTTGACATCGTCGACTACGAGGGCGATATCGAAATGGGCGTGCGCAACAACCGTCCGACCGTGCAGATCGTTGCCGACGACGACACCGACATCAAACATCTGATCGGACGCAACGGCGAAGTCGTGGACGCCCTGCAGCAGCTCACCCGACTCGCCGTACAGCAGAAGACCGGCGAGCGGTCCCACCTCATCGTGGACGTGGACGGCTATCTGAAGCGCAAGCGCCAGCGCCTGCACGACCTTGCGCTGGATGCCATCGACGAGGCACGCGAGACTGGCGAGCCGGTGGACCTGAAGCCGATGCTGTCTCTTATACACATCTGACGCTGCCGACGATACTCCTT
>ENA-OZKD01000321-OZKD01000321.1-human-gut-metagenome-genome-assembly--contig:-NODE-321-length-14845-cov-8.720487_pt1 | contig 14845 bp, 9 predicted proteins | sample MGYA00244819_ERZ653749 | MGnify/ENA primary metagenome ERZ653749 (study PRJEB26926, sample SAMN06165329) | human gut metagenome | biome: ENVO:00009003; feature: ENVO:2100002; material: ENVO:00002003... | reverse complement strand
CCGCCGGTGGCGGAAAAAGGGAGCAAAGCGCTGTCTGAAATAACGAGCAAAAGGCGGCACATTTATGTGCAACGCATTGCGACTATATTTCAGACGGGCGGTCATTGGCCGCCCGCAAGTAACAGTACAAAATATGCCGAAAATGTGATTTTATAAATGCCGCAAATGTATTGCCATACTGTAGCGGCGATCAGTGATCGCCAATCAATTCGTGTGTAAACACGAATTGAATAAAGGCACAAAATAAAAACAATTGCAAAACCTACTTGGCGATACAAATGATTTGTTTAAATCGGTAATGATGTTAAATAAAAAATGTTGTTTAATCATTTTGCTTTTTCAAGCAAAATGAATGGCGAACACGGTTTGCCGCTACAAAATTCATACACACTTTTCATCACATCAAAAAATATGTGTAAAACAAATCGTTTCATCAAGGCGGGCGTCCAATGAACGCCCCTACTGAAACAAAATCACACACTAAGCCACCCAAAAAACGCAAAATAACATTATTATAAATTATTGAACAGACAGTAACAAGAGCTTGAAAAGCGAGGAAAGAATATGGATAACGAACAGAATCAGAACAAGAATTCGAGAATTATTGATGTCGATCTGCAAAATGAAATGAGAAAAAGCTTTTTGGACTACTCCATGAGCGTTATTGTTTCCCGTGCGTTGCCCGATGTCAGAGACGGTTTGAAACCTGTTCACAGAAGAATACTCTATACAATGAATCAAATCGGTCTTGATCCGTCAAAGCCGTACCACAAGTGTGCCGACACGGTAGGTCAGGTGCTTGGTTCGTATCACCCTCACGGTGACGCCTCGGTTTATGACGCAATGGTTCGTCTTGCACAGGATTTTTCCATGAGATATATGCTTGTTGACGGTCACGGTAACTTTGGTTCGGTGGACGGTGATCCGCCTGCCGCTTACCGTTATACAGAGGCAAGAATGAGTAAAATTTCTCTTGAAATGCTCACAGATATCGAGAAAAACACGGTTGACTTTATGTCGAACTACGATGACCGTCTTAAAGAACCGACTGTTCTTCCAAGCCGTTTTCCAAACCTTCTCGTAAACGGTTCAAGCGGTATTGCCGTTGGTATGGCAACCGAAATTCCTCCGCATAACCTCGGTGAAACAATTGACGCAGTTTGTACTCTCATTGACAATCCCGATGCCGAGCTTGCAGAGATTATGGAGTGTATGCCCGGACCAGACTTTCCGACAGGCGGTATTATCATGGGCAGAAGCGGTATTCGTGCCGCCTATGCAACAGGTCGAGGAAAAATCACCGTAAGAGCCAAGACCGAAATTATCGAAGCTAAAAACGGCAGATATAAAATTATCGTTACGGAGCTACCGTACAAGGTCAACAAAGCAAGACTTATTGAAAACATTGCCGACCTCGTAAAGGATAAGAGAATTGAGGGTATTTCAAATATCGAGGATCATTCCGACCGTAAGGGTATGCACATTGAAATTGACATCAAGAGAGATGCCTCACCGCAGATTGTTCTTAACCAGCTGTTCTCATATACACAGTTGCAGACAACCTTCGGTGCAATTATGCTTTCTATCGTTGACGGCGAGCCTAAAATTCTTTCACTCAAGGAAATGCTCCAATGCTATATTGAATTTCAGGCTGAGGTTATTCGCCGCCGTACTGATTTTGACCTCAAAAAAGCCCGTGACAGAGCTCACATTCTTGAGGGCTTGAAGATTGCGCTTGACTTCATTGACGAGGTAATCAAAATTATCAGAAACAGCAAGGATACTGTAAGCGCAAAAGCAGGTCTTATGGAGCGTTTCGGTCTTGATGATGTTCAGGCTCAGGCTATCGTTCAGATGCGTCTCGGACAGCTCACAAATATGGAGCAGACTAAGATTGAGGATGAAATTGCAGCCCTCCACGCAAAGATTGAAGAATATCTCGAAATTCTTGCAAGCGAGCCAAGACAGCTTGAAATCGTAAAAGAAGAAATTATGCAGATTCGTAATAAATATGCCGACCCGAGAAGAACAGAAATTTGTGCTGTCAGCGGTGAGGTTGATATTGAGGATCTTATTCCGCAGGAGGAGTGCGTTCTTACACTTACACAGTTTGGATATGTAAAGCGTCTTTCTGCCGATACCTACAAAATTCAGCGCAGAGGAGGTCGCGGTGTATCGGGTATGTCACGCCGTGAAGAAGATATTGCTGCTGAAATGTTCGTAATCAATTCACACGATTATGTTCTGTTCTTTACCGACAAGGGCAGAGTTTATCGCCTTAAATGCTATGAAGTTCCCGAGGGAAGCCGTCAGTCAAAGGGTGTGAATATTGCAAATCTGATCCCGATTTCACCTGATGAAAAGGTAACCTCAATGATAAGAGTGCCTGAATTTGACGAGGAAAAATACCTTGTTATGGTCACCCGTCAGGGCATTATCAAGCGTATTGAACTCAATGCATACAATACCTCAAGAAAGGGCGGTCTTATCGCTCTTGAACTTAACGAGGGTGACGAACTTGCGTGGGTAAGAATGACTGATGGTAATAGTCAGGTTATTATCGCTACCAAGAAAGGTATGGCTATTCGCTTTAACGAAACCGATATTCGTTCAATGGGCAGACAGGCTCGAGGTGTTAAGGCAATGGCTCTCAAAGAGGGCGACTGCGTAGTCGGAATGAGTGTTGTCCGTGAGGGCGGTCTTGTTCTCACAGTTTCCGAAACAGGCTACGGCAGACTTTCAAGTCCCGATGATTACCGTGTTCAGAGCCGTGGCGGTAAAGGTCTTACCAACTACCACACGGAAAAATACGGCGATGTTGCCGCTATCAAGGTGGTTAACCTTGACGATGATATTATTATCATCTCAGAAGAAGGTATTATTATCAGAATTGCCGCCGAATCAATTCGTGTTTGCGCCCGTCCTTCAAAGGGTGTAACCGTAATGAAAGTAAACGGTGACGACAGGGTTGTAACAATCGCCCGTGTTCCCCACATTGACGGTGAAGATGATGAATCAGCCGAGAGCGAAGATAACGCAGAAAACGGCGAACCGTCAGAAGCGGTTGCAGAAGAAGTTTCCGAAAATAACGAGGGCGAAACTTCTGATTCAACCGAAGAAAATACGGAAGAATAATTGATAAAAATAAGAAAACTCCACTTTTTTAAGTGGAGTTTTTGACACATATGAAAATCTGGTGATTTGATGAAAAAATCTTTAGTTCTGATTGTAGCGGCAATCCTCATGCTTTCACTTTTCGGCTGTTCTGACAAGAAGAATGCCGATGTTTCGGGTGTAGTAGATGCGCCCGATAAATTTTCTACTCTCGATGAGGCAAAGGTAACAGAAAATCCGAACATTCGCAAAGAAAGTGAAAATGTAAACGGAATGTGCTACGCAATCACTCTTGAAGAATTTACGTATAATTACAACGAAATGCTCAAAGAGGCGGGTAATCTTGATATGATTAATCCAAAGGGTTGGAAAATGCTCGGCAGTCCTCAGAATGATGCAAACAGAACGGAGTATCAGTATTATTACTACAATGCCGATAAAATCAACTTCACAGCCTCTGTTGAAACAAAGACAAATTATATTATGAATATCGGTCTCGGAACAACAATGAGCAACTTTGTTTCGATTGAAAACGAGAAAAATAACAGCGATACAATCCTGATGAAAAGTGCCGTAATGGCTGCCGCAGTAAGCGGAATGGGCATTAATAAGGTTGATACAATTCAGGATATTTTCTATCTTACAACCTTTGAAAATACAAATGAGCTGTGGTACAACGGCAATGTCTATGCTCTCAGCACCAATGAGGATAAGGCAGACAGTGAACGCAGTACAATGCTGTTTCGCACCTTTCCTATCTCTGATGAAGTAAAAGAAAACTGGGGCATTGACGAGTATGAAAGCTATGTGGCAAACGCAACTCAGGTAACAACAAACGCAAATTAAAAATGAATTTTGCAAAAAGACAAGGCGACTATCGTTTTCGATAGCCGCCTTATAGTTTAATCTCTTCTGTTATTTGTTTTACTTTTTCTTTCTGTCAACAGCCGTTGCGGTAATGAATGCACCGCCGCCGATAACCAGCAGGACAATCCACAAAATCATATTATCGGTATTACCTGTTTTCGGTGAGGCTGTATTTATCGGTTTGTTTGTTTGGTCAGCAGAACTGCTTTCGGAAGAGGCAGTATTTGTAGGCTTATTCGGTTGGTCGTCCGAACTGTTTCTAAAATCTGTCACAGGAATGTCAACGGCAGCTTTTTTGTAACCGCAGACGGTGCATTCATCATGCTTTGAGCCTTTTTCGGTAGCCGTGGCTTCCTTGTCAATAATCTGCTTAAAGGTGTGAGCCGTTATGTCAGCCTTGTTGCCGCATTCACATTCGTACCAATGATTTGTTTCATCATGCTTCCATTCCGTACCGTAGTTGTGGTTGTGAGAATCAATTTTCGGAATGTCAACGGTAGCTTTTTTGTAACCGCAGACGGTGCATTCTTCATGCTTTGAGCCTTTTTCAGTAGCCGTGGCTTCCTTGTCAATAATCTGCTTAAAGGTGTGAGCCGTTATATCAGCCTTGTTGCCGCACTCACATTCGTGCCAATGATTCGTTTCATCATACTTCCATTCCGTACCGTACTTGTGTGTATGTCCGTCTGCGGCAGGAGTCATAGTAAGGTCGGTTTCAACCCAGAAACTCTGGGTGTCACTTTCATCGCCTATGCGAGTGTATTTCACTTCCCGACCGTTAATCTTTAGTTTGGCATCGGGAGAGATGTCGGCAGTATATGCAGTTACATATACGCCGTAGTGATAGGTCTTTCCTGCCTCAAAAGCGGTGATCTTGTTTTTATAAATGTCGCCGCCCCACTCCGGCTCTGTGGAAACTATGCCGGTATTCTCGTCTAAGCTCCACCACTCGCAACGGAATGCATACTGATCGTTTTCAGGCACCGTTCCGGTAAAGACAGGTTTATCGCCGTCCTTAAAGGTCAAGGTTGCGTTATTGATTTCAATCACGGAGATTTTCTTGGTTGCTTCCGGGCGAATTGTTTCAACATTCATAACAAACAAGCCATCCACGGTTTTAACTGCATTGGCGGTTGCCGATATCGGGTTCCCGTTTATCGTAACGGAGCAATTATCCGCAAAGGTATATCCGTTTTTCTCTCTCAACTCGATGGAGTACATATAGGTTTTACCCTCTTCAAACTGAGTAATCTTTTTCAAGGAAGGCGTATATTTGCTTTCATCGGAATACCAGAACGCAACCGGCTCTCCGTTCTCCATTTCCTGCCAGCATTCATAAGCGATTTCATATTTATCGGCATCAGCATTATATACCTCGGCGGTTGCCTGCGGAGCGTCACCCGAACGATAAGCGAATTTTACATTCTCAATGCAGACATTATTTATAGTCGCTTCGTCCTGAGAACCTCCATCAATAGTTTGCACAATCAGGTCATAGGTTGTCTGATACACTTGATATTCATGAACAACAATATTCCGATTCACACTTCCGGAAGCTGCTTTTTCGAGAGCATCCTGATCGCCGACGAGTATATCGCCATCTGGTGCAATTATATTACCACTCTCAAAATGATCAAACATAAATGTGCTATTACGGTTTTCAATGGTAATATTTCCTCGTGAAGAAAATTGTGCAATGATTTCATCATCAATTCTTTTGATTTCTGCCTGCACCGCATCACTGTTAACATTGCCTTCAACGAAATCCCCTGATTTGGTCACTTCTGTTGTTTCTATCACATTGCCGTCTGCATCTTTAATGGTGACCTGCGCAGTTGTTTCAACCTTTGTGTGATAGAAATGACTATAGGGTTTAGTGGTATTGTCTCCGATCACATCTGTTACACCGGCATATGCTGTAATCGGTACAATGGATAGTGCCAAGTACAAGGTCAGCAGAACAGTCAACAGTTTTTTTGGTTTTGTTTTTTTCATATTCATCTTCTCCTTTCAACGGCTAACGCCGCATAAAATGTTTTTTGGCTGTATCCGTTTGGTATTATTACCGTCCGTTACCGCCATATTGGCAGGTTGGCTGTGATGAGCACAACCCCGTATACCTGTCAAAGATTTCACCATTATTTTAGCATATTTTACGCACAATTTTACCATAATTCCAAAAAAGTCAATTGACTATTTTGGAATTATTCTGTAATATACTCTTATAACATTGTTAAAAACAAACTCGTTTGGAGTGATATCTATGAAATTTTCTGAAAAATTAAACGATTATATCGAGCAGTTGTCATGTACGGGAAAAGATATTTGTAATTTATCCGGCATTTCTGCGGCATCTTTCAGCCGATACAGAAACGGCGAACGAGTACCCGAGCTTGGAACAAAGCATTTTGAGGATTTATGCTGTGCGCTGGCACGGATTTCCGCACAAAAAGGAAAGTTACAAATCACCGCTGACGCTGTGAAAAAAGCGTTTGTAAGCTGCGATGATTTTGTATCCACAGACAAGGAGTTACTGCGGAAAAATTTCAACACACTTCTCTCTGCACTCAATGTCAATCTGACGCAGTTGTGTCAGTACACAAATTATGATGCGTCTGCCGTTTTTCGCATTCGTAACGGCTCAAGAAAGCCCGGAGATGCCGAGCGGTTTGCATCTGCGGTTGCTTCCTTTGTTACAAGAACAATGCAGACGCAGTCCGAAATCGGTGCCGTTGCAGAATTGATTGGCTGTGATATTGATGAAATTTATGATTTGTCGGTTCGATACGCAAAAATAAAAAGCTGGCTTTTGAAACAGCCCGTGCAAAAAGCCGAAGGCAACAGCGTTTCAAAATTTTTAAGCAAGCTGGATGATTTCGATTTGAACGAATATATCAAGGTTATCAAGTTTGATGAGCTGAAAGTTCCGTCCGTACCGTTTCAGATTCCGTCCTCCAAGACATATTTCGGTATAAAAGAAATGATGGGGAGCGAGCTTGATTTTTTGAAATCAACCGTGCTTTCAAAATCATCAGCCCCTGTGATAATGTACAGCGATATGCCGATGAAAGAAATGGCAAAGGATCCGGAGTTCCCGAAAAAATGGATGTTCGGTATGGCGATGATGCTAAAAAAAGGACTGCATCTTCATCAAATACATAATCTTGACCGTTCTTTTGATGAGATGATGCTTGGTCTTGAAAGCTGGATACCGATGTATATGACAGGGCAGATTTCTCCCTACTATTTCAAGAATGCTCCGAATGATGTCTTTCTGCATTTTTTGAAGGTGTCGGGAATTGCCGCACTTTCGGGCGAAGCTGTTGCCGGATACCATTCCGACGGCAAATACTATCTGACAAAGGTAAAGCGTGAGGTGGAATATTACCGAAAAAGAGCCGAGGAAATGCTGAAAAATGCCTATCCTTTAATGGAAATTTACCGCAGTGAACGAAAAAATGAGTTGAATGCCTTTCTTCTTGCCGATACAAAAACAGCAGGCAAACGCCGCAGTATTCTGTCCTCTTTGCCGTTGTATACAATAAGCGATGAACTTCTCAACCGTATTCTTACACGGAATAATATTAATGCAGAGCTAAAAGAAAAGATAAAAGAGTACGCAAAAACACAAAGACAGCGAATGAAAATAATTCTTGAAAATGAAAGAATTGAAGATGAGATACCTGATTTTGTACAGGAAAATTTTACGAAAAGTCCTCCCATGCTGGAACTTTCGGGTATATTTTGTGAAGAGGATATTCCGTATAACGAAGAGGAATATACTGCCCATTTGAAAGAATCAATGGCTTTTGCTGAGCAGAACCCGAATTACACATTAAAGTGCAGTACAGCGCACGCATTTCATAATCTGAAAATTATAATTCACGAAGGACAATGGGTGATGGTGTCCAAAGGAAAAACGCCTGCAATCCATTTTGTCATTCGTCACCCCAAGCTTCGCAGTGCGATAGAATGCTTTATTCCGCCGATAACGGAAGGCGAGTAAGTCGGTAAATCAAATATAACAAACATATAAATACCGCAACATAAATACCGCAACAAAACAAGCGACAGTTTAATTTCTGTCGCTTGTAATTATATTTTATTCTGTTTTATACTATATACATCATTTACCGAGTTCAAGAACTACAAATTCTGCGGACATGGGCGGAATTGTGAGTATACTGTTCTCAAGCTTTGAACCGAAAACAGGTTTGCCGTCTGCATATCCGGGCGGCATTTTTGCCTCGACTTCATAATCATAGAGATTGAATGTGCAGAAAATAGCGGAATCTTTGTCGTGGCGGATGTATGAAATTCTTCTTTCCTCCGAAAGAACATTTATAAAATCGCCGTCCCACAATGCCGAACAGCTTTTTCTAACATCGGCAAGTTTTTTGTGCCATTCAATGAGTTCCTTATTTTCTTTGCCCCACGGATAACAGCAACGGTTGAACGGATCACGATATCCCTCCATTCCTGCCTCGTCACCGTAATAAATACACGGAAATCCAGGGAGAGTAAACTGCATTGCGCTTGCAACCTTGAGCAGCTTTACACCGAGTTTTTTATGCTCTTCATCAAGCTTAGTGTCAGCTTGCCATTCTCTGTCCTTGCCGTCAAGCGGTTCGCCTGCCATAACTGTGATTGCTCTTTCGGTATCGTGAGTCGAAAGTGAATTCATCAGCACTCTGAGAACAGGACGGGGATAATTTTCGATTACGCTCATAATCAGATCCATTGTGTATTTGCCGTGCTGACCTTTGCAGAAATTGAGAATTGCATCCCTGAACACATAGTTCATAACGGAGTCAAACTGTTCGCCGAGCAAGAACTTTCTTCTTGCACCGTAGCTTTCCTTGTTGCTTGCGTCCTCCCACACTTCACCTACAAGAAAGGCGTTTGGATTTTCGTCCTTAACTGCTTTGCGTAGATTTTCAATGAACACATCGGGAAGTTCATCTGCAACATCAAGTCGCCAACCCGAGTTGCCGCATTTCATCCATTTTCTGACAATTCCGTCTTTGCCGTTGATATATTCGTTGAATGACGGAGTTTCCTCAATAACCTCGGGCAGAGTATCAAAGCCCCACCAGCTTTGGTAATTGTTCGGCCATTCGTTGAATTTGTACCAACTGAAATACGGTGAGTTTTTGTCATTATACGCACCGCCCTTGCCGTATCTGCCGTAACGGTTGAAGTAAACGCTGTCACTTCCCGTATGAGAGAACACACCGTCATTTATGATGTGTATTCCCCTCTTTTTAGCCTCTGCGCAAAGGTGCTTAAAATCTTCCTCCGTTCCGAGAATCGGATCAACCTTTGAGTAGTCGCCCGTATCATAGCGGTGGTTTGAGTATGCCTCGCTGATAGGATTAAGGTAAATACAGCTTACACCGAGGCTTTCAAGGTAATCAAGCTTCATCGTAATTCCCTTGAGGTCGCCCATAAAGAAATCATTGTTCTTAATCATTCCGTTTTTATCGGGTTTCCATTCGGGGAGAGCATACCAATCCTTGTTGCGTTTGAAGTCGGTACGCTTTATATTCTTTTCTTCACCGCTGAAATAAAAACGGTCGGGAAAAATCTGATACATAATTCCGCCGACAAGCCAGCCGGGAGTTTTAAAGCCTTTTTTGTAGCAGGTAATCTGCCAGCTTCTGCCCATATAGTCTTCAATGGTGCTGACCTTATACGGATCGGACGGAATAACATATCTTGTTTTATCAATGCCAGTAAGCTTAAAGTTATACCAATAAAGTCCGATTTTTTTCGGGGTAAAATCGCACTCCCAAATTTCGGTATCCTCGTCAAATTTACCGCACCAGATAAGCTCGGTAAATTCCCAGTTGCAGTCATAATCATACTTTACACACAAGTGTGCTTTTTGTGTATGCTCCGCCTTAGGCAAAAGAATTCTGAAATGAATCTCGGTACCCTGTTCAACCGCACCAAACGGTGAACGATAGTAAATTTTTCGTGAATCAAACGGTACGGGCATATAATCACTTCCCATAATAATATATTCCGAAATGTCAATTTTGTTTTGGCGGTTATGCCCTGTTATTCGAAAATTAAGACCAATCCGCCAAAATGACGCAAAGATTATTTTATCATAAGAGAATAAATATTTCAACCGATATTAAGTTGTAAACAGCATAAAATCGCCAAATTTGCCTACGAATGAAAAAATATTTAAACAATATTCTCTTTGCTCTTTTATTATTTCCGATTTTATATTATAATGTAAAATGATTATATATGCAAAGAAGTCAAATGAGGACGAAAAAGCTATAAAAGGGAGATGCATTTCCTATGGAGAAAAAGAGAGTAAGCGTTCAGATTGAGGGAAGAAGTTATTCACTTATCACAACAGATGATGAAAAGTATGTTCAAAAGGTAGCAAACGAGGTGCTTTCTCACATAAGAAAGGCCGCCCAAAGCACAAAGCAGCTTGATACCCGTGATTGTGCGGTTCTTGCGGCACTTAACTTCTGTGATGACCGCAACAAGGCTCTTAAAAAGAACAAAGATTATGTTGAAAAAGCCGACAAAATTATTCAGCAGACAAATGATCTTAACAGGCTTTGCAAGGAATACAGAGAAAAGCTTACGGAGGCCATGAACGATAACACTCGACTTATAAATAATAATAAAGAGCTTGAAAAAAGACTTGCTGTTCTCGGACACGAGGTTTCACAGCTTAAAGAAAAGCTCGAAAGTGTTGAAAAAGGCAAAGAAAAAGCCGAATCGGAAAAATCAGAGCCTGAAAAAGATTCAGTTCCAACGAAAAAAAAGACTTCAGATGCAAAAAATAACATGACAGAGCAGTCAGATGATATACCCGTGAATGTTCTGTCAAACGAGGCTAAAAAAACAGAACAGGAATTGCGTAATGAAAAACTTCTCGGTTATGTTCCAATGACGCAGTTCTCTCTGTTTGATGAAGATAAGAAATGAAAAAGATAGAAATACTTGCTCCGGCGGGAAGCTTTGACAGTGTAATTGCCGCCGTAAGGAGCGGAGCAGACGCAGTGTATCTTGGTGAAAAGGCATTTTCCGCCCGTTCATCTGCCAAAAATTTTGATGATGAAGAACTAAAGAAAGCAACGGCATACTGTCACATTCACGGTGTAAAGGTGTATGTCACAATCAATACGATTGTGTTCGATGACGAGCTTGAAAAGCTGAAAAAAGCCATAATTTCAGCCGCAGAGGCTGATGTTGACGCACTCATTGTTCAGAATATGGGTGTAGCAAGGCTTGCACACAGGCTTGTTCCCGACCTTGCACTTCATGCGTCAACCCAGATGAGCATTCACACCGCATCCGGTGTAAAGGCACTTTATGAAATGGGTTTCAAGCGTGTTGTTCTTGCCCGTGAAATGAGCAAAAAAGAAATTGAAAAATGCTGTGAAATTCCGGTTGAACTCGAAGTTTTTGTTCACGGTGCATTGTGTATGTGCGTTTCGGGACAATGCTACCTCAGCGCAATGATTGGCGCAAGGAGCGGAAACCGTGGTTCCTGTGCCCAGCCGTGCCGACTGCCGTTTTCCGTAAACAATCAAAAAGGCGGTCATGCTTTAAGTCTTAAAGACAACAGTATTGTAAATTACCTTGATGAACTTCAAAATATGGGGGTTGCCTCGGCTAAAATTGAGGGCAGAATGAAACGCCCCGAGTATGTTTCAGCCGCAGTAAGAGCGTGTGTTGAACAGCGTGATTTCGGCTTTATCAGCGACAAAACCCGGAAGATGCTCAGAGGGGTTTTTTCACGAACAGGCTTTACAGACGCTTATTACATCGGCAAAACGGGAAGTCATATGTTTGGCACAAGAACAAAATCGGATGTTGTTTCTGCCGATGAAAAGCTGTTTTCGGCAATCCGTTCTTCCTACAAGGACGAAATCGGAAATGTTGAAATAACTTTTGATTTTACGGCAAAACTCGGCGAAAATCCCGTTTTAGTTGTTTCTGACGGAGTTCACACCGTCATAAAGATTGCAGATACCGTAACCGAAAAAGCAATCAACAGACCGATTGATGCGGAAAAGTGCAGAAAACAGCTTGAAAAAACAGGCTCAACGGCATATAATCCCACCAATGTGAACATAAATATTGATGATGACATTTCTATTCCGCTTTCAATTATCAATTCCTTGCGCAGAGATGTTCTTGACGAACTCGACACGGCGAGAGGTGTTGTTCACAACTACAAAATCAACCGTGATTACGAAATAACTTTTCCTAAATTCACACCGCGTGTGGAAAAATCCACCCGTGCAAGAGTGCCTCAGACAAAGCTTTCCAATGCTTTTAAAAAATGCGAGCTTGTTTTTGTTCCTCTTTTTGCCGACAAAAGGGAGCTTGTAAGGCTCAAAAACGAGGGCTTTAGCATCGGTGTTGAAATTCCGAGAGGAATGTTCGGACGGGAAGATACGATTGCAAAAAAGCTTTCCGAGATGAAAGAAATCGGCATATCCGATGTGTTGTGCAACAATCTCGGAGCATTATACATTGCCAAAAATCTCGGTTTCACACTTCATTCGGGTTTCGGAATGAATTTTGTAAATACTCTCGACCTTTTGTGGGCGGAGGAATACGGAATCAAGGACGCAGAACTCAGTTTTGAACTCGATTTTAAGCGAATTAACGCACTCGGAGGCAACATTCCGAGGGGAATTATCAGCTACGGCTATCTTCCTCTTATGCTTTGCAGGAGTTGTCCTGTCAAGGGTGCAGGTATAGACTGCAAAACTTGCAAAAATCATTCAAAAATGAAAGACCGACTCGGTAAACAATTTTTACTGAAATGCGACGGAAACTGTACCGAGGTTCTGAATTGTGACTTGCTTTTCGTTCCTGATAAACAAAATTTAACACTTTTAACATCTTTCAACATTTTAAGATTTAGTGTTGAAAACTATGTGGAAACCGTGGAAAGTCTTAACGAATCAAGCCTTTATCCGATGTTGAAAGATAAATTAACATATGGACTGTACCGCCGAGGTGTTAATTAGATTGTTGAAAATGTTAAAATAATCATTATTGTTTTGTGGAAAAAGTGATTTTTCCGTTTAACAGAGATTTATAATTACATTTTTGCAATAAATAATTTTTTTAGAGAAAAATAAAAACAGTAATGAATAATTCCTGCAAATTTTTGCAGGAAATGAAGGATGGTAAACTATGACTGTTAAAATAAAAAAGGTAAAAGACAATGCAAAAATCCCGAAAAGAGCCACAAACGGTTCTGCCGGTATGGATTTATATGCTTGCATTGACGAAAAAATCACAATCAATCCGGGTCAGCTTGTGCTTGTTCCTACAGGTATAGCAATTGAACTTCCCGACAACAGCGTTGCCGCATTTCTCTATGCAAGAAGCGGTCTGGGAATCAAGCACGGCATCTGCCTTTCAAACGGTGTGGGCGTTGTTGACAGCGACTACCGTGGAGAAATCTGCGCAGGTCTTTGCAATGTTTCGGACAAGCCTTATGAGATTGAGCCGTTTGAAAGAATCTGTCAGATGGTTATCGCTCCTGTTGTTCCGTGTGATGTTGAAGAGGTTACGGAGCTTGGCAACACAGAGCGTGGCGAGGGCGGTTTTGGCTCAACGGGTAAAAAATAAAAGAATTTCGACAATTTATCATTGCCCTTATTTGTGAAAAGATATATGATAAAAGTATACTGCCTGAGTAAAATACATTTGGGTATTACAGCGTAAAAGGAGGCTGTGGGATGTTTTCGTTTTCAAAGGATATAGGAATTGACCTTGGAACTGCAAACACTCTTGTTTGTCTTAAAGGAAAGGGAATAATTTTGCGTGAACCGAGCGTTGTCGCAGTTGATATGCGTACCGACGAGGTTCTTGCAGTCGGCTCCCAGGCAAAAGAAATGATTGGCAGAACTCCCGGTTCCATAGTTGCGGTTCGTCCGCTCAAGGACGGTGTTATTGCCGATTTTAAAATAACCGCAAAAATGCTTCAGCACTTTATCAAAAAGGCGGTGAAACCCGGAATTTTCAGCAAGCCGAGAGTTATAATCTGTATGCCTTCGGGTGTTACCGAGGTTGAGAGAAAGGCTGTTGAGGACGCCGCATATCAGGCAGGTGCAAAGCCTCCCGTTGTTCTTATCGAAGAACCAATGGCTGCCGCAATCGGCGCAGGTATGCCCGTTGACGAACCGTGCGGAAGTATGGTTGTTGACATCGGCGGAGGCACAAGCGAGGTTGCCGTAATTTCTCTCGGTGACATTGTTACAGCCTGTTCCGTAAGAGTTGCCGGAGATAAGTTTGACGAGGCGATTTCAACCTATGTCAAAAGAAAATATAATCTTCTCATCGGTGAAAGAACTGCCGAAGACATCAAAATGAAAATCGGCTCCGCATATCCGGGTGAGGAAGAAAAAAACCTTGTTGTCAAGGGCAGAAATCTTGTTGACGGACTTCCCAAGGATATTACAATTTCCTCAGCCGAGGTCAGAGAGGCTCTTGCCGATCCGCTTGCAACAATTGTTGAGGCAATCAGAACCACTCTTGAAAAAACTCCGCCTGAGCTTTCTGCCGACATAATCGACCACGGTATTATGCTCACGGGCGGCGGTGCGTTACTCAAGGGACTTGATATGCTTGTTATGCAACAGACGGGTATGCCTGTTCACATTGCCGAAAGACCGCTTGACTGTGTTGTTGACGGTGCAGGCAAAAGACTCGGTAAACCGCTCGGTGTTCAGTACAAGCACGACAGATGATATAAATCGACAAAGTAAGGTCGGGCAGATTAAAAAAATACCGCCCGACCGTATTTGTAATATAAATACTGTCTCTTATACACATCTGACGCTGCCGACGATACTCCTTGTGT
>ENA-OZKD01000295-OZKD01000295.1-human-gut-metagenome-genome-assembly--contig:-NODE-295-length-15351-cov-4.575314_pt1 | contig 15351 bp, 18 predicted proteins | sample MGYA00244819_ERZ653749 | MGnify/ENA primary metagenome ERZ653749 (study PRJEB26926, sample SAMN06165329) | human gut metagenome | biome: ENVO:00009003; feature: ENVO:2100002; material: ENVO:00002003... | reverse complement strand
ATCACCTTTGAGGTGAAGGATGGCGTAGTGCAGAAGGACAGCATACAGCTGAACGGAAGCACAACCAACAGCTATGATGAAACTGCAAATCTGTTCACTATGTTCGATGCGATGAAGCAGGTAACCACAACTTCTACCTCAGCAACTACGACTTCTACCACAACGACTACCTCGACGACTACCACACCTACCAGAACTTCTGCCACCACAGGAAGCAGCACTGAAACCACAGTATCCACGACTTCCGCAACACCCACTGACACAACTACATCTACTACCGTATCAACCACTAAGACTACAGCGGTTTCCACAGATACAACCACAGGAAGCGGAACAGTGACAACTGTATCTACTACTGCAAGCACGGCAGGGCCGACACAGCCGACCACCACTTCCACCACAGGAAGCGGCACAGTGACAACCGTATCCACTACAGCAAGCACTGCAGGGCCGACACAGCCGACTACCACTTCCACCACAGGAAGCGGCACAGTGACCACCGTATCGACTACAGCAAGTACAGCAGGCCCGACACAGCCCACAACCACTTCTGCTACCGCAACCAATACCACTACAACCACCAGCAGCACTGGAACGGGAAGTGACACAGGAACTACCACAACAACACAGTCGGCAACGACAGTTACGGCAACGAACACAGGTTCTGTTACCGAGACCACACCGATTGTTACGGTTACGGAGACTGCACCGGTAACAACAACCACATACAGCACAATCCAGACAACGGAAACCACACCGACTACGGTTACAACCGTTACCACACCGGTAACTACAGTGACAACAACCGAGCTGGAACGGGGTGTTCTCATCCGGAAGTGCGATATGGGCGGCAACGAAATCGCCGGCGCATCTCTCCAGGTGGCAGATCTGGACGGCAATGTCATTGACGCATGGATCTCCGAGGCTGGCATCTCTCATGCCATCGAAACTGTTGAAGTCGGCGTACCGTACTGCCTGACTGAACTCCAGGCGCCGGTGGACTATGCATTGGCAGAATCCATCTACTTCCGCCTGGAAGAGGACGGCACAGTGACCATCCTCACCTTTGCGGTGAATGAAGACGGCACAATTGCAACTGACGAAAACGGCCCGATCATTCTCACAGAAATCCCCAGCGCAGACGCGGTAGTTACAATGTTCGATGAATTCATCGGCATTGTGACAACAACGGATATCACAACAGAAACTACCACAACAACCGAAACAGAAACCACAACTACAACACCGCACAATACCACCAATGACAACGGCAATCACACCCCCAGCGCATCAGAAACCACTTCTTCTGGTGAGACAACAACAGAAACCACAAACGGCTCTGGTACAACCACCACCGACGGTTCCGGAACAACGACAACAACACGCTACCGCTCTTCTTCCGGCAGCAGTTCCAGCTCCAGTTCCGGAAGAGGCAGCAGCTCCGTTCGGGTATCGTCTACACCAAAGACAGATGACCGGATCTGGATGCTCCTGTTCCCCACAGGCCTGGCACTGACCGGCGCAATTCTCACCGGCCGGAAACGGAAAAAGAAGCATCAGAAATAAACCGCAGCAGAGACACAGCAAGATAAGCTGAACCGCAAAAAAGCTTTCGCACACCGGGAAACCGGCAGCGAAAGCTTTTTTTGTTTTGTTTCAAAAAATGGCACGTATAATCCGCCTGCCCTGCGGCCATACTGTAACTGTACCTTTTTTCTGCAAAATACATTTGCCCGGTCAGGACAATCGTTTCAACAGAAGCGGCAGCATGCAGGCGGCAGAGATTTTGCAGAAAACAGGGCAAATCGGCACAGATAAAATCAGAAGTGCCATGAAAACGGAGGAGACATCCATGGAAATCAAAAAGAAAAACACCAATATCCGCTGTTCCGTCACACAGTGCAAGCACAATATGCTGTCTGAAAATTACTGCGGCCTGGACTGCATCTGTGTGGGAACTCACGAACAGAACCCCACCGTACCGGAATGCACCAACTGCGATTCCTTTGTAAAGCGCAGCAGCACACAGGGCTAATGCGATTCGGAAAAGGGGCAAAGAGTGCTCCTTTTCCGTACATATTAGAAATAACTGGAAATTATATGGGCATATTGCACAAAAACAAATGCTGGTTCAGATGCAAAACGGCAAAAAACAAGCGATTCTCTTGTACTGCGGCGGAATTTCGGGTATAATAGAAACATAGCAAAATACGGTCTGTGGTTTTGCAGCGGAATGCACCGTCTGTCTGCACCCGGCGGCCGGATTTTGAAAACAATCCAGAGGAGGTAAAATTATCATGTATGATAAGACGATGACGTTTTCCGTCAGCGATGAGAAAGAAATTGAGATGAAGAAGACGCTGATGCTTGTATATGATGCACTTACGAAAAAAGGATATAATCCGGTGAATCAGATTGTAGGCTATATCCTCTCCGAGGATCCCACCTACATAACCACCTATAACAATGCCCGGAGCATGATCCGTCACATTGACCGGGATGAGCTGCTCCAGGCACTGGTGAAATCTTATTTGGGCAATTAAGCGCTTGTTTTGCATGCGGCGCATGTATGGAAGAGAAGTGCCGCAGCAATCGAAAACAGACTTTTCAAAAACAAAAAAATCCCCGGTCTTTGCAGGGCGCAAAACCGGGGATTTTCTGTTCGGTTGTTTTTCGGAAACCCCTTTCCGAAAAAATGGTGTGCTCCGGGAAGCGCGGCTCCCCGAATCCTTTCTGTACATTCTCTTCTTGTGTTCCTGAGACAGTCTCAGGAAATTTCGCCGGACAAAGCCTACAGCCAGAATGAGGGAATCCTGCTGCAAACGTATTCGCCGACAGGAAAATCCAGAGGATTTTCGCTCTTTTGTGTCCGATGACACTGTCTATTCTCCCATATCACAACAAAAAACGCCGCACCCAAATGCCGGGTAGGGACATAAATTGTGGAAGTGGCCTGCGAAAACAAGCGCAGTTCCGGAAATGTACCTGTCATATTCTGCATTTTATGTAGAATATAGTATGTATCCGACAAATGCTGCTTTTTGGAATTTCCACTTCCTTTGCAGGATAAAAACAAGTCCGCAATGTGTTGTCAATGAACTGGAAATACCATGTGTTTAGTATAAGGCGGATTTCGACAAAATTCAATGGTTTCCGAAAATGTTTCCAATGATGTGAAGAAAATTCGGCTTTATTTACAAGTATCTCCTAGTGTGCATAGAACATCAAAAAATGTGCATACTTGCTTTGGCTGTGTTACAGCAGCCGGAGGAGGGAGAAATCAGATGAAATCATGGATAACCGGATTGACGGCAGCGGCGCTGAGTGCCACTTGTCTGGCGGCTGCAATGCCGGCAGAGGCCATTAGCGGCGAGGTGATCGGCTATGGGCAGGGAACTGCCACAGACAGCGAAAACCGGCCGGTGGATGCGCTCTCTTTTGACGCACAGTATGGGCAGTACGGTGCCTATGCCACCACACCGGATCGAAGCCGGGTGATTCTGACATTTGACCAGGGCTATGAAAACGGCTATACTGCGCAGATTCTGGACACGCTCCGGGAAAAGCAGGTTTCGGCCATCTTCTTTCTGACCGGAGACTATGCCAAAAAGGAAACCGCACTGGTAGAGCGTATGATTGCGGAAGGCCACGTGCTGGGCAATCATGGCATGACACATGCCAGCCTGCCGATGCTGACTGAGGCGGAGGCGAAGGAAGAGATTATGTCCCTGCACCAGTATGTGCTGGAGCACTACGGTTATGAGATGCAGTATTTCCGCTGCCCCTGCGGCGAATATTCCGAGGCGGCGCTGGAAACCGTGCAGTCCTGCGGCTACCGCACCTTGTTCTGGAGTGATGCGTATGTGGACTGGAAAACAGATGCACAGCCGGAACCGGCGGCATCTCTGGAACGGCTCCGGACGCATGCTCACGGCGGCGAAATTCTGCTGCTGCACTCCGTCTCCGCAACCAATGCGGAGATTCTGGGGGATCTCATTGACGCACTGCGCGCAGAGGGTCTGACCCTGTAGCGGCGCGGCCCATGCAATTGGTTTGAAAACCCGGACTGCGGTTTCTGACAGCAGTCCGGGTTTTCGGAGTGCACACGAGAACTGCCTGCATACGGGAGAAAAAAGGAATTTGCAAAAAAATTCTACAAAACCTATTGACAGGCTAGGAATTATGTGCTATAATGGGAGCATGAAAGGGGAATTTCCCCGAAATCAGAACACGATTGAGGGCTGTTTCTGCCGGATTTCCGGAGAGATACAGCCGGGAAAGGAAGTTGTATTATGGCAAATCAGGAATATCGTTTTGAGACAAAGCAGGTACATGTAGGACAGGAACAGCCGGATCCGGCAACTGATGCAAGAGCTGTACCGATCTATGCAACGACTTCTTATGTTTTTAAGGATTCTGCACAGGCAGCAGGCCGGTTTGGCCTGACCGAGCCGGGCAATATTTATACACGTCTGATGAACCCGACCAATGATGTCTTTGAAAAGCGCATTGCCGCACTGGAAAACGGCGCAGCCGCACTGGCAACAGCAACTGGTTCTGCTGCCATTGATTACTCTATCCGGAACATTGCCGGCAGCGGAGACCACATCGTTTCTTCTCAGACTGTATACGGCGGCACCTACAACCTGTTCGCCAACACCTATGCAGAAATCGGCATCGAAACTACTTTTGTAGATGCACACGATCCGGCCAATATTGAAGCTGCCATCCGTCCGAACACCAAGGCAGTTTATGTAGAGTCTCTGGGCAACCCGAACTCAGACGTTGTGGACATGGAAGCCATTGCAGAAATTGCACACAAGCACGGCCTGCCGCTGATTGTGGACAACACCTTTGCAACACCGTTCCTGTTCCGTCCGCTGGAACATGGCGCAGATATCGTAGTACACTCTGCCACCAAGTTTATCGGCGGCCACGGCTCTGTTATGGGCGGCGTAGTCATTGACGGCGGCAAGTTCGACTGGGCAGCCAGCGACAAGTATCCGGGACTGTCGAAGCCGAATCCATCCTACCACGGCGTTGTCTTTACAGAAGCATGCGGCAACATTGCCTATATTATGAAGCTGCGCACTACCCTGATGCGGGATACCGGCGCAACCCTGTCTCCGTTCCACTCCTTCCTGCTGCTGCAGGGTCTGGAAACCCTGTCTCTCCGGGTAGAGCGTCACGTAGAAAATGCCCTGAAGGTAGTCGATTACCTGAAGAATCACCCCATGGTAAAGAAGGTGAATCACCCGTCTCTGGCAACCGGCAGAGAACTGGAACTGTACAAGCAGTACTATCCCAACGGCGGTGCTTCAATCTTTACCTTTGAGCTGAACGGCACCAAGGAACAGGCACAGAAGTTTACAGAATCTCTGAAAATCTTCTCTCTGCTGGCAAATGTAGCCGATGTAAAGTCTCTGGTAATTCATCCGGCTTCTACCACACATTCTCAGATGACAGAGGAAGAGCTGCTGGCTGCCGGCATTACACCGACAACCGTTCGTCTGTCCATCGGTATTGAGCATATTGATGATATTCTGGCAGATCTGGAACAGGGCTTTCAGGCAGTAAAATAAGACGATTTTGCGTGAAATGCTGTCTTTTCGCTTGAAGCGGTACACGCAATTGTTCTGAAAAAGCATAAGGTGGGGAAATGCCGGAAGCATGCGGCCTTCCCCACTTTTTTTGCCCGGCGCGAACAACTGCCGGGCAGCTTATCGCCGGTTTCGGCTCTGGAAACGAATTACTTTTTGATTGTTGGGAGGAAAATGCATTGCAGATTTATGCAGATCATGCGGCAACAACAAAGCCGGGAAAAACCGCTGTCCGGGCGATGCTCTCCTGCATGGAGCAGAATTATGGAAACCCGTCCAGCCTGCATCAGGTGGGACAGAGGGCAGCCGAAGCCCTGGTAAAGGCGCGGCAGGAGATGGCGGACTGCCTGGGCTGTACCGCACGGGAAATCTATTTTACATCCGGCGGCAGCGAGGCGGACAACCAGGCGCTTCGCTCGGCGGCATGGCACGGGGCGCAAAACGGGAAAAAGCACATCATTTCCACTGCGATTGAGCACCACGCGATTTTGCACACCCTAAAGCAGCTGGAAGAAGAGGGCTTTTCCGTTACTCTGCTGGAAGTCGATGAAAACGGACGCGTCACCCCGGAACAGGTGGCGGCTGCAATTCGGCCGGATACGTGCCTGGTGAGCGTGATGTTTGCCAATAACGAAATCGGAACCATTGAGCCGATTGCGGGAATCGGCGCTGTGTGCCGGGAAAAAGGCGTGCTGTTTCACACAGATGCCGTCCAGGCGGCCGGTCATCTGGCCATTCATGTACAGGAAATGCACATTGACATGCTGTCTCTTTCCGCCCACAAATTTTGCGGGCCAAAGGGTGTGGGGGCGCTGTATGTGAGACGGGATGTGCCCCTGCGCAGTCTGATCTGCGGCGGCGGTCAGGAACGGGGCAAGCGCGCCGGCACGGAAAATCTGCCTGCAATCGTGGGAATGGCGGCAGCCTTCCGGGAAGCCTGCGCTGCAATTCCGGCACATGCGGCCTATGTTTCCGCCCTCCGGGATCGGCTGATTGCCGGACTGTCCCGGATTCCACACAGTACGCTGAACGGTGATCCGCAGCAGCGTCTGCCGGGAAATGTACACTTTTGCTTTGAGGGCGTAGAGGGAGAATCTCTCCTCTTGCTGCTGGATGCCAAGGGGATCTGTGCGTCTTCCGGTTCTGCATGCAGTTCCGGCTCGCTGGATCCCAGCCATGTGCTGCTTGCCATTGGCAGGCCCCGTGAGGCGGCTCACGGTTCGCTCCGGCTGACACTGTCAGAGGAAAACACGTCAGAAGAAGTAGACTATATGCTGCAAGTGATTCCGGAGGTGGTTTCCTATCTGCGGAAGCTGTCACCGGTGTGGCGCGATATGGAAGAAGGGAGAATCCCCCATGTTATATAGTGCAAAGGTAATGGATCACTTTATGAATCCGCGGAATGCCGGCGTTATGGAAGACGCAGACGGCATCGGAGAAGTGGGAAGTGCCAAGTGCGGCGATATCATGAAAATCTATCTGAAAATTGACGGCGATATCATTTCAGATGTCTCCTTTGAGACCTTTGGCTGCGGTTCTGCCATTGCGTCCAGTTCCATGGCCACAGAAATGATTAAGGGACAGCCGCTGTCCAGGGCAATGGCGCTGACCAATCAGGCGGTGGCCGAGGCGCTGGACGGACTCCCGGCCAATAAGCTGCACTGTTCCGTACTGGCTGAACAGGCGGTGAAGGCGGCCATTCAGGATTATTATGACAAAAACCAGATTCCCTATGATCCGGCAGATTTCGCAAAGCCGGAGGAAATACAGGACGGGGAATAAAAGGACGCTTTTGCGCGGGATAACCGCTGAAAAGAGCAGGGCAGAGTACACGGGGAATGGCGTGGCTGCTCTGCTTTTTTGCATTACAGCATAAAAAAACCGGACAACCCTCCCCATCTGCAAGGGGAAGCCGTCCGGTTTTTTATATTTCAGAAAACGATCAGTGTTCTTTTACCGCTTGGATGATGCGCTGTGCCATCTGTTCCGGGGAGACACCGCCGGGAACAGCACAGGTGGCATGTGCCCGATAGATGGAGGCCCGCTGGTCGAACAGCGCGTGCAGTTCTTCTTTGGTACTGCGCTGTACAATGGGACGGTTGGTGTCACCCTTGATGCGCTGATAACAGGTGTCAAAGGATTCGTCCAGCAGAACAACAATGCCGTGTTCTCTGGCATATGCAGCATTTTCCGGCTTGATCATTGCGCCGCCGCCGCAGGAAATTACAGCCTTTTTCTGACACAGTGCCTGAATTGCCGCAGTTTCCTTTTCCCGGAAATACGGCTCTCCGTCCTGAGCAAAGATGTCCGGGATGGATTTGCCTTCCTGCTGAACAATGTATGCATCCGTGTCAATCAGCGGCAGCCCCAGCTTTTTCGCCAGAATCTGCCCTACGGTTGTCTTGCCGCAGCCCATAAAGCCGCAGAGAAAAATTGTCATAGCCCCAAACGCTCCTTATGCTTGATTCTGTGCATCAATGGTCTGTTCCATCTCTGCAATAATGGAGTCAATCTGCTCCTGGGTATAGGTATCGCCGTCCCAGATTTCATGAGCGCGGACTGCCTGAAGCACCAGCATAGCTGCGCCGCCCCGTGCAGTTTTGCCCTGTGCCAGTGCCTTCCGCAGAAACAGGGTCTTGGTGGGGTTGTAGATGACATCGAAGAAATAGTCTGCCTGGTCAATCAGCTCGTCCGGCACCGGGCAGGCATCTGTTTTCGGATACATGCCCACCGGAGAAGCGTTGATGATCACATCAAATTTCTCGTGGATTTCTGCTGTGAAGGCATAGCGGACCACAGCATCCGGCATAGCGGCCTTTGCCTCCTGGATGAAGGCCTCTACCAGCTCCTGATCCTGGGGAATGATGCCGATGGTGAGATCTGCCCCGTGGCGCAGCGCTTCAGTGGCAATCATTCTGCCTACGCCGCCGCAGCCGATGAGCAGAACCTTTCCGTCCATGGGATAGTCCTGGACAGACATGGTAAAGCCGTCACAGTCGGTGTTGTAGCCGATAAGTTTTCCGTTTTTGTTGGCTACGCAGTTGACGGATTCATAGCGCTTTGCACTTTCGTCCAGCTCATCCACCATGGGAATGACCGCCATTTTATGGGGAATGGTGATATTGAATCCCCGGAGGCTCCGCAGAAACGGTTCTTTTCCTTCCAGGTGCTCCGGCGCAATGTCCGTCAGGGTGTAGCTTGCCTCTTTTCCAGCCATGGCAAAGAGACGCTCATGAATAAACGGGGACATAGAGTGTCCCAGGGGATGACCAATCAGCGTATACTGTTCCATTATGCCAGTGCTCCTTCCAGCGTTGCGCAGTTTTCCACATTTTTTGCAGTAACGCCCTTGAGTGTCTTTTTCACCAGTCCGGTGAGCACGTTTTTCGGGCCGAATTCCACAAAGGTATCGATTCCGGCAGCCTGCATTGCCGCCAGCTCATCTGTGAAGCGAACCGGGGACACAATATGCTCTGCCAGAGCCTTTGGCATATCGGAAAAGTCAGTGCGTACAGCGCCCAGTACATTGGAATAGAACGGTACCTTCGGCGCAGCAAAGGTGACATTCTGGATGGCAGCATAGAACGCGTCTGCGGCCGGCTGCATCAGCTTGGTGTGGAATGCACTTGCAACAGCCAGCGGAACAGCTCTTGCCTTCTTTGCAGCGCAGGCAGCCGCAGCCTTTTCTACTGCATCCCGGTCTCCGGCGATTACAGTCTGGACACTGGAATTGTAGTTCGCCGGTACGACATAGCCCTCTGTTTCAGCGCAGATCTGTTCTACCTCTGCCGGAGCCAGCTTTAAGATGGCGCACATTGCACCGTCAGCAGCCTTTGCCGCAGCGTCCATGGCCTCGGCACGTGCCTTGATTACCCGGAAACCATCTTCCAGGGAGAGCATGCCGGCAGCTACCATAGCGGCATATTCACCCAGAGAATGGCCGGCTACTGCGTCATAGGTGAAGCCGTGCTTTTTTGCTGCCTCCAGGCAGACCAGCGAGGTTGCCATAATGGCCGGCTGTGCATAGATGGTCTGTGCCAGCGTCTGGGCATTACTGTCGGCGATGACAGCGTAGAGGTCAAAGCCCAGTACCTCGGATGCGGTTTCAAAAATTGCTTCCAGTGCTGCATCCTGCTGTACCAGATCCAGCCCCATCTTTTCATATTGGGATCCCTGCCCGGAAAAGAGCGCGATTGTTCCCATAAATACCATTCCTTTCTCTTGGTTCTGTACAAAAATGTACAAAATTAATCCTTGATTTTTGTGCAAAAAATAGTATTTCTTCCTTCTGCGATTGAAAAACCACCGGGAAACGTTGCAAAAGCTGCAAAAATATTCTATAATAGAAAGTGTATCCTGTGGTTGCAGGAGAACTATTTTTATACGGAGCGCACCGAAACCGCAGTCACTGGTACGTTCCTTCATTATCATACCACAAAATTCGGAAAGAGACAAGAGGAACGGAGGAATTTTTTGCATGGGTATTCATGTTTTGGGGACAGGCAGCTATACGCCGCAGTTTCAGGTGACCAATGAGGATATGGCAAAAATCGTAGAAACCAATGATGAGTGGATCCGGACACGTACCGGAATCGGAACGCGGCATATTTCTGACGGCGAACCCACCTGGTATATGGGGGCAGAAGCAGCAAAGCGCGCAGTAGAAGCTGCCGGCATTGATCCGGCGGAAATCGGTCTGCTGATTGATACCACCATCACACCGGAGTACTGTACCCCGTCTATGTCCTGTATCATTCAGGGAAAAATCGGTGCAGTGAATGCAGCCTGCTTTGATCTGAATGCGGCATGCTCCGGCTTTGTCTATGCCATGGATACGGCACACCGCTTTTTAAAGACGGATCCGTCCATGCGCTATGCATTGGTGATCGCCAACGAGAGTCTTTCCAAAATCACCAATTACAGTGACCGTTCTTCCTGCATCCTCTTTGGAGACGGTGCAGCAGCTGCTGTTATTGAATATAAGGAAGATGCACTATATACCAGCCACCTGGGCGCAGACGGCACAGGGGCAAAATATCTCTACGCCCACAGTGCCCTGCCCCAGTCGCCCTTTGTAAAGCCGGAGCGTCAGGCAGAATATGATGACGGCATCGGCGCCGGCCCGGAGGGCTGGGAGCACACCATGCTCCAGGACGGCAGAGAGGTCTATAAGTTTGCCACACATGCCCTGGCAAAGGCCGCTACCATGGCAGCGGAAAAGATCGGCTTTGATCTGAATGATCTGGACAAGATTGTGCCCCACCAGGCCAATATCCGGATTATTGAGACAGCCATGAAGTTCTTAAAGCAGCCCATGGAAAAGGTGATTACCAATATCGAATATCACAGCAATACCTCCAGCGCATCCATCCCGATTGCTTTTGATGAGGCAATTCGTGCCGGAAAGATTCAGCGCGGCGAAAAGGTCTGCCTGGTGGGCTTCGGCGCAGGTCTTACTTATGCGGCGCTGATTATGGAATATTAAAAAAATGCGGCCGCCGTGCGCGGCGCTGTCTGAAACGAGAAAATACATTCTGAAATAGAAAGGAAAACATCTATGGAAACCAGAATTACAAAGCTGCTGGGGAGCAAATACCCCATGATTCAGGGCGGTATGGCGTGGATTGCAGAGAGCACACTGGCCTCTGCGGTATCCAATGCCGGTGCTGTCGGCCTGATTGCCGGCGGAAGCGCACCTATTGATTATCTGCGGGAGCAGATCCGCACCTGCAAGGAAAAGACACAGAACCCGTTTGGTGTCAATATCATGCTCATGAGTCCCAACGCTGATGATCTGGCACAGCTGGTGATTGATGAAAAGGTGCCCATTGTAACGACCGGTGCCGGGAACCCCGGCAAGTATATGGAAGCCTGGAAAAATGCCGGCATTAAGGTGATCCCGGTTGTACCGTCTGTTGCATTGGCAAAGCGGATGGAACGCGCCGGCGCGGACGCGCTGGTGGCAGAGGGCACAGAGTCCGGCGGCCACATTGGTATGAATACTACCATGTGTCTGGTTCCCCAGGTGGTGGATGCCGTTGATATCCCGGTAATCGCAGCCGGCGGTATTGCAGATGGCAGAGGCATTGCCGCTGCATTCATGCTGGGCGCAGAGGGCGTACAGCTGGGCACACGGTTCCTGGCAACAGAAGAGTGTCAGATCTCCCCGAAATACAAGGAACTGGTGGTAAAGGCAAAGGATACCGATAACCAGATCACCGGCTTCTATTCCGGAAGCCCCTGCCGCGGCATCAAGACCAAGTATACCAAGAAGCTCCAGGCAATGGAAAAGGCCGCTTGTCCGCCGGAGGATTTCGAAGCAATGACGGTCGGCTCTCTCCGCAAGGCTGTGGTAGACGGCAATGTGGACGAAGGCTCCTTCCTGTGCGGCCTGATCGCCGGCATGGTACATGATGTCAAGCCCTGCAAGGAAGTCATTGATGAAATGTGGGCGCAGGCATATCAATTATTAGGAAAAGACTGATTTTTTTAGATAAAGGAGAATTCATTATGGCAACAGCATTGATTACAGGTGCATCCCAGGGCATTGGTGCCTGCATTGCAAAGCGTCTGGCAAAGGACGGCTACAATGTGGCAATCAACCATTTTCCCAGTGATTCTGATAAAGCAAACGCAGAAAAAGTCGCAGAAGAATGCCGCAACTTTGGCGTAGAGGCAGAACTGTTTGCAGCAAATGTGGCAGATTATGCCCAGTGTGAGGCAATGACTAAGGCAGTCAAGGAACGGTTTGGTTCCATCGATGCACTGGTCAACAACGCCGGCATTACGAAGGACGGCCTGATGGTACGGATGTCTGAGGAACAGTATGACGCCGTAATCGCCGTCAACCAGAAGAGCGTGTTCAATATGATGAAGCTGGTGGGTGCTGTCATGATGCGGCAGCGGCACGGCAGAATTGTCAGCTTGGCTTCCGTTGCCGGCCTGTACGGCAATCCGGGACAGATCAACTACTCTGCTTCCAAGGCTGCAATCATCGGCATGACCAAGACCGTGGCAAAGGAACTGGGTGCCAGAAATGTCACCGTCAACGCCGTTGCGCCGGGCTTTATCAAGACCCCGATGACAGATGCTCTCACGGAGGAACAGCGGAACAAGATGCTGGAACTGGTGTCCATGAAGCGGTATGGCAATCCGGAAGAAGTGGCAAGCGTGATCTCCTTCCTGTGCTCCGACAACGCAAGCTATGTCACCGGACAGACCATCGAGATCTCCGGCGGCCTGATGATGTAAGGCTTCCCATAAAAACCTCTCCACCAGCTTCACTGGTTCTCCTCCCCCTTTCAGGGAAGGCGATCTGAGAATGTTTTAAAAACTGAAAAACAAGCTTGCCGCAGCACGGCGGCAGAGAGCGAGGAAATATGAATAGAGTAGTAATCACCGGACTGGGCACAGTAAACCCGCTGGGCAGCACTGTGGAAAAGTTCTGGGAAAATGTAAAGAAGGGAACACTGGGTGTTTCCAAGATCGACAGCTTTGACACCACAGAGTTGGGTGTCAGCGTTGCCGGCATTATCCGCGATTTCGACCCCACAGAATATTTTGAACGCAAGGACATTCGCCACATGGAACGGTTTACCCAGATTGCAGTAGCATCCGCAATCCAGGCACTCCAGGATGCCGGCACGGATTTCAAGGACATGGATCCGTACCGCGTGGGCACCATTATTGGCTGCGGCATCGGCGGCATCGGCAGAATCGAAGAAGAGCATGACAAATACCGTGCCAAGGGTCCGGGACGGATTTCGCCGTTCTTTGTGCCCATGATGATCGGCAATATGGCAGCCGGCCAGGTGGCAATCCGTACCGGCTTCCGGGGGGATAACTTCTGCACCACTACGGCATGCGCTTCTGCAACTCATGCCATTGGCGAAGCATTCCGGAAGATCAAGGATGGTTATCTGGATGTCTGCCTCTGCGGCGGCAGCGAGTCCACCATCACAGAATTCACCCTGGGCGGTTTCCGCACCATGAAGGCACTGACTACCGAAAGCGATCCGGCAAAGGCATCCACACCGTTTGACCTGAACCGGGGCGGCTTTGTACTGGGTGAAGGCTCTGCGGTACTGGTGCTGGAGGAATATGAGCACGCCAAGGCACGCGGCGCAAAGATCTACTGCGAACTGGCAGGCTATGGCGCGACCTGTGACGCGTTCCATATGACTGCCCCGGCAGACGAGTGCGGCGCATCCTCCAAGGCAATGATCGAGGCATACACTGAAGCAGGCCTGAAGCCGGAGGACATCACCTATATCAATGCCCACGGCACTTCCACCCATCTGAACGATATGCTGGAAACCAAGGCAGTGAAAATTGCACTGGGCGAAGAACAGGCACGAAAGGTGAAGATCAATTCTACAAAGTCCATGACCGGCCACATGCTGGGCGGCACCGGCGCGGTAGAAGCAGCTGTCTGCGCTCTGTCTATCCGGGACAGCTTTATTCATCAGACCATTGGCTATACCACCCCGGATCCGGAGTGCGACCTGGACTACTGCGTAGACGGCCCGGTAGAAATGCCGGTCAATGCTGCGCTGTCCAATTCTCTGGGCTTCGGCGGACACAATGCCACACTGTGCTTTAAAAAGTGCATGGACTAAAGGAGAAATCGAGTATGAGCGAAAAAATATACAACATGGTGGATCTGGAAACCATTGAAAAGCTGGCCGATCTTGTGGCCGCAAAGGATCTGGGCGAAATCACCATTGCGGACGGGGAAAAGACGATCACCGTAAAGGGCAAAAAGTGTCTGCCGCCCATGCCGCTGTCGCCGGCAGGCGCACCGGTTGCCGCAGCTGCTGTAATGGCGGCTCCGGCAGAAGCTCCGGCTGTACCCCAAAAGCCGGCTGGAAAGGCCATTAAGGCACCGCTGGTGGGCACCTTTTACGCTGCACCGTCTCCGGATCAGAAGCCATTTGTACAGGTGGGCGACACCGTCAAAAAGGGCGATGTGGTGCTGATCATTGAGTCCATGAAGCTGATGAACGAGGTCACCAGTGACATTGACGGCGTAGTACAGGAAATTCTCGTAAAAAACGGCGAAGCAGTAGAATATGACCAGCCGTTGATGATTCTTTCATAAAGGAGTGCAGATATGGCAGAAGTATTGCTCAATCAGGAACAGATCAAGGAAATCATTCCCCACCGCGACCCGTTTCTCCTCATCGATGAGGTGCTGGAAATGGAAGTGGGCAAGCGTGTTGTGGCACGGAAATATATCAAGGCAGACGACTTCTGGTTCAAGGGACACTTTCCGGAAAAGCCGGTGACACCGGGTGTACTGATGGTAGAGATGCTGGCGCAGGCCGGCGCAGTCTGCATTCTGTCCCAGCCGGAATTCAAGGGCAAAATCGCCCTCTTTGCCGGCATTGACAAGGCAAAGTTCCGCCGCCAGGTGGTACCGGGCGATGTCCTGGATCTGGAGGTAGAGATCATTGCACAGCGCGGCCCCATGGGTGTGGGAAAGGCTGTAGCAAGTGTGGACGGAAAGCGCGCCGTCACCTGTGAAATCAAATTCGCAGTGGAGCAGTAAGGCGGCGCAGAGATGTTTAAAAAGGTTTTAATTGCAAACCGCGGCGAGATTGCGGTACGGATTATCCGCGCCTGCCGGGAAGCCGGCTTGCAGTGCGTTACCGTGTATTCCACGGCAGACCGCACGGCGCTCCATGCGGAAATAGCAGATGAGTCTGTCTCTGTCTCTTATACACATCTGACGCTGCCGACGATACTCCTT
>ENA-OZKD01000274-OZKD01000274.1-human-gut-metagenome-genome-assembly--contig:-NODE-274-length-15799-cov-4.404154_pt1 | contig 15799 bp, 14 predicted proteins | sample MGYA00244819_ERZ653749 | MGnify/ENA primary metagenome ERZ653749 (study PRJEB26926, sample SAMN06165329) | human gut metagenome | biome: ENVO:00009003; feature: ENVO:2100002; material: ENVO:00002003... | reverse complement strand
TACACAAGGAGTATCGTCGGCAGCGTCAGATGTGTATAAGAGACAGCGCCGAATAACGGGCGATGCCCCGGCCGAAGGCGGCGCGGGCCAGATCCTCGACATGACGCATGAGGAAGCGTTCCTCATCGTTCTGCGCCGGGACGAAGCCCCGCACGGCACTTTGCTGGGTATCAATAGAACGCGCCATTGTTCTCCAGCTCGTCCAGCAGGTCGCCCATGATGTCTACATTGTAGGGAGTAATGATGAAGGTGCTGTTGGCCACCCGCTTGATCTGGCCGTTGTTGGCGTAGGCCACACCGGAGAGGAAGTCCACCAGACGGCGGGAAACTTCCTTGTTGGTGGATTCCAGATTCAGCACGACGGTGCGCTTGTTGTTCAGGTGGTCTGCAATGGTGCTGGCATCCTCGAAGTGCTCAGGCTTGACCAGAACGACCTTGAGCTGGGTGGTCGCATGGATGTTGACCACCTTGCCATTCCGCTTGGGGGCTGCACCCTCTTCGGGCTCGTCCTCTTCCTCGTTGCCTGCGACGCCGAGACCGTTGTTGTTATTCACCATCTGAGGACCGTCGTCCATGTACTGATCGTCGTAATCGTCCTCACTGCCGAAAAGCCCTTTTTTCAGGCTGTCCACAAAAGACATAGAAACTTGCTCCTTTCATTCGGGCAGCTCACGCTGCCTGGCACCCCTTTGTGAAAAAGAGTTGCTAATAGCTTTTTCTATTATCTGATTTTTTGCGTCAGATGTCAATAACTACAAAAGCTTTCCATCATACAAATTTTGTCCGGAGACGATGATCTCATCGTAAAGGCGGACTTCGCTGACGGTTTTTGTCTTATCCGAGCTGCTGGGCATGACGATGCGGTACTCGCCGTCCGTCACCAGCGGATGGTCATTATCCACGGGGTCGATCTTGCAGAAACGGGCAAGATTGCCGTATTTGACATAGACGCCCGGGATGTAGTTCTCGCCCTGCGTCTCAGACTCGGTGCCGTCCTCTTTCAGATAATGGATCGCGTCGATGGGGACGCGCAGGCCGGTGGTCTCGCCCACGATGATCTGGGCGCTGGCCCGGTTGAGCCGCAGCACATCGCCGTTGATGATCTCGCAGGTGATGACAAAGCGGGCCAGTCCGGTCGCTTCGTCGATGGTCACCTCGGAGACGGAGGCCTTGAGGGGCGTCTCCATCTGGCCGGGGAACTTTATCTTCACCGAGCGGGTCAGGGGCTTGCCGTTGTCGCCCAGCAGCTTCTCCCCTTCCTTGGCCGAACAGAGGCCGACGTATCGCCACGCAAAGCCCGAGACGATCTTGCCCGCGCAGCCGTCCAGCGGCAGCTCAGGGTCAGAGTTCAGATATGCCTGCAGGTCGGTGGTGTTCAGCGCGAGGATGTCGTCCGCCCCGGCGTTGAGCCGCCCGCTGGCGGAGCTGCGGATGAAGTAACCCGTCTGAGGGGCGGTGATCTGGGTCGGCCCCCCCAGCTGGGCCTGCACCTGCGCCGACTGCTCGGTGAGGGAGGCGATCTGGGCCGAGAAGTCCGAGACTTCACCGGTGATGACCCAGAGCTTGTTCTGAGCGAGGATGTAGTTCTCTTCGCCCTGGGCTGTCTCGTCGTAGGCAGAGCTGTCCAGCGCATCCATCATATCATAAAGCGCGGAAGCCCGCTCTTTTTTCAGAGAATCCAGCTGGGTGGCGGTGGTATTCTGAGAGCGCTGCAGAAGCTCGATCTGGTCGTTCAGGCTGGTGAGCTGCTGGCGGAGACCCGCCTGTTCCGGGCTGCTGTAGATCTCCGCTACCGCAGCCCCTGCCGAGACGCGCTCGCCGTCGGCCGCGAGATAGCCCAGCGTTCCGCCGCCGGGAACATAGACCTCATCGAAGAGGAGAACGCCGTCGGCGTCCACCGTATCCGCCACAGTGGCAAGAAGCGCCGTCTCGTAGGTGTTGGGCGGGAAGAGCACCTGCAGGGCCTGATAGCCCACATAGATGCCCGCCAGCACCACGACAGCGATGACGAAGCCTGCCAGCTTGCCCAAAGCGCTGGACGCGCCGGGATCAGAGCGTGGTCTATCTATCATAAAAGGTCACCCTTTCGCTAAAAATTCTCGGGTCAGCTGCACGGCCCGGGCTGTAACGTCCGGCGCAGAGGCGTCCAGCCAGACCACGCCGTCCATATGGCGGAACCAAGTCAGCTGACGCTTGGCGTAGTTGCGGGAGGCCTGCTTGAGCTTTTCGGTGCAGGCATCCAGCGTAGCCGTTCCCTCAAAATAGGGGAAGAATTCCTTGTAACCGATGGCCTGCGCTGCCGTGCGGTAGGTCTGGCGGTGGTCATAGACCAGCTTTGCCTCATCGAGGAGGCCGGCGTCCAGCATCCTGTCCACCCGCAGGTCGATGCGGCGGTAGAGCTGGGCGCGGTCGGGAAAGTCCAGACCCAGCACCAGCGAACGATAGGGACGCTCCGGCGGGAGGGACTGGGCCTTCTGCTCGCTCAGACGCTTGCCGGTGGCCCGGAAATGTTCCAGCGCCCGCAGGACCCGCACCTGATTGTTCGGGTGGATGGCGGCGGCGGCTTCCGGGTCGGCGGTCTGCAGCTCTTTGTACATGGCCTCCGGGCCTTTTTCCGCCATCTCTGCGGCCAGCTGTTCCCGCAGGCCGTCCGGCGTCTTCTCGGCGGCGAAGCGGACACCGTACAAAAAGCTCTGGACATAGAGGCCCGTGCCGCCCACGAGGATGGGCAGACGGCCCCGGGCGGAAATGTCAGCCTCGAGCGTTCCGGCCAGTGCGACGAAATCTGCCACGCTGAAGGGTTTGTCCGGCTCCAGAATATCCACCGCATGGTGCGGGATGCCGTGGGTCTCTTCGGGCGCGACCTTCGCCGTACCGACGTCTAGCCCCTTATAGATCTGCATCGAGTCGGCACTGATGACTTCGCCCTCGAAAGCCTCGGCCAGCGCCACGCCGAGAGCGGTCTTGCCGGTGGCAGTGGGGCCGACGACGGCCAGCACCGGATGCTTCTGATTTCTATCACACGATTCGGCCAAACTGCTTTTCCAGCTCCTTTCGGGTGAGTTTGAGGACGCAGGGGCGCCCATGGGGGCAGAAGGGCGGCACTTCGCCGGAGAGAATTTTTTCGGCCAGCGCCATCAGCTCCTGCGGCGAGGTGTGGTCGCCCGCCTTGATGGCGGCGCGGCAGGAAATGGAGTGGAGCACCCACTCCGTCCGCTCGTTCAGGGCGTCGCGGCTGCCGTGGGCCAGCTTTGCCGCCAGCTCGACCAACAGATCTTCGGCACTGCTCTGCTCCACATCAGCGGGGACCGAGCGCAGGCAGACCGAGCTGCCGCCGAAATCGCTCACCTCGAGGCCGGCGCTTTCCAGCAGGTCGAGGTTGGTCAGCAGAGCAGTTTTTTCCTCGGCGGAGAGCTCCACCACCAGCGGCTCCAGGAGGAGCTGGCTGGGGACATCGCCGTAGTGCGCGGCCAGCTTCTCGAAGAGCTGGCGCTCATGGGCGGCGTGCTTGTCGATGATGCAGATCTCGTCGCCCCGCTCCGCGAGGATATAGGTGCGGAAGATCTCGCCCACATACCGCAGGGGCTCCGGGCCATCCTGAACGTCAAAGCCCAACTGCTCCGGGGCTGCGCTCTGCTGAGGTTCATCCGAAGCCTCCGGCAGTGACGGACGCTCCGGTTCATCCGGGGCAGGCTCCCACGCAGCCATGTGGTCGCGGGTGACATCCGGCAGGTCGATGTCTGCCTCGATGTCCAGCTGTGACTCACTGGATGCAGCCCGGAAGGGCGGCGGCTCAAGAACGCTTTCCTCCTGCGGCGGCTCAGGACTGTGGAGGGCAGCGTTCATCGGAAGAGGCTCGGAGGCCGCAACCGTTGTCCATGTGTGTTCCGATGCCGGCGCAGCCTTTTCCGGGGCTTTTACGGGCAGCGGGAGGATGTCCCGCTCCGGGGCAGAGGGCTGTGTTGGGCGGGGTGTCACAGACGCTGCCGGTGCCGCCGGGCGGAGAGGTTTTTCCTCCGGGTGCGGCAGGCTTCCCGGCTCTGCCTGGCCCGAAATCACCGCCGAAAGTCCTGTAAAGCTATTATTCTTTACAGCATTTTTTCCTTTATTTCCGCTATTTTCATGTTCGTTGGATGCATCATCCTCTTTCTCGCTGTCAAAGACGAACTGTCTCTCCCCTGTACCAGGCTGGCTCAGTGCCAGCTTGACGGCATGGTAGACGAGGTCGAAGATGTCGTTTTCCCGGGCAAAGCGGACTTCTGTTTTTGCCGGATGGACGTTGACATCCACAAGGTCGGCGGGCATCTCAAGGAGCAGGATTCCTCCAGGAAACTTGCCCTGCATCGTGGTACCCTTGAACGCCATCTCCATGCCCGCCATCATGGTGCGGTTGCGGACATAGCGGCCATTGATATAGAAATACTGCATACTGCGGCTGGCGCGGCAGCTGCGGGGCTGGGTGATGAGCCCCCAGACGCGGTAGACGCCCTCGCGGTTATCCACCTCCACGAGGTCACGGCTGAACTCCCGGCCCAGCACGGCGTAAGCCGCGCTGCGGAGCTGGCCGTCACCGGGGGTGACATACTGCAGCTTGCCTTCGCGGATGAACTTGAAGCTCACCTCGGGGTGGCTCAGGGCCACATGGCCCACGATGTCGGCCACGAAAGTACCCTCGCTGGAATCCTTTTTGAGGAATTTCATCCGGGCGGGCGTGTTGAAAAAGAGGTCACAGACCCGGATGGTGGTGCCGACGCCTCGCGCACCCGGCTCGATGGGCTGCTCTTCCCCGCCCTCGATCCGGTAGAGGGAAGCGCACTCGTCGGCCTCGGTGCGGGTAAGCACTTCGACACGGGCCACGCTGGCGATAGAGGCCAGCGCTTCGCCGCGGAAGCCCAGTGTGTGGATGCTGGTGAGGTCGTCTTCCGTCCGGATCTTGCTGGTGGCATGGCGGATGAAGGCCGTGGGGATGTATTTTGCCTCGATGCCGGTGCCGTTGTCGCTGATTTCAATCAGACGGACGCCGCCCGACTCGATGGAGACGGTGATTTGAGACGCACCAGCGTCGATGGAGTTTTCCAGAAGCTCCTTGACGACCGATGCGGGCCGCTCGACCACCTCACCGGCGGCAATGAGTTCTGCCGTGTGCTTGTCGAGAACGTGTATCTCTGCCATTCGTTTCCCTCCGTTTCAAATAAAATCAGCCATTCAGGCTGCCGCTCAGGGTCTTTTTCAGCTCGTAGAGGAAGTTCAGTGCCTCGATGGGGGTCAGGGTCTCAACGTCCAGTGCCTCGAGCTTTTCCATCATCTCGCTGGGGACGGCAGGCGAAGAATACTCCTGCAGGGCGTCGAAATCCATCTGCTCCACCTTGTTCTTCGGGGCAGAAGCTTCCAGAGTGCGCAGCACCTCATGGGCGCGGCGGGTCACGGTGCCGGGCAGACCGGCCAGCTTCGCCACCTCGATGCCGTAGCTGTCGTCGGCGGGGCCGCGAATGATGCGGCGGAGGAAAGTGATGTCCTCTCCCCGCTTCTTGACTGCGATGTTGTAGTTTTTGACGCCCTCGATGGCCCCTTCCAGGTCCGTCAGCTCGTGGTAATGGGTGGCGAAGAGGGTCTTACAGCCGAGGCCCTTGGCCGGGTCGGAGATGTGCTCCACGACGGCCCGGGCGATGCTCATGCCGTCGAAAGTAGAGGTGCCGCGGCCAATTTCGTCCAGCACGACGAGGCTCTTGGGGGTGGCGTTCTTGAGAATTTCGGCCACCTCGGTCATCTCGACCATGAAGGTGGACTGGCCGGCGGCAAGGTCGTCCGATGCGCCGATGCGGGTAAAGATGGCGTCCACGACGCCCACATGACAGCTGGACGCCGGGACGAAGGAGCCGATCTGCGCCATCAGAGCAATAAGAGCGTTCTGGCGCATATACGTCGATTTACCCGCCATGTTCGGGCCGGTGATGATGAGACAGCGGTCGGTGGTGCAGTTGAGTTTGGTATCGTTGGGGACGAAGAGGCTGCCTTTCAGCATCTGCTCCACCACCGGGTGGCGGCCCTCGGTGATGGTCAGCTCGTCGCTGTCATCCACCACAGGGCGGCAGTAGTTGTTTTCAGCGGCTACCTGCGCCAGCGCCGCCAGCACGTCCAGCTCGGCCACAGCATTTGCCGTCCGCTGGATGCGGTCGAGCTGGCCGCCGATCGTTTCCAGCAGTTCCGAGAAGAGCCGGTGCTCCAGCGCAATGAGACGCTCATGCGCACCTAAGATCTTGCTTTCCAGCTCTTTCAGCTCCTGGGTGATATAGCGCTCGCCGGAGGTGAGGGTCTGCTTGCGGATATAGGTCTCGGGGACCATGGATTTATAGGAGTTGCTGACCTCGATGTAGTAGCCGAAGACGTGATTGTAGCCGATCTTCAGCTTGGGGATTCCGGTCTCCTGCCGCAGGCGCGTTTCCAGCTGGGCGAGGACGCCCTTGGTGTTGTCCCGGATGGAGCGCAGCTCGTCCACCTCGGGGTGGTAACCCTTGGCGATGACGCCGCCGTCCTTGAGGGTGGAGGGCGCATCCGGGTCGATGGCGGCGAGGATGGCCGTCTTCACATCGTCCAGCAGGTCGATTTGTCCTGCAAGCGCAGTCAGCTCCGGGCAGCTGCAGCTCTCGGCCTGCGCCCGCAGTTCCGGCAGGCGCTCACAGGTCTGGGCCATCGTGTAGATCTCCTTGGGGGTGGCGGAGCCGTAGACCGCGCGGGTCATCAGGCGCTCGAGGTCGGCGATGTAGTGGAGCTGTTCGATCAGATCGCCCCGCTGCATGGTCTGGTTCACAAGGCTTTCCACCGCGTTGAGGCGGCGGTTGATGGCGGCACTGGAAATGAGCGGCTGCTCGATCCAGCTGCGGAGCATCCGCTTGCCCATGGCGGTGCTGGTCTTGTCCAGCACCCAGAGCAGCGTTCCCCGCTTTTCGCGGCCCCGCAGCGTCTCGGTCAGCTCGAGATTTGCCCGGGTGACCGGCGACAGGCTCATGAACTGAGCTTCATTATATGTGATGACCGTTTTCAGGCGCTCGACGCCTTTAATTTGCGTATCATGGAGATATTCCAGCAGAGCGGCCATTGCCAGGCGGACAAGGCCGTCTTCTGCGATGCCGGTCTTTGCGGCCCAGTCGCGGCCAAACTGGTTCTCGAGGGAGATGGCCACGAGGCCCGGGGCGTACCGCTCCTCTTCCACCAGCTCGACGGCGCAGTTCATATTCTTTTTGATGTAGGCAGTGATCTCCCGGCAGTCCAGCAGGCCCGGGTTCATCAGCACCTCGCTGGGGTGGTAGCGGCAGAGTTCCGCAATGACCGCCGGGGCGATCTTTTCCCGCTTGAGCTCGGTGATATGGGCCGTGCCGGTGGAGACATCCGCAAAGCAAAGGCCCGCTGCGCCGCCTTTCAGAAAAATACTCGCAATGTAGTTGTTTTTGTCATCCTGAAGCATACTGCTCTCGATGACGGTGCCGGGCGTGACCACGCGGATGATGTCGCGTTTCACAAGACCCTTGGCCTTGGCCGGGTCTTCCATCTGCTCACAGATGGCGACCTTGTAGCCCTTCGAGATGAGGCGGGCCACATAGCCCTCATAGCTGTGGAACGGTACGCCGCACATGGGCGCGCGCTCTTCGAGGCCGCACTGCTTGCCCGTGAGGGTCAGATCCAACTCCCGCGAGACTGTGAGCGCATCGTCGAAGAACATCTCGTAGAAGTCACCGATGCGGTAGAAAAGAATCTCATCCTTATGTTGTTTTTTGATCTCCAGATATTGCTGCATCATGGGCGAAAGCTCTGCCATGACCGTTCACCTTCCTCCCCTAGTTGTCGGTTTGCCATCCAAAACTGCCTGTTGCAAGCAAAACGCGGCCCTGCATTGCACAGCCGCGTTTTGTGTTTCATGGTTTAAGCCTTAGTGGCAGCCGCCGCAGGTGGAGCAGCTGCCGGTGCAGGAAGCGGAAGGCTCCTGCACGGTCATGGGGTCGCCGCCGTTCATTGCAGTGTTGATGATGGCGTCGATATAGTTCACGAGGGCCTCGCAGTCGCGCTTTGCCTCGTTGTAGGCCACCATGCCGTCATCGGCCATGATCTTGCCGTAGAGGTCGTTCACCTTCTGGTTCAGCTCGGCGATGCGCTCATCGCTGCGCTCGGGCTTGCCGATCTCGTTGTTCAGGTCCATGCGGGCCAGATTGAACTCGCCGATGAGGTTCTGCAGTTCCTCGTCCTTGTCGTTCATCTTGCGGGCCTGGTCCATAGCCAGATAGCGGGAGTCGGTCTGAAGTGCCATGGCGGCACGCTTGAAAAGGTCGATGCAATCCATTGTAGTAGTCTCCTTTTATCGTTCCTGTGTTATATATTAGGATAGTGTATCCAGAATATCATGATTCAACCAATTCGCCCAGCAGGACGGTGGCACGGGCGCCCGTGAGGCGCACCATTGCATAGCTGCCCATGAGGGCGGGGTCAGCCTTGAACTCGACGGTAAGGTTGTTGTCGAGACGGCCCGAGAGGGTGCCTTCATTGCGGCCATAGCCCTCCACGAGGACGCGGACGGTCTGGCCCACCTGAGCCTTCACGAGGGCCATTGCGATTTCGTCCTGAACTTTGAGCAGGCGGGTCATGCGGTCGGTCTTCTCCTTGCGGGGGGTGGGGTCGGGCATATCTGCCGCCTTGGTGCCGGTGCGCTTGGAGTAGATGAAGGTGAACAGCTGCATATAGCCCACCTTCTGCACCAGCTCGAGGGTCTTCTGGAAGTCCTCTTCGGTCTCACCGGGGAAGCCCACGATGATGTCGCTGGAGAAGGTAATGCCGGGGATCTTCTTCCGGGCATACTCGATGAGTTCGAGGTAATGCTCCACGGTATAGTGACGGTTCATCTGGACAAGCAGACGGTCCGAGCCGCACTGCACCGGCAGATGCAGATGCTTGCAGATCTTCGGCTGGGCCGCGATGGTGTCGATGAGCTTGAAGCTGGCGTCCTTCGGGTGGCTGGTCATGAAACGGATGTGGTAGTCGCCCGGGACGGTGCAGAGCAGGTTGAGCAGGTCGGAGAAATCCACCTGCTCCTCGAGGCCCTTGCCGTAGCTGTTGACATTCTGGCCCAGAAGGGTGATTTCCTTATATCCTGCCTCCACGAGACTCTTGAACTCGGCGAGGATGTCGCCGGGCTTGCGGCTCTTTTCGCGGCCGCGGACGTAAGGCACGATGCAGTAGGTGCAGAAGTTGTCACAGCCATACATGATGGGCAGCCAGGCACGGAACTCGCTCTCGCGGCGGATGGGGATATTCTCCACGATGACGGGGCGCTGAGCCGGCTCCATGAGCACCCGCTTGTGCTTCTGCAGTTTCTGGGCGATGAGCTGGGGCAGCGTGTCGATGCCGTCCACACCGAACACAAGGTCCACGTAGGGGTAGCTCTGGCGCAGCTTTTCCACGACGTGCTTCTGGTTGGCCATGCAGCCGCAGAGGCCGATGATGAGGCCGTGCTTCTTCTCTTTCAGGCCCTTGAGAGCGCCCACGTTGCCGAAGACGCGCTGCTCGGCGTGCTCACGGACGGCGCAGGTGTTGAAAAGGATGAGGTCGGCGTCCTCAGGCTTGTCACACAGGCCGTAGCCGATGTCCATCAGCACGCCCTTGATGCGCTCGCCGTCGTTGACATTCTGCTGGCAGCCGTAGCTGTGGACGAAGGCCAGCGGCGGGGTGTCATAGGCCAGCTTGACCAGCTCTGCCGCCGCGTTGTTATGTTCAAATGCTATGTACTCCAATGAAACCATCCTTCTCTGCCGCTGGGGACACACCTCCGGCAGCAGACATACTGATACTATAAAGAAAGCTCTTTATAGTATACCCTTTTTGGCCTTGGAGGGCAAGAGTTTATTTTTACTGAGCCTGCTTGGCGGCACACGCCTCGCACAGGCCGAACAGCACCACGGCGCAGTCCTGCACGACGCCCTTCTGGCTGCGCACCAGCTTCATCACCTGCTTTTCGTCCACGTCGGCGTCCACGACGCCGCCGCAGCAGTTGCAGTAGAGGTGGCTGTGCCAGCCCAGAGTGTGGTCGAAACGGTCAGCCTTGCCCGGGATGGAGACGCGGCGGACACGGCCTGCATCTACGAGGCTGTTGAGGTTGCGGTAGACGGTACCAAGGCTCAGGCCGGGACATTCCCTGGCTGCGAGGTCGAAGATCTCCTCGGCAGTAGGGTGGTCGCAGAGCTGCTCCACTTTCTGCAGTACCAGCTCGCGCTGTTTGGAATAACGCATGGTCTTTCTCCTTTTTCTGATGGGGTGTGTATCGGGATAAAGGCCGGGTTCAGAGCTTGTCTTCCCCCTTAATCTTCGCCCAGTAGGCCCGGGCGGCCTGTTCGGTGCGGTTGTCGCCGAACGTATAGTATTTCACGTCCTTGAGCAGGTCTGGCAGATATTGCTGGTCCACCCAGTGGTTCTCATAGTCGTGGGCGTACTTGTAGTTCTGGCCCTTGACGGCAGCATCCTCGCCGTCGAAGTGCTTGTTCTGCAGCTGGCGCGGGATGGGGCCGGTGCGCCCCGCCTGCACATCGGCGATGGCCGCATTGATGGCGTCGTGGGCGCTGTTGGATTTCGGGCTGGTTGCCACGAGAATGACGGCATCGGCCAGCGGGAGCCGGGCTTCCGGCAGACCCACCATGTTGGCTGCGTCCACTGCCGCCTTGACGATGGGGATGATCTGCGGGTATGCAAGGCCCACGTCCTCACAGGCGCAGACCATCAACCGGCGGCAGGCCGAGGGCAGGTCGCCCGCTTCCAGCAGACGGGCCAGATAGTGGAGGGCCGCGTTGGGGTCGGAACCGCGCATGGACTTCTGGTAGGCCGACACGATGTCGTAGTGGTCGTCGCCGTCCCGGTCGTACCGCATGGCCGTGCGGCGGGTGACCTGCTGTATCATCTCGAGGGTGATGTGCTTTCCAGTTTCGTCCACGGGGGCCGCCGTCACCACGAAATCGAGACAACCCAGCGCCTTGCGCAGGTCGCCGCCCGCACTCTCGGCGAGGTAGGCGCAGGCGTCCTCGTCCATCACGACAGGCTGTGATTCCGACTCCGAGAGCTTTTTCAGGGCGTTGCGGATGCCCCGTTCCACGTCGGCGGCAGAGAGGGACTTGAACTCAAATACCGTACAGCGGGACAGCAGTGCATTATAGATGTAAAAGTAAGGGTTCTCGGTGGTGGAGGCAATGAGGGTGACAGAACCGTCCTCGATGCACTCCAGAAGGCTCTGCTGCTGCTTTTTGTTGAGGTACTGTATCTCGTCGAGGTAGAGCAGGATGCCCCCTGCCCCGGCCAGCGTGCCGATGTCCTTCAGCACTGCTTTGATGTCGCCGGTGCCGCAGGAAGTGCCGTTGAGCTTGTGGAGTGTCATGCCGCTGTTCTCGGCGATGATGCGGGCGACGGTGGTCTTGCCCGTGCCGGAGGGGCCGTAGAAGATCATGTTGGGGATACGACCGCTCTCGATGGTGCGGCGGAACACCTGTCCCTCAGCCAGAAGATGCTGCTGGCCGCAGACTTCGGCCAGCGTTTTGGGGCGCAGACGCTGCGCCAGCGGTTCGTTCATAGGTCTTCCCTCCAGAAATGATCATGAGAATCTTTCTCTTTTATAGTATAGCGCATTTTACACGCCGCGGCAAGTGAAATAATGAAAATGATTCTCAGATAAACGACAAAGCATTTACAAATTTCGCAAAACATGATATGCTTGTGCCATTCCAATCAAGAAACGAGGGGAAATGTATGAGCGGAAAGAACGTCTCTGCCGAAGACCTGACGGCCAAAAAAGAGCTGGCTCTGGAGGTCATCCGGCGGCTCAAGGCAGAGTATCCCGACGCAGGCTGCACGCTGGACTACGACCACGCCTGGCAGCTGCTGGTGAGCGTCCGGCTGGCGGCCCAGTGTACCGACGCCCGGGTGAATATCGTGGTGCAGGACCTGTTTGCAAAATATCCGTCGGTGGCCGCGCTGGCCGAGGCAGAGCCCGAGGACATCGAAGCCATCGTCAAACCCTGCGGGCTGGGCCGCAGCAAGGCCCGGGACATCTCGGCCTGTATGCGGATGCTGCGGGACAAGTACGACTGCAAGGTACCGACGACCTTTGAGGAACTGCTGGCACTGCCCGGCGTGGGCCGCAAGAGCGCGAACCTCATCATGGGCGACGTGTTCGGCAAGCCCGCCATCGTCACCGACACCCACTGCATCCGCCTGTGCAACAAGATCGGCCTTGTGGACGGCATCAAGGAACCGCAGAAGGTGGAGATGGCGCTCTGGAAGATCGTCCCGCCCGAAGAGGGCAGTGATCTGTGCCACCGTTTCGTGATGCATGGCCGGGCCGTCTGCAATGCCCGGAAGCCGGAGTGCGAAAAATGCTGTCTTTCGGACATCTGCCGCTACGCGCGGGAGGAAGCATCCAACGTCTGATTTTACATATTTCAGGAGGTTTTTCTTATGTTTGGTTTTATCTTCAGCCTTCTCATCGGTGCGCTGGCCGGTTCTATCGCAGGCCGCATCATGGGCAGTGAGACCAGCGCCCTGCGCAACATCGTGCTGGGCATCCTGGGCAGCTTTGTGGGCGGCATCCTCTTCGGCCTCGTGGGCCTGTCCGCTACCGGCCTCGTGGGTGAGATCATCGTCTCGGTCATCGGTGCCTGTGTCTGCATCTGGGCTGGCCGCAAGCTGTTCAAGTAAGCAGTCCATCTTGAAAATGCCACAGCTTTCAGGGGTGAAAGCTGTGGTTTTTTCGTTTCTGCCCGATGTCATTTTCTCTCAAACTATGCTATAATAAGGTTCGTGTTTGAAATTGGAAAGGAGCTTTTCTCATGGAAACTACGCATGAGTCGTCGAAACAGACTCTCTGCTCCGCACAGCCCGCCAAACCCTACGCTTTCAGCCGCAAGGTGTTCTGCGAGGGGATGCGGGACGGCGTGCCGATCGCGCTGGGGTATTTTGCGGTGTCGTTCTCGCTGGGCATCGCGGCCCGGACGGCGGGTTTTACACCTTTGCAGGGCTTCGTGGCCAGCCTGCTCAACAATGCTTCGGCGGGCGAGTACGCCGCCTTTGCCCTCATTGCCAGCGGCGCGACCTATCTCGAGGTCGCCATCATCACCCTCATCGCCAACGCCCGCTATCTGCTGATGAGCTGTGCGCTGGCCCAGCGGTTCGCCCCTGGTACGCCGTTTTTCCACCGGCTTATCATCGGCTATGACGTCACTGACGAGCTGTTCGGCATCACCATCGCCCGGCCGGGCTACCTGAACCCCTTCTACACCTACGGTGCCATCGCGCTGGCCGCGCCGGCGTGGGCTTCGGGTACGGCGCTGGGCATCATCGCGGGTAATCTGCTGCCCCTGCGGGCCGTCAGCGCACTGAGCGTGGCGCTCTACGGCATGTTCCTCGCCATCATCATTCCTCCGGCCCGGAAAGATAAGATCGTGGCCGCGCTGGTGGCCATCAGCTTTGCGCTGAGCTTTGCCTGCACCTATCTGCCGGGCATTTCCGCCCTGTCGGACGGCACCCGCACCATCATCCTGACAGTGGCTATTTCCTGCGCAGGTGCGCTGTTATTTCCCGTCAAGACCCAGAGTGAGGAGGCTGAACAATGATTCGCAGCAACTGGCTTTACATCGCAGTGATGTTCGCAGTATCCTACACCATCCGCATCCTGCCGCTGACCCTCATCCGGAAGCCCATCAAAAACCAGTTCATCCAGTCGTTCCTGTACTACGTCCCTTACGTCACTCTGGCGGTCATGACCTTCCCGGCCATCGTCAACGCCACCCAGAGTCCGGCAGCTGGTGCGGTGGCGCTGGTGGTAGGCATTGCGGCGGCATGGTTCGGAGCCAGCCTGTTCCAGGTGTCGGTGGCCTGCTGCGCCGTCGTCTTCGTGCTGGAACTGTTCCTTGTTCACTGAGGTGACTGCCCTATGAAACGAGTCCTTGTAACCGGCGCAGGCGGCTTTGTGGGCGCGCGCATCCTCGATATGTGGCGGGGGCAGTTTGCGCTCTGCGCCTTCCCGTCCGACACCCTGCGCACTGCCGACGAAAATGCGGTGCTGCGCTTCATTTTGAAGGAGCACCCGGACGTCATCGTCCACACGGCGGCCCTCTCCAACACCCAGTACTGCCAGCAGGAGCCGGAGGACTCCTTCCGCGCCAACGTCCTGCTGCCCGAGTGGGTGGCGAAGGGCGCGGAGGAGGTGGGCGCAAAGCTGCTCTCCTGCAGCTCCGACCAGGTGTATGCGGGCGTGACGCAGCGGGGGGCACTGGCGGAGACGCTGCCCCTCTCCCCTTCCAACGTCTATGGACAGCACAAGCTCGAGGCCGAGGCCCGGGTGCTGGCCCGCTGCCCGGGCGCTGTGGCGCTCCGCCTGCCCTGGATGTACGACCTCCCGGGCTATCATCTGCCCATCCGGGGCAACCTGCCACTGAACATCCTGAGAGCGGCAAAGACCGGTGAAGTGCTGCGCTTTTCGCGCAATGACTACCGGGGCGTGAGCTATGTGCGGGAGGTTATCGAGAACCTCGTCCCTGCGATGGAGCTGCCCGGCGGCGTCTACAACTTCGGCAGCGAGTGCGACGGAGATATGGTCGAGACAGCACGATGCTTCGCCAATTTGCTGCAGGTGGATGTGAAGATCGAGGAATCCGATCTCACCCGCAACCTTGCGATGGATACCGGGAAGCTCCGGGCTCACGGCATCGAGTTCTCCTCGACGTGGGGCGCACTTCGGGTGTGTCTCGGAGATTACCGGCTTGGATATTTGATGTAAAAAAGGGAAGGGGCTGCCCAAGGCAGCCTCTTCCCTTTTTATTATTTCCACAGATTTGCCGCGATCAGCTCCAGCACACTTCCCGCGATGCAGCGCGCCTTATCGGAGATGAGGAAGCAGTTTTCCAACTCCTCCCGGCGGGGGTCCACGTCAGCCACCTTGAAGCCGGGCGTGACGGGGTAGCCATCCCGCAGCAGGCCGCGCAGGATGCCCGCAATGCGGGTCGTCACCGGAGTGCGGATGCCGTCCGGCGTTTCGATCTCCGCGATCGTTTCACCCGCCGACACAAGATCTCCGATGGCACACACATTCCGGAAGATACCGGCCTTTTCTGCGTGGATGACACGCTCAGCGCCATAGCCGCCGATGACTCCGGGGACGCCCGTGTTGGGGATGGCCGCACCCTCCCGGATGATACGGCCCAGACGGTGGCCGCGCTTGGTCTCCACCACGAGATCGACATCCACACCGGCGGTAAAACCCGGGCCGAGTGCGATGGTCAGCGGAGCCATATCCCGCGTCGTTCCGAGATTTTTCTTTGCAAGGATGGCATCAACGAGCGCGGCAGGCCGCACCTGCGGGATGAGCTCTCCTTTCGGGTCCACCATCACCGGCACATCGCCGCGCTGCCAGACCACAACGGCCTCATCCAGCGTTTTTACAAGGGCAGCGCGCATTCCCTCCACGACAGCCCCGCCCTCATACACGGCCTCGCTTACCGAGACCTGGCGGCGGATGGCGGCAGGATGCTCTGCTTCGAGCACGAGCACTTTCAATCCCGCCGACCACAGCCGATGGATGGTGCCGGTGGCGAGGTCGCCGCCGCCGCGCACCAGGATGACGTCATCACGCTTCATTATTTTCTTCCTCCTTGAGCAGCTGCAGAAACACGTTCATCGAGCCGCCGCAGGCAGCCAGCGCCGCATCGTCCTCTTTTGCGCTGGCCGAATCTGTCTCTTATACACATCTGACGCTGCCGACGATACTCCTTGTGTAGAT
>ENA-OZKD01000258-OZKD01000258.1-human-gut-metagenome-genome-assembly--contig:-NODE-258-length-16202-cov-8.510807_pt1 | contig 16202 bp, 10 predicted proteins | sample MGYA00244819_ERZ653749 | MGnify/ENA primary metagenome ERZ653749 (study PRJEB26926, sample SAMN06165329) | human gut metagenome | biome: ENVO:00009003; feature: ENVO:2100002; material: ENVO:00002003... | reverse complement strand
CTCATATATAGCTTTTAATACTTATTTTATTAATTTATGGCAAAAATACAACAATTTTTCGAGAAAAAAGAGTATCTTTGCCGAAAATTTGAAAAAAATAAGATTTAATCATGGCACAGGAAGATGTTTTTAAGAAAATTGTAAGCCATTGCAAGGAATATGGCTTCGTGTTCCCAAGTAGTGAAATTTATGATGGCTTGGCTGCCGTTTATGACTATGGTCAGAATGGTGTTGAGCTCAAAAACAATATCAAGCAGTACTGGTGGCAGAGTATGGTGTTGTTGCACGAGAACATTGTTGGTCTCGATGCAGCTATCTTCATGCACCCTACAGTATGGAAGGCATCTGGACACGTAGATGCTTTCAATGACCCATTGATTGATAACCGCGATTCAAAGAAGCGTTATCGTGCCGATGTGCTCATCGAGGATCACATGGCTAAGTATGAGGAGAAGATTGCCAAGGAGATTGCCAAGGCTAAGAAGCGTTTCGGCGATAGCTTTGATGAGGCTCAGTTCCGTGCAACTAATCCTCGCGTTCTGGAGAACCAGAAGAAGTTTGATGATCTCCATGCCCGCTATACTGAGGCTATGCAGGGGCCTAACCTGGAGATGCTGAAGCAGATTATCGAGGATGAGGGTATCGTCTGCCCTATCAGCGGTACCAAGAACTGGACTGATGTCCGTCAGTTCAACCTGATGTTCTCTACCCAGATGGGTGCTGCCAGCGATGCTACAAGCAAGGTATATCTCCGTCCTGAGACAGCTCAGGGTATCTTCGTAGATTATCTGAGCGTTCAGAAGACCGGCCGTATGAAGTTGCCATTCGGTATCTGTCAGATTGGTAAGGCTTTCCGTAACGAGGTTGTAGCCCGTCAGTTCGTATTTCGTATGCGTGAGTTCGAGCAGATGGAGATGCAGTTCTTCTGCCAGCCTGGTACTGAGATGAAGTGGTTTGAATATTGGAAGAAGGTTCGTCTGGCTTGGCACGAGGCTCTCGGTATGGGTAATGAGAACTACCGTTATCACGATCACGAGAAACTGGCTCACTATGCCAATGCTGCTACCGACATCGAGTTTAAGATGCCATTCGGCTTCAAGGAGGTAGAGGGTATCCACAGCCGTACCAATTTCGACCTTTCTCAGCACGAGAAGTACAGCGGCCGTTCTATCAAGTACTTCGATCCAGAGAAGAACGAGAGCTATGTACCTTACGATGTAGAGACATCTATCGGTGTAGACCGTATGTTCCTCAGCGTAATGTGCCACTCTTACTGCGAGGAGAAGCTGGAGAATGGCGAGACACGTGTTGTTTTGCGTTTGCCAGAGGCTTTGGCACCTGTTAAGTGTGCTGTGTTCCCATTGGATAAGAAGTATGGTTTGCCAGAGTTGGCACACGAAATCGTTGACGAACTGAAGTTCCACTTCAATACTCACTATGGCGATCCTAAGGATTCTATCGGTAAGCGTTATCGCCGTCAGGATGCTATCGGTACTCCATTCTGTATCACCGTAGACCACGAGACTCCAAACGATCATAAGGTAACTTTGCGTTATCGTGATACCATGGAGCAGGAGCGCGTAGCTATCTCTGATCTTCGCAGCATCATCGAGGAGCGCGTAAGCATCACTAGCGTATTGAAGAAGCTTGGCAAGGAAATCAAGAACTTCTAATTAATCAAATATATCTAGATGAATCTTAAGAGTTTGAAATATTTCTTCTTCCTCATGATGGCAGTGATCACACTGTCATCATGTAGCGAAGATGATGATAATGTCTCGGAATATGCCAACTGGCAGGAGCGTAACGAACAGGCTTTTGCCGATACATTGGCTTATGCCAGAAAGATGGGTGAAGCTAACGGCTGGTACGTTTATAAGAACTGGACGTTCGACAACCAGACTCCGACGAACAAAGATCAGAATGGTAATTTAGTTTATAAGGATTGCGATAATATCATCGTTCATGTTCTGAAGACGGGAGAGGGTACAACTTCTCCTATCCTTACCGATTCGGTACAGGTGAGCTATCGTGGCCGTTTCATTCCTACTGATAATTATAAGGAAGGTTACGTCTTCGACCAGAGTTTTACGGGTACTTTTGATGCTGCTACAGCTAATCCTATCCGTAGTGTGGCCGGTGGATTTATCGATGGCTTTACCACTGCATTGCTCAAGATGCATCCGGGCGACCATTGGCAGGTGTTCATTCCATACCAGCTGGCTTATGGCGAGAGCGGTAATTCTTCAATCCAAGGCTATTCAATGCTCCGTTTTGAGATGGTGCTCAAGAGTTATAAGAGAGCTTCTGGCAAGAAGTGGATTACTAAATAATAAGAATAAAGATTTAGAGAAAAGTATGTGCATATGTTTGAAATGATATATGCACATATTTTTTTGTATGAGCGATATACGAGAAATTAATTTATGCTTTATAGCAAGAAGACAGATTATTTGATGGAGTCGATTCGCCTGGGTAGGGAGATGGATCGGCGCGAGAAACTCAATCTTATTGTAGGGTTGAGTATACCTTCTATGCTGGCTCAGATTTCTACGGTGATGATGTTCTTCATTGATGCTTCTATGGTGGGGCATCTGGGAGCAGAGGCTTCTGCCAGTATCGGATTGATAGAGTCAACTACCTGGCTTATAGGTAGCTTGCTCAGTGCAGCTGCTACTGGCTTTTCTGTACAGGTAGCTCATTTTATCGGAGCTAATGATTTTGCAAATGCCCGTCAGGTGTTTCGTCATGCGCTGATTTGCGGTGTGGCGTTCAGCATTTTTGTTTCTCTTCTCTGTGTCGGCATTCATGCTTATCTGCCTTATTGGCTGGGTGGAGGTGCTGATATAGCCACCAATTCCTCTCGCTATTTTCTGATATACGGTCTGGTACTTCCATTCGTTTTCCTTTATCATATATCCGAGATGATGCTGAAATCTGCGGGCAATATGCATACGCCTAGTGTGATGGCTGTATTGATCTGCATCTGCGATGTGATATTCAATTACCTGTTTATCTATATCCTGAAGTTGGGTGTTGTGGGGGCTGCCTTAGGAACGGCGATGGCTTATGTCTGCATCTCTCTGCCTAATCTTTATCTTGCAGGTTTCAAGAATAAGATACTGAATCTCCGTCAGGACCATGTCCGTTTCCGTTGGGTCAGGTCGTATGTTCATAATGCCTGTAAAATCAGCATTCCGATAGCCATACAGAACATATTGATGAGCGGGGCGCAGATAGTGAGTACCATGATTGTGGCACCTCTTGGCAATATAGCCATTGCTTCCCATTCTTTTGCTATTACGGCAGAGAGTCTTTGCTATATGCCGGGCTATGGTATTGGTGATGCGGCTACTACTCTGGTGGGACAGACGCATGGAGCTGGGCGAGTAGGTTTGTGCAAGAATTTTGCTTATATGACAGTAGGACTTGGAATGGCTGTGATGGCTGTGATGGGAGTGGTGATGTATGTCTTTGCTCCTGAGATGATTGGCGTTCTTTCTCCGGTAGAAAGTATCCGTGAGATGGGTACCATCTGTTTGCGCATCGAGGCTTTTGCTGAACCATTCTTTGCAGCCAGCATCGTGACCTACTGTGTTTGTGTAGGAGCGGGCGATACCAGAAAACCGGCGATGATCAATCTCGGTACCATGTGGCTGGTGCGCCTCACTCTGGCTTATGCTCTTTCCAAGAGCTATGGCTTGGAGGGAGTATGGATAGCGATGGCTACCGAACTCACATTCAGGGGAATCCTCTTCCTTATCCGCCTCTTCAGAGGTTCATGGATGAAGAGTTTTCATGTAGGTTAGGATTGGTTTTCTGCCTCCAATGTTAGTTTTAGGTTAAGATTTGCATACATCGGGAAGATATTCTCTAAAATGTTTGCAAATCTTTTTTATTTTTCTTAATTTTGCATCGCAGACAGTAACCATGTCACAGGTTTTGCCGTTATATATAGGTGAACTTGTTAAGTAGCATGATATATATAATAAGGTATATAGAAAGAATGATATAGAAAACAATAAATATATAAATAATTAAAATCAGATGAAACTAAGAAAGATTTTTGCAGCAGTTGTGCTGTTCCTTTCTGCAGGTACAGCGATGGCACAGCAGATGCCAGCTATTCCGGTAGACAAGAATGTGAAGATAGGTCGTCTTGATAATGGATTGACTTACTACATTCGTCACAACAGTTATCCTGAGCATGTAGCCAGTTTCTACATCGCACAGAAAGTGGGTTCTATCAATGAGAATGATGACCAGCGCGGTTTGGCTCACCTCCTCGAGCACCTTGCCTTCAACGGTACTGATCACTTCAAAGGTAATTCCCTCCAGGATTACCTGCAGAGCATCGGAGTGGAGTATGGTAGAAATCTCAATGCCTATACCAGCGTAGAGAAAACCGTATATTACTTCACCGATGTACCTACTACCCGCCCTACAGCCGTAGATTCATGCATGCTCATCCTCAAGGATTGGAGCAACGGTATCTCTCTTACCAAGGAAGCCATCAATGACGAGCGCGATGTGGTACACAATGAGTACCGTATGCGCATTGTAGGTCAGCAGCGCATGATAGAGCGTTCACTTCCTAAGCTCTATCAGGGCGAAAAGTATGGCTACCGTTTCCCTATCGGTTTGATGAGCGTTATCGATGGTTGTAAGCCAGAAACTCTCCGTGCTTACTACCGCAAATGGTATCGTCCAGACAATCAGGCTATTATCATCGTGGGTGATGTAGATGTAAATCATATCGAAGCTAAGATTAAGGAACTCTTCTCAGGTATCAAGGTACCTAAGAATGCCGCTAAGATAGAGAAGGTAGAAGTATCTGATAATGATTCAGCCATCTATGTTATCGACAAGGATAAGGAGCAGCAGGTTGATCTCTTCCAGATTTATATGAAGCACAATGCTGTGCCAGATTCTCTGAAGGGCAATATGAGCTATCTCCTGAAGGGATACATGGATAACGTGATTTCTTCAATGATGGCTGCCCGTTATGCTGAGAAGGCATTGGAGCCAGACTGTCCATATCTCCAGGCAAGTGTCGGTGATGGTTCATACCTGATTTCAAGCACTAAGGATGCTTTCACCCTTACCGGTGTGGCTAAGCCAGGAAAGATTAAGGAGGCTTATGCTGCTGTTCTCCGCGAGGCACAGCGTATGCATGAGTTCGGTTTCACAGCTACTGAGTATCAGCGTGCCAAGGATGAATTCATGAGCCAGGTTGACAAGGCGCTTGCCAACAAGGATAAGATGAAGAACGAGCAGTTTACCACCCAGTATGTGGATAACTTCACTTCTAACGAGCCTATTCCGTCAGTAGAAGAGGAGAGCCAGATCTGGAAGATGGTAGTTCCAAACTTGTCTCTTGAGGTTATCAACAGCTATGCCAAGCAGTTGGTTTGCCAGAGCGATACCAACCTTGTATCATTGGTTATGATGCGCGAGCAGGCTGGTGCCGTTTATCCTACCGAGCAGGAACTCTCTGCAATCGTAAAGCAGGTACGTGCTGAAAAGCTCGAGGCTTATGTGGATAATGTTAAGCAGGAACCTCTCATCGCTCAGGCTCCTAAGGCTGGTAAGATTAAGAAGACTGTTGAGAACAAGAAGTTGGGCTTCAAGGAGTTGACTCTTTCTAATGGCGCTAAGGTGGTATTGAAGAAGACCGATTTCAAGGACAATGAGATTGCTTTCGCAGCTTCAGCCAATGTGGGCTATTCTACTTTCGGCAAGGAAGACTTCCTGAATGCTGCATTTGCAGCAGATGTGCTCGATGCTAGTGGTCTTGGCGATTTCTCAAGCAATGATCTTGATAAGGCTTTGGCAGGTAAGCAGGTTGGCGTTTCGTTCAGCTTGAGTCCTTTCAATCATGGTTTGAAGGGTTATTCTACTCCTAAGGACATCGAAACCCTGATGCAGCTCATCTATCTTAAGATGACCGCAGTAAGCAAGGACCAGAAGAGCTTCGACAATATGAAGAGTATGGTGGCTACTGTTCTTGCCAACAAGAGCAACAACCCAAACCTCGTATATCAGGATTCTGTTCAGAGCACCCTCTATTTGGGTAGCAAACTTGCCCGTGTGCCAGAGGCAAGCGATATAAAGGATATCAACTACGACCGTATCCTGGAGATTGGTAAGCAGTTCTACGGCAATGCCAAGGACTTCACCTTCTATTTCGTAGGTAACTATGATGAGAAGACTCTCCTCCCACTCATCGAGCAGTATATCGCCAGTCTGCCAAACAATGGCTTCAAGCTGAAGAACAAGCAGATTCCTTATGCTAATGGTAAGGTAAGCAATGTCTTTACCAAGGCAATGGAGAACCCACAGAACCAGGCAACAGAGATCTGGTATACCAAGGCGCCATTCACCTTGAAGAATTCTGTTCTTGCTGATGTTTCTGCCCGTTTGCTGGAGATGAAGTATTTGCGTACTATCCGTGAGGAACTCAGCGCTGCTTATCATGCAGGAGCAAACTATGGTTTGCTTCGCGATTATGATAACAAGGCTGCCATCTCTATTTCAGCCGTGGCTCAGTTGAACCCAGAGAAGTCAGATATCGCTATTCCTTACTTCTTCAAGGGTATGGAAGAGACCGTAGCCCAGCCAAATGCAGAAGACCTTCTGAAGGTGAAGGAGATTCTCCTGAAGCAGGCTGCTGTTAGCGAAAAAAACAATGTTTATTGGCTTGGTGCGTTGAGCACATACGAGCGTATGGGTGTTGATACTCATAGCGATTACAAGGAGATGGTGAAGAATCTGAAGGCATCTGAGATTTCAGACTTCCTGAAGAATGTCATCTTGAAGAGTGGTAATCACTTCGAGATCATCATGAAGGCAGTGAAGAACGAGAAGTAAAATCTCGGACTTGATATAATAAACTTGAATAATAAACGAAAAAATCCCGTTGTACAAGCCAGATGGCTGACAACGGGATTTTTACGTTTTTTTCTTTTCCCAAAATTTTTGAAACTCATCATTTAAGAGTCGTTTCGAAAATCTCTCTTAAAAAAGAAAGGATGCGTCTTTATATTGTATAAGAGCATCATCTTCCCTCCTTTACGTCATGTTTCCGAAGAGTATTAACCTCTTCTCTTTGCCTTAGAGGCAAGAGCCTCGCGGCGATCCTGAAGAATCTGTTGGCATCTATCGATTGCCTGATTCTGATTTTCTGAATTTACCTTAATTAAATCATTCATAACCTATTGATATTTGTTAACCGCTTGCAAAGATAGGGGTTTTCTACCTATTTCTAGGTACAAAATGCATGAAAATACGTGTTTTATTCGTTATTTTTTGATTTATGTCAAAAAAATGTGCAATCGTTTGAACAGTTCCCCCCCCCTAGAATGATAATTGGTATTTCCTGAACGATTTTTTTCATTATCTTTTAAACGAATTGTCATCGCAATCGTCTATAATAACGTAAAAAGAGTAGAAATGATGAGTTTTTAGGGAGATTCATACGCGAAATAGGGATTTTTCTTATCATATTCCCGATTTTTTTTGCGAACTTTGCACCCGAAAGAACAATAGGAAGTATTGGGTATATATAAATAAGAGTGATAAAATAAATATATAGAAAGCAATGAAAAAGGTATTTCTTTTGGCTGCCCTCGTGCTCGCATGCACAGCTGGCAGCAACGCAAGCGCTATGAACGAGGCAGCGCTCAATGCCTCAATGTCTGAGATGATGCCGGTTAAGAAAACGGCTAAGAAGACAACAAAGAAGACTTCTAAGAAGACTACGACCAAGAAGACTTCTACAAAGAAAACAACTTCTGCAGCATCTAGCACTACAGCAGCAACTACAACTTCTGCAACAACAACTGCTGCAACAACCAGCAATGCAGGCTCAGCCGTTGCAGGTATCTTGGGTGCTGTACTGGGCGGAAACTCTAACAGCAGCAGTTCTGCAGGTAGCAGTATTATCAATGGCATTCTGAATAATGTAATCGGTTCAGGTACCTTCAGTAAGCAGGATCTCTGTGCCCATACCTGGAAGTACAGCAAGCCGGGATGCGCCTTTACTTCTGAGAATCTCCTGGCAAAGGCTGGCGGTGAGATTGCTGCCAACAAGGTAGAGGAGAAGTTGGGTGAGTATTACAGCAAGTTTGGTTTCAGCGGCTCAAATACCTATTTCACCTTCAAAACTGATGGAACTTTCGCAGCCAAGATAGATGGCAAGTCATGGCAGGGCAATTATACTTTTGATGAGAAGACTCATGCCATTCAGATGAAGGGCTTGCTCTTGAGTATGTCGGGCTATGCTACGAAGACTACCAACGGCATCAGCCTGCTCTTCGACCAGACAAAGTTGCTCAACCTCATCAAGACCATGGGTGCCCTCAAGGGCAGTTCTACCCTCAGCGCTATCGGTACTATCGCCAATAATTACGATGGTATGCGTGTAGGTTTCGAGATGACTAAGTAATCCTGAAGGATAGAATCCATTACTGAGCCTTCTGTTGGAGTGGGCTCAGTAGATGATAATCGCCCTGTAAGAAGTAAAGCATCTTTCAAGCTATGCTTTGCTCTTTACAGGGCGATTTTTCTTGTTTATTTCACGCTCAGTTTCATTGTCTTTACATCCTTGCTGTTGGTTCCTATCATAATCTGGAAGTCGCCAGGTTCTATCACGTGCTTCAAATCTGCATTGTAGAACTTGAGCATATCTGGGGTGATATCAAAGCTTACCTCCTTGCTTTCACCTACTGCCAGATGGATGCGCTGGAAACCTTTCAGTTCCTTTACAGGGCGGGAGATGCTGGCTACCATGTCACGGATGTAGAGCTGCACAATCTCGTCGGCATCGCGGGAGCCGTTGTTCTTAACGGTGACGCTAGCTGTAATCTTCTTGCCATCCTGCCATTCGGTAGCCTCCTCATTGCTGATGCCGGCCTCCTGGCTGCTCAGGCGGAAGTTGCTGTATGAAAAGTAGGTATAGCTCAAACCGTAACCGAAAGGATAGAGCGGACCATTGCTTACATCCAGACAGTTGCTGGCAAACTTGGCAAACTTCTCATTATCGTCTGCTACAGGGCGGCCGGTGTTCTGATGGTTGTAGTAGAGAGGCTCCTGACCGGTAGTCTTAGGCATCGAAGTGGTGAGCTTACCCGATGGCGATTTGTCGCCAAAGATGACATCGCAGAGTGCATCGCCCATCTCTGAACCTCCAAACCATACATTCATGATGGCTGGTACATGGGCTTTCTCCCAAGTAAGAACCGTAGGACGGCCTGCAAAGTTGAGGAGCACTACAGGCTTGCCCGTCTTCAGAAGTTCGGCAAGCAGTTCGCGCTGTACGTCCGGCATCTCCAAGTTGGTACGGCTACCGCATTCGCCGCTCATCTCGGCACTTTCGCCCATAGCACATACTATCACATCCGCCTCTTTCGCAATCTTCAGCGCTTCAGCCTTCATTTCAGCCTCGTTGCCCCAGTTGATTGGTTTACCGGATTCGCCGTTTTTCTGCAGTTCCTGATTGCGCCAGATATTGCTTCCCTGGGCATATAATAAGGTGGCTTTTCCGGCAAGTGCATGCTCCATAGCCTCCTTAATGGTGGTATATTTCGATGGTACCTGTGCCACGCTCCATGTACCGGCTATGTTGTTTCGGGTGTCGGCAAGCGGACCTATCAGGGCTATCTTTCCTTCCTTCTTCAGTGGCAGGATATTTCCTTCGTTCTTCAGAAGCACGAAGGTCTCTGCTGCTACATCGCGGGCTGCCTGACGGTTCTCTGCGGTATAAATCTCGCTCTTGCTGCGCTTGGTGTTGCAGTAGCGGTAAGGGTCGCTGAACAGGCCCAGTTTATATTTCGCTTCCAGGATGCGGCGACAGGCGATGTTCACATCCTCCTCGCTCACCTTTCCTTCTGCTATGCTCTTAGCCAGATGCTTTACGAAGGCGTTGGAGCACATATCCATGTCGGTACCCGCCTTCAGCGCTTGTTCTGAAGCCTCCTGGATGTCTTTTGCAGTTCCGTGCTGCAGAATCTCGGCGATAGAAGCGTAATCGGTAACCACGAAACCGTTGAATCCCCACTGCTTTCTCAAGACATCGGTCATCATCCATTTGTTGGCTGTAGCAGGTATGTAGTCGATGAGATTGAATGAAGACATCACGCTGCCTACGCCAGCCTTCACCACTGCCTCGTAAGGTGGCAGATACTGGTTCATCATGCGCACGCGGCTCATATCTACTGTGTTATATTCCTTACCGCTCTCAACGCCTCCGTACAGGGCAAAATGCTTCAGACAGGCCATGATGCGGTTGGCTCTCAGAATCTCTTCTGTGCGCATATCCACGCCCTGGTAGCCCTGAGTCATCGCTGCTCCCATCACGCCGCTCAGATAAGGATCCTCGCCATTTCCTTCGCTTATTCGTCCCCAGCGGGCATCGAGTGCGATGTCTACCATAGGAGAGAATGTCCAGTTGATGCCGTCGGCACTTGCTTCCTTGGCTGATACTTCGCCTACCTTCTTCATCGCCTCGGTATCCCATGAGCAGGAGAGGGCGAGAGGGATAGGGAACATCGTTTCGTAACCATGAATCACGTCCATACCTACGAGCAGCGGGATGCCCAGACGGCTGTTCTTGATGGCGATTTCCTGCAGAGCCTTGATTTTATCGAGCCCTTTGATATTGAAAACTCCGCCCATGTTGCCCTGGGCGATATCGCTGCCTACCTGAGTATCAAGTGCGCCGCCGGTGGTGATGTCGCCAGCTACCATCAGGTTCAGCTGACCTATCTTCTCCTGTAGCGTCATCTTCGCCATCAGTTGGTCGATATACTCCTTCATGGGTAGAATCTTGCCTTTCTTGGTTGTGGCAGTTACTTTTTTTTTAGGGGCTGCGGTATGGGCGAAAGCAGGTGCTGCCATAGAACCAGCCAAAAGAAATGTGAGTGATAAAAGTGCTGTTCTCATTGTTTATTATGTTAATTGTTATTTTTATGTTTATCTTTTGCAAAGATAATAAAAAAGATGATACGATGCGCGATAGAAATGTTAAAATGTGGATGAATTTTTCTTTTTTAGATAGAAATATATCTGATAATGAGATGGATAAGAAAAATGGAGAATATATAAAAAGTGGATGCGGTATAGACGAAAAATGCGAAGATATCTACATTTCTTCTATATTTGATTTGTCGTTTCCGATTTTTTTTATTACTTTTGCACGTGAAACCTCATGAAAATAAATCAATCTTAAACGGAATCAAGTTGATGTATCGCATAAATGAATTATGGGGAAAGGCATTCTTCTTCCTGCTCTTTGTCTTGATGCCTCTTTCTCTTGCAGCAAAAACAACAGATAATATAGAGCAACTTTTTCAGAGTCTGGACAACGCCATTGCCCATTCGGCTGATTATGTGAAGGTACGTGAAGCCCGAATTCGCGATTGGGAGCAGAAATTGAAGACCGCCAGGCGCTTAAGCAGTAAGTATGATGTCTGCTTTGCGCTCTTTGAGGAATACCGCTCCTACAAGAACGACATGGCGCTGAAATACATCAACCAGTGTATGGAACTTGCCATCAGAATGGGCGATAAAAAGAAGGTGGGGAATGCCAAGGCGCTGCTTGCTTTCCAGGAATCTACCACGGGCGATTATGCCGAATCGTACGACCTGCTGAAGTCTGTCAATATCGCTGATCTTGATGCTGAGGGCAAACGCAACTACCTCTGGGCTTGCCAGCACCTGTATGGCGAGATGGCATATTATTCCAACGTTCCTTCCTTGAAGAAATATTATGCCGGCAAGCGTAATGCCTATCAGGCTGCAATAGACAGCACATTCAGCCATGATGATGATCTTTATCTGCAGATGCAGGAGGTGAGGGCACGCGATGCAGGCAATATGAAGGAGGCTTTGCGATTGAGCGATAAGCGGCTGTCGATGACGAAACCGGGCACCCATCAGTATGCCATTGTACAGTTTTATCGCGGCTTGACCTACAATCAGTTTGGCGATGAAGAGCAGTTTCTCAGCTGCCTCTTGCGTTCTGCTATCTGCGATGTCCAGTTGGCTGTGATGGACCAGGGGTCGCTCTGGGAAGTTGCCAATCTTCTCAACGCCGAACTGGGCGAGCAGAAGCGCTCTCACGAGTATATCAAGTTTGCCTGGAAGTCGGCTACCGTTTTCAATACGCCTATCCGCAGCCGCCAGATCATGCCTGTGCTCACGCAGATTGAGGAGGGATATCAGAAAGAACTTTCTTCGAGCAACCAGCATCTGCGGCTCATGGTAGCGTTTTCTGTCCTGCTTCTCTTTGTGGTTATGCTCTTGCTCTACTATGTCAACAAGCAGCGCAAGCGCATTGCTGCGGCCCATCATAAGCTGAAGGAAACCAACCATGCCTTGCAGTTGGCAAATGAGCGTCTTAACGAGATGAACCAGTCGCTCAACGAGATGAACCAGTCACTCAATGAGAGTAACAAGATGAAGGAAGTATATATTGGTCGATTCCTGCGCCTTTGTGCCATCTATGTCGACAAGATAGAGACCATGCGCAAGCGAGTAGTGAAACTGGTGAAGGCAAGAGAACTCAACAAGTTGCTGGAGCAGATGCAGGCTGGCGAGGCCTACATGGGCGAGCTGTATGAGTATTTCGATTCCGCCTTCCTGAAGCTCTTCCCTGACTTTGTTGAGGAGTTCAATGCCCTCTTGAGGCCTGAAGAGCGTATCGTGCTCGAAGATGACAGCCGTCTTTTTACCACCCTCCGTATCTTTGCCCTTATCCGTCTGGGCATCGAGGACAGTTCTAAGATTGCCGAGTTCCTTCACTATTCTGTGAACACTATCTATAATTATCGCGCCAAAATCAAGAATAGTGCCATCTGTGACAGGGAAGAGTTCGAGCAGCGTGTGAAGCAGATTGGCATGAAATAAGCCTTTCTGGGCGTATGGGTAAAACTTCCGATAATCAGGGCGTTGACTATTTTCTGGGAAAGAGTAAATGCTTCGGGCACCCATGTACGGCGTTTTGCCGTATTATATGGGTTAACTAACCGATAATCAGCGTGTTGATTGTTTTTGCGGAAAGAGTAAATGCTTCAGGTACCCATGCATCGCGTTTCGCGATGTATGGGTAGTCATTTGATAATCAAAATATTGATGTTTGTGTATCCCTGTTTCTGCGAACTTGGTGATGGGTGATAGGCGATAGAAATCGCATAATAGTTTGACGTTGTGTTTTACAACGTCAAGTTGGTTAATCTTCTGATAATCAAGATATTGATATTTTTGAATATCCCGGTTTTTACGAGTTTGTCAATGGATGAAAAGCATGGGAATACAATAAAAGTTTGTTACGGCGTTTCACCGTAACAAGCTTTTATGCGTTATATTTATTTCTTCCCTCCGTTCAATTTCTCAGAATCGAATCATTCTTTTAAAAGAGCTCGAAGGCTTTCTTGAGCTTCAGGTTATCGGCTGCATTACCAACAAGAGCCTCAAACTTTCCGGCTTCAGCCTTCCAGGATGAAGATGCCTCATCGTAGAAACTGAGGGCCTCTTTGCTGATGGTGATGCTGATATCCTTGCTCTCACCTGGCTGGAGATAAACCTTCTGGAATCCCTTCAGCTCCTTCTGAGGACGGTCTACTGATGACTTGACATCGTGGATGTAGAGCTGAACCGTCTCGGCTCCGGCACGCTTACCTGTATTCTTTACGTTTACGGTAAAGGTGATTGTGCCGTCCTGCTTCATCTGCACCTTGTCGCTGCGCAGATTAGAGATGGCAAACTGGGTGTAGCTCAAGCCGTGACCGAATGCAAAGGTAGGCTTGATGCGCTCCTTATCTGTCCAGCGGTAACCTACATAGATGCCTTCCTTATATTCCTCATCAATGATGTTGCCCTTCGTGCTGGCTCCACCTTCCTGACGCCAGGTTCCCGGATAGGTATTGAGTGCATGAGCACCTGTTTCCTTCAGCGAGTTGACCCATGTAAACGGCAACTTGCCGCTAGGGTTGGCATCGCCTGTAAGGATGCTTGCCAGGGCTTCGCCGCTCTCCGAACCGATGAACCAGCCCTGTACGATGCCGGCAACCTTAGCCTTCCAAGGCATCGCTACCGCATTGCCCGAGATGTTGACATAAACGAAGTTTCTGTTTGCCTTAGCCAAAGCCTCGATCAGCTTATCCTGATGGTATGGCAACTCATAATGCTTGCGGTCGTGACCCTCACAGTCCTGGAAATCGCTCTTGTTCAGACCACCAAACATGATGACATAGTCGGCAGTCTTGGCTTTCTCTACGGCTTCGGCTATCAGTTCAGCCTCGCTGCGCTTGTCTTCCAGGTTCTGACCGGTTGTAACGCCATTGTAGTTGCCCGTTACATCGCCCACATATCCGCGGGCATAATCTACCTCGATGCCGTCCTTGCCCAAGCGCGTCTTCAGGCCATCGAGAGGCGAAATCTCGCGCTGTACCTTGAGCGAAGAAGAGCCTCCGCCTACGGTCATCATCTTGATGGCATTCTCGCCCACTACCAGCACGCGCTTAGCCTTCTGGGTGTTGATAGGGAGCACATTGTTCCTGTTCTGGAGCAATACGATGCCTTCCTCAGCAATCTGTCTGGCTGCTGCATAATGGCTCTCGGAACAGAGGAAACCATGAGGGCGGTTCGGATTCATCGTGGTGCGATAGAAGAGGCGCAATACGCGGCGCACCTTGTCGTCCAGCTCCTTCTGGGTGAACTTTCCTTCCTGTATGGCCTTCATGTAAGGCATGGAGAGATAATAGTTGTCGTAGGCATTGGTAGCGCCCATCGTAAGACCGTCTGTCCAGGTGCCGAACTCCATATCCAGCCCGTTCTTTACAGACTGCTCCAGGTCGTGGGCACCGCCCCAGTCGCTTACCACGACACCATCATACTTCCAGTCGCCCTTCAGAATCTTGTTCAGGGTCCACTGGTTGTGGCAGTTGTGCTCATTCTTATATAGGTTGTAGGCTCCCATGATACCCCATGTCTTACCCTTCTCAACAGCCGCCTTGAAGGCAGGGAGATAGATTTCGTGGAGAGCACGGTCGCTGACGATTACGTTGACCTGATGGCGGTATTCCTCATCGTTGTTCAGGCAATAGTGCTTTACGCAGGCTGATACGCCCTTAGACTGCAATCCCTGAATATACGGCACTACCATGATGCTTGCCAGGAACGGATCTTCGCCCATATACTCGAAGTTGCGGCCGTTGAGAGGCGTGCGATAGATGTTGACGCCAGGACCCAGAATCATGTCCTTGCCGCGATACAGGGCTTCTTCGCCCAATGCTTCGCCATAGATGCGGCTCATCTGCGGATTCCATGATGCGGCAAGACAGGTGAGGGCAGGGAAGGCTACACAGGAGTCGTTGGTCTGACCAGCCTGTTCCCACTCATCCCACAATACGTCAGGACGCACTCCGTGAGGTCCGTCATCCGTCCAGAAGTCAGGAAATCCCAAGCGTGGTACACCGGCTGATGAAAACTTGCTCTGAGCATGGATGATGCGTATCTTCTCTGCCAGCGTCATGCGGGAGATGGCATCATCGATGCGCTGCTCTACCGGCTTGGTCTGGTCGAGATAGACTGGCAATTGTCTGGTAGTCTGCTGTGCCTGAGATGGAGCGATGGCTGCAACCGACAGGACACATGATAAAATGAACTGTTTCATAAGTATGAATATTTATTATGGTTTGTTTATTTCTTGCAGTTGTTTGTTATGCACACCGCCTCTCACGTTTTTTTGTGCGTTTAGGCGTATATGCTCATTCATCTGCAAAATTACTAAATAAATAATGAAAAAATGGTGGGGGATAAGTGAAAAGTGGATGGGTGTAAAAAATATAACTTTTGTAAGTTGTTGATAATGAGAAGTATAATGAGCGATGTGCGTTATTGAAAAGTGGCAGAGTGTGAACACTGAAATATACTGATATAACGTTTCAGGGGTGTTCTAGCCTCATTTTCTCCATTTTACCCCATCCACTTTCGTATAGTTATTGAAAACAGATAAGTATCTGAAAACTAACAATATAAGTTGTTTGAAGCAAGTATTTTTCCCACTTATCTGTTGAAGGGGTTAGGAATTATCAAAAAATCATATTATATTTGCAAACGAAAACACGGCTTAACGCATTTTAGAAAATGCACAGCCGCACAGTCTTAAACCTGTCTCTTATACACATCTGACGCTGCCGACG
>ENA-OZKD01000235-OZKD01000235.1-human-gut-metagenome-genome-assembly--contig:-NODE-235-length-16853-cov-4.219967_pt1 | contig 16853 bp, 7 predicted proteins | sample MGYA00244819_ERZ653749 | MGnify/ENA primary metagenome ERZ653749 (study PRJEB26926, sample SAMN06165329) | human gut metagenome | biome: ENVO:00009003; feature: ENVO:2100002; material: ENVO:00002003... | reverse complement strand
TATCGTCGGCAGCGTCAGATGTGTATAAGAGACAGCTTAACAAAGGCAACAACCTCACTCTGACCGACACCATGGGTCAGGCACTCGACCTCAACGCCAACAGCGTGTCGATCATGGACTCCGACAATGGAACCGCCATCAACGGTGCAACATGGTCATACAATCCGCAGACCCGCGAACTAGTGTTTTCCATTCCCGACGCCCGTGCATGCACCATCACCTACACGGCCGCGGTGCAGCTCAAACCAGGCGAAAGCTTCGGATCGCTGGGCGGCAACAAAATCGTGCTCGCCGGGTATGAGAACAACGGCGGAACCTCGCAGAACACGATCACCGGAACCGTGCAGCAGAGCAAAGGCGGTATGAAATACGACCAGAGCACACTGCAGATTTACAAATACACCGACGGCGATCTCGGCAAGCCGGCGGGCAGCGCCACCTTCAAAGTGGAAAGCGTCACCGGATGCAACTTCGTGTCGTCTACGGCCGATGCCGATGGCACCTGCAATGGTACGGTTGGCAAAGAAATCACCAAGCAGCTGACCACAGGAGCATCCAACGGACTGTCCGACCGACTGCAGCTGGACTACGACACCGTATATAAGGTCACCGAGCTGACAGGTCCGGACGGCAAAGTGCCCGGCAGCACTGATTCGCAATACGAGAAATCCGCTCCGCTCTATGTGATATTCCCCGGACATGACGCGCAGACCGCTGCCGGTGCATACCACGGACGATACTACAACAAAACCGTTACCGTAGACGGGCAAAGCGGCAAATTGATCGTCGCCGTAGCCAAAGACAGCGACGGCAAGACGACCACATTGGGCAACTACCGTTGGAACTGCAGCAACGACCACAAAACGAAGTTCAAGGTGCAATTCACAAAGGTGGATGCGGCGAATGCCGGTGTACCCGTCGACGGTGCCACCATGCAGCTGACTCGTGTCGGATCGTCGCAGGTGGAATCCGATTGGACATGGACCACCTCCGGCAGCGAGACGAAAACGCTCGAACTCCTGCCCGGACGGTACAAGCTGACCGAAGCCAACGCACCGGACGGATACCAAGTCATGGATCCGATCATCATTCTGGTCGGCGAAGACGGCACCATCACCGTCGACGGCAAAAATGTGACCGGTAGCGACGGCATCGGTCACGTGCAGGCGGAGGACGCACCGAAAACCACGTCGTTGACTGTTACGAAAACATGGAACGACAATAACAACCAGGACGGCAAACGCGCATCCGTCACCTTCGATTTGTACCGCAAGACCGACGGCGATGCCGATTATACGAAAGTCGACGGGCAAAGCCGCATACTCAATCCCGACAAGAACGATAACGTGCAATGGACGGGACTGCCGGTGAAAGTCGACGGCAAAACCGCGGCCTACAAGGCCGTCGAAACCACGACGCTGGGCGGGTACGACTCGCAATGCGCTGACGTGCAATACAACACCGACGGTTCGGCTGCCACCGAACAATGCACCAACACGCACACGCCCGAAACCACGTCGATCGGCGTTGAAAAAGCATGGGACGACGCCGACAACCAGGACCAGAAGCGCCCTGACAGCGTAACCGTGCATCTGTTGAAAAACGGAGAGGAAACCGATCAAAGCGTGACACTCGATGCGGTTGGAAACTGGCGGAACGACAGCGCGTTCACCAAGCTGCCCGTCTACGAGGATGGCAAGAAGATCGTGTATACCATACGCGAAGATACGGTGAGCGGCTACACCACGCACATCACCGGCTCGCAAACCCAAGGTTTCGCCATCACCAACACGCACCACCCCGAAAACGAGGAGGTGTGGTTCTCCAAGCAGGACCTCAAGGGTACGGAGATCGCAGATGCCACCATGCGCCTCACCGGTACGCTGAATGATGGCACCGAATTCGAAACGCAGCCCTGGGTAAGTGAGCGGGATAAGTCGAAGAGCATCAAGCTCAAGCCCGGCATCTACACCTTGACCGAAACCAAGGCGCCGGATGGTTATCTGGTAGCGGATCCGGTCGAATTCAAAGTCGTGAGCGACGCCGTCACCGGCAAGCTCAGCGTGCAGATCAAGCAAACCGATGGCACATATGCCGACGTGCAGGACAATACCATCGTGATGACCGACCAGTACCGGACGCATCAGGTGACCGTCAATAAAAACAGTCTCACCAGTGGCATCACCAATATCGACGGCGCGCAGATGAGCATCACCGGCACCACCTTGGATGGCAAGGCGATCGACGAGATCACCTGGACCAGCAAAGGCGGCGAACCCGGCGAACTCACCCTGCTACCCGGCACCTACACCCTGCGTGAAAAGGTGGCGCCGGACGGCTATGAAACCGCGGATGACATCGTATTCAGCGTCGGGCTCGACGGCAGCGTGACCATCGACGGTAAGAAGCAGGATTCCAATACCGTCGTCATGAAAGACAAGCCGGGCAAAAGCGGCATCCTGTTCTCCAAAACCAAGGTCGGCGGCGGCAGCGAGCTGGCTGGAGCGGAATTCTCCATAACCGGCAAAACTTTCGAAGGCAAGACGATCGACGAGATCACCTGGACCAGCGGCGGCGGACTGCCGAAACAATTCCAGCTGCAGGACGGCGTCTACAAGCTCACCGAAACCAAGGCGCCGGTCGGGTATGAAAAGGCGAACGCGGTCAACTTCACCATTTCCCGCGGCGAAGCATACGTGGACGGCAAGCTGGTGGATGGCAACACCATCCGCGTCGAGGATCGCGTGGATACGACCATGGTGCGCGTGCGCAAAATCTGGTCCGACCACAACTATTCGGAGCGTCCGACATCGGTGACATTCCACCTGCTGCGCAACTCCAAGCAGCTGCAAGATGCGAAGTACACGCGGACGTTGGACAACAAGAACACCAGCGACTGGACGTACACGTGGACCGATCTGCCCCGATATGATGCGGACGGCAACAGGTACAACTACACGGTTGACGAGGAACTGACCCAAGAGCTCACAGGTAAGGAATACCGCGTTTCCGTGATCAAACGTCCGTACATCGACGGCGCCGAATTCACGGTATTGAACATTCGGGAGCCGGAAACGGCAAGCATCACGGTGAACAAAACGTGGAACGATCAGGATGACAACGATGGCAAACGGCCGAAGACGCTGACCTTCCATATTTGGGGAACCAGCAAACAGCCGAAGAGCGGCAGTACCGACGAAACGGAAGACGTGACCGAACAATTGGTGGTGCAAACCGTGCGAACCAACGGCAGCAACACGCAATCGTGGACGTTCGAAGGTCTTCCCAAGCAGAACCTGTACAACAATCCGTACACGTATACGGTAACCGAGGAATCCGTAGATGGCTATACGGCAAGCGACGTGACGCTCGCCGGCGGTACGGAAACACGCTGTGCGGTGACGAGCACGGTCAAATCCTGCGCGTTCGATGTGACCAACACGCATACGCCCGAAACCACGACATTGAGCGTGGACAAGACGTGGGATGACACTGATGCGCCCAGCAATGTGAAACGGCCGGGCGACAAGGCCACGATCTGGGTGCTTTCCAGCGTGTGGACCGATGCGAAGAACCAGACGCTGCCCGGATGGCCCTCACCGCAACACAACAGCGAGTGCAAGAACACCGGCGCGACGGATGGCACGAATCCATGGGGTGTGAGCTGCATGGTGCTGACCTCGGAGAACGCCAAAGCGACGCAGGCCACCACGGCCAACGTCAACGGGGCTGACGGAACAAGCGAAGCGACCACTTCGCAAGAGGTGAGCGCGGACACGTGGACCTACACCTTCACGAACCTGCCCAAATACTACAAGGGCAAGGAAATCCAGTATTCGGTGACCGAAGAGGCCGTGAAGAACTACACGCCGACGCTCACCGGAGGCAAAGTCGTTGCGGCTGACGGCGCCGAGGGCAAGGCCAACGAGTCGGGCGAATCCGACAAGGCGGATGAAACAAGCGAAAGCGGTCAGAATGCGGAATCCTGGGCGTACACGCTGACCAACACCTACACGCCGGGGCATACCAGCCACAGCGTGCATAAAGTGTGGAAGGACTACGGCGACAGCAGCAAACGTCCGAAAGCGGTATATGCGACGTTGTATGCGAACGGCCAATCCACCGGCAAGACGGTGGCGTTGAGCGACGGCAACAACTGGCAATACACGTTCACCGACCTAGATGAAAACAAGGTGTACACGGTGAAGGAAACCAACGAAAAGGGCGAAGCGATCAGCGGAGTGGACGGCTACTGCCAGCCGGTCATCAGCGATGACCGAAAAACCGGAATCTCCACCATCACCAACACCATCTCCATCGTGCTTCCCTCCACGGGCGGGCAACGATGGTGCTACGGCACACTTCTCGCGGTAGTGGCGCTCGGCATGATCGGCATGGGCTACGGCATCGCCAAACGTAACAAGACCAACAAGGAAGGAGACGCGCGATGAGGCGTCACGGAGCGAAACAGGGGGATCGGATGGATTACCGCATGGCCCGTCACGCGGCTGCACGACATACCGGCATGCGTTCGGTGCGCCGCATCGCGGCCGCGGCACTTGGCCTGGCGCTTTCCCTCGCGGGCTCAGCGCGCAATCGGTGGCTTTTGGCAATGACGATCCGACCAATCCGGCAGCCACTGACGTGACCATGATCGCATTCCAGCAATCATGGAAGACGATTGGCGACGAATGCACGAAAACCTATGGTCCGGAAGGCGTGAAATACGTGCAGGTCTCCCCGCCGCAGGAATCCATCCAAGGCACGCAATGGTGGACCGTCTACCAGCCGGTCAGCTACAAACTCGACTCGCGTTTCGGTACGGAAGACGAGTTCAAAACCATGATCAGCCAATGCGACGCGGCTGGCGTGCAAATCGTGGCCGACATGGTGCTCAACCACACCACCGGACATGACGTGTCATGGGTTGACGACCAGTATGGCGTGGCCGGAACCGAATACAACGGATCATACGGACGATACCCGGGAATCGGCATCTACCAGTATGAGGAAAGCGGCAACAACCACCAATACGGCCTTCCCAGCGGCGACTTCCACACCTGCAAGTCGAACGTGTCAGACAACATCTCCGACTACACCAACGCCGACGAAGTGTGGAACTGCCGACTGTCGACCATGTGGGACATTAACACCGGCAGCGACCGCGTGCAAAACATCCAAGCCGAATACTTGGCGCACCTATGGGAAGACGGCGTACGCGGATTCCGCATCGACTCCGCAAAACATATGGATCCCAACGACATCGCATCCATCAAACGCAAGTTCATGACCAAAGCGGGCATTACGGACGAACAAAGCTTCCCATGGTCGCAGGAAGTCATCTACCATAATGGAGAATCCGAAAAATTCGCGCCGGAACGATACGAAAAGAACGGACAGGTCACCGAATTCTCGTACGCGTACTCATTGTTGAAGGATTTCAACGGATCCATCACCAATTTGAAGAACATCACCAGCGATCTGCTCGACGACGCCGATAATGCCACCGTATTCGTGTCCAACTGGGATACCGCACGCGGTTCGGAAACGCTCAAACCCGTTTCCGGCGCCCGATACGAGCTCGCCAACGCGTTCATGCTCGGGTACGACTACGGGCATCCGAAGATCCTTTCAGACTACGCATTCAATGAAAGCACCCAATATGATGACGGCGTCAAGAATTCGACTGACACCACCGTGCCGACAATCGGCATGGACGACGTGTGCGCCACGCAAAAGGACCCAACGCAGATGGAGTATGGCGATTGGAACTGCCAACAGCGGTGGACGTCAATCCGAGGCATGATCAAATTCCATAATGCCGTGAACGGCACCAGCGTAAGCAACTGGCAGGAATCCGGATCCAACGACATCGCCTTCGAAAGGGTTGACGCCAACGGGGAAAGCAAGGGTCTGCTCGCATTGAACAACACCCTGCAGGAGCATGACGTCGACTATACGACATCGTTGCCGGACGGGGAATACTGCAACGTGTACGCTTCCCGCACCTGCTCGCAAACCGTGACCGTCAGCGGCGGTCACGCCAAAGCGACCATCGGCAAACGAAGCGCCATTGCCATCTATGCCGGTGCGGTCAAGGGCGCGTGGACGGAAACCACGGAACCTAGCGGCACCTACGCTCCGCAATACAAGGATTCGCCGAACAGTTCGCTGATAGGTGACAAAACCCTCACCATCTACTACAAGCCCGACGAATCGTGGGACGGGCAGGTGTATGTGCGTTACACGTCCGACAACGGCAGCGGTAGCATTGCGATGAGCGCGGTCGATGTAGCCGATTCCACGAATGCGGCAGGCTGGTATAAGGCCGATCTGCCGGAAGGGGCCAACCTAAGCGCGGTGAAATACCATTTCGCATCCACACAATCCGGGGAATCTGACTCCACGGACTGGAACGGGGGCAAGCGGGGAACGGAATATACGGCACAGGTCGGCGCCACTATGATCAACGTCAGCGGGCACCGGCAGCAGACGGGCGTGCCCTACACGCGCAACCATGCGGCGAAAACCAAAGTGACCGTCAACTTCCGTTCCGTCTCCGGCGTCGGTGAGAACGCATCCGGCGTGAAGGTGTGGAACGGCGACGACATGGAAAGCGCCACGTATATTCCATTCGAAAGCACGCCAACGCAATACGGCAGGAAAGCCAGCGGCGAACTGGACGGCGATCTGGCAACAGTGCATTTCAGAATCGTGGATGGTGCCGATGCGACTGGAGCGTCAGAGGGAACCGCCGAACAATATGAGGCAAGCGTGTGGAAACTCGCCAAATTCGGTGACGCGCATGTGAGCGGTGCCATCGAAGCGTGGGTGGACGGCGCGCAACCCGATACCGCTTCCGACCGATCCTCGGAAAAAGCGTCTCCCTCGGCGACACCGCAGCCGAATGACATCAAAAATCCGAAAAACCTGACCATCAAACTGCATTATTACCGTCCCGACGGCAATTATCAGGAATACAGCATGGAATCCGACGCGTGGAAAGGCTGGGATCTGTGGTCTTGGTATGCGGAAAGCACCAGCGGCGAATCCCAGGAATTCACCTCCCATGACGAATTCGGCGAGGTCGCGGAATACACGCTGAGCCAGACAGCCAAAGGCGTGCGCAACCCATGGTTCATCATCCGCAACGGCGGCTCATCATGGACCGGCAAGGACTGCGACGACAACGATCGCGAGATTCCGGAATCCGTGATCAGCATGACCGCGGGAAACGTGGAAAACGGCGTCGCGGAATTCTGGATCGTCAGCGGGGATCCGACCGTGTACACGCATCCGGTGAACGTGGCCGGAATAACCTTCGACACCCAAGGCGGCAGCAGCGTTCCCGCACAGGCGGTCGCCATCGGAGACACTGCGAGCGTTCCCGAAACGCCTACTCGCGACGGCTACGTGTTCTCGAAGTGGACCACGGACGTGGCCGGTGAACATGAGTATGATTTCGCCACCACGGTGAGCGCGCCGATAACGTTGTATGCGCAGTGGACGGAAGCGAAAACCGTGACCTTCGACGTCCAAGGCGGCAGCGAGATCGCCGCACAACAGGTGCAAACAGGGAAATTGGCCGTACGACCGGAAAATCCTGAGCGCGTGGGATACGCGTTCGCGGGATGGTATACTAGCGCCGACACTTCGGGTAGCGAATACGATTTCACGGCTGCGGTGAACGATGATGTGACCTTGTATGCGAAGTGGACGCCGAACATGTACGCCGTGACCTTCGACTCGCAAGGCGGCAGCGCGGTCGATGCGCAACAGGTTGCGTACGGTGGTTACGCGACGCAACCTGCCACACCGACCCGTGACGGATACACGTTCGTCGGCTGGACCACGGATGCGGCCGGCACCACGCCGTACGGTTTCGGCATGCCCGTCACCGGCGGTATCACGCTGTATGCCAAGTGGGATGATGCGGGCGCGACGTACCATACCGTCACCATTCATTTGAATGACGGCGACGATTATTCGTCGGACCTGCCGCAGGATATGACGTTGTTCGTCAAGGAAGGGGAGAAGCTTACGATCCCCGATTCCGCTCCTTCCCGCGGTGGATATCGTTTCGCAGGATTGACCAGCGACGAACAGCGGAAGACGGACTATGATGCTGGCACCGCCGTAACCGCCGACATGACCTTGTATGCCAAGTGGGTCAAGACATGGACGGTCACCTTCGACACGGCCGGCGGCAGTGCCGTGAACAGCCAGACCGTGGACAATGGAGGAGTGGCCGTTGCGCCTGATCCGTCGCCGACACGCGACGACTGCCGGTTCACCGGCTGGCAGTATGACGGCAAAAGCTACGATTTCGGCTCGAAGGTGACCGGCGACATCACCCTGACCGCGCAGTGGGTGCGCACCGCGCACCAGTGGACCATAACCTTCGATCTGAACGGAGGGCATGCGCCCGCCGGCAAGGATGCGAAGACCCTGTACGCCGAGCGGAAAGTCTACGACGGTGATTCGCTGGTCTCGCCCACGGCGGACATCGCCAACGAGCCTCAGCTTGACGGCTACACCTTCGAAGGGTGGAGCACGGTGAAAGACGACGCGCTCGCAGTCAGCGTGGTCTCCTTTGATTCGTCCGGGAAATCGTTGATGCCCATCGATCGCGACGGCACGCTGTATGCGTTGTGGTCGCGGGAGAACAGGGTAGTGAAGCCGGAATCGTCCGGTTCGACGGGATCTTCGACGAGCTATTCCGGCGCGTATTCCGATTCCTACACGGGATTGAACGGGTTGGCAGCGTTCGATGCCATAGTGAGACAATCGGGCAAATTCTCGGGCACGAATTTCGGTTCCGTCGCCGAGGATTATGTGAAACCCAAGAGCGTTCGCTGAGTGTTGGAATCCAAGGGTGGGGTCGGCCTTCAGGTCGGCCCCCTTTTTCATGTACGGTGTATGGATTGTTGCGTCCGGATCATTGGATCGTTCGTTGTTCGTGGCGTTTGAAGCCGGGTGAAACCGTATTCGCACATGAACGCGGCAAGGAATGTCCACTAGTTGAGCGTTTTAAGTCCACGTGCTGATTCGTTGACTAGAGTCGCGTGCTATGAGTGATTCTGCAAAGAAGTACACCATCGCCGTCATTCCGGGCGATGGCATTGGCAAGGAAGTGACTCCGTGGGCCCAGAAGGCTCTGGAGAAGGCGGCCGAAGGCGTCGCCGAATTCGAATATGAGAAGTTCGATCTGGGTGCCGAGCGCTATCTGCGTGACGGCGCGATCCTCCCCGAGGAGGAAGAGGACCGTATCAAGAAGACCGATGCGATTCTGCTGGGCGCCGTCGGCGACCCGCGTATCAAGGCCGGCATCCTGGAACGCGGCCTGCTGCTCAAGCTCCGCTTCGACCTGGACCAGTACGTGAACCTGCGTCCGTCCAAGCTGTACAAGGGTGTCACGTCGCCGCTCGCCAACCCGGGCGACATCGACTTCGTCGTCGTGCGTGAAGGCACCGAAGGCCTGTACTGCGGCGCCGGCGGAGCCGTCCGCCGTGGCACCCCGAACGAAGTCGCCACCGAAGTGTCCATCAACACCGCCTACGGTGTGGAGCGCGTGGTGCGTTACGCCTTCCAGCTGGCCATGAAGCGCAGGAAGCACGTGACCCTTGTGCACAAGAAGAACGTGCTCGTCAACGCCGGCGACATGTGGCAGCGCATCGTCGACAAGGTGGCCGAGGAATACCCGGAGGTCTCCCACGACTACCTGCACATCGACGCGACCACCATCTTCCTGGTGTCCAACCCGTCCCGCTTCGACGTGATCCTGACCGACAACCTCTTCGGCGACATCATCACCGACGAGGCCGGTGCGGTGGTCGGTGGCGTCGGCTACTCCGCTTCGGGCTGCATCAACGCGTCCAACGAGTATCCGTCCATGTTCGAGCCGATCCACGGTTCCGCTCCGGACATCGCCGGCCAGAACAAGGCCAACCCGACCGCAGCCATCCTGTCCGCCGCCATGCTGCTCGAGCATCTCGGTTTCGACGACGCTGCCAAGAAGATCCATACCGCCGTTGAGGCTGACATCGAGGAGCTTGGCTCCACCACGCGCACCACCGACGAGGTGGGACGCGACATCCTGGCCCGCATGTGATTGGCATTCGCTGACATTCCATTTGGATGTTCCATTTGGTGAGACGCCCGCCGAAACAAGGTTTTCCTTGGAACGGTGGGCGTCTTCGCATAATCAGGGGATTTTTCAGGTGTTTTTCGGGGTTCGTGCCAGTGGTAAACGCCCGATGACGGGCAAACCTTGGGATATTGTTGAGGCATGAGTGATAACAACGCCGATTTCAACGGCACCGGTCAAGTCAACAATCCAACGTCGGATAACGCAGCCCAGGCCGACTACAACCAACCGTACATTCCACAACAGAACGATGCGCAGATGAACCATCCGGAGTCGCAGCCGGAAACCCCCGCATACGATCAGAACTCCGCCGCATACACTCAGCCCGCTCAGCCGGCCGAGCCTGCCGTTCCGGCGTACGATCCGAACGCTTCCGCATACAGCCAGTATGGCCAGGCCGCTCAGCCGTCATACGGTCAGCCGGCGACTCCGGCCCCGGCATACGGTACGGCTCCCGTCTATACCCAGCCGGCTCAGCCGGCCACGCCCGCTGCTCCGGTATATGATCCGAACGCCGCATCGTACAACCAGTACGGTCAGTATGGCCAGCCGTCCCAGCCTGCCCAATCTGCGCAGCCGTCGTACGGTCAGCCGGCAGCCCCGGCGTATGACCCCAACAACGCTTACGCCCAGCCGGATTACAACCAAGCGAACTACGGACAGCAAGGCTACGCGGCCCCGTCTTACAACCAATCCGCCTATACCCAGCCTGCCTACGCGCAGCAGCCGGCATACGGCCAGCCCGTCGCACCGGCCGGATACGCCCAGAAGTCGAAACTGGCCGCCGGTCTGTTTGGCATCTTCCTGGGCTGCTTCGGCGTGCACAACTTCTACTTGGGCAACACCGGCAAGGCCGTGGCACAGCTGCTGCTGACCGTCATCGGCTGGATTCTCATCATCGGCCCAGCCGTCGCAGGCATCTGGGGACTGGTGGAAGGCATCCTGATTCTGTGCTCCCACTACGGCTCGCAATGGCACCGTGACGCCCACGGCGTTGAACTGCAGGATTGATGACTCGAGGACTTTACAAACAGCCGGGCGGCAAACTCGTTGGAGTGACTGTCCGGCTTTCTCATGCCGATTCGGATTACGCCGATTCGGATTACGCCGATTCGGACTATATTGATTCGGCTCATACGAATGCCGTGAAAACGGTTCCATACGCTGGGCCGGCTGCATCATCGACTGTTATCGAATGCCATATCGACGGCGATTTCTTCCTCGACGGGGACGATGCCGGAACGCGGAATCTCTTGCATTCCATGGAATGTGCGCTGGAACAGTGCGCGGCCCGTTGCCTCAGCGGTTCGATGGTTTCCGAACGTGACGTGACCGCCGCCGTCGAACGGACGATGCTGCACCATCCGGACGTGCGCATCGTCGGCATGGGCGCGCGTGGCATCGCCATCGCCTTTCAACGTGCGATTGACGGCATCGATGGCGCCGATGGCATTGCCGGTATCGGCGGTAATGATGTTACGAAAGTGGAACCACGCGACGACCTGCGCATTCGGCGGCATACCAGCCCAATGGAAACCGCAGAAACCGCAAAAAACATTGAAAACGCTGGAGCCGCGGAAAGCGACGAAAACGCTGGAACCGTTGGAACCGGCGAAATCGCCGAAACCGGCAATTGGGCGGAATACGCGCGACGCTGGCACGCACTCAAACCGAACATCGTGCACGACGACCCCCGCAAACCGCAGGAACAAATGGACCTCGACGTCGAATGGGCACGCGAAGTGGCTGCCGGAACCCGCGAACCCACCCTGCGTTTCTGGGAATGGGCCGAGCCGGCCGTGGTCATCGGCAGATTCCAGTCGCTCGAAGACGAAGTCAACGTGCACACCGCGCAAGACGAAGGATTCCACATAGTCCGCCGCTGCACCGGCGGGGGAGCGATGTTCATCGAACCAGGCAACACCATCACCTACTCGCTGTACGCGCCACTCGACTTCGCCCACGGCATGAGCGTCGAGGAATCCTACGAACTCTGCGACTACTGGCTCGTCGAAGCGTTACGCGCCCTCGGCCTCAACGTACGATTCGCCGGACTCAACGACATCTCCACACAATATGGCAAACTCGGCGGCGCCGCGCAACGCCGGTTCGCGCCCACCCACGGCGGACCCGGCGCGATTCTGCACCACGTCACGCTCGCCTACGACATCGACGCGGAAAAGATGACCCGCGTGTTGAACATCTCACGAGAGAAAATGTCCGACAAAGCGGTGAAATCAGCGGCAAAACATGTCGATCCCATGCGCTCTCAAACCGGCATGGGCCGAGACGAGGTAGTGGCGCGACTGGTCGACGCCGCCGTTCGAGTTACAATGTAGCCCGAATGGTCGATGGTGCCCGACTTAACGAGCGTTGGCATGGATGTCGACAACGGAAAACGCAGAAGCACGTCGGAACGGAGGCACGTCGATGGTCACCCCGAATGGAACCAATGGGATCAATGGTTTTGGTGGTTTCGACGATGAGCGTGAGACGTTGCTGCACACCGCGCTGTTCAAGCAGGTTTCGTCCGAAGAAGCCCGGGAACTGCTGCCGTATCTGCAGCATGCCGAATACGACAAGGGCGATTTCATCTTCCGCGAGGGAGACACCGACCATCGCATGTATCTGCTGGAGGAAGGCCGCGTCAAACTGACCAGACAATCCTCCGACAAGCGTGTGCAGCTGCTGAGCATCCACGCGTACGGCGAAGTGCTGGGCGAGATTCCGGTGTTCGATCCGCATGGCGGACCGCGTACCGCTTCGGCGGTGGCGATGACCAACGGCACGCGTGTGGTCTGGCTGGAACATGACGCGCTGTTCGACTGGCTCGACGAACATCCGCGCGTGGCCGTGGACATGCTGCAGGTATTGGCGCACCGCATGCGCAGCAACAACGAACGCATCTGCGATCTGGTGTTCATGGACGTTCCCGGACGACTCGCCAAAACACTGCTCAATCTGGCATCACGATTCGGCGAACCGGTCGAAGCCGGCCTGAAGGTGCCGCACGATCTGACACAGGAGGAGATGGCGCAGCTCGTCGGATCCTCACGCGAAACGGTGAACAAGGCGTTGATGGATTTCGCTAACCGCGGATGGATCGCCAGGGAAGGCCGGTCCATCATCATCTACCAGCCGGGCATGCTGATTCGCCGATCAAGACGATGACATTCGGCTGGTTTTCGGCTGATTTCCAACTTTTCCTAAGAAATTGTCTGTTTTGTGAGAAACCCGTGACGGCTTCCGGCACATGCGTTGACGGGCATGTGTTTAGTAGACCCGCCACTTTAGAATGGGCGTCATGCCCAAGAAGAAGACCCTTACCGTTCAACGTGTGCTCGCATTGGTAATCGCATACATCACGTTATGCGTGGGCGGCGGCGTTGTGACGAGTATTTTCTTTATGCCCGCTGTGTTCGCCGCCAATAACGCGGCCAAAGCCGTCATTCCGTCCCTTGCGGTCGAAGGCATCGATTTCGATGTGACCTCGCTCCCGCAACGCTCGACGATGTATTTCAACGACGGCAAGACCGCTTTCGCGGAATTCTATACGCAGAACCGCGAGGTCGTGCCGCTGAAGAAAATCTCCAAAGCCATGCAGCAGGCCGTCGTGGCCCGTGAAGACAAGCGCTTCTTCGAACATACCGGCGTGGACGTGCAGGGCGTGTTCCGAGCGTTCTTCCAAACCTACGTCAGAGGCGGCGACCAGCAGGGCGGTTCCACGCTGACGCAGCAGTACGTCAAGAACGTGCTGTCCACCCAAGCCCGTGAAGACGACGATCCGATCGCCGAATACCATGCGACGGAAGACACCGTGGCACGCAAGCTACGTGAAATGCTGATCTCGGTGCAGATCGAAAAGAAATACTCCAAAGCCGAGATCCTGCAGGGCTACCTCAACATCGCGCAGTTCGGCCGCAACAACCTGTGCGGCGTGGAAATGGCCGCCAAACGCTACTTCAACGTCTCCGCTTCGGAACTGAACGTGACCCAGGCGGCGACCATCGCGGCAATCACCAAGAATCCGCAGAACTTCGATCCTTCCGTGGAAGCCAACCAGAAGGAAGCCGAACATCAGCGCAACATCGTGCTGCAGCTGATGCACGACCAGGGCTACATCACCTCCGAAAAGGAATTCAAAGACGCCATCAACACGCCGTTGAAGGACACGCTGAACCTGCAGGACGTGAGCTCCGGATGCCAGTCGGCCATTGAAAACACCGGCTTCTTCTGCTCGTACGTGGTCAACCAGATCCTGAAGAACAAGGCGTTCGGCAAGGACGACGAGGCTCGCGAGAAGCTGCTGAAGGAAGGCGGTCTGAAGATCGTCACCACGCTCGACCGCAACGCCAACAACGCGGCCATGCAGGCGGCGAACAGCACCGTGCCGGCCACCGACCCGTCCGGATTCGAAGTGATGATCGCGGCCATGAAACCGGGCACCGGCGAAATCCTGTCGTTCGGCATCAACCGAACCTACGACGCCACGGATGACGCCCGAACGGACGAGACCAAGACCTCCATGAACTACATGGTCGACCAAGAGGACGGCGGCGGCATGGGCTTCAACGTCGGCTCCACCTGGAAGCCCATCAACATGGTGGCGTGGATGCAGAAAGGCCACTCCATCAACGAGTCGCTCGTCACATCCACCGTCTACGACACGTCGAAGTTCAACTGCAACGGCTACGGTTTCGTCGGCCCGTGGAGGGTGCAGAATTCCGGCGGCGGCACCACCTCTCCGGAAAGCCCGCTGCAGGGTCTGATCAAGTCGCACAACACCACGCAGGCCTCGATGGCGTCGAACATCGGCCTGTGCGCGATCGCCGACGCGGCCAAGGAGATGGGCTACCACAACGCCATCTCCAACGCGTCCGACATCTACTCCGCTAACTCGTTCCAGCCGCCAATGACCATCGGTACGGTGCAGGCGTCGCCGTTGACCATGGCCAACGTGTACGCCACCATGGGCGCCAACGGCGTGGAATGCACTCCGATCGCCATCACCAAGGTGACCGACCGCAGTGGCAGCAAGGTGAAAGTGCCGTCCGCGAACTGCCATCAGGCCATCGACCCGGACATCGCGCAGACCGTGTCCTACGCGCTGAACCAAGGTGTCGTGCAGCCTGGCGGCGAAGCGTCGACCACGCAGCTCGACAACAATCGCAAGACCTTCGCCAAGACCGGCACCAACGAGAACACGGTGATGACCACCGCAGGTTTCGTACCGAACCAGGTCGCGGCGTTCGTCGCGGTCGCCGACGCGCAGGACCCGATCAACAACACCTTCGACAACAAGACCATCAACGGCGTGTACCGCCCGTCCTGGTACGGCATGTACATCGCAACGCCGGCGTGGAAGCAGTTCATGAACACGTATCTTGCCGCCATCAACGCGCCGATCGACAACGATTACGGAAAGGGTGCCGACAAGTACACGGTTTCGAAGGGCGCCACCAGAACATACAACCAGTACCAATACCAGCGCCAGCAGAACAGTCAGCAGCAAAGCCAGCAGCAAAGCCAGCAGCAGACCGACCAAGGCCAGCAGCAGCAATCGCAGCAACAGCCTGCCGAGCAGCAAAGTGACCAGCAGCATCAATAGTTGCGATTGTCGGCTATTCATGCCGACTGCCCGCATTGACTGACCGCACTGACTGCCCACGTCACCGGAGCGTAAATCGCATGGCAAAGTGAACAGTCCATGAACGCCCGCCCCAACCGGCGGGCGTTCTGTTTACAATGCAATCGGTACCATGCCCGTCGCGTGGGAACGCGGTGCGGATATCGACGATTCAGGCGATACCAACGATTCATAAGAGAGATGACAATGAGCGAAGACAAGAAGAACGGCAAGCAGAACAAGACGGTCAAACCGTTCGATCCGATGACGTTGCGTGGCGTCACCGTGCGCAACCGCATCTGGCTGCCGCCAATGGACACGTATTCCGCATTGGCGCAGGACGGCAAGCCGACGCCGTTCCACTACCAGCATTACGTTTCGCGTGCGATGGGCGGCTTCGGCATGATCATCATGGAAGCGACCGCCGTCGCGCCGGAAGGCCGCATTTCGCCGTGCGATCTGGGATTGTGGGATGACGGACAGATGGACGCATGGCGTTGGATCGTGGCCGACGCGAAGGCAGCGGGTGCCACGATGGCGGTGCAGCTCAACCACGCCGGACGCAAGGGTTCCACCGGCTGCCACGCGATCGGTTTCGATGGACAGAGCGTGCCGGAAGAGCAAGGCGGATGGCGGACGGTTTGCCCAAGCGCCAACGCATACGGTTCCCTGGCTCGTCCGCGCGCGCTGAGCGTCGATGAGATCCACACCATCGTGGACCAGTTCCGCGACGCCGCCTGGCGTGCCATGAACATCGGCTTCGACGCGGTGGAAGTCCATGCCGCGCACGGCTACTTGCTGTCGCAGTTCCTCGACCCGCTCATCAACGAGCGTGACGACGAGTACGGCGGATCGTTCGACAATCGCGTCCGCATGCTGGTCGAAGTCGTGGATGCGATTCGTTCCGTCGTGCCCGACACCATGCCGGTGCTGGTGCGCGTCTCCGCCACCGACTGGGCCGCAGGCGGTTGGGACCTTGACCAGACCGTCGAACTGGCTAAGATTCTGAAGGCCCACGGCATGGACCTGATTCTGTCTCTTATACACATCTCCGAGCCCACGAGACATCTCAGGATCTCG
>ENA-OZKD01000223-OZKD01000223.1-human-gut-metagenome-genome-assembly--contig:-NODE-223-length-17047-cov-8.280661_pt1 | contig 17047 bp, 8 predicted proteins | sample MGYA00244819_ERZ653749 | MGnify/ENA primary metagenome ERZ653749 (study PRJEB26926, sample SAMN06165329) | human gut metagenome | biome: ENVO:00009003; feature: ENVO:2100002; material: ENVO:00002003... | reverse complement strand
ACAACAGACCGATTGGCAGGGTTAAGTATGCGCTAAATTAATTCCGCCAACGGGTGGTTTTTATATAGAATCATGATTAATTGGTTTCGGGATTGGTGCGTAGTGATTACGCGCCATTCTATTTTAAAAGACCAGCATCCTTTTCTGTAAACTGGAACCTGGCAATTCTTCATAATATAATAAAGTGACTGACAATAAATGATAAATCTAAAAATAATTGTAACAATGAACAGAAAGAAATTGTTAATATCACTCGCTATGGTTATGCTGTCAATGGCGGGACTGGCTGCAGATAATCTGCCGGCACTCCGTGTGCAGGGTAAGAACCTGGTGGATGCCAATGGTAAGACTGTTGTCTTGCATGGTGTGATGGATACACCGAACCGCTACTTCAATGGGTGGAGATGGCAACAGTGGAAGGCTGATTATTCTGAAGCCGACATTCAACCTTGCTTGGAATATTTCTCTAAGCAGTTCTCGGCTATTACCGACAAGAAGCAGGGTGCTTATTGTACCGTGTTCCGATTGCACATGGATCCATGTTGGACCAACGATCCATCGAAGAAGGCAGAGAATGAGGCTGACATCTCAGCATTCAACATGGCGCGCTACCGCCTCTATCTGCAGAAACTCTATATCCCATTAATTAAGGATGCCATCGCCCACGGGCTCTACGTCATCGTACGTCCACCGGGTGTCTGTCCTGGTGATATCAGTGTTGACGACAAGTATAACTGCTATCTGAAGGCTATCTGGAAAGCATTTGCTGCCGATGAATACATCAAGCAGAATGAAGGAGTAATCTCCATCGAACTGGCCAATGAGCCTGTGAGAGTACATCTATCAGACGGAACGGATTCAGAAAAGGCTTTGCATGATTACTTCCAGCCGGTGGTGGATGTGATTCGCGAGCAGGGCTTCAAGGGAATCATCTGGGTTCCGGGCGCAGGTTATCAGAGTCAGTACCAGGATTACGTCAAGTATCCTATCACCGATAGCGAGGACAACTTCTCTTATGCAGTACATGTTTATTCCGGGTGGTATGGAAATATGACCGATAAGAATTACGATCACGATACTTTCATCCGCAACTTCAAAAGTCAGGTGCCGATGGTAGAGACGAAGCCTATCATGGTAACGGAGATAGACTGGAGTCCGGAAGATCCGGACAAGGCGAGCGAAGGTCACTACAATGAGTGGGGACAGTGGACACAACCTAACCTGGGAAGCTGGGCAACAGCATCTACCTCGAAATGGGGATTGGCATGGAAGGCAGTTCACGACCACTTTGGCAATATCGGAATGACGATTACCCATCCACAGGAATATTACGATATTGATGTATATCTTAAAACGGGCAAGGTGATTCCAGGTTTCCAGAATGCCAAGAAACACGGATTGTTCGAAGAGTGTTGCGGCTATGCCTGTATGAACTGGTATAAAGAGTGGTATTTGAAACAAAATACAACAGGAATTAAACAATTAGGAACCCAGGCAGACGTGGTTTCCACCTTATATTATAATATAGAAGGAAAAGAAGTTGAAAAGCCAACTGCAGGTGTTTATATAATAAAACAACTGTTAAGTAATGGAAAAATACGTTTTCGCAAGGTTTTTCTGAAATGATAAACTTTCTGTTACACCACGCAAAGTTTGTTTCGAAAGAAATCCATACCTTTGCCGCCGTGAATAAACAGTTTTTGTGCACGCCTAAATTTTTAAAGCATAAATCAAAAATGAATAGAACATGATTGAACAAGTGTTAACAATGAAACGGACAGCAGCCTTATGCTTGATGGGAGCTTTCTGCAGCCTGAATGCTCAGGCACAGAATATCCAGGTCAAGGGTAATCTTGTTGACGGTACAGGTGAGCCTCTGATAGGTGCCACTGTAAAACTAAAAGGTAATGCCAGCGTCGGTGCGGTCACCGACTTTGATGGTAATTTCAGTATCAGTGTTCCTTCTGAGAATTCTATCCTCGTATTTACATACGTAGGTATGAAGACCAAGGAAGTAAAGATCGGTAAGAAGAGAGAGTTCAAACTTACTCTTGAAGACGACAACGCCATCGGCGAAGTTGTAGTCGTTGGTTATGGTCAGCAGAAGAAGGCTTCTGTCGTAGGTTCCATCACCCAGACTACTGGTGAGGTTTTGGAACGTGCAGCTGGTGTCAGTGACGTTGGTTCAGCCTTGACAGGTAACCTCCCTGGAGTTGTTACAATCCAAGGCAATGGTATGCCTGGTGAGGAGGAACCTCAGATTATCATCCGTGGTTCTAGTTCATGGAACAATTCCGACCCTCTCGTTCTCGTTGATGGTATTGAACGTCCTCTGAGCAGCGTGGACATCTCTTCTGTGGAGAGCATCTCTGTACTGAAGGATGCTTCTGCTACTGCAGTCTATGGTGTGAAGGGTGCCAATGGTGTCATCTTGGTTACCACCAAGCGTGGTCAGGAAGGCAAGGCTAAGATTGATGTTGGTTTCAATGCTACGTTGAAAGCTCCTTCTAAGTTGCCTAACAAGTACGATTCTTATGATGCGTTGATGCTTCGCAACCAAGTGATAGAGCGTGAACTGGGCATTTATCCTGAAGGTGTTTCATATCTTCGTCCTCAGTCTTTTATAGACAACTATCGAAACCAGACTACGCAGGAGCAGCGTGAACGTTATGCCAATGTGGATTGGCAGGATGCACTTTTCAAAAAGTCTGCTGTGTCCTATAATGCCAACGTGAACGTGAGTGGTGGTACAAAATTCGTTAAGTACTTCGCTTCTGCTGATTTCGTGCATGAGGGTGACCTCTTCCGTGAGTATGACAATGGTCGTAACTACAACTCTGGCTATGGATACAATCGTATCAATGTTCGTAGTAACTTGGACTTTGCCATCACAAGTAGCACTACTTTGAAGGTAAATGTGGCTGGTAGCAATGGCGTAAGAAAAGCTCCTTGGAGTAACATGAGCAATAGTGAGTGGCAGATTGGTCAGCAGTGGGCTGGTGCTTATAACATCGCTCCAGATGTGTTCTTGCCACAATATTCTGACGGCACATGGGGATTCTATCCAGCTGCTTCCAATGTAAGTAACTCTGCACAGAATCTTGCTATCGGTGGTACAGCACAGGCTACAACCACTCGTATCAATACAGACTTTACCCTTGAGCAGAAATTGGATTTCATAACCAAAGGCTTAAATTTCCGTGGTACTATCTCTTGGGATAATGTTTTTGTTGAGACAGGACGAGGTATCAATGACTTGAATAATGAAGCCCAGACTAAGTATATTGATCCTGAAACAGGTCAGGTTACTTATGGTAAAGAACTTGAAGGAAATAATAAGTTTGATTGGCAGCAAGGTGTGAACTGGTCAACGGAAGGTGGTTCTGTAGATAATAACCAGACTGTTCGCAACCTCTACTATCAGTTGCAGCTCAACTGGGCTCGCAAGTTTGGACAGCATGATGTATCAGCCATGGGATTATTCTCACGTCAGGAGAATGCACGTGGTAGTGTGATGCCAACTTACCGTGAGGACTGGGCGTTCCGTGCTACCTATAGCTATGCAGGTCGTTATAACATCGAGTATAATGGTGCCTATAACGGATCAGAAAAGTTCAGCAAGGACAATCGTTTTGCCTTCTTCAATTCAGGTGCTATCGGATGGACCATCACTGAGGAAAACTTCATGAAATCTCTGCGTGACAATCACATCATCGATATGTTGAAGTTCCGTGCTTCCTATGGTGAGATTGGTGATGACAACATAGGTGACCCATTTGATTCTAGTCGTCGCTGGTTGTATATGAGTCAATGGGCGTATGGCGGCAAGACTACGATGGATTTCGACCATACAGAGAGCATCTATACATGGTATCGACAGAACACTCTTGGAAATGATAATGTGAAATGGGAAACAGTTAAGAAAACCAACTTCGGTATTGATTATGGTTTCTTGGGAGGCTTGATTACTGGTTCTTTGGATTTCTTCTGTGATCGTCGTAATGACATCTTGATTTTCGGCTCCAACCGTTCTGTTCCTTCTTATTTCGGAACGACAGCACCTACTATTAATAAAGGTAAGGTTCGTACCAGTGGTTACGAGTGGGAATTGAAACTTAATAAGGTGTTTGCTAATGGCTTGCGTCTCTGGGGTAATTTCAATATGACCCATGCCAAGAATAAGGTGATTTTGAAGGATGATGCCATCTTTACTCCAAATTATCAAAAGGAGGCAGGATTTGCCATGAATCAGTATCACTCTTATATAGATAAGGGCTTTATCAATAATATTGATGATTTGATTGGTTCTCCGGCGCACGACTCCAATGACAATCACCGTTTGGTTGGTGACTATTACATTGTTGATTTCAATGGTGATGGTGTTGTTGATAGCAGGGACTCGGCTCCTGTAGGTTATAGCAGTAGTCCGCAGAACACCTATAATGCTACTATTGGTTTCGAATGGAAAGGGTTCTCAGCTTTCGCTCAGTTCTATGGAGTAACTAATGTGACCCGTGACGTATCATTGACAAGCTTTGGTAATATGCTTGATAATGTTTATGATACTGGTACTTGGTGGAATAAGAATCAAAGCAATGCAGAATGTATCCTTCCTCGTTGGGGTGCCACTGCTTCAAGTTACACCTATGGTACACAGTTTATGTATGATGGTTCTTACATTCGTTTGAAGAATGTCGAGATTGCTTATACCTGGACCAAGGGTTGGATTAAGGCATTAGGCGTAAACTACCTCAAGATTTACTTGAATGGTAATAACCTCTGGCTCTGGACTCGTATGCCTGATGACCGTGAGGCAAACCTCGGTGGTGGTGGCTGGTTGGGAGCATACCCTACGGTTCGCCGCTTCAACTTAGGTGTTAAATTCTCATTGTAATTATTAAAAAAAATATTCAGATGAAAAATAAGATAAAGACATTATTGTTGACGGGATGCGTCTCGCTGGCTCTCGGTACTTCGCTGAGTTCTTGTCAAGACTACTTGGACAAGGAGCCAGACTCAACAGTTTCTGCAGACGATGCCTTTGCCAATTTCCGTAATTTCCAAGGTTTCGTTGAGGAAATATACAACTGTATCCCTGATAAAGAGAAATGTAACTATTGTCCTTCATGGAACTGGGGTGATGATGAAATCTTCAATCCTGAGGCTGATAATAGAATGACCCATCAGGTTGATTTAGGTAACTTCCGTGCATGGGAATCTACTGGTAACTGGCTAAAGCGTGATGGTTCTTCTACTTCCACAGATAAGTTCGCACACGGTATTTGGAACCATGCGTGGTATTGCATCAGAAAATGTAATCTCGGTTTACAGAATATCGACAAGTTTGTGACTGGAAGTGCTGAAGAGAAAAAACTGATAGAGGGTCAGCTCTATTTCTTCCGTGCATGGTGGCATGAGGAAATGATGGAGTATTTTGGTGGTATGCCTTATGTGGATACTTATCTCGATGCCAATGCCGAGCAGAGATTGCCACGTCTTTCTTATCAGGAATGCGCTGATAGAGCGGCAGCTGATTTCCGCAAGGCTGCCGATTTGTTGCCTATTAATTGGGATAAGACTTCTGCAGGTGCTGCCACACAAGGTAAGAATGATCTTCGCATCAATAAGATCATGGCTCTTGGTTATCTTGGTAAAACCTATCTTTGGGCTGCTAGTCCTTTGATGAAGAATGGTGCGCAGATTGGTGCCAGCAAGAATGGCAAGACTTATGATTATGATCAGGAATATGCTAAGAAGGCAGCTGAGGCTTTTGGTGAACTGCTCTCTCTTGTGGAAGCTGGTCAGACACAATATGCATTGGCAGAGTTTAAGTACTCAGACATCTACAATCATGAGAAATCTGCTGATGCCAATAGCTGTTTTTCTGATATATTCTATACCAAGAAGCAGAACTGGAAAATGCCTGGAACGGTTGAAGCTATCTTCCGTGGTCCATCTCCTGATTTTAATGGCTCTAACTGGAATACCTCTAAGGTCTTTGGCCCTAAGGTACAGAAAGTAGTTGCTCATGATAATGTCATTCACCAACCTACGGCCAACCTTGTAGAGGCTTATGGAATGGCTAACGGAGAACCAATCTATTTGGTTGAGAATGGTCAGTATGTACTCAATCCAAAGTCTGGTTTCGACCCTAAGCATCCTTTCAAAAATCGTGATCCACGTTTCTACCACGATATCGTCTTCGATGGTTTTAAGTATTTGAACGGAACACCTGGTCAGTATGCAGATTTACAGTATTGCCAATTATATACGGGTGGTAATATGCGCCCAATAGCAAATGCAAGCCGTACGGGTTATTTCATTCAGAAGTTGGTGCCTCATACTTGTAATGAAGTGGATAAAGATTACGATTGGGGTTCAGCTTTACACTGCTATTTGCCATATATGCGTCTTGCAGACATATACTTGATGTATGCAGAGGCTTGTGCTGCATTCGGTGGTGCTTCTGGCAAGTCTTCAAACTTTGGTAAGACCGCAGAAGATGCAATTAATACACTTCGCGACCGTTGTGGTGCAGGTCATGTTGCTCCAGAATTTGTTGCAGACAACCATAAGTTCATGGATGAGGTCCGTCGTGAGCGTGAGGTAGAACTTTCTTTCGAAGGATTCCGTTTTTGTGACTTGCAGCGTTGGTTGCTTCTGACAGAGGCACCATATAATCAAAAATTCTCACAGGAGTTTGACCGTGTGGAAAGTGCAGACTTCTATACGAAGAATGATCCTAAGAACGCTCGGGTTGCCAATTATCGTAGAAAGTTGATATTGACTCGTAATTTTGGTACCAAGCACTATTGGTTCCCATTGCCAATCAAGGAGACTCAGATCAGTTCAGAGTTTAAACAAAATCCAGGCTGGTAAGGTTTAAAATTATAAATTAGTAATACTAAATGAATAATGATAGTATGAATTCAAGATTCAAATCATATAATTATAAGCTTTTTGTAGCAAGTCTCGTGGCTTTGGCTCCTCTTGGTGCCAATGCCAAGACTGCACAGACAAGCGAATCCGATACAGCCAGTGCCGACAAGGAGATGGTTCAGGTGGCTTACCGAAAGGTAGCCAAGGATGACATCTTGGGCGGTGTGTCTGTAGTCGATGTAGAGAACTTGATGAAGAAGAATTACCATACTTATAGCCTCGACAATATGCAAGGTTATGTAGGTGGTTGGAATGGCAATTCTCTCTGGGGTATGGATGCCGACAACGCTGGTTATCTCGTCTTGGTAGATGGTGTGCCTCGTGAAGCTAACAACGTTCAACCAAGTGAGATTGCACAGATTTCTTTCCTCAAGGGTGCGCAGGCTGTGGTGCTCTATGGTAGCAAGGCTGCCAAGGGTGCTGTAGTCATAACTACCAAGCGTGGTCATAATGACGGCTTGAAGGTCGAGGTGCAGGCTAATGCAGGTTTGAATGTAGCAAAGTCTTATCCTGAGTATCTTAGCAGTGCAGAGTATATGACTCTCTATAACGAGGCTCGTCGTAATGATGGTCTGTCTGAGCTTTATTCTGCTGAGGACATCTATAATCATGGAGCAGGTTTGAACCCTTATCGTTATCCTAATCTCGATTTCTATTCTTCTGATTATCTCAGAAAGATGAACAGCCGTTATGAGGCTACTGCAGAAATCAGCGGTGGTGGTAAGCGAGCTCATTTCTATAGCAATATCAACTATTATCGCCAGGGCGATTATTTCAAGTTTGGTGAGGCTAAGAATAATAATACCCAGCGCTTCAGCGTTCGTGGTAATGTGGATATAGACATTACTGATGATATTAAGGCTTGGGTCAACTCCAGTGCAACCTTCTATGATTCTCATTCTGCAAAGGGTAATTACTGGGAAGCTGCTGCTACTTGGCGTCCTAATTTTCCACAGAATGCAGCTCCTCTTATCTCCACAGATATGATAGCCCCTAATGCGAAGGCTGCTTGGGACTTGATGAGCGTTGCGAAGTTGGTAGATGGCAAATACTTCCTTGCTGGTACTCAGGCAAACTCCTCCAATGTTTTTGCTGATATCTATTCTGCAGGAAGTAGTAAATTTACTAGTCGTCAATTCCAGTTTGATACGGGTATCAATATCAACTTGCACAAGGTGTTGAAGGGCTTGTCTTTCGAGACTCATTTCGCAGTTGACTATGCCACCTCTTATAATACTTCTTTCGATAATAGCTATGCTGTTTATATCCCAACATGGGCTAACATTGATGGCAAGGATATGATTGTCGCATTGAAGAAGGAAGGTGAGGATAAAAAGTCTGGCAACCAGAACATCAGCGGAAGTACAGATAACCAGACCATGTTTTTCTCTGGTCAGTTCAACTACAACAATACTTTCAACAAGGTTCACAATCTGTCGGCAATGTTGATAGCTTCTGGCTTCCAGCAGTCGAAGTCTGGACAGTATCATAAGAACTCTAGTGCCAATCTTGCATTCGATGCTTCTTACAATTATGACCAGAAATATTACGCAGATTTTGGATTAGCTGCCATTCACTCTGCCCAGTTGGCTCCAGGTCATCGTGAGGCTCTCTCACCATCACTTTCTTTGGGTTGGAGACTCAAGAATGAGTCTTTCTTGAAGAATTCCAAGGTGGTAGATGACATGATGATTAGTGTATCAGGTAGTATTATCAATGAGGATATTGATATAGCAAATGGTGACAATCGCTACTATCTCTATCAGAGTATTTGGACTTCTGATTACGGCTATGGATGGTATGATGGATCTAGCGATAAATACACCTATTCAAAAAGAGGTGAGAACAAAGACCTTGATTTTATCAAGCGCAAAGAGTTGTCTCTGAATTTCAAGACATCCCTGTGGCAGAAATTGGTGACATTGGATGCAAGTTTCTTCATCAATTCGATGGAGGGTTATCTCATCTCTTCGCCAACATTCTATCCATCTCATTTGAATACTGGTTATCCAGCGGCTTCGTTTATGCCTGTACTGAATTACAACAATAATCGTAGAGTAGGATTTGATTTCGCAGCCAACTTCAATAAGAAGGTAGGTGATGTGGATCTCTCACTTGGTGTGACAGGTACTTACTATACAACCAAGGCTACCAAACGAGATGAGAACAACGTAGAGCAGTATCAGAACAGACAAGGAAAGGCAGTTGATGGCATTTGGGGTTACAAGAGCGCAGGTCTCTTCCAAAGCGAGGAGGAAATCAAAACTTCTCCAGACCAAAGCTATTTTGGTGGAACAGTTAAACCTGGTGACATCAAGTATGTGGATGTAAATGGTGATAATAAAATTGACCAATACGACCAAGTCTTCTTGGGTAAGGGTGGTTGGTATGGAGCACCATTCACGCTTGGTGTCAATCTTACAGCTAAGTGGAAGAACTTTACCTTCTTCGCTCTTGGTACCGGTAACTTCGGTGCTTGGGGAGTCAAGAATAATTCTTATTGGTGGGTAAAGGGCGATAGCAAATATTCTGCTGTAGTTCGTAACCGATGGACAGAGGAAACCAAAGAGACTGCAACCTATCCTCGTTTGACATCTCTTGATGGTAACAACAACTTCCAGACATCAGACTTCTGGATGTACAAGACGGATGCTTTCCGCTTGGCTAAGGTCCAGATAACTTACGACTTGCCTAGTACTTTGTTCCAAAAGACATGGCTTAAGGCGTTGTCGGCATACGTAAGCGGAGCTAACTTGCTTACCATTTCAGGAGAGCGCGAAGTCTTAGAGATGAACGTTGGGTCTGCGCCTCAGACACGCTATTATAATATAGGTGTAAAGGCAACATTCTAATCATTTTAAAATGTAGAAAGAAATGAAAGTAAAAAATATATTTATATTAGCAGCAATGTCGCTTACTTTGGCTTCTTGCTCAGATCTCTTCGAGCCTGCAGATGAAAACAACCGTGGCTTGGATGAGATTTACAATGAGCCAACATACGCTCAGGGACTATTGGGATATGGTTATGCGATGCTTCCTTACAATACCAAGAGTGTTACTGATATTGCTACAGATGACGCTGTAAGCAATGACTTGACAAATAGCTTTCTCAAGATGGCTACAGGTTCTTGGACTGCTAATAGCGATCCTATGTCTAGATGGGCAAATGGTCGTGCTTGTATCCAATATCTCAATATCTTCCTTCAGGAGGTAGATAAGGTAAACTGGGCAAAGGACGAGAATGCCCGTAAGATGTATTGTGATAGCCGTAAAGGTGAAGCTTATGCTTTGAGAGCTCTCAACTTGTATTATCTTTTGATGAATCATGGTGGATGGACAGCCGATGGCAAACTGCTTGGCGTTCCTAATTTGACAGAACCAGAGACTTCTACTGATGATTTCAACAAGCCACGTAATACATTCCAAGAGTGCTTGGATCAAATCTATAGCGATTTGGACGAGGCTGCCAAGCTTCTCCCTCTTGATTACAATGATTTGACTAATGATAACGATGTTCCTGCCAAGTATAAGGAAATCGGAGTAAAGACCGCAGGAGACTACAACCGTGTGTTTGGTTCCATTATGCGTGGTCGTATCAGCGGTCGTATCGCTGAGGCTATTCGCTCACAGGTATCTTTGCTTGCAGCTAGTCCTGCTTTCTCTGAAGGTACAAACGTGGATTATGCTAAGGCTGCTGACGATGCAGCTACCGTTCTTGACCGTATCAATGGTGTGAATGGATTGTCTGCTACAGGTAATAATTGGTTTATGCAAACCAGGGAAATCGATGCGCTTGGCTCAGGTGCTTGTCCTGCTGAAATTCTTTGGCGTGGCAGTCGTACCAATGGTGCTGATGACTGGGATCTTGGTCTGAACCAAGAGTCTGATAATTTCCCTCCGTCTCTTTATGGTAAGGGTAGAATCAACCCAACTCAGAATCTGGTCGATGCATTCCCTGCTGTAAATGGTTATCCTATCACCGATGATCGTTCTGAGTATGATAAGTTGAATCCTTACAGCAATCGAGATCCTCGTCTTGACCTTTATATCATTCATGATGGTAGTACTTATAAGGGAAAGACCATTCATACAGACATTACGACGGCTAATAACAATGATGGTTTGAATAAGATTTCCAATTCTACTCGTACAGGCTATTACATGAAAAAGCTGTTGCGTGAGGATTGTAATCCTGACCCTAATGCAAAGAATCCTCAGTATCATTATCCTGTGTATATTCGCTATACTGAGATATTCCTCGATTACGCTGAGGCTGCCAACGAGGCTTGGGGACCAAAGGGTAGGGGATCTCACAACTACTCAGCTTACGATGTAATCAAGGCAATCCGTGAGCGTGCCGGAATTGGCGAGTTTGGCGAGGATCCATACTTGGATGAGTGCGCTGGTGACAAAATTAAAATGCGTGAGTTGATTCGCAACGAGCGTCGTTTGGAACTTTGTTTTGAAAATAAGCGCTTTAGCGACCTTCGCCGTTGGAAAGCTCCTCTAAATGAGGCTGTGCGTGGTATAGAAATCACTTTAGAGGCTGGTGCCCCATTATACAAAGTCATGAAGGTTGAGGATCGCAACTATAAAGATTACATGTATTACGGTCCTATACCACAGAGCGAAATGTTGAAGTGGAGCAACTTGCAGCAGAATAAGGGCTGGGAAGTAAAAAATAACGACTAATATTTAAAATGATGAAAACAATGAAGATAAGCAAATATTTGTCCATGGCTGCATTGGGAATCTTGGCTTTTGGCTTTAACTCTTGTGAGAATGGCAACCAAGAATTTCCTGATTATGAGGGCGGTACTACTGTATATTATCCTTATCAGTATATCGAACGTTCTGTAGTTTTAGGCAATGATGAGAATCGCGATAATACGGATGATAACAATCATGTATTGTATATCGTATCTACAATGGGTGGAGCATATAATGGAAAAAACATCACATTGAATGTAGATGTTGATAATTCATTGTGTGACAATCTGTATTTTGAGGATGGAGTCACTCCTGTAAAGCCAATGCCTAGCAATTATTATACAATTCCTACCAAGACGGTTGCGTATAATGGGAAATTGCAGGGACGTCTTCAGGTTAAGTTGGAGGATGCTTTCTTTGCTGACCCTGATTGTGCAAAGAATACATATGTAATCCCAGTTCGCATCAAGGAAATGGTGGGAGCCGATTCTATTCTTTCGGGTTCTCCTGCCGTTGCAGGTACAACTCCTGTTCGTACTGATGCTTCAGCTTGGTTAATTGCTCCTAAGGATTATATCCTTTATTGCGTTAAGTTTATGAATCCATGGGATGGCTTTTATTTCCGTAGAGGAACTGACAAGATTACAGAGAATGGACAAACTCATGAGGTAAAGCGTGAAGGTGCAACTATTGAAAAGGATGAAGTGAGTCACATTACAACCAAGAGTTTGAAGGAATGTAATTTCGAAGTCTCTGTAAATAAAGCTGACGGCTCTAAGGTCACTTGCAACTTGAAACTTACGTTCGATGATAAGGGTAATTGTACCGTTACTTCTGATACAGAGGGCATGACTGCTTCCGGTTCAGGAAAGTTTGTAGAAAAGGGAGCTAAGTTGGCTTGGGGTAACAAGGATCGTGACATCCTGACTCTCAATTACAAGGTTGATTTCGGTTCAGGCATTGTTTTGGAAACATCCGATCAGTTTGTTGCCCAGACTCGTGGTAACACCAATGGTATTGTTCAATTCAGTCCTCAGTATATCAGGAAGTAATATTCTTGATAGATAAGTGTCATTCTAATAATTTGATTATTATGAAATTGAAAAATATTAATTTAGGTTTAGGCTTGATGGCTCTCTTGGCTTTGTCTTCTTGTGCTGATGACAAGTTCTCGGAGTACAGAACTGATATGACCAAGAATTTGAAGGAATATCAGTATCTGAATAACTACGAGCCTTTGAAGAAATACGTGGAAGATATGAAAGCTGCCGGCAAGTGCAATCCCGACTTTAAGTTGGGCATTGCGCTCGAAGCAGCCGAATTCAACAAGCAGGGACTTGTATATTGTCTTGCTGGTAGCAATTTCAATGAGACTGTAGCCGGCAACGCCATGAAGATGGCTTCTTGTGTTGCTGATGATGGTCGCATGAATTTTGATAATGTAAGTGAATATGTTAAGAATGCCACAGATGCAGGTCTTTCGGTTTATGGTCATACCTTGGCTTGGCATGAACAGCAGCCTAACAAGTATCTGAAGCGACTGATTGCAGATAAGGAGTTACCTCCTGCTGAGAATAATCCTGGTCTTATCATTACAAGTGGCGATCCTAAGGCCAATACCTGGGATTATGAAATCTACTATGATTTGGATGAGCCTCTTAAAGCTGGTACAACTTACGAGATTTCACTTAATGTAAGGGGAACTAATCCTGGAACGATTGATTTCTGGCCTGGTAAGAAAGATGGTTCTGATACACAGTATGGAGCAGGTTCATTTACTGTAGCTGAAAGTGCTATTGATAATAGCTTCTCTTTTACGCCGAATGCGGATATTGACCGTATGCGTTTCTGTTTCGGAAAGATTGGCGGTACTCTCTATTTTGATAATTTTGTATTGAAGGAAAAGGGCTCTGACCATAATCTTGTAGTAAACTCTACCTTTGATGAAAATGATATTTCTCACTGGACCAAAGTTTCTTGGGTAGAGGTCAACTATAAGATTGGTAATGTAGCTGGTGCGGGTGCTATAGATATAGAAAATGAAGTTCATAAGCAAACCTATACTGATGGACCTTTCCCATTCTTTGCTATGGGATGTAAACCACCTGTTGTGAATGGTGCTATCCATTTTGTTCCAACAGGAACTTGGTCTCAGTTCTTTGTTATGACAGGTGGCGATAATCTGCTTTCTGAGGGTAATTATGTGGTTTATTTGGATATGACTTCTTCCAAGGATGCTAGTGGAGTAGAATTGACTATGCAGAATGGTTGGGGTGCCAGTGATCAGGCTATTACTGTAAGTGTACCTGTTTCTGCTGGTCGTCATAACGTAAAACTTCAGATGCCTAATATTGCTGGAGGTAATTATGATATTATCTTGAAACCACAGACAGCAGATGCTACTTTGGATGTACATTCTGTTAAGGTTTGTCAGGTCAAAAAATCCAATACTAAACCTTTGACTCCTGAGGAAAAGAAGGAAATACTTACTCCTGTTTTGCAGAATTGGATTTACGGCATGATGGCAGCTACCGAGGGTAAGGTGAAGGCTTGGGATGTTGTAAACGAGTCTATCTCTGGTAAAGATATTGATGGCGATGGTTACTACGATCTCCAGTCTGCCACACGTGGTACAGTTTCTCCAGATGATGCCAAGAACAAATTCTACTGGCAGGATTACCTGGATGACCTTGATTATGTTCGCACTGCTGTAGCTGCAGCTCGCAAGGGCTTTGCTGATGCTGGTGGAAAACCTGAGGAGTTGAAGCTCTTCATCAATGATTATAACCTCGAAACTGCTTACGACGATAACAAGAAGCTCAAGAGTCTGATTCATTGGATTGAGGAGTGGGAGAAGGACGGCGTTACCAAGATTGATGGTATCGGCAGTCAGATGCACGTTTCATGCTGCATGGATCCTGTTGAGCAGAAAAAAAGAGAGGATGCTTACGTGAACATGCTCAACCTGATGGTTAGTACAGGTAGGTTGGTTCGTATTTCTGAGTTGGATATGGGCTTGGAGGTTCCGAACGTGGATAAGAACAGCAAAGACCCATATATCCAAGTAAAGACTACTGATATGACCGAGGAACAGCACAAGGCAATGCGTGCTTACTACGAGTTTATCGTCAAGAAGTATCTTGAGATTGTTCCTAAGGAGCAGCAGTGGGGTATCTGCCAGTGGTGTGCTACTGACAGTCCTGCTAATAGTGGTTGGCGTCCTGGTTTGCCAGTAGGCCTCTGGGATTTGGATTATTATCGCAAGCATACCTATGCAGGTTTTGCTGCAGGCCTTGGTGCTCCAGAATATTGGAAGGAAGCCAAGTAATTACTCTAAAAGACATTAGTTTTAGGTTTATCATACAAAGATTAACCGAAAAAAGATGTTAGTCGTTAAGGTTGGCTGTGTTGTGATGACACGGTCAACCTTTTTGCATTTTTTTAATGATGAAAATATTCTCTTTCTCCTATGTGTCATTCTTGAAAGAGATTGTCTAGTGTGACTTCGCTGTTTACTATACTTTCCTTAAAATGGCACGAAAACGCACTTTTTCTCACTTTTTTTTCGAGAAAAAGTGCGTTTTCGTGCCAAAACCTTTCATTTGGCTTCCCAGAGAAGGACGTGATGTATTAGCTCATCTGTATATTTTTCCTCTGTTTTGACCAAACATTTGGGGAATCTGGAATATTTTGGGTAAAAACATTTGGGGAATCTGGAACATTTTGGGCAAAAACATTTGGGGAATCTGGAATATTTTGTATCTTTGCACTCAAAATCAAAATGTTATGGCAAATATTGTGTTTGAAAGAAAAATATATGATAAGATGCTTGCTTGGAAGCAAGAGCGTCAGGGGAAGTCTGCGCTTCTTATCAAGGGAGCAAGACGCATAGGAAAATCTACTATAGTGCGTACTTTTGCTGAGCGAGAGTACAAAAGCTATATATTGATTGATTTCTCTATGGCTTCAAAGGCTGTTACAGATCTTTTTGAAGATTTAATGAATTTAGATTTTATCTTTCTTCGCCTTCAGTCTATTTATCAGGTGGTCTTGGAGAAGCGAAAGTCTGTGATTATTTTTGATGAAGTGCAACTTTGTCCTAAGGCTCGCCAAGCTATTAAACATCTAGTGGCTGATGGTAGATACGATTATATAGAGACGGGTTCTCTAATTAGTATAAAAAAGAATGTAGCTAATATTATCATCCCAAGTGAAGAGACGCGTTTGGAAATGTATCCAATGGACTTTGAGGAATTTTGCTGGGCTTTAGGGGATAAAGTTACGATGCCCTTGCTCAAACAATTTTTTGATTCACGGATCCCTTTGGAAGCTGCTCATCGAGAAACTATGCGTCGGCTTCGCCTTTATATGCTTGTTGGTGGAATGCCACAAGCTGTAAAAGAATATCTTGAGACGAATAATCTTAGTAAGACGGATGCTGTGAAAAGGGAAATTTTGGAACTCTATTTGGATGATTTTAGAAAGATCGACAATAGTGGACGAGCAGCTAAACTTTTTGCTAATATACCTGCTCAGCTGAATAATAATGCATCTAGATACCAAGTAGCTAGTGTGTTGGATGATTCTGAACGTAAGAACATAATGGGTATATTGGAGGAAATGAAGGATAGTATGGTTGTAAATTTTGCCTATCATGCCAATGATCCGAATGTAGGTCTGGCTCTTCATAGTGATGGTAATTTCTATAAAATGTTTACGGCAGATACGGGGCTTTTTGTGACTCTCGCCTTTTGGGACAAAGATCATACTGAAAATATTATTTATGAAAAGCTTTTGAGTGATAAGCTGAGTAGTGATATGGGATATGTATATGAGAATCTTGTAGCGCAGATGTTAGTAGCTTCTGGCAATAAACTTTATTATTATACTTTCCCTCATGCCACTAGCCATAAAAGTTATGAAGTGGATTTCCTTCTTTCAAGAGGAAAGAAAATTTATCCGATAGAGGTGAAATCCTCAGGATATAATACTCATAAGTCACTAGACGAGTTTTGTGCTAAATATTCTGATCGAATAGATAAGAGATATCTCTTGTATACAAAGGATTTGAAGAAAGATGGACAAACGCTCCTCTTACCGATTTATATGACTCCTTTGTTGTGATTTCCTCTTCAAATAGGTTTGATGGTGTATCATTTTCGTTATAATGTTGGCTATCAAACCTATTTGGTACTTCTCACAAAGTATTTGTTATACCACGCAAAGTCTTTTTCAGCCTTTTCTGTTACTTTTGCAAGCGGAAATGAGAAACTTCTCAATTTTATAACTGGATTTATTAACTTAATAACAAATTGTAAAGCTTATGAAAAAGTTATTTACTTTACCTGTTGGCGGAATTAAAAAACGCCTGAAAATTAGTATATTTTTATGGAGAAAA
>ENA-OZKD01000219-OZKD01000219.1-human-gut-metagenome-genome-assembly--contig:-NODE-219-length-17215-cov-7.600175_pt1 | contig 17215 bp, 10 predicted proteins | sample MGYA00244819_ERZ653749 | MGnify/ENA primary metagenome ERZ653749 (study PRJEB26926, sample SAMN06165329) | human gut metagenome | biome: ENVO:00009003; feature: ENVO:2100002; material: ENVO:00002003... | reverse complement strand
ATGCAAAAATTAAAGCATTTAGGGCTTCATTTCGTGGAGTAGTAGATAAGAGGTTTTTTCTGTATAGATTAGCAAAGGTGTATGCATAAAGAAAAAATTAACAAATGTTAATCCCCCAAGAATTACAACTGAGCCTTAAAACAAAATGCTTTCTAAGGGGCAGTAGAAATTTAGTGGGGATTATAGTTTCCTATTCTCGCCCGAAATTCTGACCTCTGCCTCATGGCTCGTATCGTGCTTCCTTCTGAAACCCTCAATTACTTTTCACCGGTCCGTGTTGAACAGACTTCAACAGAAACACACATTCATCTTGATGAACGGATGCCCTCTGCATTATCCTATGATGTGCACTTTGAACCCAAAGGCTTCATAGAAGCAGTAAGCATCACAGGTTTTCCCATCCGTGATCCCATAAGGTTTGTTTTGATCCCGTTTGAACTCCCTAAGTCGTTTCATTAGTCGGACTAGGCATTTTCGTCCTTTCGATTATGCCTGTCTGTCAGTCGAATTACTACAGTCTTCGGCAGTGGACTGTATAGTCCGTTACCGTAGACCGTACAGTCTGCTACAATGGACTGTACAGTCTATTATAGCAGACTGTAATAATCTTCTGTTTAAAAGGACTTGGCTGACCCTAAGAAACGGCTTACTCTTCCTTTGGTTAGTGATATGATATTTAAATCCCCAAGAAAACGATGTGACCCAAGAATAACAAGTAATCCCAAGTGAACCGCTACTCCACAATCAACCGGACTGTTCCCGTTAAATTGCTGTTGGCCCATTGTCGGCCGGGGATATTTCACCGCTTCCCACGCAAATTTCCGCATCTTTGTCATACAGCACGCCGAATTGTCCGGGCGCAATACCCTGCAGAGGTTCATGGCTATGGATTCGGAACAAGTCGTCTTCCCGTGTCAGTATTCCTTTCATAAACGTATCGGTATGCCGGATTTTGAAAGAAACGTCTACAGGAGAATTTCCCTTCCATAAGTCCTCCGTGATGAAATGGAAATCACGCAAGGCAAAGTCCGTACCGTATTGCTTCTCAGTATTATAGCCTCGTGAAACATAGATAAGGTTTTCATCTATGTCTTTGCGGATAACGAACCAAGGTCCGCCGCTCAGTCCCAGTCCTTTGCGCTGTCCTATGGTGTGGAACCAATATCCTTTGTGAGTGCCGATCCGTTTTCCTGTCTCCACTTCAATGACGGCTCCTTCTTTCTCGCCCAAAAAGCGGCGAAGGAAGTCATTATAATTGATTTTTCCTAAAAAGCAGATACCCTGACTGTCCTTGCGCCGTGCACTGGGCAGTTTGGCTTGTAAGGCAATATCCCTGACTTCATTTTTCATCAGTCCGCCAAGAGGAAACAGCAGTTTGGATACTTGCAGATAATCTATCTGTGCCAGAAAATCCGTCTGGTCCTTGACCGGATCTTGTGCGGTTCCGAGCCATATTTTTCCATCTTTTTCAAGGATACCGGCATAATGGCCGGTGGCTGTCTTGTCATACAGATGTCCGGCCTCCTGTTCGAAGCATCCGAATTTGATGAGTTTGTTGCACATCACATCCGGGTTGGGAGTGAGGCCACGCTTCACTTTGTCTATGGCGTATGCCACGACATTGTCCCAGTATTGCCGGTGCAGGTCAATGATATTCAGGTTGAGGCCGTATCTGCGTGCGGTAGCCGTACATAGTTCGATATCCTCTTCTGCGGTGCAGGTAAGATCCTCGTCACCGTCCATTCCGATTTTGATATAGAAAAGGTCAGGTTTATATCCTTGTTCGCAAAGGAGGTGTACGGCAACCGCGCTGTCGACTCCTCCTGAAATTAATGCAGCTATGTTCATTTTTATTGTTTTGGGTCAATGATTATTAGGCAGCGGATATTCTTCGAACGCATAGAGCACAGTCGACAGATATCTTTCTCCTGTGTCGGGTAAGAGGACTACAATTTGTTTCCCCTCATTCTCAGGCAATTTGGCCAGTTCTAAAGCGGCATAGGCAGCAGCTCCCGATGAGATTCCTACCAGCAGTCCTTCTGTGGAAGACAATTCACGTCCTGTGCGGATGGCATCATCGTCTTTTACACGGATTATTTTATCTACCAGGCTTCCGTTGTATATCTTGGGGATGAACCCTGCGCCGATACCCTGTATCTTGTGTGCTCCCGGTTGCCCGCCCGAAAGAACAGGGGAGTTATCCGGCTCTACTGCTACGATTTGTATGTTGGGATTCTGTTTTTTCAATCCTTCTGCTACACCGGTCAGTGTACCTCCGGTGCCTACTCCGGCAACAAAGATATCTACTTTTCCATCAGTGTCATCCCATATTTCCCGGGCGGTGGTGCGGACATGGACCGCAGGATTTGCCGGATTGTCGAACTGACCTAAAATGACGGCTCCGGGTGTGGTCTTGCGCAGTTCTTCCGCTTTTTCTATAGCCCCTTTCATTCCTTTGCCACCTTCGGTCAGCACCAATTGTGCACCTGCCGCTTTTAATAAATTCCGGCGTTCCAGGCTCATGGTTTCGGGCATGGTAAGTATGGTTTTGTAACCTTTTACTCGGGCAACCCACGCCAATCCCACACCTGTGTTGCCGCTGGTGGGTTCGATGATTACCGAACCGGGTTTCAGGATGCCTTTACTTTCCGCGTCTTCTATCATTGCAAGTGCGATACGGTCTTTTACACTTCCGCCGGGATTGAAATATTCCAGTTTGGCAATTACTTGTGCTTTCGCGCCCTGTTTTTTACTGAAGCGTGACAGGTCCAGGAGGGGAGTGCCTCCAATCAGTTCAGTCAATTGTTTTTTTATTCTTGCCATAATCTTTTGAATTATTAGTGGGTTATCTTTAATAATGCAAAGATAAGGGATGATGTTCAGACAAACAATACCATATTTATGGTATATTTCTTTTGTGCGTTTTTCTTTTTGTGCTACCTTTGTTACATGAAAAACGAATCTAATCAATTATGCGAACACGAAAAACTATGATGCTCATGGCAGCACTCTGTCTGCTATGTTGCGTGGCTTGTACGCCGCAAAAGGATACTCCTAAAAAGCTGAAAGTTCTCTCATGGAATGTGTGGCACGGTGGTCACTCTAAAACTTATCCGGGAAAAGGATGTGAAGGTACTGTCGGCATTCTCAAGAAAAGCGGGGCGGATGTGGTCTTGATGGTAGAGACATACGGCGCTGCTCCGATGGTGGCAGACTCACTGGGATATCAGTATCATTTAATCTCCGATAATCTATGTATCTACAGCCGTTATCCCATTGTTGAAAAGTATGCATTTCCCGATAGCATCGGTACTTTTAACTTTGGCGGAGTGAAGATTGATATGGATGGCACTCCGGTGCGCATCTTCGACACTTGGTTGCATTATTTGCCCGATATGCGCTTGGTTCCCACAGACAAGACGGAAGAAGAAATTCTGGCTTGGGAAACTGCCGGAACGAGGGATGACGAGATACGGAAGATTCTTTCCGTACTGAAACCGATGCTGGCGGAGGCCGATAGCATACCTGTCATCATGGGGGGAGACTTCAATGTACATTCGCATTTGGACTGGACGGAAGAGACGCGTAATTTGTATAATCACGGCGGGGCGGTCGTACGTTGGCCGGTTTCTGTTGCGATGGAAAAAGCCGGCTTTAAGGATAGTTTCCGCGAAATGAATCCTGATGCGGCGGCCAAGTTGGGAGTGACCTGGCTGACTGATGCGGACTCTTTGGAAACGGAATGCCGGGCAGACCGTATCGACTTTATCTATTACCGGGGAAAGACCATACAGGCCACTACTTCAGAGTGTTATGATAACAGTCTGGGAAAGACATTCACTTTTGAGGGAGAGGATTTCTTCTATCCTTCTGACCATGGATTTGTTTTGTCCGAATTTGTTTTGAAATAGATTGTATGATTATTCAATTAAATATATACTGATGAAAAAGACCTTTTTAATTTCCTGCCTGTTGGTTGCTTCTTTTCCTGTAATGGCAGCATACACCGGACATGTTTATGTAGACAAGAATAAGAACGGTGTGTTTGATAAGGGAGAGAAACCGATGTCCGGCGTCAAGGTTTCTGACGGATTGAATGTTGTGGAAACAGCTGCTGACGGTAGTTTTACGCTTCCCGGTCATGCCGGGGAACGTTTTATTTTTATTACTACTCCTTCCGGCTATAAGACTTATAACCGCCATTATCATAAAATAGAAGATAAGCAGGCTTCTTACGACTTTGGGCTGATGCCTTATGACGGAGGCTTGGGTAAGGATGGCTCCCATAAATATATCCATATTGCCGATACAGAGATTTTCAATACCAAGAATCATGATGAATGGGTAAATAATGTACGTGACTATGCAGCGAATGAGCATGCCGCTTTTATCATTCATACCGGCGATATCTGTTATGAGAAAGGGCTGAAAGAGCATATCAAACTGATGAATACGGAGAATATGGACTGCCCTGTCTTCTATTGTATCGGAAACCATGACCTTGTCAAAGGTAAATACGGCGAAGAGCTTTTTGAAAATATCTACGGCCCTGTTTATTATTCGTTTGACGCCGGACGTGTGCATTACATTGTCACTCCGATGGCAGGCGGTGACCATGCTCCCGGTTATACCCGTGAGGATGTTTATCTTTGGCTGAAAAACGACCTTGCCCATGTAAAACCCGGGACACCTATTATGGTGTTTAATCATGACTTGCTGACTTATGATGACGCTTTTGTTTTTAAAGGAGACAACGGAGGCAGCATTAACCTGAACGAGCATAACCTGAAAGCGTGGGTATATGGTCATTGGCATATTAATTATATGAAGAAGCAAGGAGATGTGTATAGTGTATCTACCGCTACACTGGATAAGGGCGGGATTGACCATTCTACCAGTGCTTTCCGTGTAATGCATGTGGATAAGAACGGTGATTTCACTTCCGAACTCCGTTATTCTTATTTGGATAAGAATATTTGTATAGCTTCTCCTGCCGGTACTGCCTTTGCCAATCGTGTTCCTGTTACAGTAAATGTTTATTCGTCTGCAACTCCGGTGAAAGAGGTGGTTTATAGTTGCCTGCAAGACGGAAAAGCCATACTCAAAAACAAGAGACTCGTTCAGGCTACCGACTGGACCTGGAATGGGGATATGCCTCTGTCTGCCAAGTATCAAGGCAAGGAACTGACCTTGCAGGTGACGGCTCGTTTTAATAATGGTGAGACCGCTTATGCCGAAAGTGCCTTTATTGTCCGACCGGAACAGGTAAAAGTGTCATTGGGTGCCGACTGGAATAACTTGTTGGGAACTTCTACACATGTCGCTTCGGTTTGTCCGCCTCTGGAAGCACCTCTGCAATTAGCCTGGACGAAGAATGTAGGAGCCAATATTTATATGACTTCTCCTTTGGTGCACAATGGTAGGGTATATATAGCTTCTGTTGACGAGAATCTGAAAGGTGAAGGTCATGTTTATGCTTTGGCCGGAGAAGACGGAGAAATACTGTGGAGCTATCCGGTTCGTAACTCCATAAAGAACACTATTGCAATAGATAAAGGTGTGGTTTTCGCTCAAGATGCGCAAGGTTGGCTGTATGCCATTGATGCAGAAACGGGAAAACTCTGTTGGGAAAAACAACTTCCTGTCAACGGCCTGCCGGCATTGATTGACGGTTTGGTTGCCAATGACGGTATTGTATATGCCGGAACCGGAAAAGGACTCGGTGCTTATGAAGCCCGTACCGGCAAACAGCTTTGGAAGAATGAAGATTGGGGACAGGGTGAAGGAACTACTACCACGCTGACACAAGGTAACGGACTTTTAATCGGTTCTGCACAGTGGCGTGCACTTTATGGAAATGATGCCAAAACAGGAAAGAAATTGTGGGAAGCCAGTGACAACGGCTTGCGTAATCGCGGTTCATCGGTTGCCATGCATGGTTCGTTGTTGTATCTTATCTCCAACCAATCTTTCTTTATTCTCGAAGCAGCTACCGGAAAGGTGATTGTACGCAAACCTTTGCCTTATAATGTAGATGTGACTTCCACTCCGTTACTTACCGACAAAGAGATTATTTTCGGTTCGGCAGAGAAGGGACTGATTGCGTTGGATAATGAAACGCTGGAAGAAAAATGGGTTTGTCCGGTAGGAGCAGGATTGGTTTATACCAGTCCGTATATTCGCAAGGGTGCAGCTACAATTGAGACCAGCCCGGTGCTGGCAGGGAAGACCGTTTATGTGACTGCTTCCGACGGAGCGGTGTATGGTATCAATAAAGACGATGGAAAGATTATTTGGAAATATGCTACCGGAGCGCCTATTTTCGGCTCCGTTGCTGTTTCGGGTAATGCACTGATTGCAGCGGATTTTGGAGGAAATGTCTATACATTCTGTACCCGATAATCTTTCTTGCCAATTAGCTTGTTCAGAAGTCTTTATGTTATTGTTTTATTTGTAAATAGCTTATATATAATAGGTTATGTGGCGTATGGTGATGTCGTTTTCACTATACGCCCTTTTTATTGTCAATCTTGTTAAATAAGCATAAACTCCGTAGCCCGAATACCTTTATAACAAATCATTCTCTTATCTTTGTAGAATAACAAATAGAAAGGCCGTGAGGCCTGCTTAATAATTTCAAATGACATTTAAAGAACTAGATCTTATAGAGCCGATATTGAAGGCTTTAGAACAAACCGGCTATACAACGCCGACCCCCATTCAGGAACAAGCAATTCCGGTATTATTAAAAGGTAAAGATTTACTGGGATGTGCGCAGACAGGAACAGGAAAAACGGCAGCTTTTGCCATCCCCATTATCCAGAGACTTTATCAATCAGATAGTAAGAAAGGTATCAAGGCATTGATACTTACTCCCACGCGAGAACTGGCCATTCAGATAGGCGAGAGCCTTGATGCGTATGCCCGGTATACGCGCGTAAAGCATACGGTAATTTTTGGAGGAGTTCCTCCGAAACCACAAATAGATGCATTGAAAAGGGGAGTACAGGTATTGATTGCTACTCCGGGACGTTTGCTCGACTTGCAGGCGCAAGGATATATTTCCCTTAAAGGGCTCGATTATTTTGTGCTTGATGAAGCAGACCGTATGTTGGATATGGGCTTTATACATGATATAAAGCGCGTATTGAAATTGATTCCCGATAAGCGGCAGACACTTTTTTTCTCTGCAACCATGCCACCTGAGATAGAAAAATTGGCAAACTCTATTCTTACGTCTCCGGAAAAGGTGGAAGTGACTCCTGTTTCATCTACAGTGGATACCATTCAGCAAAGCGTTTACTTCGTAGAGAAAAACGAAAAAAAGGATTTGTTACTCTATTTGCTGAAAGATAAATCAATAGAGTCAGTACTGATTTTCACGCGTACTAAATATGGAGCGGATAAGTTGGCAAAGATACTGAATAAGAATAGTGTGGTGGCGGAAGCTATCCATGGAAACAAGTCGCAGAATGCGCGTCAGCGTGCATTGAATAATTTTAAGGACCGGTCAACCCGTGTACTGATTGCAACCGATATTGCTGCCAGAGGTATTGATGTTAATCTGCTTTCTCATGTTATTAATTATGAGTTGCCTAATATATCGGAAACGTATGTACATCGCATTGGCAGAACCGGACGTGCCGGACACGATGGGGTGGCTATCTCTTTTTGTGAATCGGAAGAGTTGGCTTATTTAAAAGATATACAAAAGTTAATCGGATTGGAAATACCTGTGGTGAAAGAGCATCCTTTTATTTCCACTTCCGGTGTGCTGCTTCGAAAAGAAAAGGCTGAAGAGATAAAAGAGAAGGCAAAGACAAATAAAGTATATCGCGGAAGCAAGAGTAATGGTGACTATTGGCGCAGAAAGAAACAGATGCAGAATAAGAAACCGGCGGCAGCTTCGGGAAGATAGTGTATTGATTATATTTTTTTTAAAACGGGGTGTGTCAAAACGTGGATAATGCTGTCGTTTAGTTCGTAGGGGCGAGGTTCGCTCGCCCGAAAACAGTTTGCTTTGTGTCTTCGGGCAGGCAAACCCTGCCCCTACAGCTGACAATTGGATAGGCCGGTTTAGTTTTGACACACTCCCTTTTTTAGTATCTGATAGCTTGTGTTTAGAACATAGATACCGGGCGTGTATTGTAAGTACTTCCTTTGCTGTTTGCCATTAATATTCCACTGAAGAAGTTCAAATACCATGCTTTGTTTTTATTGCCTTCCGAAGAAGTCCAATAACTCTGCTGGTCGAAATCTTTGAAACATTCCTGCTTGGCGTTACATATCACACCGGCATGATGTAACTCCCAAAGCAGTGCCAGTTCGCCCACTGCCGGCAGATACCATTCGCCTGCTCCTTTTCCGGGTTTGCTGTATTGGTAGCAATAACTTCCTGCCGGATAAGTAGAGGTGCTTTTGTTGATATAAGATGTATTTGTTGCTCCATTGAAGTCGCTCAGGATGCCTTCCGACGGCCAGGCGGTAATCAATCCTGTTTCTGTATTAATGGTAGTTCCTTTGATTTGTTCTTCAGCATTATCGGAGAAATAGGAATCTGCAGTACCGTTAAAATAGGGCAGACAACCGATTTGCTGTGTGCCATTGATAATAGTATCGTTTTTCAATCCTTCGATATCCTCCGATTTACTTGCCCATCTCACTTTGTTTCGCGCATTGGTTAGTGCCACGATACGTCCGTAAGGAGATGTGGTGAGGGTTTTGTCTAGATTACCATTTTTATCGTTCAGGGCATAAACAATACCGATACATGTCTTTTCTTCATTCATTTCCGTAGAATAAGTACCGTCGCTATAATAGTAATCGCCTACTTTGGCAGGAGCTACCGGAGTGCAAGTAAGGGCAGCAGAAGCATAATACTTTCCTTTTTCCAATGTAATGCTTTCTGTTGTTGAGGCTTCATATATGTTACCTGCATTGGTTACCAAGGTGAAATGTAGTTGTGCTTCCGAAGGGAAGAAAGAAATATAAGCACTACCCGGTAATCCGGCATCATTCTTGATAGTAAAGCTTCCTTCTGTGGTGTTACTGAATTCTCCATCTTTCAACTTTAAGGTTGCATTGGAATAAAGCTTTCCCGAAGTGGCTGTCACAGTGATGCGTGAGATGTCATTCAGCAGTGTGCTTCCATCGGTAGTAAACTCAAATTTACCGATGGTCATCAGATTCTTCATTTCGCAACTGCCCGAGCCCGACTGTGCAGTCATATTCACTTTGCACAAAGCCCATGAATAATCATAATTTGCCACTCCTGCCAATGTTCCGTCCTGATTGGCAAGACTCAGTTGTTGGGTCAATGTATCACTGCTGTTTGCTGTAATGGCATCAGCCGGATAAAATACTGCGATTTCTTTATCACTTTTTACTTTATTCGAGATGTCTCCGGTAAACAGGTCGGTAGAAGTGGATGACAGGGTGAAGATACTTTTCTTTACTCCTGTCAAGCCGGAGTGCATGGCTGCCAGTTTTGTACCTTCATTCCAATTGCCTTGCAGCATACCCGGAGTTGTTGCAGCATCGTTGCGCACTTCCAGAGAAGCTGTTAAAGAGAAAGGAACAGTAGATGTCGTATTCGACTTGTCGTCATCATCATCGCTGCATCCGAACATGCACAATGTAATGCCTAAAAGGAGAAATGTTTTTGCCTTTTTCATCATAGTTTTGCTTTTGCAAGTTTTTTATTTCAATCAGCAAAGGTAAATGTAATTTGTAGTCTTTTCAAATCTATTCAATGAAAGAAAGGCTTTTTTCGACGAATTAAGAGTTTTTGGTGGTAAAAGGCTCAATAATGTCGTTGAAAAAGGCTTCCGGTTTATTCCAAATCTTCAACTATCTTCTTTACATCTACCGATTGCAAACGACCGTATACTTTTTCACCGATGATTACTACCGGTGCTAATCCGCAAGCCCCTACACATCGCAGGCAGTCCAATGAGAATTTTCCATCGGGAGTTGTCTCACCTACTTCGATACCTAAGACACGCTTAAATTCTTCCAATAATTTTTCTGAGCCGCGTACATAGCAAGCAGTTCCCATACAAACGGAGATAGGATATTTTCCTTTGGGTGTCATGGTAAAGAAGGTATAGAAAGTGACTACGCCATATACTTTGGATACAGGGATATTCAATTTATGAGCGATGAGACGCTGCATCTCCTCCGGCAGATAACCTTGCAGATGTTGGGCTTCATGTAAAATGTTGATCAGTTCACCGGGAAGATTTCCATGTTTGTCGCAAATAGCTTTGACTTGTTCTGCCACTTCACAGGCAAGTTTTATTTCAGACATTGTTTTCTATATTTAAGAGGTTAGTCAATGGATTTGTTAAAGTAATGTGTATGTAGTAACTTCTCCGATTTTTCGCTCAAGGGTTTGCCGAGATATTCTTCGTATAGTGTTTTGATATACGGATTATCGTGCGATTTGCGAATCGGTTTGCCGGCATCTTCACGATAGAGTGCATTGGCACGGGCGTAGAGCACTTCTGAATTGCCATGATGAAGTGGCTGTCCGCCTCCGCCGATACAGCCTCCGGGACATGCCATGATTTCGATTACATGATATTTATTGTGTCCGTTGCGGATATCCTCCAATAAATGACGTGCGTTGCCTAATCCGTGGGCAATACCCACTTTTAACTCGAAACCGTTCAAATCAATTGTAGCACGACGAACTCCGTTTAGTCCGCGCACTTGTTCAAAGTTGACATTTTGCAGAGGATGACCCGTATAGATTTCATAGACGGAACGAAGGGCGGCTTCCATTACTCCGCCGGTGGTTCCGAAAATGACACCGGCCCCTGTCGAGACTCCCATCGGATTGTCGAATTCGGAATCAGGTAACAGAGTGAAACCGATGTTGGCGCGTTTGATAAGTCGGGCTAATTCACGGGTAGAGATAGAGTAGTCTACATCAGGGTTACCGTTTGTTTTAAATTCATCTCGGTCACATTCGTATTTTTTGGCGAGGCAAGGCATGATAGAGACAACCACCAACTTCTCTCGTGGGATACCCATCTTTTCTGCCCAATAGGTTTTTGCTATCGAACCGAACATCTGTTGTGGTGAACGGGCAGTAGAAGGAATGTCAAGCATATCGGGGAATTGATGCTCGAAGAAGTTTACCCAGGCCGGACAGCAGGAGGTAAGAATAGGTAGGCGGACAGAACGGTCGCCATTTAAGTAGCGCGTGAGTCGGTTGAGTATTTCAGCGCCTTCTTCCATAATGGTGAGATCGGCGGCAAAGTCAGTATCGAATACATAATTAAAGCCGAGTTCGCGCAAGGCATAAACCATCTTTCCGGTAACCAATGTTCCGGCTGGTAAACCGAATTCCTCTCCCAAGGCGGCACGGACGGCGGGAGCTGTCTGTACGATAACTATTTTATCAGGATTTGACAGATCTTCTATCAGTCGGTTGGTATGGTCACGTTCGGTGAGTGCGCCAACCGGACATACAGCTACGCACTGTCCACAATAAGTACATTCGCTGTCTGTCATCATTTTGTCAAAAGCAGGTGCGATGGTTGTATTGAAGCCTCGGCGGATAGCTCCTAATGCTCCCACGGTTTGTACGTCGTTGCATACACTCTCGCAACGGCGGCAAAAGATGCATTTATCCATATTGCGTACAATGGATGAAGTAACTTCTCGCTTCCGGGGCGAAAGTTCGCTGCCGTTAAACGGCATTTCGCGGATATTGAAGCGGAGGGCAAGATTCTGCAATTCGCAATTACTGGATTTGGGGCAGGTGAGGCATTCATTGGGATGGTCGGAAAGAATGAGTTCGGCCACTATTTTACGGGCATTCATCACGCGCAGGGTACTAGTGCGGACGACCATACCGTCAGTGCAGCGGGTGGCGCAAGCGGGTGCGAGATTTTTTCGTCCTTCTACTTCTACTACACAGATCCGGCAGGAAGCGGGATTATTTTTAATGCAGGTTCCTTTCAGGTTGATGTGGCACAGGGTAGGTATATCAATCCCTATCTTACGTGCAGCTTCCAATAGGGTGGTGTCGGCAGGAACGGTAATAAAATGATGGTCTATCTGCAGGGTTATTTGCTGTTCTTCCATAATATTCATTCTTTAAGAGTTGAAATACAGGATTGAAATTTAGGTTGTTGTGTGTCCTGGGTTAACAAACATTGATGGCTTTAAACTTGCAGCGTGCCATGCACATGCCACATTTGATGCACTTGTTCGGGTCTATAACGTGGGGTTTCCGCACGTCTCCTATAATGGCATCGGCGGGGCAATGCTTGAAACATAGATGACAACCGATACATTTCTCAGGATTGATGCTGTAGGTGAGCAAAGCCTTACACTGTTTGGAACGGCAGGTCTTGTCTTTGACATGTTCCAGATATTCATCATAAAAGTTATTTAATGTCGAGAGTACAGGATTGGGGGAAGTCTGCCCCAGTCCGCAGAGAGCCGTATCCTTGATGACATGCCCGAGAGTAGACAGCGTTTCAAGGTCTTTCTCTGTTCCACACCCTTGTGTTATTCTGTTTAATATTTCCAGCAATCGCTTATTTCCGATGCGGCAGGGTGTACATTTCCCACAAGATTCTTCTACGGTGAAATCGAGATAGAAGCGGGCAACGGACACCATGCAGTCGTCTTCGTCCATCACGATCATTCCTCCCGAGCCCATCATGGAACCTGCAGCAAGTAAATTGTCAAAATCAATCGGTGTATCAAGATGTTTTTCTGTGAGGCAGCCGCCCGAAGGTCCTCCGGTTTGTACCGCTTTAAATTTCTTTCCACCTTTAATACCTCCGCCGATGTCGTAGATTACTTCGCGCAAGGTTGTTCCCATTGGTACTTCTATCAGGCCTACATTATTTATTTTTCCTGCCAGGGCAAATACCTTCGTTCCTTTTGACCGTTCTGTGCCGATAGAGGAGAACCATTCGGCTCCTTTTGTCAGGATGATGGGGATATTTGCCAGAGTCTCCACGTTGTTCACATTGGTTGGCTTACCTAAATAGCCGGCTTCTGCGGGGAAAGGAGGTTTCAAAGTCGGTTCTCCCCGATTTCCTTCCATTGAATGGATGAGAGCGGTTTCCTCACCACAGACAAATGCACCGGCTCCGTAGCGGATTTCTATATCAAAGCAGAAATCTGTTCCTAAAATTCTTTCACCCAGCAAACCATATTCACGTGCTTGGGCAATAGCAGTCTTAAGCCGCTGAATGGCGAGAGGATACTCGGCACGGATATAAACCAACCCTTGTCGGGAACCGATGGCGTATCCGCAAATAGTCATGGCTTCTACAATGGAATGAGGGTCTCCTTCCATGATAGAACGATCCATAAAAGCCCCGGGGTCGCCTTCATCGGCATTGCAAACAACATATTTGGTATCAGCGGCTTGTTTGTGAGCAGACTCCCATTTTAGCCCGGTAGGGAAGCCTCCACCTCCGCGTCCGCGCAGTCCGGAACGTTTGATAACCCCGATGACATCTATCGGTTGCTTATGGAGCAAACTGTCTGCCAAAGCAAGATAACCGTGGCGGGCAATATATTCCTCTATATTTTCCGGGTTGATGAAACCACAGTTGCGCAGTGCGATGCGTTGTTGTTTCCTATAAAAATCCATGTGCTTGGAGTCGCTCACAACACGTTCGGTTTTCGGGTCGATATAGAGAAGTCGTTCCACTCGGTGACCATTGATAATGTGTTTCGTGATAATTTCGTCAACATCTTCGGGGGTAACCCGTATGTAAAAGGTATTGTCGGGAATGATTTTGACTATAGGTCCTTTTTCACAAAAGCCGAAACATCCGGTGGTGATAACTTCCACTTGATGGACAATATTGTACTGTTCCAATGCCTTTTGGAGATGTTCGGCAATGAGATGGCCGGAAGAAGCAGTGCAGCCGGTTCCTCCACAAACAAGGATTTGCAGGTGGTCGGTGCCTATGGTAAGGCCACAACTCTTCTCGGCAATCTTTTTGTTGCTTTGCTCACGCAAGCGGAGCGCATTTTCTGCTCTCTGCATGATGGCTTGCAAGTCATGGGTAGACAGGATTTTCATGATATTTATTTTTTCTCGCCGAAATCGGCTTGTTGTTGCTCTACTTCTTTCAGTTTTCGTTCATTTTGCTCTTTTACAGCTTTTTCCTTTTCCAATTCCTTTTGGGACTTGGCTGTGATTGGAAAGGATTGTGAGTCAGACTTCATTGGGATAAGTGCTGCCTCTTCACTTGCATAAATCAAAGGATATGCCGAGGGTTTGCTTTCCAGTTCCAATTCTGCGCTGACCGGCATTTGCGAACCTTCGAATAATACACTGGCTGTTATCTTTATCTTGCCGGGTTTCAGAGTAGATTGTACCAATATCGGTGCTGTTCCCCATTTTACGGGAGCCGGATTTGCCAACACGTTTGCACCGCCGAGGATGCGTCCTTCACCTTCGATGTGGAATTTCACATAGTAATTGTTCAGGCGTTTGATGTTGCCGTTTTTATCGGCAATGGCGGCTATAACCGTTACGAAGTCCGAGCCGTCGGCTTTCAGTTCTGTGTTTTCATTATCTATCCAAAGAAGTAATTTGGAAGGACGGCGTGCCGGGCATACTTTGTGAGTGGCTACTACCTTTCCGTTTATCAGTCCTTCTGCCAGTAGAAAGACTTCCTTTTGCCTTCCTTCTTTCATAGACATGTTTTTGTCTATCATGAAGTTATATACATCCTTAAATGTGATGATTGGAGACGGCATTCCTTCCCGGCTAACCGGTTTGGTATATGTCAGGCTCTTTCCTCCTTTATTATATGTAAGGCGCACTTCATCACAATTGGAATATACGGTTACATCTTTAGGAGAGAACGGTGTCATTTCGTGAGCGATATATACCATGGGACCGGTTTCGAACAAGCGGTCTTGTTTCTTGGGCGAGCGTTGCGCTTGGAACATATAATAAGAATACTTGGGCTGGCGGAACACATCCATCAATCCGCCATAGAAGGGGTCGGGGTGATAGCCGCGCTGGTGGTCGAATGAATGCCACAGGCATCCTCCTACGTGTTGGCGTGGTGTACGATAAAGCACGTCATAGCAGGTGTACGGATAGTTGGGAGCGGCATAATGCCAAGCCTGGATAAGCATTGCCTGCTCTCCCCAGTTGCGAGCTACCCGGCTGGGAGAGTTATGAGAATTCCAATCATCTACGTTATCTCCCCATTCACGGGTGAAGTAAGTGATTTTGGGGTCGAGCTTCTTTATAGCCCAGTCTTTGTCCGCATTGGCCGGATGGGTGAAAAGGACAGGGTAGACTTCATGGCCGCGTGCCTCGCTGTCGCAACCGGAGTAACAATAAGGATAAGGATATTCTTGTGCTACTAAGTCGAGTGTGTTTTTTGCAAAATCGGCCGGATACCAAGTTTCGTTCAAAATAGGTTCCCACAGCCATACGCAAGGATGATTACGATCGCGACGAACCATATTGCGGATATCACTGTAAACGCGTTGGGCAAATTCAGGAGCGTCGTTCCAGAATTGCCAGCCCGGAGTATTGACAATGACAAACAATCCCAATTCGTCACAGGCATCCATAAAGGCAGGGTCTTGAGGACAGTGGGCATTACGGATTATTTTCAGTCCGGCATCGCGTAATTTTTTTGCATCACGCCAGTGAATACTGTTGGCTACCGCATTGCCTACCACAGCAAAATCCTGATGTCGGTTGGCGCCAATCAAAGGACTTTCGTAGGGCTTTCCGTTCAGCCAGAAACCGTCTTTGCCCTTGAATTCAATGCTACGGATACCGATTCGGCGACGATAGCCGTCTATCGTGTTTCCTTCATTGTCGCGGATACGGACTATTAAATTATATAAGGTAGGGTTTTCGGGGCTCCAAAGCATCGGTTTCTTAACGATGATTTTGTCTTTAGAGGTAATGGCTTTGCCCGGACGAACCTGCACTTTATCGTTTAAGAAAGCGACTTGCCGTCCGTCCGGCTGTTGCAGTTCATATTCCACTACGCCCGTAAAGGTCTTTTTGCTTTCATTGCGCACATGGGTTTTCAGCAGAACTTCCGCCGAGTTGTCGGACACTTTATCGTAGGCAACGAAAAGTCCGCCTCCTGCTGTTTCGTTCTCAAAGTTGGGGTCGGTGATGAAGACGGAGTTATGGGCAATCAGCCAGCAGTCTCGATAAATGCCTCCGAAGTAAGTGTAATCCAGTACATCCTGTGCTTTGCCGGGAGGATAACCGGGGTCATTGCTATTGTCAGTCCATACGGCTATAATGTTATCTGTTTCCCACTTCAGTGCATTCGTGATATCAACCACGACAGGCAGATATCCTCCAAAGTGTTCGGCCAACAGTTTGCCGTTGACAAACACTTTGCTTTTCCCCATAATGGCTTCAAAATGGAGGAAAAGCTTTTTACCTTTTAAAGCATCGGCAGGAGTGAAGTGTTTGCGATACCACGCTTCTCCCTGATAGTTAATGCAACCACTGGCTTCGGTCGGCAGATATTCGATGCCGTTGGGAAGAGAGACCACTTCCCAGTTCCGGTCATCAAAGTGGATAGCTTCGGCTCCCGGTGCCGCACCTTTGTGCAGACGCCAGGCAGGATTCATGGAGAAAACATCGCGACCGGAATTTGCCAGCTGATAGAAACCGGCTGTAGAGAATTCCGGTTGATGGGTCGCCTGTACTTTGCATAAAGGAAAAAGCAATAAGGCGATTAAATAATAAAGTAGAATACGTTGCTTCATAATAATAGATATGTTATACTAAATAGGGATTAATTTCCCAAAGATACAATATAGTATGAGTTTATTGTAATCATGACCGGGTAATTTTATTATTTTTCGTAAAGGCTTTCTTTTCCATTAATTCTTCGGTTTCTTTCCTTTAAGTTGTATTTAGCAAACAAGGTCTGTTTCTTTGTTGTTGAGAGGTGACTCTTATATAGAAGCCTTTAATGTTTGACGTTACTATATTGCATAGTATTTCAATCCGAATATAATTTTATATAGCACCATTGGGGTCGGAATATACATTGTTATTGTTTACTTCACTTGAAAAAGTCGTATTGTCGGGTTTAAAAAACAATTAGGAAAGGACGTTTGTGCTTTTGTATATTGTTGATTAACAGTGTGATATTAACCTGTTTCTATATTAGAAAGAGATTAATACTAGAAGAACTATGTCTGTCTCTTATACACATCTGACGCT
>ENA-OZKD01000186-OZKD01000186.1-human-gut-metagenome-genome-assembly--contig:-NODE-186-length-18253-cov-7.705352_pt1 | contig 18253 bp, 16 predicted proteins | sample MGYA00244819_ERZ653749 | MGnify/ENA primary metagenome ERZ653749 (study PRJEB26926, sample SAMN06165329) | human gut metagenome | biome: ENVO:00009003; feature: ENVO:2100002; material: ENVO:00002003... | reverse complement strand
AGATCCTGAGATGTCTCGTGGGCTCGGAGATGTGTATAAGAGACAGCCCCTGCGGGGCGCGACCTCTACCCCGCGAGCGACACGTGCCGCACGGAGGACACCAATTATAATATCGTGCACGTGGGCGACGTGCTGGCCGACACGCTCGGGGCCGCCGGCCTGCAGGTGCTGCACGACCGGACGATCTACGACTACCCGAGCTACACGGGCTCGTACAACCGCTCGGGCGCCGCCGTGCAGGCGTACCTGAGCCAGTACCCGAGCCTGCGCATCGTCATTGACCTGCACCGCGACGCGCTGTGCTCGGACAGTGTGGTCTACAAGACCGTGGCCGAGCTGCCAGACGCCGCGTGCTCGCAGGTGATGCTGCTCGTGGGCACGAACGCCTCGGGCCTCTACCACCCGTACTGGGAGGAGAATCTGCGCCTGGCAGTGTACCTGCAGGACGCGGTGAACACCGCGCACCCGACGCTCATGCGGCCGATCACGCTCGTCAACGAGCGCTACAACCAGCACCTCACGCGCGGGTCGCTCATCATTGAGGTCGGCAGCAGCGGCAACACGCTGCAGGAGGCCATACGCGCCGTGCGCCTGTTCGGCGAGAGCGCCGGGCCGGCGCTCGCCCGGCTCGTGCAGTGACCGGGCCCGACACGGTGCGACATATTATAATAGGTATAAAACCGCCCCCGGCGGGCGAGAATCTCCGCAGACGGAGCTTCCGGCCAAAGGGGGTGTTTTCATGCAGGTACGCAATTACATGACGGGTGCTGCCGCCGTGACGCATCCGGATGAGCCGGTCGTCGCCGCCGCGCGGCTGATGCGCATGCGCGGCATCGGCGCGCTGCCCGTGTGCGAGGACGACGGCACGCTCGCCGGGATGCTCACCGACCGTGACATCGTGGTGCGCTGCGTCTCGTCCGGGGGCGACCCGGGCGCCGTGACCGTGCGCAGCATCATGTCGCGCGACCCTGTGACGGTCGAGGCGGGCGCGGACATCCGCCGCGCGATGGAGACCATGCGCACAGCGCAGGTGCGCCGCCTGCCCGTGACCGAGGGCGGCAAGCTCGCGGGCATCCTCTCGATCGACGACATTGCCCGCTCGGGCAAGTGGGACATGGAGTGCGCGCAGGCGCTGTGCGGCATCACGGCCAACGTCTGCCGGCGGTAAACCGCATCCGCCACACAATCCGGCCGCGCGGTGTCCCGCGCGGCCGATATTTTTGCGCAAAAACACCGATGCGTGGCACGGAAAATACAGCAGAATGCACAATCTTGAGAATCATTCGCAAAAAGGGCTTTACAAATGCGGTTTCCTGTGGTATCTTCATATCAGTAATAATTCTTGTTACTGATTTGCAAGGAGGTGCTTCGATGCCCACACGCAAAAACAGCAAAAAGCGGCAGGTCATCCTCGAAGCCCTCGCAGCGACGACCGCCCACCCCACCGCGCAGGAGCTCTACCAGCAGCTCAAGCCGGACTACCCCAACCTGAGCCTCGGCACGGTGTACCGGAACCTGAGTCTCTTCGCCGAAGAGGGCGATGCGATGAGCGTCGGCGTGTTCCGCGGGCAGGAGCGGTTTGACGCCCGCACAACCCCCCACGCGCACCTGCACTGCGTGCAGTGCGGCCGGGTCATCGACGTGCCGCTGCCCGATCAGCCGGAGGCACAGCTGTGTGCCCTCGCCCAGAGCGCGACGGACGCAAAGGTGCTCGGGTGCAGCATCACGTTCACGGGGCTGTGCAAGACTTGTCAGCAAGCGGACAAGGGATCCGCTTCCAAATAAACCAACAATCGAAATCAAAAAACATCAGGAGGAATCTGACTATGAAAAAATGGGTTTGCAGTGTCTGTGGTTACGTTTACGAAGGCGAGCAGCCGCCGGTCGAGTGCCCGGTGTGCCATGTCGACGGCTCCAAGTTCATCGAGCAGAAGGCTGAGAAGTCCTGGGCGGCTGAGCATGTCGTCGGCGTGGGCAAGGCGTTCGGTTCCGACGTTCCGGCCGACGTGCAGAAGGAGATCGTCGACGGTCTGAGAGCCAACTTCGAGGGCGAGTGCTCCGAGGTCGGCATGTACCTGGCCATGGCGCGCGTGGCGCACCGCGAGGGCTATCCGGAGATCGGCCTGTACTGGGAGAAGGCCGCGCACGAGGAAGCCGAGCACGCCGCAAAGTTCGCCGAGCTCCTCGGTGAGGTCATCACCGACAGCACGAAGAAGAACCTCGAGATGCGCGTCGACGCCGAGAACGGCGCGACCGACGGCAAGTTCCAGCTCGCAAAGCTGGCCAAGCAGTACAATCTCGACGCGATCCATGACACCGTGCACGAGATGGCCCGCGACGAGGCCCGCCACGGCAAGGCGTTCGAGGGTCTGCTCAAGCGCTACTTCGGCAAGTAATTTGCCATAACGGGAGACACAGCCATGAAATACGTCTGTGACATCTGCGGCTACGTCTACGACCCCGCAGCCGGCGACCCCGACAACGGCGTCGCCCCCGGCACGCCTTGGGAAGCCGTCCCCGAAGATTGGGTCTGCCCGCTGTGCGGCGTCGGCAAAGACCAGTTTAGTCCCAAAGCATAACGTGAAAACGAACAGAGGAAGCCGGGTGACCGGCTTCCTCTGTTTTGCTTTTGCACGGGCGGATATGTATCCCGTTGGGAAATTGACAACTGCCGCAGGAAATGTTACACTATGCTTGTCACATGACAGAAAATGCGGCCGCTGCGGCGGCGAAAGAGGGGGAAACACCATGAAATATTGCGCTCAGTGCGGCGCGCAGCTGGTCGATGAGGCCGTGGTCTGCCCGCATTGCGGCTGCGCCGTGGCGCCGACGAAGACCGTCGACCCGAACGCCAGCCCGAAATCACGCCTGATCACGCTGCTGCTGTGCATCTTCGTCGGCGGGCTCGGCATCCACCGGTTCTACGTCGGCAAGATCGGCACGGGCGTGCTCTGGCTGCTCACGGCCGGGTGCTTCGGCATCGGCGCGCTGGTCGACCTGATCATGATCGCCTGCGGCACATTCACCGACAGCGACGGAAAGCCGGTCACCGACTGGCAGACCTGAACGCTGCACAAAAAAATCGCTCCCCGGCCGGATGGCCGGGGAGCTTTTTGCACATTTTACGGGTCGATCTCGATGATATAGCCGATCTTGCCGCTGTAGAACTGCGGGTAGCGGCCGGCGGGATCGCCGATGCAGTCGTTATAATACCAGCCGCTGTTTGTGCGCGTGATGAGCACATAGTCCTCGGCGGCGCCGTTGGTATCGTGCACGGACGGCTCACCAGACGCCCAGTTGTAGACCGGGTCGACATTGTCCTTGACCCAGGCGAGCTCGCCGCTGTCGGTGCGGTGCAGGCCGATCCAGACATAGGTCAGGCCGGACTCGTCGGCCAGCTGGGCGACGCGCGTCCACTTCTCGGCGCTGTCGATCACGACGAGGTGGCCGCCCTTGGCCTCGGCCGCCGCTTCGGCATCCGCCCAGGAGACGTCCGCCGTGACGACCTCATACGTCGGCTCCGGCTTCGGCGTGGGGGTGGGCGTGGGTGTCTCGGTCGGGACGGCGGTCTCGACGGGGACGGTCGGCGTCGGGGTGGTCTCCGCCGTGGTGGGCGTGCCGAACACGCCGAGCGAGCGCAGCAGCAGCACGGCCAGCACGGCCGCGCAGATGATGAGCACGGTCAGCAGGATGCCCGCCTTGTGCGACTGGCGCTGCTTGTCCGGCTCGCGCTTTTTCGGGGCGGGACGGTAGGCCTCCGGCTTTTTCGCCGGGGCGGGGCGCTTGCGCTCCGGCTTCGGCTTGGCCGGGGTCTCCGGCTGCGCCGGCTGCTTTTCGGGGCGGAATTTATTCGGCAGCGGCTGTGCGGGCTTCTGCTCCGGCGCAGGCTGCGGTTTGGCTTCCGGTTCGGGCTTGGCTTCCGGTTCAGGTTCGGCTTCGGTTTCCGGCTCGGGCTTGGCTTCTGGCGCCGGTTCCTCGGGCGCGGTCTCCGGCGCTGCCGGGACTTCCTCGGCCGCAGGCTCCTCAACCACAAGCTCTTCAGCAGAGACTTCCTCGGCCGGGACTTCCTCGGCGGCAGGTTCCTCCGCCGGGGTCTCCGGCTCCGGCTCCGCTTCGGGCGCAGCGGCTTCCTCCGCGAGGATGGCGAGCATCATGCGCTCAACGTCGCTGAGCTCCTGCTCCGGCTTATGGAACATCTCCTGCGCGGTCGGCACGCTGCGGCGCTGCTCGGCGTCATACTGCTCGAGCGCGGCGCACAGCTCCGCCGGCGTGGCGTAGCGGTCGTCCGGTTTGCACTGCGTGGCGCGTGCGATGATCTCCGTGAGGCCGCGGCCGGCCTTGCGCGCCGGGGGCAGCGGCTCGCCGTTCATGCGGCGGCGCAGCGCGGCGGCCTGATCCTCGGGCTGCGCGGCCCGGTCGTCCGGGTAAAACGGCAGGCGGCCGCCCGACACGCCCGCATACAGCAGCAGGCCGATCGAATACACATCGGCCGAGGCGTCGCGCGTGCCGCTCCAGAAGACCTCGGGCGCCATGAATTCCAGCTCCTCGGTCGTCCAGCCCTTCGTGTCCGTGCGGGCGGGTGCACCGAGACCGACCGTGCCGTCGGAAGCACGGCTGATGTTGTCCGGGCGGATGCCGCCGTGATATGTCCCGCGCTCCGCCAGGATGCGGCATAGCGCCTCGGCCAGCGCGGTCAGCTCCGCGCGCGAGAGCGTCTGCAGCCGGTCACCGAGCAGGCAGGCGGGATCCAATGCGTGTTTGTCCATGTGATACGCACCTCTTTATGTCCGTGTTGGCATGTTTACATAACTTTATAAGATAAATAGTAACACACTTATGCCGTCAAGTCAATTCAATCTGACGCACCGGGCGCGGGTTTGTTCCGCCCGAGGCGGCCGAACCAGCGAAATGTCATCGGCCAGATGCCGGCGGCGAAGACGACCATGAGCGCATAGCGGATGAGGTTGGCGATGTTGTGCCCGCCGCACAGCGCGAGCAGCGGCGCCTTGAGCACGGCGCGCAGGCCGATCGTGATGGCGAGGCCCAGCACGGCCTTGAGCACCTGCGCCCACCAGACGGCGCGCACGTCAAAGTGCACATACCGCCGGTCGAGCCAGTAGGAAAATGTCATGCCCAGCACCGCACCGAGCAGCGTGTAGGCGTTCTTGCGGCCGGAGGCGAGGTTGGCGGCGTCCACGTCCGCGGGAAACGGCCAGAGCTCGGCAAAGAGCAGATACGCAAGGCCCAGCACGGCCATGGCGCCGAAGAGCCAGTAGAGGCGGTTCGGGTGGCTGTCAATATCGCGGAAGAGCGGATAGAGCGCGAACACGAGCACGAGCCCGATGCCGAACGACACGCCGACATCCAGTGGTGTGTGCACGCCGAGGTACATACGCGAAAACGCCGTGAGCACGATCACAACGGCACAGACCACGCGCAGCCACGTCCGCCGCGTCCAGCGGCCGAGGCAGCCGAAGGAGGCAAAGACATTCTGCGTGTGCCCGCTCGGGAACGAGTAGCCGGTGGCCTCGGCGCGGGCGCTCTCGACGATCTGAAAATTCGGGTCCTTCACCCATGGGCGCGGGATGCGGAACACCAGCTTGAGAAACTGATTGACGATCGTGCCGACGAAGCCGACTGTGAGCATATAGTACCCGCAGGATTTGCTCACGCACCAGAACACAATGATGGCGACGGCCATGAACACGATCTCGCCGCCGCAGTTGGTGAGTGCGCCGAGCACCGTGTCCAAAAACGGTGTGCGCAGCTTCGCCAGCGCATAAAGCAACTGCATGAGAATTCTCTCCCCTCCGTGTATTTCTGCCGCCATTATAGCAAACCGCGCCGCCGGATTCAACCGCAATGGAAATTGACAGCGGCGGATGACAATGGTAGGATAAGGGCAGAATATGATATATGGAGGCATGTCCCATGGACATCGAAAAAACCATCCGCGCGCTGACCGGCCGCGGCTTTGCCGTGCAGCACTTCGCCACGGCAGCCGAGGCGGCGGACTATCTCGACGGCGCGATCGACGCGACCACCGTCGGCATCGGCGGCAGCAAGACCATCGACCAGCTCGGCCTGTATGACCGGCTGACAAAGCACAACACCGTCTGGTGGCACTGGCGCACGCCGGGCTTTGACACGCTCGACCACGCGCTGACCGCGCCCGTGTATCTCAGCAGCGCCAACGCCATTACAGAGGACGGCCAGATCCTCAACATCGACGGCCGCGGCAACCGCCTCGCCGCCATGGTCTACGGCATCGGCAAGACGGTGTACATCGTCGCGGGCACGAACAAGATCTGCCCGGACTTCGACAGCGCGCTCTCCCGCGCGCGCAACACCGCCGCCGTGCAGAACATGCGGCGCTTTGACGGCGACCAGCCGTGTCACACGGCCGGCCGCTGCCTCGACTGCCGCAGCAAGAGCCGCGGCTGCAACGCGCTGCTCGTGCTCTGGGGGCAGATGATGGACATGGCCAAGGTCGAGGTCGTGCTCATTGACGAGCCGCTCGGCCTGTAAGGAGGAGATCCCATGAAAATTTTCAAGCGCATCAAGTGGAGCTACGTCGTGCTCAGCGTGATGTTCCTGCTGCTCGGCATCTATCTTGTTGTGAACCCCGAGACGTCCCTCATCATGATCTGCCGCATTCTGGGTGCTGCCATGGCTGTGTTCGGTGTGATGAAGATCGTGCTCTATTTCATCCGCGAAGTCGAGGGCGTGGCCATCCGGTTCGATTTTGCCGTGGGCCTGTTCTGCATCATCCTCGGCGTGCTCATGCTCTGGCGCGCACCGGCACTGACGGACATCCTCTCGGTCATGATCGGCCTGCTCGTGCTCGTCGACAGCGTGTTCAAGCTGCAGGTCGCCGTCGATTCGCGGCGCATGGGCGCGCACTCGTGGTGGGTCACGCTCGTGTGCACGGTCGTGTGCCTCGTGCTCGGCATCCTGCTGGTGTTCAATCCCTTTGACGGCAAGCAGGTGCTCACGATCATGATGGGCGTGTCGCTCATCGTCGACGGCGTGCAGAACCTGTGCACCGTCGTATATGCCGCCGTGTTTGTCAAGGACGTGAAAAACGCCGTGCACGACTTCGTGGACGACGTCACCGCCGTCGAGACGACCGGCGAGGTCATCGGCGAGGACGACGCCGGGTCCAGGCCAGACGACGGGCCGAAGGCACCGTGAAACATGAAATTCTGCTCAATTTTGCCGGGCGCGGAGAAATTCCCGCGTCCGGCTCTTTACTTTTTTGTCACTTTGGTGTAGAAAAGAAAAGAAAAGAAAATGCGTGCGAATCGAAGAAGTAAGGGGGAGCTTCCGATGCTGGAGCAGAATTTTCAGAGCGTGTATGAGAAGTTTAAGCTGCAATTTTTTCGCCGCCTGTTTTCACAGGTGCGCGAACGCGAGGGCTCGCTGAGCGCGATGGAGGCGTTCTCCGTCGAGGTCATCCATGAGCTCGACGCGCCGACCATCAGTCAGTTCGCGGATTTTCTCGGCATCTCGCAGTCCAACGCGACCTACAAGGTCAACAGCCTCATCCGCAAGGGCTACATCGTCAAGGAGAACTCCGACACCGACCGGCGGGAATACCACCTGAAGCTGTCGGACAAGTTCTACTGCTACAACGGCCTCATGCAAAGCTACATCGACACCGTGATGGCGCGCATCCACGAGCGGTTCACGCCCGAGGAACTGGCCACATTTGAGCACGTGCTGGCCGTCATGAGCGACGAGCTGATGCCCGAGTGCGATGTGCCGAAAAAGTAAACAGCACGCCCGAAAACCGGCGGCGGCCCATTTGGCTGCCGCCGGTTTTGTTTGTCCGGGAAGGAAGCGCGCCGAACCACCGGTCGAGCATAGGCAGGGGCAAAATCGCCTGCGTGCGTGACGTCAGAAAAGCCTTCCCCTTGAGGGTGCACCGCACTGCCGGTGGGCCTTGCCTTCCCCTCGAGGGGAAGGTGGCACGGCAGTACGCCGTGACGGATGAGGTGTCTGTGTCAGACGACCTGAGCATCACCAGAAGCGCCGGAGAAAGCCGAAACATTTCCACCTCATCCGCTGGGATGCCGGTCGAGCACGGGCAAGAACGAAATTGCCAGAGTGCGTGACGTCCGAAAAGCCTTCCCCTTGAGGGTGCACCGCACTGCCGGTGGGCGTTGCCTTCCCCTCAAGGGGAAGGTGGCACGGCAGTACGCCGTGACGGATGAGGTGTCTGTGTCAGACGACCTGAGCATCACCGGCGGCGCCGGAGGAAGCCGGGACATTTCCACCTCATCCGCTGGGATGCCGGTCGAGCACGGGCAAGAACGAAATCGCCTGCGTGCGTGACGTCCGAAAAGCCTCCCCCTTGAGGGTGCACCGCACTGCCGGTGGGCGTTGCCTTCCCCTTGAGGGGAAGGTGGCACGGCGGTCACGCCGTGACGGATGAGGTGTCTGTGTCAGACGACCTGAGCATCACCGGCGGCGCCGGAGGAAGCCGGGACACTTCCACCTCATCCGGCGGGATGCCGGTCGAGCACGGGCAGGGGCAAAATCGCCTGCGTGCGTGACGTCCGAAAAGCCTCCCCTTTGAGGGTGCACCGCACTGCCGGTGGGCGATGCCTTCCCCTCGAGGGGAAGGTGGCACGGCAGTACGCCGTGACGGATGAGGTGTTTGTGTCAGACGACCTGAGCATCACCGGCGGCGCTGGAGGAAGCCGGGACATTTCCACCTCATCCGCTTCGCTGCGCTCAGCACCTTCTCCTCAAGGAGAAGGCTTGGGGTGCGGCGCATCACCGGCCGTGCGCAATCAGGAGAAGATGCATCACCAGTCGCGCGCAATCAAGGCGGCGGCTTAGGGTGCGCAGCGTCAGGGAGTCCCTCCGTTTTCTTGTATTTGCGGGAAAAGTGTGGTTTAATGAAGGGGAAAAACGATAGAAACGGAGCATCGCCATGACGATCGCAGTCATCGGCGCGGGCGCGTCCGGCATGATGGCCGCGCTGACCGCCGCCGAGCAACCGGAAAATGAGATCCTGCTCTTCGAGCGGCAGGCGCGCGTGGGGCGCAAGCTCGCCGTGACCGGCAACGGCCGCTGCAACCTGACGAACACCGGCGCCGCACCCGAAAACTACCACGGCGCGCAGCCGGACTTTGCCGCGCCGGCGCTCGCGGCCTTCCCGCCCGAGGCGGCGCTCAACTGGTTTGCCGCGCACGGACTCATGACCGTGACGGAGCCGGGCGGCCGCGTATACCCGCTCTCGAACGCGGCCAACAGCGTCGTGGACGTGCTGCGCTTCGCGCTCGCGCAGCCGAACATCACCCTGCGCGCGGGCGAGGCCGTGACGGCCGTGCGCCGGCAGGGACGCGGCTTTGTCATCGAAACGGAGGGCGCGAAGTTTCCCGCCGAGCGCGTCATCATCGCGTGCGGCGGTGCCGCCGGGGCGAAGGCCGGCGGCGTGCGCGACGGGTACACCCTGCTGCAAAGTCTCGGTCACCGGCGCACGGCGCTGCACCCCGCGCTCGTGCAGCTGACGACCGACCCGACCTATCCTCGCGCGCTCAAGGGCGTGCGCGCCGACGCGCGCGTGACGCTCACGCGCGGCCGGGAGATCCTCGCGCGCAGCGCGGGCGAGGTGCAGTTCACGGAAAAGGGCGTGTCCGGTCCGGCCGTGTTTGAGATCTCGCGCGCGGCCGCCTGCGGCGGCGAGGGGCAGACCGTGACGCTCGACCTGCTGCGCGAACACAGCGCGCCGGAATGTCTGGCATTTTTGCAGGCGCGGCGGGCCACCGCACCCGCGCTCCCCTGTGAGGAAGTGCTGACCGGCACGGTGCACAACCGCGTGGGCAAGATGCTGCTGCGCTGTGCAGGCATCCCCGGCGGGCGGCCGCTCGGCGACGTGACGGACGCCGAGCTCAAAGCGCTCGTGCGCACCGCGAAGGGCTTTGCGCTGCCGGTGCGCGGCACGGAGGGCTTTGAGAGCGCGCAGGTCACGGCCGGCGGCATCCGCACGGATGAATTTGACCCCGCGACGATGGAAAGCCGTCTCGTGCCGGGGCTGTACGCCTGCGGCGAGGTGCTGGACATCGACGGCGACTGCGGCGGCTACAACCTGCAGTGGGCGTGGGCCAGCGGCCGCGCGGCCGGGAGGGCGTGCCGATGATCGCAATTTCGAACCTGAAGCTCGCCCCCGGCGCGGACGAGGCGGCGCTCAAAGCGCTGGCCGCCGGAGCACTGAACATTCCGGCCGGTGACATCACCGGCCTGCGCATCCGCAAAAAGTCGCTCGATGCGCGCAAAAAAGACGACATTCACTATGTTTACACCGTCGGCGTGACCGTGCGCGGGGACGAGCGGCGGCTCGTCCGCCGCTGCCGCGGCGCCGCGATCGTGCAGGACAAGACCTACCCCATCCCCCGCATCACGCCGCCGCAGACGCGCCCCGTGATCGTGGGCTTCGGCCCGGCGGGGATGTTCGCGGCGCTGCTGCTCGCGCGCGCGGGCGCACGGCCCATCGTGCTCGAGCGCGGGCCGGACGCGCAGACGCGCAGTGCGCAGATCGCGGCGTTTCGCGCGGGCGGGCCGTTTGACCCCGAATGCAACGTGCAGTTCGGCGAGGGCGGCGCGGGCACGTTCTCCGACGGCAAGCTCAACACCGGCACGCACGACGCGCGCATCGGCTTCGTGCTCGCGGAGTTCGCGGCGCACGGCGCGCCGGAGCACATCACCTACGACGCCAAGCCCCACATCGGCACGGACGTGCTCGTCGAGGTCGTGCAGAATCTCCGGCGCGAGATCATCGACCGCGGCGGCGAGGTGCGCTTCGGCCACCGCGTGACGGGGCTGTCCACGGAGAGCGGACATATCGCAGCGCTGACCGTGGCCGGGCCGGCCGGCGGCTATACGCTTCCGGCGCGGCAGGTCATTCTCGCGATCGGCCACAGTGCGCGCGATACATTTGAAATGCTGCTCGCGCAGGGCGTGCCGATGGAGCCGAAGCCGTTTTCGATGGGCGTACGCATCGAGCACCGGCAAAAAGACATCAACGCCGCGCAGTACGGTGCGGCGGCGGAGCGTCTGCCGGCGGCGGATTATTCCCTCTCCTGCCACCTGCCGGACGGGTCGAGCGCGTACACGTTCTGCATGTGCCCGGGCGGCGAGGTGTTCGCCGCGGCTTCGGAACCCGGCGGCGTGTGCACCAACGGCATGAGCAACTCCCGCCGCGACGGGGAAAATGCCAACGCCGCCGTGCTCGTGACGCTGCGGCCGGAGGACTTTCCGGACAAAAGCACCCTCGGCGGTATGTACTGGCAGCGCAGCATCGAGCAGCGCGCCTATGTGCGCGGCGGCGGCAACTACCACGCCCCGGCACAGCTGGCGGGCGACTTTCTCGCCGGGCGCGCCAGCACCGGCCCCGGCCGCGTGCAGCCGACGTACCGCCCCGGCGTGACGTGGTGCGACCTGCACGACGTGCTGCCCAAGCGCATCACGGACACGCTCGCGCAGGCGCTGCCCGCTTTCGGAAAAAAGCTGCGCGGCTTTGACGACCCGGACGCCGTGCTCACCGCGCCCGAGACCCGCTCGAGCAGCCCCGTGCGCATCGTGCGCGGGGACGACCGGTGCAGCACCGGTGTACATGGGCTCTACCCCTGCGGCGAGGGCGCGGGCTACGCCGGCGGCATCACGAGCGCCGCCGTGGACGGGCTGCGCTGCGCGGAAGCCGTGCTCGCCGCGCTGCAAAACGAGGCATGACCTGTGCCGAACGGCACATCCTATGGATATAAGGAGGTTTTCACGATGAAAAACGAAGCGTTTGCACCCACGCCGGAGCTGCTGGCCAAGATGGACGCCTGGTGGCGCGCGGCGAACTATCTGTCCGCCTGCCAGCTCTACCTGCTCGATGACCCGCTGCTGCGCCGGCGGCTGACCGAGCGCGACATCAAGAAGAAGATCGTCGGCCACTGGGGCACCGTGCCCGGCCAGAACTTCATCTACACGCACCTCAACCGCGTCATCAACGAATATGACCTCGACATGATCTACCTCTCCGGCCCCGGCCACGGCGGCAACGCCATGGTCGCGCAGGACTATCTGGACGGCTCGTACACCGACGTGTACCCGAACATCACGCGCGACGCGGCCGGTATGCAGCGCCTGTTCAAGCAGTTTTCGTTCCCCGGCGGCATCCCGAGCCATGTCGCGCCCGAGACGCCGGGCTCCATCCACGAGGGCGGCGAGCTGGGCTACTCACTCGCACACGCCTTCGGCGCCGTGATGGATAACCCCGACCTGATCGCCGCCTGCGTCGTCGGCGACGGCGAGGCCGAGACCGGCCCGCTCGCCACCGCGTGGCACGGCAACAAATTTGTCAACCCCGTCACGGACGGCGCGGTACTGCCGATTTTGCACCTCAACGGCTTCAAGATCGCAAATCCGACGCTCTTTTCCCGCATCAGCCACGAGGAGCTCGAGATGTTCTTCCGCGGCTGCGGCTGGGAGCCGCGCTTCGTCGAGGGCGACGACCCCGCCGAGATGCACGCCAAAATGGCCGAGACGATGGACTGGGCCATCGAGGAGATCCACGCCATCCAGCAGCACGCGCGCACCGCAAACGACACCGCGCGTCCCTACTGGCCGATGATCGTGTTCCGCGCACCGAAGGGCTGGACCGGCCCGAAGGAAGTGGACGGCAAGCAGGTGGAGGGCTCGTTCCGCGCGCACCAGGTGCCGATCGCAATGGACAAGCCCGAGCACCTCGTGCAGCTCGAGGAGTGGCTGCGCAGCTACCACCCCGAGGAGCTCTTTGACGACAACGGCACGCTCATCCCCGAGCTGCAGGCGCTCGCGCCGAAGGGGCAGCGCCGCATGGGCGCGAATCCCCACGCCAACGGCGGACTGCTGCTGCGCGAGCTGCGCATGCCGGACTTCCGCACGTATGAGCAGCCCGTGCCGGCGCCCGGCGCCGTCGAGGCGCAGGACATGACCGTGCTCGGCGCATTCGTGCGCGACATCATGCGCGAGAATATGGACGCGCGCAACTTCCGCATCTTCGCCCCCGACGAGACGGCCTCCAACCGCCTGAGCCCGGTGTTTGAGGTCACCGGCCGCCGCTGGGTCGCCGAGGCGACCGACAACGACGAGTTCCTCGACCCGGACGGCCGCGTCATGGACTCCATGCTCTCGGAGCATATGTGCGAGGGCTGGCTCGAGGGCTACCTGCTCACCGGCCGCCACGGCTTTTTCAACAGCTACGAGGCCTTTATCCGCATCGTGGACTCCATGGTCGCGCAGCACGCCAAGTGGCTGAAGGTCTGCAACCAGCTGCCCTGGCGGCAGGACATTGCCTCGCTCAACTACGTGCTCGCCTCGAACGTGTGGCAGCAGGATCACAACGGCTTCACGCACCAGGACCCGGGCTTCCTCGACCACGTGGCGAACAAAAAGGCCGACGTCGTGCGCATCTATCTGCCGCCGGACGCAAACTGCCTGCTCAGCTGCTTTGACCACTGCATCCGCAGCCGGAACTATATCAACGTCATCGTGGCTTCCAAGCATCCGCGGCCGCAGTGGCTGACCATGGAGCAGGCCGTGCGCCACTGCACGCAGGGCGTGAGCATCTGGGAGTGGGCCAGCAGCGACCAGGGCGCAGAGCCCGATGTCGTCATGGCCTGCTGCGGCGACACGCCGACGCTCGAGACGCTCGCCGCCGTGACCATCCTGCGCGAGAAGCTGCCGGAGGTGCGCGTGCGCGTCGTGAACGTAGTCGATCTCATGAAGCTCCAGCCGCACGCCGACCACCCGCACGGCCTCACGGACGAGGACTATGACCTCATCTTCACGAAGGATAAGCCCATCATCTTCGCCTTCCACGGCTATCCGAAGCTGATCCACGAGCTGACGTACACCCGCCACAACCAGAACATGTTCGTCTGCGGCTACGTCGAGGAGGGCACGATCACGACGCCGTTTGACATGCGCGTGCTCAATGAGCTCGACCGCTTCCACCTCGTCATCGACGTCATCAAGCGCCTGCCCCAGCTCGGCAACCGCGGCGCCTACGCCGTGCAGCAGATGCGCGACAAGCTCGTCGAGCACCGGCAGTACATCGCCGCGCACGGCGTGGACCTGCCCGAGATCGCCAACTGGCAGTGGACCGGCAGCACCAGCGCTGCCACCAGTTCCGAGCGCTGAGCGCGCCAGAGGCCGCGCAACCGCATATCCGCCGCCCGCCCCGGTTGGGGCGGGCGGTTTCCCTGTGACCATGGGCTTTTGCTTTTTTCTTCCTTTTCTGAGGGGGGATGTTTTGTGCAATTCGCTGCGTTTTTGCATTTCCCTCTTGCAAGCGTCCGCCCATTTGCTCAGAAAATTGGACGGTTTCTTGTTCATTCTGACAGTTTTTCGTCGTTTTCCATGTTAAAATTTAGATTTTTCGTTTCTCCCTTGTGGAAAATATGCAATTCCGCTATAATAGTGCCTTGAGGTGATTTTCATGTTCAAAATCGTCAATAACGAAAGATTATCTGACAATATGTTCCGCGTCACGTTCGAGGCCCCGCTCGTCGCCCGCAAGGCGCAGCCGGGTCAGTTCCTGATGTTCCGCGTCGACGAGTTCGGCGAGCGCATGCCCATCACGATCTCTTCCTACGATCGTGAGGCCGGCACCGTGTCGGTCATCATGCAGCGCGTCGGCAGCACGACGGCCCTGCTCGCCAGCAAGAAGGCCGGCGACTATGTGGCCGACGTTGTCGGCCCGCTCGGCAACCCCGCCGAGTTCGACAATATGCACAAGGTCGTGGTCGTCGGCGGCGGCTCCGGCTGCGCCATCGCGTGGCCGCAGGCCAAAGAGGCGCACCGCCTCGGCTGCGATGTCGACATCATCGCGGGCTTCCGCACCAAGGGCATCGTCGTGCTCGAGGAGGAGATGCGCGCCTGCTGCGATCATCTGTACATGATGACCGACGACGGCACCTACGGCGAGAAGGGCTTCACGACCGTCAAGCTCAAGGAGCTGCTCGAGAAGGCCAAGGCCGAGGGCAAGCAGTACGATCACTGCATCTGCATCGGCCCGCTGCCGATGATGAAGTTCGTGTGCCAGATCACGAAGGAATACGGCGTGGCCACGATGGTCGATATGAACTGCATCATGATCGACGGCTCCGGCATGTGCGGCGGCTGCCGCCTGACCGTGGACGGCAAGATGAAGTTCACCTGCGTCGACGGTCCGGAGTTCGACGGCCACCTCGTCGATTTCGACGAGGCGATCGCCCGTTCCAAGATCTATGAGGCACAGGAGCAGAAGGTGTTCGAGCGCCGCCACCACTACTGCAATCTGCAGGCCATGGCCGACGCCGAGGAAGCCGCGCAGAAGAAGGAGGAGAAGTAATCATGGCGAATATGTCTCCCAAAAAGAATCCGATCCCGGAGCAGGACCCGAACGTCCGCAATAAGAATTTTGAAGAAGTCGCGCTTGGCTACACCGTCGAGATGGCGGTCGATGAGGCCAACCGCTGCCTGAATTGCCCGCGCCCGGCCTGCATGTCCGGCTGCCCGGTCAATGTCAAGATCCCGCAGTTCATCGCCCGCGTCCGCGAGCAGGACTTCAAGGGCGCTTACCACAAGATCCTCGAGGACAGCTCCCTGCCCGCCATCTGCGGCCGTGTCTGCCCGCAGGAGAAGCAGTGCGAGAGCAAGTGCGTGCGCGGCATCAAGGGCGAGCCCGTCGGCATCGGCCGTCTGGAGCGCTTTGTCGCCGACTGGAACCGCGAGAACGCCGACGAGATGCCCGAGAAGATCGCCACCAACGGCCACCGCGTCGCGGTCATCGGCTCCGGCCCGTCCGGCCTCGCCTGCGCGAGCGACCTGGCCAAGCTCGGCTACGACGTGACCGTCTACGAGCACTTCCACAAGGCCGGCGGCGTGCTGGCTTACGGCATCCCCGAGTTCCGTCTGCCGAAGGCCATCGTGCAAAAGGAGATCGACAAGCTCGTGGCCATGGGCGTCAACATCGTGTGCGACGCGACCATCGGCAAGTGCATGAGCATTGACGAGCTGCTCGGCAAGGACGCCGAGAAGCTCCTCGGCGACGACAAGTACGAGGCCGTGTTCATCGGCTCCGGCGCCGGTCTGCCGAAGTTCCAGAACATCCCGGGCCTGAGCTACTGCGGCGTGTTCTCCGCCAACGAGTTCCTCACCCGTATCAACCTCATGCACGCGTATGACGAGCGCTACGACACCCCGCTCATGCCCATCCACGTGACAGCCGTCGTCGGCGCCGGCAACGTCGCCATGGACGCCGCACGCTGCGCCAAGCGTCTGGGTGCGGACGTGACGGTCGTGTACCGCCGCGGCGAGGAGGAGATCCCCGCCCGCAAGGAAGAGTACGAGCACGCGAAGGAAGAGGGCATCAACTTCCACCTGCTGTGCAACCCCGTCGAGATCCTGGCCGACGACAAGGGCTGGGTCCGCGGCCTCAAGTGCATCCGCATGGAGCTCGGCGAGCCCGACGAGAAGGGCCGCCGCCGTCCGATCGAAGTGCCGGGCAGCGAGTTTGAGATGGCCTGCGACTCCGTCATCATGGCGCTGGGCACCTCCCCCAACCCGCTGCTGCGCAAGGCGACGCCGGACCTCGAGTACAGCGATCGCGGCGGCATCGTCGTCAAGGACGACACCGTGACCACCATGAAGGACGGCGTGTTCGCCGGCGGCGACGCCGTCACCGGTGCGGCCACCGTCATCAAGGCGATGGGCGCCGGCAAGAAGGCCGCCGCTGCCATCGACGCGTATATCCGGAGCAAGTAAGTGCATACATAAGGTCAGCGGGCATCCGATGGATGCCCGCTGATTGGTTTTCAAATAAAAAGCCTTCCCTGATCGGGGAAGGCTTTTCGTTTCCGTCGTTTATGCCTGCGCGGGGAGATTGAGCACAAGGGCCAAAAACTCCAGCGGCTCGGGGCCGTCGTTGCGCAGGAAATGACTTTCGCCGTCGCCCGTGAAGGTCACGGTGCCGGCGTCCACGGTCGTCGTCTCACCGTTGCTGCGGTAAGTGCCGCGGCCGGAGAGAAAATAGTACACTTCATAGTTGCCGTGGTGGGTGTGCTCGCCAACTTCGCAGCCGGGCTGCAGCACCATGCGGGCGCAGACCGTGCCGGCGCCGAGCATCTCCTCCGGAGAGAGGAGGGCATAGCGCTCGAGGTGGCCGGCGCCGCCCTTGAGGTGCTCGATGCACTCGGGCGTGTCGGGGAGCTTGCGGATGAATGCCATAGAGATCAGCCTCCTGTTTCGTTTCTGCTCTATTCGTAGCACATGGCCGCGAAAATTGCAACCGTTTTTCACGCGGAGGCCGGCGGGGATCGCATTTTAAATATAAAAAATCCACGCACATGGCGTGGCGTCATCCGGCTCTATGGCTTCTCACTTGCTGCTGGGCTGCCAGCTGCTGTCCGAGAAGATCAGATCGTCCAGGTCCTGGACTTGATTGGTACGCATAACGTTATCACGCTCCTTTCTTTTTCAGTTACTTTTAGTCTAACAGAAAAAATGCAAGATTTCAAGCGGTGGTTTTCACAATTTGCCTAGAATTTACCTAGAATTTTGCAGCAAAACGCACAAATCCGGGGTGTATCCTGCAGGAAGCACCCCGGGGAGATTCATTTGTACAGGTCGAGGAACTCCTCGAGGCAGAGGCCGTTTTCCATGATGTAGGCAGCCGCCTCTTTCCCGACGTAGCGGAAGTGCCACGGCTCGTACATGACGCCGGTGATGTCCTGCTTGTCGGCGGGGTAGCGGAGAATAAACCCGTAGTCCTGGCAGTGGGCGTACATCCACTGGTAGAGCGCGGTCTTTTCAAGGTTCTGCGTCTTGACCTCGTAGAACTTGTCCGTGATGTCGGCGCACAGGCCGAGCTGATGCTCGCTCGTGCCGGGCCGGTTGACGATGCGGGCGGCCGCAGCCTCGTCGCCGCCGCACTGGCTGACCTTGCGGTTGAACAGATACGTCTGCTCGTTATAGCTGCGGTACGCGCTCGACAGGCACACGCTCAGCCCCTCGGCGCGCGCTGCGGCGATGAATTCCTTGAGCGCGTCCACGGCGCGGGCGTCAAAATAGCGGCCGCCCTCGAGCTCGGCCAGATCCTCCGGCACGGCCTCGCCGATGGAGTTGTGCGCGTTGACGAGCGTGAGCTCCCAGCTGCCGGTATTGACCTTCGGCAGGCCGTTGTCCGGCTCGGGCGTGGGGGTGGGCGCGGCAGCCGCTGTCTCTTATACACATC
>ENA-OZKD01000179-OZKD01000179.1-human-gut-metagenome-genome-assembly--contig:-NODE-179-length-18563-cov-9.071429_pt1 | contig 18563 bp, 8 predicted proteins | sample MGYA00244819_ERZ653749 | MGnify/ENA primary metagenome ERZ653749 (study PRJEB26926, sample SAMN06165329) | human gut metagenome | biome: ENVO:00009003; feature: ENVO:2100002; material: ENVO:00002003... | reverse complement strand
CACAAGGAGTATCGTCGGCAGCGTCAGATGTGTATAAGAGACAGTCTTTGCAGCGTCAAACTTAAATAATTGAATTAAATAACATTGGCTAACGTAAACAAGTAAGCCGAATAACATCGGCTGAATTAAATTATTGGACCAAATAACATTTTTTAAACTATATCTTATGATTAGACAACTATTCACAGTAAGTACTATGATTATGGCTCTTGGTATGACTCCTACCCAAGCGTATGGGGGAACTCGTATCCAGGAAACTAATCAGTCCAAGAACGGACAATGCACTGGTACCATTATTGACCCTACAGGTGAGCCAGTAATTGGTGCTACAGTTACAGTTAAGGGAAAGCAGGGTGGAACCATCACCGATTTGGATGGTAAGTTCGTGCTTTCTGATGTTCAGCATGGTGCAACCGTTTGTATCAGCTACATTGGTTTCGAGCCGGTGGAGATGGTATGGAAGGGTGGTGACATCAATGTAACCATGCAGGAAGACAACAAGACTCTGAATGAGGTCGTTGTTGTCGGTTTCGGTACTCAGAAGAAGGTAAACCTCACTGGTGCCGTTTCTACCGTTGATTCCAAGACCCTCGGTGCTCGCCCAGTCAACTCTGTAGTTGACGCTCTTCAGGGTGCAGTAGCCGGTATGAACTTCTCTACACCAAGCAGTGGTGGTACTCTTAATTCAACCAAGTCTTTTAATATCCGTGGTACAGGTACTATCGGTGCCGGTTCTTCTGTATCTCCACTCGTGCTCATCGACGGCATGGAGGGCGATATGAACGCACTCAACCCACAGGACATCGAGAACATTTCTGTATTGAAGGATGCATCTGCTTCTTCAATCTACGGTTCGCGTGCTGCCGGTGGTGTAATCCTTATTACTACCAAGAGTGGTAAGAAGGGTAAGGCTTCCATTAACTACAACAACTCATTCCGTTTTGATTCTCCACTCAACATGCCGGAGATGATGGACTCTTACACATGGGCTAAGTACATGAATGATGCTTCTGTTGCTAGTGGTGCAGGTATCTGGTTTACAGATGAAAAACTCGAGCAGATCAAGAAGGCTCAGAGTGATCCAACCATGCAGAAGATGTTCAAGAACAGCAACAACCGTTGGGAGGTTTGGGACAATATGTCACTCTTGCCTCTTGGTAATACCGACTGGCTCAAGGAGCAGTTTGGTACCAGCTTCTCTCAGGAGCATACCTTGAGTATCAATGGTGGTGATGATCGTTTGCAGTACTATGTGTCTGGTAACTATCTCAACCGTGGTGGTCTTCTCCGTCATGGTGATGATAGCATGCAGCGCTATACTATGACAGGTAAGATCAATGCACAGATAACCAAATGGTTGCGCATGACCTACAATACCCGTTTCTCACGTCAGGACTTCGATTCTCCTGGTGATTTGATCAATGGTACAGATGTGTTCTTCCACGATATGTGCCGTTATTGGCCTATTTTGCCAACTACCGATCCTAATGGTAACTGGTTGCCAGAGTCTTATATCGGACGTCTTCAGGATGGTGGCCGTGCCAAGAACCAGGCAGACCGTCTCGCACAGCAGCTTTCTTTTGTTGCAACACCTGTAAAGGGCCTGACTCTCAATGCTGAGTTGAACTATCGTATTGTTACACAGTTCAATCACCGAGACTGGCAGACCACATACGGCTACGACTGCGACAACAATCCATACGTAGATAGCAACGCCACATCAAGCGTGTATGAGTATTCATTCAAGTCGAACTATTTCAACCCTAACCTCTTTGCAGAGTACAGCCATTCGTTTGGCGATCACAATATGAAGGTAATGGGTGGTTTCCAGAGTGAGTGGTTCCGTCAGCGCAATATCACAGCGCGTCAGAACGGTATCATGTCTGGTCTTCCTACTCTCGATACAACAACCACCAAGCCAAGTGTAGGTGGTGCATATAACTCATGGACTACAGCCGGTTTCTTCGGTCGTATCAACTACGATTATGCAGGCCGTTACCTCTTCGAGGCTAACCTCCGTTATGATGGATCTTCACGTTTCCTCCGCGAGAACCGCTGGAACTTCTTCCCATCATTCTCTGCAGGTTGGAACATTGCCCGTGAGAAGTTCTGGGAGCCATTGACTGATTACGTAAACACATTGAAGCTCCGAGTTTCTTGGGGTCAGTTGGGTAACCAGAATACTGATAACTGGTATCCTTTCTATCCAACCATCGGCTTCTCTTCTCAGGGTGGCAACTGGTTGATCAATGGCGCTAAGCCAAATACCGCTTCACAGCCAGGTCTCGTATCTTCTACTCTTACATGGGAGAAGAGCCGTACATGGGAAATCGGTCTCGACTGGGGTGCTTTCAATAACCGCCTCACCGGATCGTTCGGCTACTATCAGCGCAAGACATTCGACATGGTAGGTCCTGCTCCTGAGTTGCCTGTTATCCTCGGTGCCAATCCTCCAAAGGTGAACAACCTTGATATGACATCTAAGGGTTGGGATCTCCAGATTGGCTGGCGTGACGTAATCGGTGAGGTAAGCTATGGTGCATCTCTCGTATTGAGTGATAACCAGGTGGTCATCGATAAGTATCCTAACCCATCTAAGAACCTCGGTTCATATTACGAAGGTGCTAAGCTCGGAGACATCTGGGGCTTTACCACAATCGGTATTGCACAGAGCCAGGAAGAAATGGATGCACACCTCGCAAAGGTTGACCAGAGCGCACTCGGAAGCGGCTGGACAGCAGGTGATATCATGTATGCCGACCTTGACGGTGATGGTAAGGTAAATACAGGCGAGAATACAGCCGGCAAGCCTGGTGATAGAAGAATTATCGGTAACTCTACTCCTCGCTATAACTTTGGTTTGAACCTCGATGCAGCTTGGAAGGGCTTTGATATCAAGGTGTTCTTCCAGGGAACCCTCAAGCGTGACTACGCTGCAGATGGTGCTGTATTCTGGGGTGCTATCGGTCAGGGTAAGTGGCAGGCTACCGGCTTCAAGTTCCACGAGGATTACTGGCGTGAGGATAACAAGGGGGCATACTACCCACGTGCTGACTGGGGTGGTGGCCGCAACATCCAGACTCAGACCCGTTATCTGCAGAATGCAGCTTATGGTCGTTTGAAGAACCTCACCATCGGTTATACCTTGCCAAAGTCAATCACAAGCAAGGCTTATATTGAGAATCTTCGCTTCTTCGTATCTGGAGAGAACCTCTTCACCATCACTAACTTCACAGAGGCTGGTGATCCAGAGCTGATTGGAGCAGGTTATGATGGCGGTAAGATTGGTCAGACCTATCCATTGTCAAAGACATTCTCATTCGGTCTTAGTGTAACATTCTAACTTATCATTTAGATTATAGAAAGGAAACAATTTATGAAAATTAAATATATTTCAATGCTCTTATTGGGCGTGACGCTCGGTCTGACAAGTTGCGATGACTATCTTGACAAGGAGCCTGAAAGCAACGTGACACCTGAGTCTTTCTTTACTAGCGCAGACGACCTGGCAGCCTACACCGTGAATCTCTATGGTGTATTGACAAGTATTGCTCCTGGTAGCTATGGTATGAGTACCTTTGCTTACGATAATGATACTGATAACCAGGCGGGAACCGATTATTCTAGCCGTTGGGTTCCTGGAAACTGGAAAGTAGGTCAGAGTGGCGGTGCTTGGGATTTCGGTAATATCCGCTCGGTGAACTATTTCCTGGATCAGGTATTGCCAAAGTTCGAGGCTAAGCAGATTAGTGGTGCTGAGGCTCATGTACGCCACTACATTGGTGAGGCATACTTCCTCCGTGCTTACCTTTATTTGGACAAGTTGCAGTCTCTTGGCGATTTCCCTATCGTGCTCACAGCGCTTCCTGATGACAAGGAGACTCTTGTTGAGGCTTCAAAGCGCCAGCCACGTTATAAGGTAGCTCAGCAGATTCTCGACGACCTTGATAAGGCACTCGGTCTGTTGATGGAGTCTGCCCCTGGTGGCAAGAACCGCATCTCTCGCGATGCTGCCCTCCTGCTCCGTTCTCGTGCAGCTCTCTTTGAGGCTACATGGGAGAAGTATCACAAGGGTACTGCGTTTGTGCCAGGTGGTCCAGGATGGCCAGGCAAGGCTGAGGATATCCAGGGATTTGACATCGATTCTTCCATCAATCACTTCCTCGATGAGGCTATGAAGTCTTCTAAGGAATTGGGTGATAAGCTCGTTGATAACCTTGTAGAGAATACGGATACTCCAGAGGGACAGAATGCTAGTTTGGCAAGTATCAATCCTTACTACACCATGTTCTGTGACAAGGATATGAGTGGCTATAGCGAGGTTTTGATGTACCGTGCTTTCGATAAGGACAAGGCTAACGTAACTCACAACATCCAGATGCAGCTCCAGCGTAATGGTGGTGGTACTGGTTGGACACGTGGATTGGTTAACTCATTCCTCATGCGCAACGGTCTTCCTATCTATGCAGCAGGTTCAGGTTACAACCCTGAGTGGGAGAACCAGGGCATCAAGGCTACTCTCCAGGATCGTGACTCTCGTATCCAGATATTCACCAAGATGGATGGTTCTGTAGAGAACTATACAAGTGATGGTGCTAATACCGTTGATCTCTCTTGGACAGTAAAGGGTAACAATGAGACTCGTATCGTTACCGGTTATGCTGTGAAGAAGGGTAAGAACTATGATGTTCTGCAGCAGCTCAACCACGACTATGGTCAGAGTGGTAGCATTGTATTCCGTGGCACAGAGGCTCTCCTCAACTACATGGAGGCTTCCTGGTTGAAGAACAATACTATCGACGCCACAGCTGATAAGTACTGGCGTGCTCTCCGCACCCGTGCCAAGGTAGATCCTGATTACAACAAGACCATCGCAGCTACCAACATGCAGGAGGAGGCTAAGTGGGACTTCGGTGCTTACTCTCATGGTCAGTTGGTTGATGCTACTACTTACAACATCCGTCGTGAGCGTCGTGACGAGTTCATCGGTGAGGCTTCCCGCTGGGAGGACTTGATCCGCTGGCGTGCTTGCGACCAGGTAAACGGTTACCAGATTGAAGGTATGAAGTACTGGGGTACTGTTTACGAGGGCACATGGCTCGATGGTGAAACCAACCTCGCTATCGTAGATGTTGAAGGAGGTAAGGGTAATATGAGTGATAAGACCATTAGTGGCGACTATATCCGTCCATACCAGATTTCCAAGATTAACAACCAGGTATTTGATGGTTATCACTTTACTCCTGCTCACTATCTGTCTCCTATCGCACAGAGCGTATTCCGTCAGACAGCAGCGGGTGACCAGACCGATCTTACCACATCTGTAGTTTACCAGAACCCAGGTTGGCCATTGGTTGCCGGACAGGGTGCAACTGCAGTAGAGTAAAGCGTGTGCACATATTCATTCGGCTTATGTCTTGAAATAAAAAGCTCAAGGCATAAGATACTAAAAAGGCTCGCAAGAAGTTTCGATTTCTTGCGAGCCTTTTAAGATTAAGAAATATTAAAAAACTGGCTTTTCCTTGGAGATAATCGCGGATATGTGTATATTTGCACCATCCGATAATCGCGGATATGTGTGTATTTGTGCTATCCGATAATCGCGGATATGTGTGTATTTGTGCTATCCGATAATCGCGGATAGGTGTAAGAAACGGAAAATATTAATCGCGGATAGGTGTATTTATCCGATATAATTAATCTAGGATAGGTGTAAATTATGAGAAGAAAAGTATATGATCAACTCAAGAAATGGAAGGAAGAACAGAACGGAGAAAGTGCTGTTCTCATCAATGGTGCCCGCCGAGTAGGAAAGAGCTATATCGTAAAGGAATTCGCTCAAGAAGAATACAAGAGTTATATTTTGCTTGACTTCAATAAGATAGGAAAGAACATAAAATCCTTGTTCGAAACCTACCTGGATGACTTGGATACATTCTTTATGTATTTGAGCAGTTTCACCAATACACCTCTATATCCAAGAGAATCGGTTATTATCTTTGATGAAGTGCAATTGTATCCTCGGGCTCGTACTGCTATCAAGTATCTGGTTGAAGATGGACGCTACGATTATATCGAGACTGGTTCGCTTGTTTCTATCAAAAAGAACGTTGAGGATATCATGATTCCTTCTGAGGAGGAAGAAATATTGATGTATCCTATGGATTTCGAGGAGTTCTTGTGGGCATTGAACAATGAAACCTTGATGCCTCTTATACGAATGAACTTTCAGAAAAAGCATGAGATGGGACAGATGATGCATCGCATGGCAATGGACTATTTCAGACAGTATCTTATTGTTGGAGGAATGCCACAGGCTGTAGCTAAATTTGTAGAAACTCGAGATTTCAATAAGGTGGATCGTGTGAAGCGACAAATTCTTACCTTATATCGTAATGATATTCAAAAGTATGCTTCAACTTATGTATTTAAAGTTACCCAGATTTTTGATACAATTCCTTCTCAACTTCAAAAACATGAGAAGAAATTTATGTTGAAAGCACTTACAGAAGGGGCGAGAATGCGGGATTATGAAACGGCTTTCTTTTGGCTGGCAGATGCCATGATAGTCAATATGGCCTATAATACGACAGAGCCAAGCATCGGTCTTGGAATGAATACCGATGATACGACATTGAAATGCTATATGGCTGATACGGGTTTGCTCATCAGTCATGCTTTCAATGAAAATACGATAGTATCTGAAAACTTATATAACAAGCTTCTGGTAGATAAACTGGAGTTCAATGGCGGAATGATAGTTGAGAATATTGTGGCTCAGATGTTACGTTCGGCAGGGCATAAGCTGTATTTCTTTTCCAAATATAGTAAGGATGATGCCAAAGAAAGGATGGAACTGGATTTCCTGATAGCCAAAGATACAATAACGTCAAAGCATAATATTTCACCGATAGAAGTGAAGTCAACTAATAGATACACGCTCACTTCTCTCAAAAAGTGCATCGCTAAATATGATAGTTATCTGGCCACTCCGTATGTTTTGCATACGGCTGATTTGAAAGTAGAGGAGGGGATTACTTATTTGCCATTGTATATGACAGGGTTATTATAAGTGGTTTTAGTTGAATGGAAAAGGCTCGCAAGAAATCGAAACTTCTTGCGAGCCTTTATTATTTGCTAAACTATGAATCTGAACCTGTTAAACTCATCATAAAGTTCAATGTTCAAACCTCAAAGTTCAATGTCTTTACACGAGTGTTGCAACGATTTCCTCACGGGTTCCTGGCAACATATCGATAACTGGAATCTCTGGCATGGTGTAGCAACCTGGCTGCAGACGGAATGAAGCACGAGCCACGTTAACCAATACCTGAGCGGTGAGGGCTGGGTTGTTGATGCTCATGTTGAACTCGAAACGCTGGTTCTGGGTCTTGCCAGATACACCCTTGCGAACGAGGTTCACACCATGACCCATATCCTTTACATCATCTACAGATGCTACGGCAAATACGTGGGTCTCATCGTGAGCGAAGTATGGATCGGCCTTGATTTCGGCTGTTACATCCTCAAGCTTGGCACCTTCTTCCAACTCTACGTATACCATACGGCGGTGGATACCCTCACCCAATGGGATGGTTACAGAGAGCGCTTCCTTTACGCCCTTCTTGCCACGAACACAAACTGAGTGACCCATACTCATACCAGGACCGAAGTTGGTATATGTCAAGCCCTTAGGAGCAAGGCTTTCCATCAGAACGCGTACGATAGAATCAGAACCAGGATCCCAACCAGCAGAGATAACGCTTACCTTGCCAGCCTTCTTGCAGTTCTCCATCTGCTTGGTACGATAGTCGAGGATGCTGGTGTGGATATCGAAGCTGTCTACGGTGTTGATACCGAGGGCAACGATCTTCTCTGCATACTCAGGGCAAGAGCGGGTAGGGGTTGCGAGGATAGCAACATCTACATCCTTCAACTTGGTGATGTCATCTACTACTTCATAGTTTGCCAACTCAGCTGGTTTGTCCTTGGCACCCTGGCGACGTACAATACCTGCAATCTCAAAGTCAGGAGCTGCTTCGAGTGCCTCAACAGTAAACTTACCGATGTTGCCGTATCCTACTACGGCTGCTCTAAATTTCTTCATTGTCTTATTTCTTTTATTTTGTTGTTTATTTCTTTTCTTGCGGTTTAGTCCATCCAACGGATATGTTTTCCGCTTTTCATTCTATTTCCGGTTGCAAAAGTATAGCTTTTTCTTGAAATACGTGACGTTTTAATAGAATTTTAACTCATAAAAGTTGCAAAAAGTAGTAAAATCATAGTTTTTAGGTATGAATAAGCGGAGATTTGTAAGGTATCTGCTGCAAGAGCCTTACAGTTTCGTTATTTTGTTGCGAAACATCATACATCCCCTTTCCGATACCTCCCGATGTGCTTTGAATTACGTCGGGACGTAGCTTTTGCTGCGTCCCGACGTCTCTGGCTCTGCGTCGGGACGTATGACATGCTACGTCGGGACGTAATTTTATGGAACTCTATAACAATAATCCCGCCCTTCGCACGTTATTAATATATTAATTTAATTAGGAGAAAAAGAAAATGATAGAATATATTCATGGTGATCTGACAGAGCTGACACCTGCGCTGGCTGTTGTTGAGACTGCGGGGGTGGGCTACGGACTCAATATATCGCTCAATACATATACTGCCATTCAGGGCAAACAGGAAGTGAAACTCTATGTTCACGAAGTGCTGGTGGCTGGTGGAAGAGATGACTCTTTCACCCTTTTCGGCTTTGCTACCAAACAGGAACGTGAACTCTACCGCCTCCTCATCACCGTTTCAGGAGTAGGCGGAAATACAGCCCGCATGATTCTCTCTTCACTCTCGCCACGCGAACTCTGCGAAATCATCTCTACTGGTAACGACAAGATGCTGAAAACCGTGAAGGGTATCGGACTGAAGACGGCACAGCGAATCATCATCGACCTGAAAGATAAAATCGTGAGCCTTGGCATTGCTGACGAACTGCCAGCCAGCGGAGGCAATGTGGTGATGGTGAACAATGACGTAAAGGATGAGGCGGTAAGCGCCCTTACCATGCTCGGCTTCTCGCCGGCACCATCTGCCAAGGTAGTAGTAGATATCCTCAAGGCACAGCCTGATCTCCCGGTAGAACAGGTTGTGAAACTGGCATTGAAGCAAATCAAATAAGTTAGGAGTTTTTTATCGATGAAACAGAAGCAAAGATTCATATCTTTTCTATTGGCTTGGCTGATGGTGGCAACCTTCGGCTATGCGATAGCTTTGCCTCAACTTCAGGACGATAAAAAGAAAACCCATACCAGCACAGCCCAGCCCGTGCAGCTCGATGAAGATACTATTCCCGATTCGCTGCTGCATACCCGCTGGCAGATTCAGCGCACCCAACCTTACTCCCTGAGCGACCTCTATCAGAGTCCGCTCGACCTGAAACGTCCTGATAATCTGCAATATCAGGTAGTCTACAACGATACCCTCGACCGCTATATCATCGGCAACCGCATGGGCTCAACCTGGCTTTCGGCTCCTATCATGCTCACTCCGAAAGAGTATCTTGCATGGACTGAACAGCAGCAGCGCAACAGTTACTTCCGCAAGCAGAACGATGAAATCTTCCAGGCAAAAGGCAAGGAGAAGTTCGATTTCTCAGATATGCACTTCGACTTGGGACCTGCCGAGAAAATCTTCGGTCCTGGTGGCATCAGAGTGAAGACTCAGGGTTCTGCCGAACTTAAGTTCGGTATCAACAAGAAGAGCATCGACAATCCTTCGTTGCCTATCCGCAACCGAAAGACGACGATGATGGATTTTGATGAGAAAATCAATCTCAACGTCAACGGAAAGGTGGGCGATAAGGTGAACATGAACCTGAATTACAACACCGATGCTACCTTCGATTTCGATGCACAGAACATGAAACTGAAGTACGACGGCAAGGAAGATGAAATCATCAAACTCGTTGAGGCGGGCAACGTCTCCTTCCCTTCCAACTCTTCGCTCATCAAAGGCGCCAGCAGTCTGTTTGGTGTTAGAACCGATATGCAGTTTGGCAAACTCAAGCTGCAGATGGTAGCTTCGCAGAAAAAGAGTGCATCGAAGAGCGTATCTACCAGGGGCGGTGTGCAGCTCACTCCTTTTGAGTTGAATGTAGCCGATTATGAGGAGAACCGCCACTTCTTCCTCTCCCAGTATTTCAGAAATCATTATGATGCCTGGATGCAGAAACTTCCTAATCTCACCACGGGCATCACCATTAACCGTGTGGAGGTGTGGGTTACCAACAAAACCGGCAATACCACCAATACCCGAAATATCGTAGCCCTGACCGACCTGGGCGAGAACCAGAAACTGAGCAACCCGATGTGGACGGCGAGCGGACAGGTGCCTTCTAACCAGGCGAATACTGAGTATGCTGCGATGAACAGCCAATATGCTGCTGCCCGTGACATCGACCAGGCTGCAACCACTCTCGATGGAGGCGGACTGGTTGGTGGAGCCGATTATGAGAAACTGGAGAGTGCCCGTCTGCTCAATTCTTCTGAGTATACAGTCAATACCGCCTTGGGTTATATCTCATTGAAAACCAGTCTGCAGACCGACCAGGTACTTGCCGTAGCCTATGAGTATACATCGGGAGGTGTTACCTATCAGGTGGGCGAGTTTGCATCCGATCTCAGCGATACCAAGCAGGCACTCTTCGTGAAATCGCTCAAGAATACCAGTAACAATCCGCGACAGGGCAACTGGGGGCTGATGATGAAGAACGTTTATTATCTGGCTTCTACCGTAGAGAAGGAGAAGTTCCGCCTGGATGTGAAATACCAGAGCGATACCACCGGCGTATATCTCAGTTATATCCCTGAGCAGCAGGTGAAGAAGCAGCCTATCATCCGTGTGCTGGGCGCCGACCGTCTGGATAACAACAACAAGGCACACAGCAATGGATATTTCGATTATGTAGAAGGCTATACCATCTCTAACGGACGCGTGTTCATTCCGAAGGTAGAGCCTTTCGGCAGTTATATGCGTGATTATCTGGTCAAGCGGGGCGTGGCTGCCGACAAGGCTGAAAAGTATGCCTTTACCGAACTTTATGACAGTACGAAGACCGTAGCCAAGCAGATTGCCGAGAAGAACAAGTATCAGATTGTGGGACAGTTCAAGGGCTCTGCAGCCAATGTCATCTCGCTCGATGCCTACAATGTGCCACAGGGCTCGGTGGTCGTTACGGCAGGCGGTATCACCCTGAAAGAGGGCACCGACTATTCGGTAGATTACAGTGCCGGCGAGGTGACCATCCTGAACCAGAGCATCATTGATGCCGGTACGGCTGTCAACGTTTCTCTGGAGAGTAATACCGATTTCGGACAAACGCGAAAAACGATGTTCGGACTGAACTGGGAGTATGATTTTACCAAGAACTTCCAGTTGAGCGGTACTATCCAGCACCTCTCCGAACAGGCGCTTACCACCAAGGTATCCATGGGCTCCGAACCGCTGAAGAACACCCTTTGGGGTATCAATCTCAACTGGCGCAAGGAGAGTCAGTGGCTCACCAATGTGCTTGACAAGATACCATTCCTGCACCTCACCCAGCCATCGCAGATATCCTTTACAGGAGAATTTGCCCAGCTCATTGCCGGTGAGGCTGGTGGCACACAGGACAATGCATCTTATATCGATGACTTCGAGGGTACGAAGACTACCATCGATGTAACGACTCCTACCTCCTGGTTTATATCCAGTGTGCCTTCGCTCAATTTCAAGGACGATTACAGCGATAAGACCGGTCTGAGCAGCGGTTTCCACCGTTCGCGCCTAGCCTGGTATACCATCGATCCGCTGTTCACCCGCCGTGGAAGTTCGCTCACTCCGGGACATATCAAGGGCGACCTCAAGCAGTTGAGTAACCATTATGTTCGCGAGGTCTATACCAAGGAGCTCTTCCCATTGCGCGACCAGAGCAGTTATCAGGGCGCTACCAATACCCTGAATGTACTCAATCTGGCTTACTATCCAAGTGAGCCGGGACCATACAACTTCAATGTAACAGATTTGCAGGCAGACGGAACTCTGCAGAATCCGCAGCGCAACTGGGGCGGAATGATGCGTAAACTGGATACCAACGATTTCGAGCAGGCAAACATCGAATACATCGAGTTCTGGATGCTCGATCCGTTCATCTATTCTCGCGAAGAGGCTGATGCTGCCGATTACGGTGGCGATTTCTACATCAACCTGGGCGAGGTGAGCGAGGATATCCTGCGTGATGGCAAGAAATTCTATGAGAGTGGCATGCCGGTAGATGGCAGCAAGAGCTACACCTATACCCAGTGGGGTAAGATTCCTACCCAGAGCACCGTGACCTATGCCTTTGCTACCACCAGTGGCAGCAGAGCCTTGCAGGATGTGGGTTTCAACGGACTGACTGATGCCGAGGAGCAGGAATTCTACAAGAGTGCTTATCTCGACCAGATTCAGGGCAAGGTGAACCAGGCGGTGTTCGACAGCATCTTTGCCGATCCGGCACGTGATGACTACCACTATTTCCGCGGTTCCGACTGGGATGAGATGCGTGCTCCAATCCTGCAGAGATATAAGTATATCAACAATCCTCAGGGCAACTCGCCTGACAGCGACAGCCGTTCTGAGAGCTATGATACTTCTTATAAGTCAACGCCGGATGTCGAGGATATCAACCAGGATTATACGCTCAACGAATATGAGAAATACTTCCAGTACCGTGTCAGCATCCGTCCGGAAGATCTCGTGGTGGGTAATAATCATATTGTAGATAAGCGTGAATACAGCCAGACCTGGCGTGATAATACCAAGTCTACCGTTACCTGGTATCAGTTCCGCATACCTATCGATGAGTTTGAGAGCCGTCAGGGCAACATCAACGATTTCTCCAGCATCCGCTTCATGCGTATGTTCCTCACCGGTTTCAAGAAACCTATCGTGCTGCGTTTCGGTACCTTCGACCTCGTGATGGGCAAGTGGCGTACCTATGATCAGCCGCTCGGCGCAGCCAGTGGCGGAACCCTCGACGCAAGCAGCGTGAGTCTGGAGGAGAACGGCGAGAAGACACCGGTCAACTATGTCTTGCCTCCGGGTATCAAGCGCGAACAGGATCCTAGTCAGCCTCAGTTGGTTGAGGCGAACGAGCAAGCGTTGAGTCTGGTGGTCAAGAATATGAGCACAGGCGAGGCGAAGGCGGTTTATAAGAATTCTACCCTTGATCTGCGCCAGTATAAGCGCATCCAGATGTTTGCCCATGCCAATGCCCTGGAGCAGAATACTACCCGTCTGCAGGATGGTGATCTCTCAGTCTTCATCCGTCTGGGTAGCGATTACAAGAACAATTACTACGAGTATGAAATCCCACTGAAGCTCACCGAGCCACGCTCCAACTACAACCGCTATGTGCTTGCCGACTGTAAGGCGGTATGGCCTGAGGAGAATATGCTCGATGTGCCGCTGAGTGTCTTTACGGCATTGAAGAAAAACCGTAACAAGGCGAAGGCACAGGGTGTGGCTTCTTATCTCGCTCCTTATTCCATGATGGATGCAGAACATCCGCAGAACAAGATTACCATCGTGGGTAATCCGAGTCTCGGCGAGGTGAAGACCATGATGCTGGGTGTGAGAAACAATTCTGCCGACATCAAGAGTGGTGAGGTATGGATAAACGAACTCCGACTCAAGGAACATAATAATTCGGGTGGTTGGGCTGCCAATGCCAACCTCAACATACAACTCTCCGATCTGGGTAGCGTAAATGCCACCGGCAGATACATCAGCGAGGGATTCGGCGGTCTGGAAGATGGCGTGGCAAGTCGCACCACCGATAATTACGGTACCTACAGTGTGACCACATCGCTCGAAATGGGTAAGTTCTTCCCTGACAAGGCGAAGGTGAGCATACCTTTATATTATAGTGTTACCAAGGAGAAGACCACTCCTAAGTATAATCCGCTGGATACCGATATGGAGTTGAAGGATGCCCTCGATGCTGCCGGCTCTAAGCACGAGCGCGATTCTATCGAGAATATCGCTGCCACTAAGATTACGCAGACCAACTTCTCCATCTCGAATGCCCGGGTGGGTATAGCTACCAAGCGCCATCCGATGCCATACGATCCAGCCAACTTCTCATTCACCTACAGTCATCAGCATCAGTATACTACGGGTGAAACGACGATGTATGAGCGCAAGGACAACTGGCGAGGAGCCCTGGATTATTCGTGGAGCCCGGTTTATAAGGCATGGGAACCATTCAAGGGACTGAAGAACAAGAGTAAGTGGCTCGACATACTGAAACGTTTCGGACTGAACTGGCTGCCGCAGAACATAGCCTTCAATACCGAGATGACGCGCGACTACTACGAGTTGCAGGAGCGCGATATGGAAACCCTGATGAGTGGATCTGCCGGAGTAGACTCCAAGTTGCCGCTCACTTTCAGTGAACAGTTCCTTTGGAACCGTGAGTTCTCCATCAACTGGGATCTGACCAAGAACCTGCACATGAACTTCCAGAGTGCTACCCATGCACAGATAGAGGAACCTTATACACCGGTCAACAAGGATCTTTATGCCGACCAGTATCATGCCTGGAAGGACTCCGTATGGACCAGCATCCGCCACTGGGGTGCACCGCTCGACTATAGTCAGAATTTCCAGGCATCTTATAGGTTGCCTCTCAATCTGCTGCCTGTCTTCGACTGGGTGAACAGCGATGCCTCTTACAATGCCAACTATTCTTGGGAGCGCGGTACAGAGGATGAGGAGGGCAACTCGTATGGAAATACCATCAATACCCAGCGCGAACTGACATTGAACGGAAACTTCAACCTGGTGAAACTCTACAACCATGTGCCTTTTCTGAAGAAGGTAAACGATAAGTTTGACCGTACCCAGAGTAGGGCACAGATGCAGCGCAAGAAGCAGGAAAAAAAGAAAAAGAAGCAGGAAGCAAAGGAACAGGCGGCTGATCCGAAGAAGGCGCTGCCTAAGAACAAGCGTGCCTTCGAACGGGAAATCACCCTCCTGCCTGATACCACATTCAAGATACGCCACGGCAAAAATACCAAGCGACTGATTGTGAATGCCAAGACGGAAGACGGCAAGGTATTCCCGCTTAAATATAAAAAGGTGGATAATAACCAGATCAGAATCATCTCAAAGGTAGATACTGCCATGAAGGTGAAACTCTCCGTACTGGCTAAGGAACCGCTTGATGATAAGAAATGGTATAAGGGATTGCAGTTGGCTAGTCGCCTGGCAATGATGGTGCGCAATGTGAGCATCAACTATCGCAGCAGCTATCAGCTCACCCTGCCGGGCTTCTTGCCTAGTGTGGGTGATGCCTTCGGACAGAAGAAGGTGGGACAGATGGCACCGGGTCTTGACTTCGCCTTCGGTATGGTTGGCGACGATTATATCAAGAAGGCTAGAAACAACGACTGGCTGCTCTGCAACGACAGTATCGCAACACCTGCTACTACCAGCAGAACGGATAATCTTACGTTGCGTGCCACCCTGGAGCCTATCAAGGATTTCAAGATTGATCTCTCAGCCACACGTACCAAGACCACGCAGAAGAGCATACAGTATATGTATGAAGGAACGCCAACTACCCAGAGTGGAGCCTTCCAGATGACTACCATCTCGCTGGGGTCGGCTTTCGAGGGAATGGGCAATGCCAATTCGGGTTATCGCAGCAAGACCTTCGAGAAGTTTGTCAACTCGCTGGCTGGTTTCAGAGATAGGGTAGAGGCTCAGTATGCCGGAACTGTTTATCCGGCTGGTTCGGCTCTGGCTGGCGGCAAGTTTGATGCTTCCCGCACACCGGTCAACCAGTATAGCAGCGATGTCATGATTCCTGCCTTCCTCAAGGCTTATACCTCGATGGGTGGCAATTCGCTCTCGGTATTCCCGGCATTGAGCCGGATGTTGCCAAACTGGACCATCCGTTACAGCGGACTGGGACGTCTGCCTTGGTTCAATGAGCACTTCAAGAGTGTCAACATCAACCACTCTTACAAAAGCGTCTTTGCAGTTGGCAGCTACAACAGTTACAGCACCTTCCAGGAGTATATGAACGGTCTCGGCTTCGTGAGTGATGCTACTACGGGCAATCCATCTCCAAGTAGCATGTTCAACATTTCGCAGGTAAGTATCAACGAGTCGTTCTCGCCATTATTGGGTATGGATGTCACATTCAACAATAATATGACGGTGAAGGCAGAATATCGCCAGACCCGTGTATTGAACCTCAGTATGACGAGTGTGCAGCTGAACGAGGCATTGAGTAAGGACTGGGTAATCGGTATGGGTTACCGCATCAACAACTTCGATGTTTTCGGCTGGGGCGCCAAGGCCTCCCGTTCCAAGTCGAAGGGCGGCAACAAGAATGCAGCCAATAAGAATGCGTCGACCACCAAGACGGTTCAGAATGGTACCAACCATGATCTGAATCTACGTCTTGACTTCAGTTTCCGCAAGCAGGCAGCCATCGTTCGTGATATAGCCTCAATGGTAAGCAGTGCCAGCAGCGGCAACAATGCTCTGAAACTGAGTTTCTCTGCCGATTATACCTTCAGCAAACTCCTTACCATGAGTTTCTATTATGACCGTCAGACCAACACCCCGCTCCTGTCGAGCAGCAGTTATCCTACCACCACACAGGATTTCGGCCTGAGCATCAAGTTCTCGCTGACGAGATAAAAAGAAAATTCACTAGAACCAATAGGTAGAAAGAAAAATTCTCTAATTCTCAAATTCTTGAAAATAAAAAAAAGCTCGGATGCATCACAAGCATCCGAGCTTTTTAATATTCTGATAATTCTTGATTACTTCTTGTCGTAAGCATGAACAGGATAGTCGATGGTATAGTGGAGACCACGGCTCTCCTTGCGTTCTATCGCCATGCGGGTGATGAGATAACCCACGTTGATCATGTTGCGGAGCTCGCAGAGTTCCTTGCTTACCTTTACACGCTTGAAGAGGTTTTCGGTCTCTTCGTAGAGAAGATCGAGGCGGTCCCATGCTCGCTTCAGACGGAGATCGCTGCGCACGATGCCTACATAGTTGCTCATGCATTCGCCCACCTCTTTCACGCTCTGTGTAATCAGCACCTTCTCTTCGTTGGTCAAAGTACCTTCATCATTCCATGCTGGTACCTTCTCATTGAAGTCGTACTCATCTACATGTTCAATACTGTGCTTGGCAGCAGTCTCGGCATAAACCACAGCCTCGATGAGCGAGTTGCTGGCAAGACGGTTACCGCCATGCAGACCGGTGCATGAACACTCGCCCAGAGCATAGAGACGGTTGATGCTTGAACAGCCGTTCAAATCAACCTTGATACCACCACACATATAGTGAGCGGCAGGACGAACAGGGATATACTCCTTGGTGATGTCGATGCCGATGCTCAGACACTTGGCGTAGATATTAGGGAAGTGACGCTTGGTCTCCTCTGGATTCTTATGGGTTACATCGAGACAGACATGATCCAATCCGTGAATCTTCATCTCCTTATCGATGGCACGAGCCACGATGTCACGAGGAGCCAGACTCAATCGCTTATCATATTTCTCCATGAAACTTTCGCCGTTAGGCAGACGCAAGATGCCGCCATAACCACGCATAGCCTCGGTGATGAGGAAGGCAGGATGGGTTTCGCCCGGATGATAAAGAGCGGTTGGGTGGAACTGGACAAACTCCATGTCGGCTACAGTTCCCTTGGCACGGTATACCATCGCCTCACCATCGCCAGTGGCAATCACAGGGTTGGTGGTAGTCTGATAAACGGCACCACATCCACCGGTACACATCACGGTAACCTTACTCAGATAGGTATCTACCTTCTGGGTATCTGGATTCAATACGTATGCACCGTAACAGTTGATATAAGGAGTGCGGCGAGTAACACGGGCACCCAAGTGGTGCTGAGTGATAATCTCCACGGCGAAATGATTTTCCTTGATATCGATATCCGGACAGTTGCGCACAGCCTCCATCAGACCGCGCTGGATTTCTGCACCCGTATCATCGGCGTGATGAAGGATGCGGAACTCGCTGTGACCGCCCTCACGGTGTAGGTCGAACTTGCCGTCCTGCTGCTTATCGAAGTTGACGCCCCACTGCACGAGCTCCTTGATCTGCTTCGGTGCCATAGTGACAACCTGCTTCACTGCTTTATAATCGCTGATATAATCACCAGCAATCATAGTATCCTGTATGTGCTTGTCGAAGTTATCCACTTCCAAGTTGGTAACTGACGCCACACCACCTTGTGCGAATGACGTGTTAGCCTCGTCGAGCGAGGTCTTGCAAATCATACACACCTTACCTTTATGCGCTCTGGCTACTTTCAGGGCGTAACTCATACCGGCAACTCCTGAGCCGATAATCAGAAAATCATACTTATAAACCATTGAGTTTATTCTTATCTAATTTCAATATTAAGAACAGGTGTTTTTATCTATAAAACAACCCCATTCCTGTCTCTTATACACATCTCCGAGCCCACGAGACATCTCAGGATCTCG
>ENA-OZKD01000142-OZKD01000142.1-human-gut-metagenome-genome-assembly--contig:-NODE-142-length-20384-cov-8.881893_pt1 | contig 20384 bp, 19 predicted proteins | sample MGYA00244819_ERZ653749 | MGnify/ENA primary metagenome ERZ653749 (study PRJEB26926, sample SAMN06165329) | human gut metagenome | biome: ENVO:00009003; feature: ENVO:2100002; material: ENVO:00002003... | reverse complement strand
ATAGATAACAGAAAAGAGGAAAATAAATGAAGACCTGCGAGCTTTTCAAGAAAAAGACAACATTATCCTTTGAGGTATTCCCACCAAAGAGTTCAACGCCTGTTGAAAGCATATACAGCACCATATCACAGCTCCAGCCACTTAACCCTGATTTTATCAGCGTAACATACGGAGCAGGCGGAAGCACGAACAATGCGACTATCGACATATGCTCGGCTATAAAAAATCACCACAAGATAGAGTCAGTGGCACATCTTCCATGCCTTTATCAGACAAAGGAACGAGTATTAGAACAGCTTGAAGAGATGAAGTCTGCGAATATTGAGAACATACTTGCTTTGAGAGGTGACAGAAACCCTGATTTTGAGCCGGCAGGTGATTTTCACTACGCTTCCGACCTTGTATCTTTCATAAAAGAACACAGCGACATGAACGTAATAGGCGCATGCTATCCTGAATGTCACCCGGAGTGCGACAGCATAGTAGATGATATAAAGCACCTGAAGGATAAAGTAGACGCAGGCTGTTCACAGCTTATCACCCAGCTTTTCTTTGACAACAGCACATTTTACGATTTCAGAGAAAAAACAGCCATAGCAGGGATAAACGTGCCTATCGAAGCAGGAATAATGCCTGTGACCAACAAAAAGCAGATACTTAGAATGACAACTCTTTGTCATGCGACCCTGCCGAAGAAGTTTCTAAAGATAATGGACAAATACGAGAACGACCCAATAGCAATGAGAGATGCAGGCATAGCCTATGCGGTATCGCAGATAGTAGATCTCATCGCCAATGATGTAGACGGCATACACCTTTACACCATGAACAATCCATATATAGCGGAGAAGATATGTGAAGCGGTGAAGTCGCTTTTCTGATCTACACAAACGCAAGCAGGCGGAGAATTGATCTCCGCCTGCTTTTTTGTTTTCCGCACAGACCAACTGTAGGGGCGAACAGTGTTCGCCCGTTTCATTTTTTCACGATCCTACTGATTATTACATTGTATAAACACTGCACCCAAATGTAGGGGACGGCGCCCCCGACGTCCCGACATCGAAGCGTTAAGGTTTGATTTATCATAAAGCTGTGTAGGCAAACAAAAGCGGGTCAGAGCTTTACACTCCGACACCGCTTTATTATAGCTTATTATTCATATCTCAAAGCGTCGATAGGATTGAGCTTCGCCGCCTTTATGGACGGAATAAGTCCAAATACTATTCCAACTACCATTGAAAATACCACCGACACTACTATTGACGCCGAGGATATTGCCACAGGCACTTCCGCTACCTTCGCTATTACCTGCGAAAGCCCTATGCCCGTCAGCACACCGATTATTCCGCCTATGCTCGTAAGCACTGCCGCTTCTGTCAAAAACTGTGCAAGAATTCTCTTTTTCCTTGCTCCCAGTGCTTTTTTCAGTCCTATCTCTCTCGTTCTCTCTGTTACAGACACGAGCATAATGTTCATTACGCCTATACCGCCTACCAGCAGTGAGATGCTAGCTATCCATATAAGCATCTTATTAGTCGATGAACTCAGATCCTGCAATGACTTCGCCTGCTCCAACAGGCTATCGCTCTTGTATTCCACAGAAGCGCTGGTTTCCTTACTTCCGCCCTTTACAGCCGAAACGTTCTCGTTAAGAATATCCGCCGACTTTTTGCCCGCATTCGTCATCGAGTCCGTGTCCACAGCCTTTACGATACAGTTTTCTGGTTCGTCATAGCGGAAAACTATCCCCCAATCGTTTGTGGGGATAAAGACAAGTCCGCTTGATGTCTGATTGTATGTGTAGTAGTCCTCCACTGAGCTTATAACAGGCTCAAAGTTTGAATTTTTCACAGCCACGCCTATTACAGTGAACGGCTCGCCACTTATATCTATTACCTTTCCCACAGGGCTTTCACCCTGGAAAAGACCCTCTGCAAGCGTCTTGTCTACCACTGCCACCTTGTCAAATTTGGTAAAGTTTCTCTCCGCAAAGCCCTTTCCCTCAACTATCTCGTATCCAACAGTATCAAAATAATCCTTGTCTACTCCATATATAGTTGACGAATCCATTTTGTTGTTAAGATAAAACAGATTGTCAGGATTGTTTCTTGTGCGGTAAAAAGTGCTTGACTCCACCTCTTTAAGCTCGTTGATACGTTTTTTAGTGTCCGGTGTGAACATTGCCACATTAGACGGTGGCGCTTCATAAGAAAAGTCGCAAACAGTGTCGCCATTTGAAAGCTGGATCTTCACAGTGTTGTTTCCTGCGCCGATAAGATTGTTCTTTATCTGCTCATTTGTACCCTTGATAGTGGAAACTATAGCAATGATAGCCGCAATACCGATAATGATACCAAGCATAGTAAGAAACGAGCGTATCTTATGTGAAAGTATTCCCTTAAATGAAAGTCTGATATTTTCTATCATATTATCCGCCCCCTTTTAATACTCAGGATAAAGGACTTTGTCGGTCTCCTTTGTCCTTACGCCCTCTTTGACGTCCTTGCCGTATGGGAAGCATATCTTATCTTTCATAGAAAGTCCGCCCTTGACCTCGATATTAGTGCCATACATTATCTTGCCTGTTTTTATGTAGCTTTTCACAAGTCTGCCGTCCTTGTCGGCTTTCATTATATAGTAGTTTCCGTTTTCCTGCCTTACATAATGTATAGGCAGATAAACGCTGTCACTGGTCGTGGTGTCATTCACAAATGAAACGCCTACCCAGTCGCCCACGTTGAAATCCGTGCTGTCGCTGAGTTTAGCTTCTACAGTGTAGGTGGAGCTGTTAGGATTGTCACCCCAGTTGTTTGTCGAGTATGACGTAGGCTCGCTGCTTATCTTTGTTATCTCAGCTTCAATGCTCATTCCAGTGTTGTATGAGTTCACCATAACAGTGTTTCCCACAGCCGCTCTGTCAAGATTAAGCTCGCCCACACTAAAAGTAACGGAAACTCCGCCCTCGCCCTCGATTATTGCGAAAACGTCATCATCAGAGCTGTCACCACTGTAGTCCGTGCTGCTGTCTGTAATGTCCTTATCGTCTTTGTCGTCACCATCGTCCGAATTATCGCCCTCTGCGGCAGCGTCGCCTACAGTGCCTATCTTTTTAACGACTCCGTCGATATTAGCCACTACCTTGCCGTCTGTCTTTTTCTTCAAAGCGTCATTGTAGTCAAGCTTTGCAGACTTAAGGTTAAGCTTTAAGCTCTTTATCTCGTCCTCTTTTTCTGATATCATTTTCTTTATCTCTGCACGACTATGCATATAGTCCTCAGAGCCTGAATTTGCACCGTCCGTCTGTGACGGGTCAGCAGGAGTGACATCTATGCCAGCGTCATTATCATCATAATCACCGTTATCAGGTATATCCGCATCACCGCCATTGTCGGTATCATCAGTATCATCGCTATCGTCAGTACTGTCATCACTGCGGTCTGAGCCTGCAGGCACAACGATAGAGAACTTGCCGAACTGCTCCACAGAAGTGTCAAGAGAAAGCGTACCGCTTTCCTTATCCTCAGTTATCCCCTGCGAAACTGTCCAGTCTGCAAGAGCCTTTTTGCCAATTGTTTCACGGTTGACTATCCACTTGTATATAAAGTTTGAGTTATCATCATAAACGCAAAGCTCCGCATAAGCCCCCGTTGTCTTTATCCTATCAAGAAACGCTCTGGATACCTTTGTGTTCCTGTTGCAGTTTATAATGTAAGGATCGTCCTTTGTGCCTGCATTTTTCGTCTGGAAAACAGCCTTTACAACGTCCACAGTTTCCATAGGCTCAGGAGTTGGCTCAGGATCTGGAGTTGGCTCTGGGTCTGGTTCCGGCTCTGGTTCCGGCTCAGGCTCGTCAGGCTCTTGCGGTGCGTCCTCAGAAGGCTTTAAAAGCTTATATTTAGCAAGCTCCTTTTCAGCCATTTTGATGTTCTGCTCGCAGACCTTTACCTGATTTTCTTTCTGTGAAAGCTCCAGCTCCACCACCGTCATGTCATATTCAAGTATAGTGTCGCCCTTTTTCACAGTGTCGCCCTTTTTCACAAACACCTTTTTAACAAGCTTCTCGTTGTCAAGAGTAATTCTCTGAGCGTTGGCAGAAACTATCTGCCCGTCCATGTTCGTTGAGCTGTCCCACTCGTACGCATCCGCAGTTTCCGCCATAAGGTCAACAGGAACTACCGCCACAACAGTTTTCTTGTCCTGATTTTTCTTATATTTCATTGCTCCCGCATATCCGCCTCCGCCGAGGATAGCTATGCACAGGAGTGTTATTATTACCTTTTTCATTCCTGCTCACCTGCCTTTTCTCCATGAAGCTCGCCGTCACGGATATACATTATCCTCTTTGCACATCTTGCAATGTCAGGCTCGTGTGTTATCATAACGATAGTAACACCGTCGTCATTAAGCTCCTTGAAAAGCTCCATTACCTGATCGCCAGACTTTGTGTCAAGAGCGCCTGTGGGTTCGTCTGCAAGAAGAAGCTTTGGATTGTTGACTATCGCCCTTGCAATAGCCACCCTCTGCTTCTGACCGCCTGAAAGCTGAGTAGGCTTGAACATCATTCTCTGTGCAAGCCCCACCTTTTCAAGAGCCGCCTTTGCTCTCTGACGTCTTTCTCTTTTGCCTACCCCCGCATAGAGCAGCGGAAGCTCCACATTTTCAAGAGCTGATTGTCTAGGGAGCAGATTAAAGTTCTGAAATACAAAACCTATCTTCTTGTTTCTTATCTCCGAAAGCTTCCTATCCTTTGCCTGCATAATGTCACAGCCGTCAAAAACAAAGCTTCCCTTTGTCTGCTTGTCAAGACAGCCTATAATGTTCATAAGCGTAGACTTTCCCGAACCTGACGGACCCATTATCGCCACATATTCCCCCTCTGAGACATCAAGGGAAATATCCTTAAGCACAGGCACAGCTTCCTTGCCCTGCAAATAATCCTTGTAGATATTTTTCAGTTCAAATACCATTGCAAGCCCTCCTTATTCAGCGAAAGCTGCGTCAGCATCAGCAGCGTCGGCATTCTCACCGTCTGCATTTTCTGCATTTTCCTCTTCACCGTAAAGCTTGTTGAAGTATTCTTCTATCTCCTCGTCCGTCATGCTTGCAAGCATATCCTCGTCTATAGCCATGCCGTCCTCATCACTTCCGTCAAAAGCGATGTCCTCGTCACCGCCCTCGGTATCAGCGTCACCGTTGTCGTTCGTGCCAAGGTCATTAGGTGGAACAGACACGTCAGCCTCATTTGTGGTAGCCGTCATGCCCTCCTCGATAGACTTGTCAGGGTATGCGATATAATCGCCCTTTTCAAGACCTGACTTTATCTCGCAGTCACCGTTATCCTCGTCCTTCTGACCTATCTCAACATATCTCTTTTCTATCTTTCCGTCCTCGTTCTTAGCCCAAACGTAGTTCTTCTTGCCGTCCTTGCAGATAAAGTCGGAATAGAGCCATATGCCCGTCTTGTTTATAGAAGTGTCCTGACCGTTGTCTATCTCGATAAGAACGTGCTGACCGAGCATAAGTCCGTCAAAGCTCTCAGGCTTAACATAGAAAGCGTAGTTTGAAGACTGGCTCATCTCATCGCTTGAACCGAAGCTGTATATATCATCACCAGAATTTTTCTGCGGACTTGTGTCAACAGAAGTTATCTCGCCCTTCCAAGTGGAATCATCAAGCCTTGACTTTACGATAACAGAAGCTCCCTGCATGATATCTTTGCTGTTCTGCTCGTTGAATCTGCCCTTTATTCTGTAGTCGCCCTCTTCTGTTATCTGCATTATAACGTCGCCGCCGTCCTGCTGAAGCTTGTCTACCGTCTTGACGTTCTTAACAGTTCCGTCGATAGAAGCGGTGACATATGCGTTCTTTGTGGAAGCCTCCAGCTTTTTGATCTCAACGTTTTTAGCCTTTATATCATATTCGTTCTTAGCATTGTCGCTCTGCAAAGAAAGGATCTGGGTCGTGTATGACACAGCAGCGTCCTGATCGGCGTTTTTCTTTTCCTTTTCAAGCTCAGCTATCTGGCTCTTATTGGAAGCTATCTCGTTCTGGAGCCTCTCCACCTCGAGCTTAGCCTGCTCAAGCTGAAGATTTATAGCCTCAACGTCATATGTAAGAAGCTTGTCACCCTTTTTAACAGAGTCACCGTTCTTAACAAGTATCTCGGCCACCGTCTTTGAGCTGTCATACTTTACGTCCACAGACTCCTGTGCCTCAACAACGCCCAAGAACGAGCGATTAGAAAGCTTGAAGTCCGACGCAGTGTTAAGTGACGATACCTTCTGCACATATACCTTCTGTGAGCTTTTTGAGCCTCCCTTGCCGGTCTTTTTCCATACGAAAAAGCCTCCCACACATACTGTGCAGACGATAACAAGCACTATTATAACAGTGCATATCCTTTTTTTCGTGGTCATTGCAATACCTCCGTTTGTGATTTTTTCCAAAACAGCATAAAAAATCCGCCTGACAGCAGCCAGACGGAAAATACAACCCCACCTTCCCCATAAGGGTATAGCATGAGCGTATTATTCTTTGTTATCTTGCTGTCCTGTTGTCTTTTGTTCTTATCTGTTTTTATGTATACATTATACCATAAAAAGAATACAAGTCAATAAATAAAGACGTTGTTTTAAGAAACTCATAAGAATTCCCCTCATCTATAAAGACGTGCAATAACAAATAAAGTTGCAAACAAAAAAAAATCTCTCTCGTACTATCCCGCAGAGGCACCTGATGTTTTTCAACACTCTCGGTGCAAACAGCATTACCAAAACATATCGTAACAAATCACCCCAACAAAAAAGGGCAGCCCACGCCGCCCTAATATGTATTATTTTTTCTTAGCCATAAGCCCTATCATTATAAGCACTACCACCGCACCGCCACCGATACAGCCGAAAAGCACCCAATCGGTCTCAGTGTTCTGGGTGGAGTTTTTCTGTGCCTTGATGACCCCCTGCTCCGCCATAGCCTCCGCCGCAGAGCTTTCCGTCACAATGGAGCTGTCCTCCGTCTGAGGGCTGTCCGCATACACCGCCCACGGTATTATCATCATAAGCGACATCACAGCCGCCCCAAGCCCCGACAAAAGCTTTCTCGTCCTCATATAAAAAGACCTCCTCCGATACGCCATTTATCAACAGCAAAGCTTTATCACAGAGCTGCTTAAAGTTTTCCTCATTCAATTATACACATTTTCCAATAAAATTACAAGCAGAATTTTGTACAAATCATACATTAGTTTACACAACAATATACACAACACCTCACGAATTACAAATAAATCGCTGTAAATTTTGATTTATCAGTTTATTAATTGTGTATTGTCACAAAAATATATAGCAAAATTCATCAAAAATAGCATTGAAAATCTTGCTCATATGTGATATAATAACGAATAGCAACATACTGTTCACACTTTACTTGTAAGGAGGTCTTTATTTTGGAAGAACGTATGCAAATTATACAGGCAGCAGGCAACAGCAAGATACAGATAGGCGTTATACCGGGTCACTATGCAACTAACCACTCGCATATCAATTATTATGTAGATATAACATCTCTTAAAACTGGTTATAAAATGGCAAAGGAAGCCGCAAAGGCATTGGCAGCCACCTATGTTTCAACACATATCGACACTATCATATGCCTTGAAGGCACAGAGATCATCGGTGCCTTTCTCGCTGAAAGCCTTGGCGAAAGCGGTATAAACAGCGGTGCAGACGTAAATGTAGTAACACCTGAGCTGAACGCTGTAAACCAGATGATATTCAGAGATAATACTCAGAAGAAAATATGGGGCAAACAGGTGCTTCTGCTTATCGCTTCCGTTTCAACCGGAAAGAGCATAAACAGAGCAATGGACTGTCTGAAATACTATAACGGCAACCTTGTAGGAATAGCTTCCATATTCTCCGCTATCAAAGAGAACAACGGCACTGCTATCCACGCCCTTTTCACAGAAAAGGATCTGCCTGATTACATGACATATACATCATCAGAATGCCCAATGTGCAAATCAGGACAGAAGGTCGATGCTTTGGTAAACAGCTTCGGCTATTCAAAGATATAGCTTGTAACTTCATTCTCCATAAAAATAACGTTAAAGGGACGGAATTTGACTTCCGCCCCTTTTTCTTTTGCAAAAATGTCAAATCAACGGGCGAACACTGTTCGCCCCTACATACAAACAGCGTATTTACGTCGTTTGTAGAAAATTGAGGCGTCACGCTTGTTTGAGCCTTTTTTCTTTTGCAAATAATGTGTAGGGGCGACCTGAGGTCGCCCGCTTTGTTTCACCGCTATGACGTATACTTTATCCAAACAAATGTGAAAACTTCTTTTTAAGTCCAGCCTTGTCAAAAGCAAGTCCAAGCACTATATAAAGTATCGAGCTTGCAAGCACCTGTATGCAGTAAGCAGGAGTCTGACCGAAAGCCGAGATTATAGCGCTCTTTGAGAAACCGCCTGCCATGAAAATTCCCTCATAAAGGCTGTAGCATACCACGCATATAACAAGTGCAGGGATAATGCCGAGAAGATTTCTCACGCAGATTATCTTCTCTGTCTTTCTTGAAAAGCAAAGGGCAGTTATAGCCTTTATAACGATAGTCCCAGGAAGCCATACCACAAAACCCGAAAGTCCGTCAGCAAGACCTGCTCCGATAGCGCCTGCCGCCATTGCATAAGGGGTCGGAAGCATTGAAGCCGCAAGATAAATAAGTCCGTCACCTGCGTGTGTGTAGCCTGCACCCGTAGGAATGTGAAGCCATGCCGTAAGAACATATATCATTGCCGCAAAAAGACCTGTCACGCATATAAGCTGAATATGCTTTGTTGAATTTTTTACCTGAACTGTTGTACTCATTATTATCACTCCAATTTAATTTCTATCCTTATTTTATACCTCCAGACTATGATTTGCAAATGCCTCAGTTTCACACTTTTTCCACCGCAAATTGTATCTTTTGCACAATCCAAAAGTCCTATCCGAACATCACATTTGTGCATCAAAGCAATACCATATCCCACAATAATTTTACAAGAACATGACAAAATCAATTATGCACAAAACCAAGCTGTCATATAGGCTTTCTTTTGTGCTATAGGTAGAAGATAAAAAGGCGTAAAAAAAGAGCGGTCATGGGCAAGACCACTCCATTCTGCAAACAGACAGCTTAAAATCGCACAAAAAACGGGCGAGCAAAGCCCGCCCCTACAAAATATCAAATAACGTAATCATCTATCCTTGCATTTTCCTGATTTACAAGGTCCTGCAAAGTAATGCCGTCAACAACATCATTTATAGCACCGTAAAGCTTTTTCCATACCGTCAGCGTTGCACAGCTGTCCTGACGTGGACAGGTATTTTCTTCCCCCTCCAGACAAGCCACAGGAGCAAGACTTCCCTCTGTGAGCCGAAGTATCATTCCCACAGTGTATTCCGCAGGCGTTTTTGCCAGCTTGTATCCGCCACCTGCACCACGAACGCTCTTTACAAAGCCCGCTCTTGCAAGAATGGATATTATCTGTTCAAGATACTTGTCGCTGATGTCTTGTCTTTCAGCGATCGCTTTGATAGGCACATATCCGCTCTGCTCATGTAAAGCAAGGTCAAGCATAAGCCTCAGTGCATATCTTCCCTTTGTGGATATTTTCATCAGCGTCAGATCCTTTCATAAATCCTATAGAAAATCTATGATTAATTATATATCATATTTGTAAAAATGTCAAGCAAAAACCACCGCAAAGGGCGTATTTACAAAAAACTTCTTTTTACCCTCTTTATTTTTCTCAAAAAGTAGTGTATAATACAATTAAGTATACAAGTTCACAGCAAAGAAAATAAAGGGAGGTCAAAAGCTATGAAAAACAAGCTTAAAGTAAATATTTATAACCGTACATACAATCTGCTTTCCGAAGAATCGCAGGAGTATACCAATAAACTTGCGTTGGTGATAAATTCAAAGATAAAAGGCATGATGAAAGCTATCCCGAGCCTTTCCGTTCAGGACGCCGCAGTGCTGACAGCACTTGATTGTCTTGACGAGCTTAGCAAGGCAAATCAAAATATTGAGAATATCCGCACCCAGATAAAGGACTATGTTGACGACGCAGGCAGAGCAAGAAGTCAGGCTGACGAAGCTCAGAAAGAAATAAGAGAGCTTCAGGCAAAAGTCCATGACCTTGAAGAACAGCTCGAAGCACGCACAGTTGTAAAAAGAGAGCCTGAGGACGAAGTTATAAACGCAAACGAGCTTCTTTCGCAGGAGATAAAGAACGCTATCGAAAGACCTGTCCACCCTAATCAGCCTAACAACGGCAATTTTGTCGGCACAGTAAATTACAGACCCGAGGGAGGAAGCCATTAATGGCTCACAAAGCTGAGATACTTGCCCCCTGCGGTTCTTTTGAAACTCTCGAAGCCGCCCTTAGAAGCGGCTGTGACGCAGTTTATCTCGGGGGAGAGAAATTCTCCGCCAGACAAAATGCCGCCAATTTCACAGATGAACAGCTAAAAGAAGCCGTAAGGCTCTGTCACCTGCGAGGTGTAAAGGTCTATCAGGCGATAAACACTGTTGTCTTTGACGAACAGCTCGAAGAGTGCAAAAAAGCCGTCAAATTTGCCGCAGAAATTGGCGTTGACGGACTTATCACCCAAGACCTGACCCTTGTGAAAATATGCCGTGAATGTTGCCCCGACCTTGAATATCACGCCTCCACCCAAATGACCATCCACAGCGAAAGCGGTGTGAAAATGGCTAAAAACCTCGGTTTTTCAAGAGCCGTCCTGTCAAGAGAGCTTCCCGAGCATACCATAAAAGACCTCACCAACCTTGGCATCGAAACAGAAGTCTTTGTCCACGGCGCACTTTGTATGTCCGTGTCAGGTCAGTGCTATATGAGTGCGTTGATAGGTTCGAGAAGTGCCAACAGGGGACTTTGTGCTCAGGCTTGCAGACTGCCTGCACAAGGGGATAAGATAACAAAGGGACAGGAGCGTTACGCCCTCTCTCTGAAAGATATGTCCTATGTTGATAAGCTCCAAAGGCTCGAAAAGGACGGAGTTTCCTCTCTTAAAATAGAGGGCAGAATGAAGCGCCCCGAATATGTTGCGGCGGCAGTGAACTGCTGTAAAAATTCTCTCGAAAACAAGCCTTATGACCTAAAAGCCCTTGAAGCGGTCTTTTCCCGCGGTGGCTTTACAGACGGCTATTACAATGGCAGATTAGGCAGAGAAATGTTCGGCACAAGGCAGAAAGAGGACGTTTCCGCCACCGCCAGAATTCTTCCCGAGCTTCATGAGCTTTACCGCAGATGTGAAAAGCGCACAAAAGCCTTTTTCACCATAAAGCTTCAGGAAAGTTCTCAGGCGGAGCTTTCTCTCCGTGACAGCGAGGGAAACACCGTGACCGTTTACGGCGATATACCACAAAAAGCCTTGAAAAAGGCCTGCGACAGCGACTATGTAAAAAAACAGCTCTCCAAGCTTGGGGACACCATATATGAGTTCGGAGGACTTGAAGCCGCCATAGGCAAAGACCTTGCCTATCCAGCTTCCGCACTTAATGACCTAAGACGGCAGGCGGTAGAAAAGCTTGACCAGAAGCGTATAGACTTTTTCACCCATACCGCCGATTTCACCGACAAAGCACTTGCCGATCTTCCTACCCTGCCAAAAGCCTATGAACACAAAAAGATCCGCATAATGCTCTCAAAACTCTCTCAGCTTGAGGGTGTTGACCTTGACAAAGCAGAGCTTGTGGGCGTGCCAATAGAGATAGCGTCAGAAGCGGTAAAGATCGTGTCAGACAAAAACAAGCTTATGATAATAATGCCACGCTTCACATTTGACGAGAAAGCCCTATGTGAAAAGCTTTCAGCCGCAAAAGAAGCAGGCATAACAAAAATGCTCGCCATGAATATCGGCCACTGCCTTATTGCGAATGACCTTGGTTTTGAGCTTCACGCAGGCTATTCATTCAATCTCTGCAACTCAGCCGCATTGGACGAGGTAAAAAAACTTGGTGCAAAAGACTGCACAGTGTCCTTTGAGCTTAAAGCGTCGCAGATAGAAAAGTTAAAGAAGCCCATTGAGATAGGCTTTGTGGCATACGGCAGACTTCCCCTTATGCTCACAGCAAACTGTCCTATAAGAAACGATATGGGCTGTAAAAACTGCAAGGGCAAGCTTTTTGACCGCACAGGCAGAGAGTTTCCGGTGAGATGTCCAAAGGGCAGAGATTGCGCAGAGATACTAAATTCCGATATTTTGTATCTTGCAGACAAGCTGACGGATTTTGACAATGCCGACTATATGGAGCTTCACTTCTATGAGGAGAATGCCCACAGAATAAACGAAATAATAAAAGCCTACAGTGGCGAAAGAGGCGCAAAGCCCGAAAACGCCACCAATGGCCTATACTACAGAGGAGTTTTATAAAATGAGATTACTTATAAAAAAGCTTAAGGAAAATGCAGTTATCCCTGCAAGACAAACAGAATTTAGCGCAGGCTATGACCTTTGTGCCTGCACAGACGCACCCGTGACCATAAAAGCAGGTCAGACCGAGAAAATACACACAGGCATATCAGCCGAGGTTCAGGGTGAGAAAAACTGCGTTCTTCTTATCTATGCAAGAAGCTCACTCGCATCAAAGTTCGGCATTGCCCCTGCAAACTGCGTTGGCGTTGTTGATTGGGACTACAGAGGTGAGATTATCTGCGCTCTCCACAACAGTTCAGACAAGGACTACACCATAAACAGTGGCGACAGGATCGCACAGCTTGTGATAACCCCTGTTTTCACTCCCGAAGTAGAGGAAGTAACAGAGCTTTCCGATACAGAGCGTGGCGCAGGCGGATTTGGCTCAACAGGCAAATAAGAATGGTGAAAACTGCATATGAAAATTTACAACGTTAAAATAAAGACCATGGACAGCGACAGACGTGTTATTGAAAACGGCTGGGTGGAGATAACAGACGGCATTATTTCCGCTGTAGAAAGTGGCTCTCCCGAAGCTGTCACAGCCGAAGACATAAACGGCAACGGCAGAACAGTTTACCCTGGTTTTATCGACATTCACACACATCTTGGACTATCCACAAGCGGCGTAGGCATGGAGGGCGAGGATTTCAACGAGGAATCCGAACCATGCACAGCACATATCCGCATTGTTGACGGCATAAACCCGATCGACTATTCCTTTGAGCTTGCAAGAAAAGCAGGCGTAACATGCTGTCTTGTATCCCCAGGCTCAGCAAACCCTGTCGCAGGCAGTATTGCGGCAGTAAAAACCTATGGCAAGCGAATAGATAAAATGCTTGTAGGCACAGTTGGAATGAAATTCTCAATGGGCGAAAACCCTAAACTCACCTATTCTGACAAAGAGGACGCCCCCTACACCCGAATGGCAGTGGCAGGCATAATAAGAGAAGCACTTATAAAGGCGCAGAAATACGGTGAAGCGATCGAGCGTGCAATGGGAAGCGAGGAGGATATGCCTGAGTTTGACATGAAGTCGGAGGCTCTGCTCCCTGTTCTCAGAGGCGAAGTCAAAGCGCATTTTCACTGTCACAGGGCGGACGATATTTTCACCGCCATAAGGATAGCGAAAGAATTTGAGCTTGACTATGTGCTTATACACTGCACTGACGGTCATATCATAGCTGACGAGCTTGCAGAGGAAGAAGCAAGCTGTGTGATAGGTCCTGTAATATGCGACAGGTGCAAGCCTGAAATGGCAAATCTTACCCCAGCAAACGCAGGCATACTTTCTTCTCACGGCATAAAGGTAGCTATCTGCACCGACCACGCAGAAGTGCCGATAGAATATCTGCCCTTGTCAGCGGCTATTGCAGTAAAAAACGGTCTTGACTATGAAAAGGGCATTGAAGCTATCACCTGCACAGCGGCAGAGATAGCAGGCATATCCGACCGGGTAGGCTCTGTAAAGGCAGGGCTTGACGCAGACCTCACCCTATTCAGCGGCGACCCCCTTGATGTAATGGTATCACCTGACATGGTGATATGCGGTGGAAAAATAATTTGATATGATACCAATGCGGAACGGTTTTCGTTTCGCATTTTTTATTTGTACTTGTGTTAGCCGCACTTTACAAACCATGTAGGGGCTGGCGCCCTCGACAGCCCGCACCTGTTTGCCTGCTCGATCCTGTGATAAACCCACAAATGGCGGTAGGGGCGAACAGCGTTCGCCCGCCTTTATTCGCCTACATGGTTTGTACAAATTCAACCCCCCGCAACTCCTCGAAACGGGACGTCGTGTTTCTGCAAAGCAGAAATTGCGCTGCTCCCCTACAGGTATTCGGGCAAGTTTCTGCCGCCGCAAAATCGCTCCGCTCTTTGCGGATATACGTTTTGCTTTGGGATAGAATAGCGGTGCAGATTGTGTTACTCCGATATTTCTTTTGTCTGATATCTTATTTCTATATGCTTTTAATACTACAATCTGCACCTAGTCGGCTATCGCCGAATGAGGCTCTGCCTCATACTCCGCTAGGGGCTTTGCCCCTAGACCCCACAAGCCCTCCAGTGCCGAGCTTGAGCGTGCGCTTTATCTATCGCTTCGCTCGGTGCTTGGGGGCAGCTTTGCCAATTCCTCACTCCTCACTCCTCACTTACCCTCCCCTCCTCACTTGATCGTTTCTTTTACTTAAAATGCACAAAAATGCTTGAAAAATATCAAAAAATTTGCTATAATATTATTGATTATATCCGTATGCTTCAACAGCACCGAAAGGGAGTGACTTTTTTGCCGAAATTTGAAAGCGGTATGGAAAATATGGCGGATATGTTCGTCTTTGAAACAGGCGACCTTCTGGAAAAGTTGGACGAGATCCTTATGCGCACCGAGCAGGAAGACTCTATCTCCTCCGACGATATCAACGAGATATTCCGTACCATGCACACTATTAAAGGCTCTGCCGCCATGATGAGTATGCACAATATGTCTACCCTTGCCCACTCAGTTGAGGATCTCTTCTACATTATCCGTGAAGACCCTACTGTGAAATATGACAAGCCTGCTCTCTATGAGCTTCTTTTCTCAGCCTCTGATAATCTTAAATCTGAGCTTGATTCACTCTATGACGACGCACCGCTCACCGATTTTTCAGAGCTTGAAAATAAGATACACGCCTTTGCAGCCACCATGAAAGGTCAGCCTGCCACAGACAGTTCCGATACTTCCTCAGCCGATACCAACACCTATGAGGGGCTTTTCCCTGATGATGAAAAAGAGGGCGTTCTCACCTATAAGGTCACATATTCCGAAAGCTGTGCAATGCCTGATATGCGTGCATTGGTGCTTTTGCGTGCTTTAGGTAAAATGTGCGAGGTAATAAAAACTTTCCCTGAGGATCTTGACGCCGACAATGCAGGGGACGAGATATCCAAAAAGGGACTTTACATAAAGCTTATCACCGATGACCCGAATGGCGTTCTTGACCTTATGAAAAACGCCGTGAACGTTGACAAAGCCGAGCAGGTGAAAAAGCCTGAGCAACCTGCTAACGCAGCCAAAAAACCTCAGCCTGCCCAAAAGTCTGCTCCGGAAAAGTCAGCCCCAAAGCCTGCTCAGCCTGCAAATGCAGTCCCCAAAAAGCCTGCCGAAAAGCATGAGCAGTCCATGATATCCGTCAAGCTCGATAAGCTCAACAGACTTCTTGACCTTGTGGCTGAGATCGTTATAACCGAAGGTTCTGTTATCTCCTCTCCCGACCTGAAAAAAGCCGAGATAAACCTTGACCGCTTCAATAAATCATCCCGTGAGCTGAAAAAGCTTACCGATGAGCTTCAGGACGTTGTAATGTCCATACGAATGGTGCCTGTTTCCACAGCATTTCAGAAGATGAACCGTGTTGTCAGGGATATGAACCAAAAGCTCAAAAAGAACGTTACTCTTGTGTTTGAAGGGCAGGAAACGGAAGTGGATAAATCTATCGTAGATATCCTCAATGACCCCCTTATGCACATTGTGAGAAACGCAGTTGACCACGGCATAGAAGACCCCGAAGTACGTGCAAAAGCTGGCAAGACGGAGCCTGCCACAGTTACTCTGAGCGCAGGCTATGACTCCAACGAAGTGGTCATCTCCTGCCGTGACAACGGTGCAGGAATGGATACCGCAAAGCTTATGGCGAAAGCCAAGAAAAACGGTATGCTCACAAAGCCTGAGAATGAATATACCGACAAAGAGATATTCAATTTTGTTGTGGCGGCAGGCTTTTCCACCAATGATAAAATAACCGAATATTCAGGCAGAGGCGTTGGAATGGACGTTGTAAAGAAAAACCTTGAGAAAGTCGGCGGAAAGCTCTATGTTGACTCCAAGTTCGGCGAAGGCTCTGTCTTTACTATCAGGATACCACTTTCTCTGTCTATCCTTGACGTTTTAAGCGTTGACGTAGGGGGCGAGAATTTCTCTCTGCCTGTTTCCGCAGTTTCCGAAGCTTTCTCCTGCAAAGCCGAAAGCTTTATCACCGACCCCGAGGGCAACGAGTTTATAATGCTCCGTGAAAAATGTCTGCCTCTTATCAGAATGAGCGACCATTTTGATATACCAAATGCCGAAAAGGACGTAACAAAGGGCATAATGCTCTGTTGTAAAGACGGCGGCAAGGAAGCCGTCCTCATGGCAGACAGGATAACAGTTGACCAGCAGGTGGTAGTAAAACCGTTCTCACCTCTCCTTGACGCCTATCCTCTCAAGGAATCAGGCATGGCAGGCTGTTCGGTCCTCGGTGACGGCAGTATAACCATAATACTGGATATGAAAGAATTTCTCGGCAATTATGACTTCCGAAAGGGTGAATAAAGATGTCAGAACAGGATATAAACGAATTTTGTCAGAAGGGCGGAAAAATACTCTCCTTTGTTTCTGATGAAAAATATTACGCCTTTGAGGTAAAAGATGTCACCGATATAATAGGGCTTCTCCCCGTCACAAGGCTCCCGAAAACACCAAAGTTCATAAAAGGCGTTATAAATCTGCGAGGAAAAGCCGTTCCCGTGATAGATCTCCGCCTGCGTCTTGGACTGCCCGAAGGGGAGTATGACAACAGAAGCAGTACCATAGTGATAGAAGTCGGCTCAAATCAGGCTGGCATAATATGCGATAAGGTCTTGGACGTTGAGGATATCCTCCCCCAGCAGACCGCCGTGTCGCCCGTAAAAAACAGCCTTGTAAAATGCTTTATAAACGCAAACAACAAAAACATATCCCTGCTTGACCCTGATATTCTGGTCAGAACAAACAGGTAAAACATAATAACAAGGAGGAAGAGGAATGCTGTCACGTCTTGAGATCTCTCAGTCAGACTTTGACGAGCTTACTGCATTCATAAAAGAAAAATACGGTCTTGACCTTGCAAGGAAAAAGTCTATCGTTGAAAGCAGGCTGAGCAACTATGTGTTGGACTGCGGCTTCAACAGCTTTTCAGAATATCTCAGCGCCGTCTACAGCGATGAAACAGGCAGAGAAACTGCCAACCTTATAAACCGCCTTACTACCAACCATACATATTTCATGCGTGAAACGGACCATTTCCAACACTTCATGGAGAAATTTCTCCCCTATGCCGAAAAAAACGTCCTCGATCATGATATGCGTATATGGAGTGCAGGCTGCTCATTCGGCAACGAGCCATATAATCTTGCCATGTGTATGGACGATTATTTCGGCTTTGACCGCCGTTTCTGGGACTTGAAAATACTTGCCACGGATATCTCCCTTAACGCACTGCGTTCTGCCAAAAACGGCATTTATACCAGTATGTCCATAAAGAATATCCCCGAAGATTGGCGTAAAAAATATTTTCACCCATATTCAAACACAAAGGATCTCTGGCAGGTCAGCGATACAATAAGGCAGAATGTTGAGTTTCGTTACCACAATCTTATGGATGATTTCACTTTCAAAAAGAAATTCGACCTTATCGTCTGCCGTAACGTCATGATATATTTTGACGACGATACAAAAGCCGAGATATGCAGAAAATTCTATGACGCAATGGAGGATGGCGGCTATTTCTATATCGGTCACGCAGAATCAGTGCCGAAGTATATGCCTTTTGTAAAAGTTGCCCCTGCAATATACCGCAAGCTGGGAGGGGATAAAAAATGACGCCTCTCTTTCTTGTGATAACCGAAAACAAAGCCTTTGCACAGCTTTGCAGAAAATCCCTTACAAACGCAGGCTTCCAAAGCTCAAAGCTTGCCTCAGCCTGCCTTAGCAACGGCAGAAAAAGCGTCACTGCCCTTTCTCCCGACTATGTTCTTCTCGACGGTGATTGCCAAAACAATATGGACGACTACATCATAAGCCTTGCCCCACGATATTCTGTGCCTATAATCTATCTTACCATTCAGCACAACAATAAATATCCCATGATGCAGGCAGGTGCCATAGACGTCGTATATAAACCTGACGGCACTCCGTCTGATAACGAGCGTTTTCAGAAACGCTTTGCCGAAAGCATACAGCGCCTTGAAAAAGCAAGAGTTAATTCTGTTGTGCATATACCTGCCATAAATACCTCCGGAATAATAGCCATAGGCGGTTCAACAGGCTCAACGGAAGCCCTGAAAGCTATCCTTAAAGACCTCCGCCACGACCTGCCTCCTATAGTGGCAGTCCTGCATATGCCTGCGGGCTATACAAGGATATATGCCGAACAGCTATGCACTGAAACCGGTCACAACGTTGTGGAAGCCAAAAGCGGTCTGTATCTCAGCCAAGGCATGGTGGTAATAGCGCAGGGCGGTCAGCACCTTAGATTGTTCAGGGATAAAAAAGGCTATTTTGTCACCTCTGAAGCAGGTGTAAAGGTTTCAGGTCACTGTCCGTCAGTTGACGTGCTTTTTGACTCTGTAGCATACAGCGCAAAGCGTAACGCTATAGGCGTTATCCTCACCGGCATGGGCTGTGACGGTGCAAAGGGTATGCTCAACATGAAGAAAATGGGAGCATATAATATCGGACAGGACGCAGAAAGCTCCATAGTCTATGGTATGCCCAAAGCCGCATATGAAAACGGCTCAGTGTCAAAGCAGTGTCCCCTTGACAAGATAGCACAGGAGATACATTATCGCATCGACAACGGCTTATGATAAAATATAACAAGGAGGGATAGCTGTGGAAAACAGCAGATATCTCATTTTCACCTCAGCAGGGCGAAGCTTTTCACTGCCCTTTGAGGATATAAAAATAATCATAGCGGCGCAGACCCCAACTCCCGTGCCTGATTTTCCCGACTATGTGCCGGGAACAGTGGTGAACGAGGGCGAGGTAGTGCCTGTCATAGACCTGCGCAGACGTTTCCACTATGAGCCAAAAGAGATCTCCGACAGAGATTGCATAATAATCACAATGGGCGAAGAAGTTTCCGTAGGGCTTTTGTGCGACAACGTAGCAGGCTTCACGGATATTCCCGAGGATAAGCTGTGTAAAGCCCCAAACGTCAACGAAGAAGCCTGCGCAGATTTTCTAAAAGGAGAATTTCTTCTGGAGGGCAAGCCATGCTATGTCCTTGACAGCGAAAAAGTAATAAAGCTCAGCGACCGTGAAAAGGTAGCAAATACAGAGCGAAAGGATAAATAAAAATGAGAGAGATAAACGTTTCAGAAGTAGAAGAACTTGTAAGAGATCTGTGCATAAAAGCCAATCTGTATCTTCCTGAGGATATGGAAAGCTGTATAGAGTGCAACGCCAGGGAAGAGCAGTCCCCGGTGGGAAAGAACGTCTTTGCTGATATCCTTGACAATATGAGAGTAGCAAGAGAAGAAACTATCCCTATCTGTCAGGACACAGGCATGGCAGTTATCTTCATGACCATAGGACAGGACGTGCATTTTGTAGGCGGTTCTCTGAATGAAGCCATAAATAAAGGCGTAGCAAGAGGCTATACAGAGGGCAGACTGCGCTGTTCTATAGTATCCGACCCATTGGAAAGAGTAAACACAGGGGATAATACACCGCCTGTTGTGCATCTTAAAATAGCAGAGGGCGAAAAGGTAGAAATAATGGTGGCACCAAAGGGCTTTGGCAGCGAAAATATGTCACAGCTTAAAATGATGACCCCGTCAGTTACCGAGGACGAGATAGTGGATTGGGTAGTGTCAGTATGTGCAAAAGCAGGTTCTAACCCATGTCCGCCAATAGTCATAGGCGTAGGCATAGGCGGCGACTTTGAGAAGTGCGCATACCTTGCAAAGAAAGCACTGTGCAGAAGCGTATCAAAGAGAAATCCAAAGGAACGTTATGCAAAGCTTGAAGCGAAAATGCTGGAGAAGATAAATCTCCTTGGCATAGGACCACAAGGCTTTGGCGGCACACAGACCTGCCTTGCAGTAAATATAG
>ENA-OZKD01000099-OZKD01000099.1-human-gut-metagenome-genome-assembly--contig:-NODE-99-length-22895-cov-7.881830_pt1 | contig 22895 bp, 10 predicted proteins | sample MGYA00244819_ERZ653749 | MGnify/ENA primary metagenome ERZ653749 (study PRJEB26926, sample SAMN06165329) | human gut metagenome | biome: ENVO:00009003; feature: ENVO:2100002; material: ENVO:00002003... | reverse complement strand
CGTCGGCAGCGTCAGATGTGTATAAGAGACAGGCACCGTACCCGCAATGTGCGTTTCTGTATGGCAGGTTCGGGCGATATGATGGACCAGATGATTTATCTCGCTGCCGAAAGAGGCATTGCCGACCGGTTCCACTTCCCTGGCTTTATGCGCGGCAAACAGGTTTATGAATGTCTGAAAGACAGTGATGTCTACGTGATGCCATCTGTGAGCGAGCCGTTCGGTATCTCACCTTTGGAAGCTATGCAGTGCGGCACACCAACCATTATCTCCAAGCAGAGTGGATGTGGAGAAATTCTGGCCAACTGTATCAAGGTAGACTACTGGGATATCCATGCCCTTGCTGATGCCATCTACAGCATCTGTCACAACGAGAGTCTTTTCGATTATCTCTCAGAGGAAGGCAAGAAAGAAGTAGACCAGATTACCTGGGAGAAAGTGGGAGCCCGCATCAAAGACCTGTACCTCAAAACCTTAGGGTGGAAGTAGGTTAAGTGAAGAGTGAAGAACGAAGAATGAATAATTTTGAGGCTTTACTCATCTTACAAGTTAAACGTTCAAATTTCAAATTTTATGAAAACAATTTGTTTATATTTCGAGATACATCAGATTACCCATCTGAAACGCTACCGCTTCTTCGACATCGGTACCGACCATTATTACTATGATGACTACGAGAACGACCGTAGCATCAACGAGATTGCTGAGCGCTCTTATATGCCAGCCTTGAATGCCCTTCAGGAGATGATTGAAAAGAACGGCAAGTATTTCAAGATAGCTTTTTCGCTTTCGGGTGTGGGTATGGAGCAGTTGGAACTTCATGCTCCTCAGGTACTGGAGAAGCTTCAGCAGCTCAACAATACGGGTTGTGTAGAGTTCCTGGCTGAGCCTTACTCTCACGGACTTGCTTCTCTGGTTAATGAGGCAAGTTTCAAGGATGAGGTGATGCGCCAGTGTACTAAGATTGAGGAATATTTCGGAAAGAAACCTACCGTATTGCGCAACTCTTCGCTCATCTACAGCGATGATATCGGTAATGATGTTGCCAACATGGGATTCATTGGTATGCTCACCGAGGGTGCCAAGCACGTGCTCGGCTGGAAGTCTCCTCACTATGTTTACCATTGCGCCCTGAACCCTAAGTTGAAGCTCCTGTTGCGTGATGTGAACCTGAGCGATGATATCTCTCTGCGCTTCAGCAACAGCGATTGGGACGGTTATCCACTCTTTGCCGACAACTATATGAACCGGATTGCTGCCTTCCCAGAGGAGGAGCAGGTTATCAATATCTTCATGGAGCTTTCTGCTCTTGGTATTGCCCAGCCTCTGTCAAGCAACATCCTCGAGTTTATGAAGGCTTTGCCTCAGTGTGCCAAGGATCGTGGCATCACCTTCTCAACACCTAGTGAAATCTGCAAGAAGATCAAGTCGGTAGGCGAGGTGAATGTGCCTGATACCTTGAGTTGGGTAGACGAGGAGCGTGATGTAAGTTCATGGTTGGGTAACCCGATGCAGCGTGAGGCTTTCAACAAGCTTTACAGTGTGGCAGACCGTGTACGTATCGCCAACGATCCACGTATCAATCAGGACTGGGATTACCTGCAGGCAAGTAACAACTTCCGTTTCATGACTACCAAGCCAAGCAATGTGGGTCTTGACAGAGGTATCTATTCAAGTCCTTTCGATGCTTTCACTAACTATATGAACATTCTTGGCGACTTCATCACCCGAGTAAACGACCTCTATCCAACAGATGTTGATAACGATCAGCTTGAGAGCCTGCTTACTACCATCAAGAATCAGGATGAAGAGCTTGAGATGAAGGACAAGGAGATAGTCCGTCTTCAGGCTAAGATTGAAAAGATAGAGAAGGAGGCAGAGAAGCAACATGACGAGAAGCCTGCTAAGGCTGCTCCTGCCAAGAAGGCCGCAGCTAAGCCTGCAGCCAAGAAGGCTCCTGCCAAGAAAACAACAAAGGCAGAGCCTACAGAAGAAAAGAAAGATTAGAATTTTTAGATTACTCATAATGATTAATCCCCCTCGCTGCATTGATTTGCAATGAGGGGGATTTTTTGTTTCCCAAAATATTCTCTGAAATAACGCGTTAGCTGGAAAGCGTTATTTTTCGAAATGAATCCAGTCTACGTCGAAGAAGGCAGCATCGTTCTTCTTGGTTGTGCGGGTGTTGAAGAAACCGAGCTTGGCACCAATCCACTTGCCTTCACGCACAGTGAAAGGATTGCCTATCTTGGTGAATTTCTTACCATCCAGACTGTAGCTCCATTCAGCGATAGCCTGTATCTGGTTGGCGATGCCTTCGCTATGAACCTTCACGCGGAGCCATACATCCTGAGTAGCAATGCGGGAAGAAGGAATATCATCTACGGCATACTTCACGGTGTAAGGTTGAGGCAGCTTGCTGGTCTTGATGGCCACTTGCTTTACCACCTTCTCGGCCTTTCCCTTCTCAGCCTTCTCGCAGGTTACATATTGCAAAACAACCCCCTTTTCCTTGGTATCAACAAACTTGAGTGCCGCATAGTCCATGCCTTGCATAATCATGCCGGCGCTTTCGCCCAGTACCTTATCTTTCTCCTTGTAAGCCTCGGTGCGGTTAGGTATGAACTTCACCTTGGCAGTAGCAGTAAAGTTCTCGGTAGGGAGTTTCTGGAGCAGGAGGTTGGGCAAATCATACAGGTTCTTTACATCTTCAGCCTGCTGTACACCATAGAGACGCAACTTGGAGTTCTTGGCATCACAGAAGTACCAGTACTGACTGTAAGGACCGTTCCACTGCCATTGCAGACCTAAATCTACGCTGTTGAAATCATCCGATTCCTTAGGCTGGAAGTTACCGCTTGATGGCAGGTTTGGCTTCTTCCATTGCTGAACAGGGTCACCGCAGCCATCGCCATCCTTGTCGTCACCGATGACGAGCCAGTCGTTCACCCATTTGGCTGGTTGCAGATGAACCACACGACCATAAGCGTGCTTGTCCTGGAAGTGGAGGAACCAGTCTTCGCCGTTCTGGGTATCTACCCATGCACCCTGGTGAGGGCCGTTTACCTTCTTGTTCTTTCCCTGTGCCATACCCACATACTCCTCGTAAGGACCGTATGGATTCTTGGAACGCAGTTCTACCTGCCAGCCATACTTTACTCCGCCCGCAGGACTCATGATATAATAATATCCGTTGCGCTTGTAGAATTTGGTTCCCTCAATGGTTGGCTGGTCTTCATGACCATCATATACGATGCGTGAAGGACCGATAACCTTGGTGCCGTCATGTGACATCGGAGCTACGAAGAGCACTGACTTGATACCGGCTCTTGAACCAGCGCATCCATGCGAAAGATAAGCCTTGCCGTCTTCATCCCAGAGAGGGCAGCAGTCGATAAGACCTTTTCCCTTCATCACCCAGGTGATAGGCTCCCAAGGCCCGCGTGGATCTTGTGTCTTGGTCATAAAGAGTCCCTGGTCAGGATCGCCACAGTAGATATAGAACCATCCGTCATGATAGCGGATAGAGGGTGCCCACACGTAGTTACCATGCTGAACCTTCTTGCGCCAATCCAGTTCGGTGCCCTGGTATTCTGGCAAAACCGGATAGTCATCGAGTAGGGCAGCACCGATAATCTCCCAGTTTACCAGATCGGTGCTGTGCAGAATCTGCAAGCCTGGGAAACACTGGAAGGAAGAGGAAGTCATATAGTAGTCATTGCCCACACGGCATACGTCAGGGTCTGAGTAGTCGGCGTCAATAACCGGGTTGCGGTACATTCCGTTCTTCAGGTTCGGATTCCATGTCTTGGATACCGCCTTCTGGGCATTCACGCTCAGCGCAGAGAGCGGCGAACTCAATGCGATGGTGGCGAGAATGCATAGGAGTGAATGCGATTTTATTTTCATTGTTACCGATGTTTAAATGAATTATTTAGCTACGTATTTCTTGTTGTTGTAGATATAGATCCCTTTTTTGAGACTTTTCAGGTCTTCTGCCTTGGCATTGAGCTTTACCATGCGACCGCTGAGATCGTAAATGTTATTATTGTTTACCTTGGCGGTTAAAACAACATTGTTGATACCTGAACTTGTTACCTTTACACCTTTCAGAGTGATAACCCAAGCGGCTTGTGCATCTTGTGGTGTGAAGGTAAGAACGCCAGTTGCAGGAGTGTCAAGTGTAATATCAAACTTTGTGCTCGTATCCGTTTGGGTTGAACGGCTAGGGAATACGTATTTATCGCTGGCAAAGGTTGTTCCGTTCAGCTCGCCGAGATAGCAGGTCTTGTTGTCTTCATTGGCATATCCTGCAAATCTAGCCGATGTAATAGTAATATTCTCAGGCAGATTGATGGTAAACTGTACGCCCTTGCTATACTTGATGGTATTGCTTTTAGCTGTAGCGTAACCTTTGCTGCTCTCTATGCTGCAACCGTTATTGAACGTCCATGGAGATGGATCTGTGCTTGAAGAAGTGCTGGTTGATGCATCCAGAATATAGCTCACTTCTGTTGTCTCACCTGGATTGGGAGTGGGATTTGTACCTGCCCCTGTAGCATCACACTGATCGTCTACTGTAGAATCGTACTGGCGAATCCAGAGTTTGCCAGACTGGCATGTAATCTTAGAGTTGTTCTTGAATACGAGATTATCTACGAAGCGGATATCGATGCCCTTCTTGGCTGAAATCTGCACGTTGTCGAGAGTCACGTTCTTGATGTGGCTCTCAGGGCGGCCAATCAGGAAGATAGCGTTACCTTCGCAAACATCTGTTGTCTTCACGTTCTGAAGCAGAATGCCGTTGTAGGTTGGGGTAGTACTATCAAGAGCTCTTGCATTTGCCTTATCTACGGCAGGATCGCTGTTGTAGTTCTTGTCGTAGTAGCAATCGATAGAGAATGGGTTCTTCACCTTGGTCATGGTGAAGTTGGTGAACTTCCAGTCCTCCTCGCCACCGCCACGCAGCGTACCGCCACTGTTGATACCCGTCTTCATGCGGATACCGGCAGTTGTGCCATTCATGGTGATGTTGTCGAACCATACATGCTTGATGTTTTTGGTGAAACTACCGATAGAAGCACCATGTCCTGTACCAAAGTCGCAGTTCCAAACATGGATGTACTGTGCATCATTGTCGCAAACTACGTTATCATCACCTGTACTGATGTTGCAGTTATAGATGTTCATGTGGTGTCCCCAGATCGAGATACCATCTGTGTTATGAGAAGGCTGTTCAGTCTTGGTTTCAGAAGAAGGGTTATAGATGGTTACATCATGAATGGTACCATGGTTCGCACCATTGCTGTTACTCAAGGTGATGTTGACACCCGGAGTATTCTGAACCTTGAGATTGCGAATCAGGAATCGGCTGCCTTTCTCGAATCGGATCATGGCTCCAGGATTGAAAGTCTCCTTGTTGTCGCGAGCCTTCCACCAGCGGGTTCCCTGACCATCGATAATAGAAGTTTCACCTTCGCCCTCTATAACAATGTCGCTCTGGTTCTTGTTCTTGCAACCGATAAAGAGCGTTTTGTTGTTAGGTGCCTTACCATATTCAACGAGTTTCAGAGTCGCTCCTGCGCAAAGGTGGAGCACAGTCTTTGACTTGATGCTGAGTACCTCGGTCTTGCTTGTCATCTGGTCTGTACTACCAAACATCCATGTACCGGCAGGAATCACGACCATACCACCGGTAGAAGGCACAGCATCAAGTGCTCTCTGGATAGCCTTGGTGTTGTCTGCAGCAGATGTAGAGGCACCATAATCCTTGATGTTGAACGTGTTGGCAGATGTGATGGTAGGCAACTTTGGCAGTTCTACGGCAGTCCATCCTTCAGGAGTGTTCTGTGCGTTCTGCTCGGCTGTGATACCAGCGAAAGTTTGTGCTTTAGTGAACATTGGCAGAGCCATAAGCGCAGCCAGCACGACTGTCTTAATGATTGATTTCTTCATTTCTTCTTAGGTTTATTTATTTTATTATTTTCTTTTCTATAAGATTTTCTGCAAAGTTACGACATTTTTGCTTATCGCATGCAGATAGTGGGCGAAAAACTACGAAAACGATTACGTATACCTTGTCGATAGAACCAAAAGAAAGACCGTATCCATCAGGAATTATCTCCCTAGAATACGGTCTTAAACCTAATGATTAACGTATGTCTTGATAGGTTTTCTTATCAACATAATGACTTTGATTAGTAACCAGGATTCTGGTCGGCTAATGTCAGTTGGTCATTGGCATCAATTGCAGCCTGTGGGATAGGGCGAAGAAGCTTCTTGCCGATATACTGGGCAGCCTTGCCTTCTATTTCGTGGTTATATTTGTTGCAGCGGTCAACCAGAGTCTGGGTTCTGCGCAAATCCATCCAGCGTGCCTCATTACCGAAGTTCTCGCATGCATTCTCATCAAGGATGTCATCGATTGTGACAGTTCCTGTAAGTGCAGGAAGGCCAGCGCGCTGGTGAACCTCGTTGAGTCTTGCCAATGCCTTAGGGTTATCGCCAGCCTTCAGATAAGCCTCAGCTGCTACGAGATACATCTCTGGCAAAGTGATGATATGGATGTCGCGATAGCAGGTGTTCTTTTCTGTCTTAGCAGTCTTGCTGTCGTCAAACTTCTTGCATGGACTGGAACCATATACCAGTTGCTGGTTATCGTAGTAGTCCATATCTTTGCCATCCATATTCTGTGCTTCCTTGGTTTGTGAATCCATAGGAATGCGATAGGTGTTTGCTCTGTTTGCAGGATCTATAGCCTTCCATGCTTCAAAGTCGGCATCTGTTTCATACCATGCAGAATAGTATCGCGTTACTGGCTTACCTACAAGACTCTCACCATTCTTGTACCAGGTCCAGTAACCAGTATTTGCAGCATTTCCCTTGTTTATATCTGGCAATTCCTTCATGAAGGTAGCATCGTAACGCTGGTCTCCCTTCTTGAAGCAATGCAGGGCATAGAGGGTTGGCACATAGCTGGAGGTTGTAGCCTTGATGTTATCCTCGTTTCCACCCAAATAGTTGCAGTAGTAACCGCTCCATTCAGTACCACCTGATGTTGTATTGTTGGCTGTAGCCAAATCATATTCCACATCCCAAAGGAACTCTTCGTTGTCATCGCCCGATCCGTCTGCTTTCCAGAGTTTGGCAAATGGGGTAGTCAGTCTTCTGCCTGCAATCACCTCATCGGCAAGAGCAGCAGCCTTGGAGAAGTATTCCTGCTTGTTGAGGTCCCATGCTGCAGAAAGGTAGGTCTTGGCAAGGATCGCCTTGGCTGTTTCCTGGCTGATTCTGCCGCCACCCTTGGTAGCTGTAGAAGCTTGGAGCACATTCTTGCTGATAACTTCTTCGAGCTCGCTGATGATATAGGCGTATACATCTTCAGGAGAAGACTTAGGATATCCTGTGTCTGCTGTGGTGAGGAAGTCCTTCATGATAGGCACACCACCGAAGTTGTTTACCAGAAGATAATACTCGTAGGCTGCCAATACACGGGCTTCGCCTATCAGCTGACTTTTCGTCTTGTCATCAACTTGGGCTGTCTGTGCATAATATGACACAGAGTTGGCTGCACGTATACCTGAATAGAGGTAAGTATAGAGATTCTTGATATCCGTATTTTCTGGAGTCAAGGTCTCGTAAGTGTTCAATGCCTCGTTCATCTTGTTACGGGCATCGGCATACATGTCTGTACCTGCTGAGAAACAGCTAGTGAACAGAGGTGCTGCATAAACGTTTTGCAGATGCTGATAGGCATCATTGACGAGGTTGTTTAATCCCTCTTTTGTCGCAAAACTCTGTTTAGCAGTTACATTCGACTTGTTGCTAGCATCCAGGAAGTCGCTGCAACTTGTCATGGTTCCCATGCAGCAGGCCGCCAATACTACGCTATATAATATCTTTTTCATAATTGTTTACTTCATTTAATGAGATTAGAACTTAAGATTTACACCAAACTGGTAGGTTACAGATGATGGACCGCCATTCTGCAGATTCTGTGATGCCCACTCTGGGTCGAAGCCCTTGTAGTTGGTGAAGCAGAATGGGTTCAGAACGTTTACATAAACACGGAGATTTCTGATACCTGCCTTGTTTACTACGCTCTTAGGCAATGTGTAACCCAGGGTGATGTTCTTAACCTTGGTGAAAGAGGTCTTCTGATACTGGAAACCTTCTCCCTTGGCTGAACCCTTGTCACCGAAGTAACCACCCATCGAAGTATCGCTGTTGTTTGGATAAGGATACTTTCCGTAGTGGGTCTCTGTGGCGGTTGTAATCTCACCTGTTGCATGATCGATGATTGGTGCTCCCTTTGGTATGTAGTAGTCCAGTTGCATGTGGGCATTACCACGGTCGCCATACTTCATATACTTCTCATGGAAGTAGCTGCGTGACCAGAATCCGCTCTTGGTATAGAACATGATGGAGAAGTCGAAACCCTTGAAGTAAACATTGGTAGAGAAACTACCTGTCCAGCGAGGATCTGTGCAGCCATAAATCTGCTTATCGTTGTCGTCAATCTTACCGTCATCGTTCCAGTCGTTTACTGCCATCTGACCTTCATACCACTTATACTTTGTGCCATACTTCTCGTAGAATTCCTTCAGGGTATAATGCTTGTCACCATTCATGGTGTGCATGGTTACACCCTTGTCGGTGATGACATCGGTATGGGTATAGTCACGGAGTACATTCAGTGGTTCGCCGATAAACCAGTTGTTGGCTACCTCATCAACCTTACCGTTACTCAACTCCTTAATCTTGTTCCAGTTGCGGGCGAAGTTTACATTCGCACTCCAGGAGAAGTCTTTCTTGTTGATGATGTTAAAGTTCAAACCGAGTTCAATACCTCTGTTTTGGACAGAACCTACATTGAAGGTTGAAGTTTTCTCACCAGTTTCGATAGGCACTGAACGTGACATAATCTGACCATCAGAAAGACGGTTGTAGAAGTCGGCTGTTACATTGATGCGGTTTTTCAGGAAACTCAGGTCGAGACCTACATCAAATTCCTTTACCTTCTCCCAAATGAGGGCTGTGTTCACCAATCCGTTAGGATAATAACCCTGTACCTCTTTGCCATCTATGGTTACATAAGATGGACCTGTAGCAGAAGCGATAGTTACATAGTCACCCACATTGTTGTTACCGGTAACACCATATGACAGACGGAGTTTAGCATTGTCTAACCAGTTGTTGAACTGCTTCATCCAAGCTTCATCAGAGATACGCCATGCTGCAGCTACAGAAGGGAACCAGCCCCATCGGTTGCCGTCTGCGAAGCGTGAACTGCCATCGGTACGGAGTGTAGCTGTAGCCATGTAACGGCCCTTATAAGAATAGTTGGCACGGAAAGCGAATGACTCCAGTGATGACTCAGTATAAGAAGAGGAGAGCGTCTTGTCGCCACTGGCTGTTCCCAGATTGTGGAATGTAGTGTGGTCGCTGGCGATACCCTTGCCTTCTTCATACTGGTATTCTGTATTGCTCTTGTAGAGTGAGAACAGTGCCATGGCGCCAACGGTATGGTCGCCAAATGTGCGGTTGTAGTCAAACTGGTTGTCCCACGTCCAGTCTACACGGGTTGTATTGGCAACGGATCCGAAGTTTGTCTTGTTCTTCTGGTAGTAAGTTGAACCTACGTCGTTACCCTCGTTCAGACCTGTTGCATAGAAGATGCCCTGGCGCTTGTGAGAGTAGTTAGGAGAGAAGGTGGTTGTAAACTTCAATCCCTTGATGATGTTGGCACGCAGGTAGAAGTTACCCATCAGTCGGTACATCTTGGTCTCGTTGGTGTAGTTGCCGTCATTCAAATCGATGAGCGGGTTATATGTAGATGTAAACTGTGCATCTGAACCAAAGGCTGCCTTTGCTCCCGGGTTAGGAATCAGGTTGCCATCTGCATCTGTTGGAGATACGAATGGGTTAAAATAGAATGCATTCACGTATGGAGAATAAGTACCATCAGTACATATGTCCTGGGTGCGGCTCATTGACATGTTGGTTGAGAAACCTGCCTCGAATATCTTGGAGAGCTTGGCATCCATTGCTCCCTTGAAGTTGAAACGCTCATAGTCGTTGCCTTTGAATACGTTCTCTTCTCCCTGATAACCCATACCTACACGGTAGTTGATCTTGTCTGTAGCACCGGCAGCACTGATAAAGTGGTTCTGCTGGGCGGCAGTGCGGGTAACCAGCTTCTTCCAGTCGTAACCGTCGAAACTTGGATCCATCATCAGCTCATAAAGTTTGGAGTCTTTGTAGCTGGTTGCTCCCTTGCGGGCAAGGAAGGCAGAATTCAAGTCGGTATTCTTGATGATGTAATGTGGATGTCCTTCGGCATCAACACCCTTGCGGCTTGAGCCATCGTAGCTCTTACCATCGAGCGTGGTATATCTGGCAAAACGATAATCCATAAACTCGTTGGCATCCATAAACTCAGGCATGCGCGCCAACTTCTTGATACCATAATATCCGTCATAAGAGATGGTAGCCTTCTGTGCCTTGTCTGCACCCTTGCTGCCCTTGGTGGTAATCATGATGACACCGGCAGAGGCACGGGAACCATAAATGGCGGTAGAAGATGCATCTTTCAATACGTCGATGCGATCGATATCATCAGGATTCAGGAAGTCCATGTTGTCGCAAACTACACCATCGATAACATACAATGGCTGTGCCTGCTTGTTGATAGAAGCCTGTCCACGAACCTGAATATTGAAGCCTGCACCTGCGCGGCTACCAGACTGGGTGATGTTGACACCAGGAACAGAACCCTGCAGAGACTCTGCAAGATTGGTAGTACCACGAGCGGCTATCTTTTCTGAGTTGACAGATGCGATAGAACCAGTTACGTCGCGTTTACGCATAGTACCATAACCAACGACAACGACCTCGTCAAGGGCTGCATTGTCATCTTCAAGTACGATGTTCCATGTTTTCTGACTTCCTACTTTTACTTTCTTAGGCTTGCAGCCGATGTAGCTGAAAGTCAAGACCGCATTAGGGTCTGCGTTCTGAATGGTAAACTTACCGTCAAGGTCGGTGATGCCACCTGCCTTGCCATTCTGGTCAGTAATGGTTACACCAATCATTGGGTCGCCATTAGCATCCTTAACGGTACCTTGGATTGTTTTCTGCGCAAAAGCGAGGAAACAAACCGAACTCAAGGTCAGTGCCATGCTGGCACGTTTCAGTTGTTGATACATAACGATGTTTGTTTTGTAGGTTATTATTATATCTTGTTAAGTTTTGGTCTAATTGAACTCATTTGCGATTAGTTGTAGTCGTGTTTGATTCTCAATAGATCATAAGAAATCTTAGATTTTTGATAATAATCTTTAGATTTCTGCTACAAAAGTAGTGAAAAATCTCAAACAACGAACAAAATAATTGAAAAATCTAACGTAAACGTTTTCACTAGTGTTTCTTCTACAATATTGCCTTTAATTGCGTAATTCAGGCTTGCAAGTGAGCCTTACGTAACGTTTAACTGAGGCTTATTTGAAGTTCAAGTGAGGCTTACTTGAACGGTTAAAGAGGCTTATTTGAAGCTCAAATGAGGCTTACTTGATGTGAGCAGGATGTAGCCGGAATTACGTCGCGACGTATCTGTTACTGCATCGTGACGCGCCGATTGCTACGTCGTGATGTAATTTCGGGAACATTGGTAAGCGGAGCCGCTTACGAAGAGAAAATAAAAAAAAGTGCAATGCTCCATATAAGCATTGCACTTTTTCTTAAATTTATATGAGATGTTAATCCTTATCTTATGGATTAATCCTCTACTACATACCAGCGTGGGTCACCAGCCTTTTCTTTCAAAGTACCAGCCTTGATGGTGAAGTTGCCATTGGCTGGGTCAGTGAATAACTGCTCAGAGCTGAATTCTGTATCAATTACGCCCTTAATCACCTTGAAGAAGTCTGTTGTTCTGAAGCTGTTGGCTACAGTAGCTGGAGTCTTGCTTCTGATGTTTTTGTCGGTTTTCTCATCTGCGCTCTTACCGAAGATACAGCTTTCAATTGTGAATGTGTTTGGTCCAAATTTGGCATCTTTGCCGAAGTCAACGAAGTACTGACCGTTACCATTACAGTTGTAGAATGTGCTGTTCTTGATGGTGATATCCTGCATATCTGTATTATTGCTGTATATGAATACCTTACCCGTTACACAGATGCTGTTGAATGTACAGCCGTCAATCTTTACGTTGTCGAGATGACCTGCACCGCTGCCTGCATCAATGTTGATGAAACCATAACCTGCACAGAGGTTGGTGAAGATACTATTCTTCAAGGTAAGTTTGCCGACAGACTTCGCATCACTTTTCTGGAAACGGAAGAATGAATTTTTGATATTGCTAACCTCGCAATCCTCCAAAGTGAACTCGCTTACGGTACAAGCCTTGCTCTGGTTGATGAAGTAGCCAGCACCATTCTCTTCCAATTTCACGTTTTGGAACTTGATGAATGCATGAGAACCTGCAATATCGAAGTTCTTGTCGAGGGTGACGGTTGGCGTCTCGCCTCCTGCCAAACCGAAGAATGTAACAGACATTCCGTCTGGGATGGTTACGTTGGTCTTGCCACCGTCTGTATCATTTGTGCCGTAGAGAGCTACCTTGGCACCGGCTGGGATACCGATGGTTGCGCTATAGTTTGTCTCGTTACCTGCAGCAGCCTTAGCCTTTTCTGCTATCTCCTCGATGAGAGTCTGTGAGATGACTGTTACATCGCTGGAAAGAGAATACTTATAGTTAGCTGCTGGCATGGCAGCAGGAGTTGTAATCTGCAACTGGCCGCGCTTTACGTCATTCTTATAGATAGTGATGGTATAAGTGCTTGTTGGCTGTAAGCCAGCAAGAGTATATTTACCAGCTGCCTTTTCCGCATCTGTCAGATTGATAGTCTGGATGTTCTCTGCATCGTTAGCGTTAGCATAAGTGATGTGAGTAACCTCAGCACCTGGAGTCCAGCTCAAGTTCACGTGATCCTCGAAGAGGTCGGTTGCCTCTACATTGTTGAAGATTTGCTCAGCCTTTGTCTTGAAAGATGAACCATCCTTGTAGTAAACCCATTTAGACTCGTTGACAGTAGAAGACATAGCCTTTACACGCATATAGTACTTGCTGTCGCCATCGAGACCAGAGAGAACTACTGGAGATGAAGTCAACGACTTATCTTCACCGAACTTGATGATGTTGGCATTCTCAACACCTTCGTAAAGAGAGTCCTTGCTTACCTCGAATACATAGTACTCTGGTGAAGAAACTGCTTTTGATGTGAAGGCAGAGAATGTAACCGTAGCTGATGTTTCGGCAGTTTCAACGGTGATTTTGTCACCGTTGAGACCGAACAATCTTGACAGGCTGCCATCTACGTCCCAGTCATTGCCATCGGTACAAGAAGTAGCCGACAGAGCCAATGCAATCATAGACGCTGTGCTCAATATGTTTTTAATGCTCTTCATTTTCTTGTCTTTTTTGATTAAAGATGAATTAGTCTGCATAACCATAAGAGTTGTGAATCTTACCGTTGGTTGCAGAGATGGTTGTTGAAGCGATTGGCATGAGATAGCGGTTCTTCACTGCCACATCATCGCTAACGAGACCGCTGCTGATAGATGGCAGGTTTACGTCAACCTGTGTATCAGAACCAGAATCCAACTTAGCTGCACCGAATGAGTCGATGCTGCCATCGTAGTCAGCAGATGTTTTTCCGTCAGGAATACCATACCATGTTACGCTAGAGAAGTCAATCTTGGTTTTCTTCTCATCCAGGTAGTTGAAGTAGATGGTCTTCTGGTAAGTACCATCTGCAAGCTCAGCCAGATAAGTCTGTTTGAACTCTTTGATCTTCTCTACGAGGAGGTTCCAGCGAATCAGGTCGTATTTACGGATACCTTCACCAGCAAACTCCCACATGTTCTCCTGAACGAGAGCATTAAAGAATGCGTCTTTGTCAGAAGCAATGTTGTTGACGTAAGCCTTGGCATCGTTCTTGTCATCCTTATTGAAGGCACGAGTGTGAACTGCTTCCAGAGCCTGGCGGGCTGTCATGCCGTTTGCTGAACCTTCGTAGTTGGCATCTGGATTGCCAGCCAACTCGTTCATGCACTCAGCATAGTAGAGCAATACCTGAGCATAGCGCATCTTTACAGGGTTGATACCTGTAGTGTGCTTAGCTGTAGCCTTCAGGTTGTTCTGCAACCAGGTGTTGTTCATTTTGCGGGCATCCCACTTTCCTACATATATACCGAAAGGAGCATTCTTGAGCATGCTCTCTATGGTGTTGCTGCCATCCTGCTTGATTTCAAAGTTGGCGCAAGTGATGTCACGGCGTGTATCCTTCTTGTCGTAAGAATAGAGCAGAGGTGCAGTAACCTTCATCTTACCAGATGAGTTGCCATAGCCATATTCTGTTGTAACACCATTCATGCGGACACCTACAGTGTAACCCAACTCACCAGTTACGTTCTCACCGAAAGGAATCTCGAAGAGGTTCTCGTGGTAAGTCTTGTCGAGAGAGAGCTGGTTAATCAAGTACCACTCGTTCTCGAAAGATGGGTTGAGATTGTGAGTATTGTCGTTGATGATAGCAGACCAGTGCTTCAGGGCACGCTCGTAGAGAGCCTTGCGGTCTGCTGCACCAGGGCGCTGTGTTGGATAAGTAGCATCGCTGTAAGATGCTGTCTCATATCCGTCCTTTGACTTTTCACGGATGGCGTAGCCGGCACGTGTCATGGCAATCTGTGCCAGGAGAGCGTGAGCATAACCCTTGGTTGTGCGCTCTGTGGTATAGCCTGTTGCCTGATCTGCCCATGGTAAGTATTTGATAGCCTCATCCAGGTCGTTCATCAGGGAATCCATAATCACGTCGCGGTCGGTCTTCTCCAGGTAAGCGTTGCTCAAGTCAGACTTTGATGCTTCAACCTTGAAAGGAATATCACCGAAAATACGAACCAGGTCAAAGTAAATCATGGCGCGGATGGTGAGTGCCTCGCCGAGGCTACGTTCCATAGACTTCTGGTTAGCACCACCGGCAGTGAGAGTTGCGCTGCTGCGGATACCCTCGATAATCTGGTTGGCATCCTCGATGATACCATACTCAGCATCCCATACGCCGCTGATCTTGCTCCATCCCGGGTCCATGTTATAGTTCATGTTACCACGTTCACTTGAGGTGTTGGTAGCATTGCTGCCAAGACCGTCAATCAATTCGCAGTCGCTGTTCAGGTTCCATACAATAGACAGGTCCTGTGCGTAGGTACGGTCCTGAGCCATTCCGCCATAGAGCTTATTGATGCGAAGATTGGTATAATAAGGTGAGGCGTAGGTATTCTCAGCAGTCATCTCTGATGGAGAGGTCTGATCCAGAAAGTCGGAGCATGAAGACAATCCTAATACGCCTGCCAATGCAAATGCATATAATATCTTGTTCATTGTTATTATCTTATAAAGTTTTAGAATGTAACGTTAATACCACCTACGAAGGTGCGGCTCTTTGGATAAGCTGCATAATCGATACCTGGGGTCATTGGGTTCTTCTTAGAACTTGTATCAACCTCTGGATCGTAGCCTGAGTAGTTAGTGAAGCAAAGCAGGTTGTAACCTGTGAAGTAGATGCGTACGTTCTGCATATAGCACTTGTTTACCCACTTCTTTGGCAAGGTGTAACCCACTGTTACGTTCTGCAGACGCAAGAATGATGCATCTTCTACAGCATAGCTGATGAGCTGCATGGTTGATACGCCTGCTGGATTGTAGATATTGGCGTTGGCATTAATCTCGTTCAAGCGGTTCATCACCTTTTCTACACCACCATATTCTGTGATGAGGCTAGCTGATGGGCGGCCGATGTTGTTACCGTTGGCTGGGTCAATCCAGGTATAGCGGTTGCCTACGTTGAAGTCATCCACCAGGTTGTAGTTCTTGGCTGAACCTGCATAGAATGAGTTGGCAAGCTTGGTACCGTTCACCAGCTTGTTGCCCAGTGAGTAGTTGAAGAACAGGTTGAAGTCGAAGTTACCAACGTGACCGTCGAAGCCGAAACCACCAGTTGTGGTAGGTACTGTGTTACCCAGACGCTGCTTCACAGCTTCACCATTCTCGTCAACTTCTACCTTGGCAACGCCTGGATAGAGGTTACCGCCGAAGAGCTTGTAGCTGTTGTCCTTTACGCCTTCTGCCAGTGCCCAGGTGCCGTTTTCTTTCAATACCAAGTCTCCCTTGCCTGTTGCTGCGTCATATACGGTGTAGAAGCCGTTGCTCTTGTAGCCCCAAAGCTCACCGAGGCGACCGCCTTGCTCTACGCGGAAGTCTTCATACTTGGCGATGGTAGAACCACTCCAGTTAGAACTCTGCCATGGGTTCTCCATGTTCAACTCATCAATCTTGTTCTTGTTGTAAGATACGTTGAAGTTGAAGTTCAAGCCGAAGTTCTTCTTGTCCACGATTACGGCATTGAGCGCCAACTCAACACCCTTGTTAGAGGTCTTACCGAAGTTCTGGAACTGGTAAGAGTAACCTGTGTTGGCTGGAACGATACTTTGCATCAAGAGGTCCTTGGTGGTATTCCAGTAGAAGTCCAATGTACCGCTGAGGCGACCATTGAAGAAACCGTAGTCGATACCGAAGTTACGGGTCACTGTGGTTTCCCACTTCAAGTCTGGATTATAGAGAAATTTACCATGCTCAAGCATCGAAGCTCTGTTCTCATCGAAGAATGGAGCCTTTGATGTGTTGTCTGCCATAGAGTAGGTGGTAGTCAGCAAACCAGAGTTGATACGGTTGTTACCTGCTGTACCGAAGCTCAGACGGGCCTTCAAGTTAGAAAGCCAGCTGGAAGCACCCTTCAGGAACTCCTCGTCAGACATACGCCAAGCCAAGGCTGCTGATGGGAAGATACCCCAACGGTTGTCCTTGCCAAACTTACTGGAACCATCGGCACGAACGGTAATGGTAGCCAGATACTTGTCGTTGAGTGTATAGTTGATACGGCCGAAGTAAGAGAGAATGTTCTCCTCTGCCTTGATATTACCTTCGTTTGGAAGTGCTGTACCTGCTGCTGTGTTTGCCAATACCTCGTTCAATGTGAATGAAGTAGGGAAGGCTACAGAAGTGTTGGTGCGGGTTACGTCCTGGCTGCTGCTCCACTCCTGACCTACCAATACATTGATGTGGTCACGACCATGGAAAAGCTTCTTGTTGTCGTAAGTCAATGTATTTGCGTTACGCCAGTTCTTGTTCTCCAAGCGTACGAACTGTGCCTGTGGCTGACCGTTGTAACCATATTTAGAGTTGGTAGTTGCATTAGAACCCCAAACCTGTTCGGTATTGTTGTACTTCCAACCATAGCCGAACTCAGAACGGAATGTGATATTTTTGAATGGCTTCCAGTTTAAGCCAACGTTGTAGTTTTGCTGGAAACGCTCCTGATACTTATAGGTATCGGTGATACGCTCTGTTGGGTTACGGCGTGTAGATGTACTGTTCTCCTCATCATCGTCTGATGTACCAGAGAGTGGCTCTACCGGGTTCCATCTTACGGTGTTGGCAACAACTGAGTTTGCTGCACTCGACTCGTTGGTATCAGCACCACCATTCAAACCATCCAGCTTGGTGAAAGCCATACGGCCATTGAAGTCGAGAGACAACCACTTGTTCAGGTTGGCATTGATCTTGGCGTTTACATTGTTCTTGGCGTAGCCAGAACCCTGCATGATGCTCTTCTCATCGTTGTGAGAGAAACCGATGTTGTATTTCAGGTCCTTGGTACCACCGCTTACGTTCACGTTATACTGTTTCTGGTTACCTGTACGGCCGAATACCTCATCCTGATAGTCACGTCCTTCGATAGACTTCCAGATATCGAGATCGTTGTAGTTACCATAGTCAGTGCTACCCAACTCATACTGATAGTATGCATAGTCGTATGGAGACATAGTCTTCACCAACTTAGATACTTTCTTGTAGCCGAGAGATGCATTGAAGTTTACCTGAGTCTTACCCTCAGAACCGCTCTTGGTTGTTACGATGATAACACCGTTGGCACCACGGGCACCATAGATGGCTGTAGAAGAAGCATCCTTCAATACGTCGATGCTCTGATTTCGCTAGGAGCGATGTCGCTGATAGAGCTAACTGGGAAACCGTCTACGATGTAGAGTGGAGAGTTGTCCTGTGAAAGAGAACCACCACCACGCACACGAATCTTCACGTCAGCATCTGGTGAACCTTCAGTGGTGGTGATGTTCACACCCGCCATCTTACCGGTCATCGCCTCGCTTACGTTAGAAACTGGAATGTTGGCAATCTGCTTGTCGCTGATAGAAGATACAGAACCTGTGAGGTCTTTCTTTCTAACAGTACCATAACCGATTACTACGACATCGTTGAGGGTGGTGTTGTCATCCTCAAGTTTTACATCGATTGATTCTTTACCTGCAACGCTTACTTCCTTAGCTTTCATACCAATGTATGAAATCTTCAGTTTCTTGCTTTTGCCTTTTAAGTTTACTGTGAAGTTACCGTCAATGTCGGTCACGCCACCATTGCCCGCTACACCTACCTCCATGACAGATGCGCCGATGATTGGCTCGCCCGTATTGTCAGTAACAACGCCTTTTACTGTTTGTGCAGATACACTTGTTACTACGAACATCAGTGCGCCTGCCAAAGCAATTTTCTTTTTTCTAAAATTACCAGACATACACTTTAGGTTTAGATAAAACTTATTCTAAATTACTAATATTCTAATGTTTTTTATTTAATGTTTTTAAGTAGAATTCCAGTTCTGAGCAGATGCTTGCTGAAGGCTGTTCCTCTTGGTTCCCGAAGGCTCCGGTGGGGGCAACCTGGATGCGTAGCGATTGCTAAGTCTTGGTTTTCTTGTTGCAAAAGTATATAAAAAATATGAGAATCGGGGTATATTGGGGGTAAAAAAATACGTAAACGTTTACAGATTTTTGCGTAAATACTCTGTTTTTTTCATTTCGACGGTCTGTTTTCTCAGTTCCCGTTTCTGCTGTTTCAGAAGCTGAGGGAACAAAAAAAGTGCAATATCCGGCACCCTTCTGAAAGAGGATGGGGATATTGCACTCCGAATGTTATCTGTCAATCTAATTACTTATGGTCTCTGCTTCTTTACTTTACGATGACCTTGCTTGTCTTCTTGCTGCCATCTGCCAGGGTCTTCACAATGATGTTGATACCCTTTTGAAGATTTGAGAGCTGTGTGCCGTCGGCTGCATAGATGGCGGTCTTGATGACTGCTGCATCTGTAGCTGAGGTGATGTTGTGGATGCCGGTGCCCTGACCAACAACTGTAGCTTCGCTCAAACCGCCCATCTCGTTGGCTGCACGTACGCTCCATGTTGCAGAGGCGTCATCAACGATATAGCTAGGAGTGATGGTGAAGTCTACTACCTTGCCGTTCTTGCATACTGCCCAGAGAAGCGCGTAGTCGTTATTGTCCCAAGCGAGGGTTGTGCCGTTCAACTTTACGTTGGTTGGAGCTGAAGCCTGCTCGGTAGCTGCTGTAGGATCCCAGTCATCATCCTGACCCATTATGTTTTCAACAGTGTAGAACGCAGCTTCCTCTGCTGCGAGGATAGGACTTTCTGCTGTTTCATTACGACGGTTTACATAATTGTCACCATTCTTTGAGTCGTAGGCATCATAAACTTTCTTTCTGTCCTTGAGGTCTACTATGCTTCCTGTTGATGTGTATGAGTTGTACTCAGCGAAACGCTTAGGGTATCCGCCACTCATCTCGTTCCATCCTGCAGCTGACGGGATGGCTTCCATCTTGGTGTCAATGTAGAGCGCGATAGGTGTTCCCTTGCCCCATGGACGACCTAAGGTGTAGTTACCATTCAGGTCTTTTGCCTCAGTAGCATCCTTGATGGTACAGTCTTTGAAGATGTAGCCATACTTCTTTGGTTGAGAAGGAACGGCGAGGTATCCTCCCTTTTCGCAAATCCAGAGTTCTACATTATTATAATATACGTCACCCTTACCGCAAAGGTAGTCGGTACGACCACGAAGGATTCCGTCTTCGAAGTAGAATTTACCGTTCTGGTTGTTTGATACGTAGGTGTCCTGGTAAGCCCAGAGGTTTACGTTCTTACAGATGGTCTTGTTGCTCTGGTCGTTGAGTACGATGTCGCGACCTTTGGCATCACCCATACTGCTGTACATCTTCAGATCCTGGAAATAGGTGTTTGTTGCTCCCTTCTGCAAGCAGAGTACGTCACCCTTGCCGATACCTTCCAATACGTTGGCTGATTGGCCTGAGTTTGGAATGGTGTTGGTCAGTGAGGTGTTGTCCATGCTTTCACCAATGATTGATACGTTTGGCGTATTCATATAGGTGGTTGGGTTAGCATAACTCTTGCCGTCGCTACCTGTTACCTTACTCTTCTCGTCAGCAGGAATCTTGTAGTCGCCCTGCTTGATGAAGATGCGGAAACGCTTGCTAGTATCTGTACGCTTGGCTGCTGCATCAAGTGCTGCCTTGAAGTCTCCGTCGGTTGGTACGATGAAGTCGTAGAGGGCTTTGGTTACTGCTGGCTTGGTCTTGGTAGTGAAGTTCAGAACAATTGCCTGGTCTGTGGCATTGTCTGTCAAATCGGCTACCGAACCTGCAGCGAGTGTGAAGGTATAAGCTGTAGCGTAGTTCAAGCCTTTGTATGCGAAGGTGATGGTCTTGCCTGATACAGTTCCTTCTATCTTTGCTGTTCCGAGAGTGGCTGCAGCGTTGTCGGTGAGTTTTACCTTCTCATCAAAAGTCAGTACAATCTTGCCGTTGGCAGATGCGTTGGTTGCGCCTTCTGCTGGTATGGTGCTTACGAGTACAGGGGCCTTGCCGTCGTTAACGAGCTGGGCAGTACCTGTGATGTAGATATTTGTGATAGCGATTCCGTCGTTGTCGCCTGTTGCTCCCTTGATGGAAGAAGTCTTGTCGGCAATCCAGCGGATGTATACTTCTGCCTTGTTGTTTGCATCGGCTGGGAGAGTGAACTCGCCATCGGTCCAGGCTTTGGTTCCTGGCATCTTGATGGCGCCTACCTTGGTCCAGTCGGTGCCGTTGAGAGAGTATTCCACATTATATGTTTCGTATGCATTATAATTGTAGAGCATACTGCTCTTTACCTTGATATCGGTGAAGGCTGTTGCGTTGACCTTGGTCTGCCAATAGGTTTCGCCCAGTGCCTTGGTTTTCTTGGAGGTCCAGTTTACAGCTGCATTCTTTCCTTCGTAGCCGCCAGCACTGTTGCTCTTGTCGAGCCATGCGTATGTATTTCCGTCTGCATCGCGCAGGATGAGCTGGTCTACATCGTTGTCTGCTGCAGCGAAGTCTGCTGTACGACCTTCTCTTGCTGACTTATAGAAGTCCCAGCCTGCGATGAAGTCTTTTGCAGAATATGCAGCAGTGTATGATTGGTCGACATTCATCTTTATTTTGCGTTCTGCTCCTGTTTCACCATCATTCCAGTTGGTAAAGGTGAGGATGTCGTTGCTGCTGGCTGTGAGGGTTACTTCTGTTCCCTCTTCATACATATTCTTTCCGTTAACAACGGTTGGGGCAGGAGTTGCGCTTACCATATAGTCTTTTGCACCACCTTCTACCATGTAATCCAAAGCGTAGGTGTTTATCTTCTCAAAGTTTGCCTTCAATGCTGTGTTGGCAGAGATAGAGAAGGTATATTCTTCATCTGTAGATACTACCTTATTATTGGCATCTGTCCAATTGACAAATTTGTAGCCGAATTTTTTTGTCGCAGTTACGGTGATTTGTGTTTCTGCGTCAAATACTGTACCAGAAGGAGATACTTTGATGGTTCCTGCTCCTGCATTTGATACAACAGCTGACAGAGTATACTGTGCAACCTTTTCAATGGTTCCGTTCAGAAGACCATTGATGTGTACATCGGCAAAGCCTTGCTGCTTAGTAGAGCCAACGCCAACGGTGCAGCTCAGCGTGAAGCCTTCAGCTGATGTCAGTTTGGCTTGCTGGTCGGCAGTGAGCTGGATGACGATGTGGTTGGTCAGGTTTTCATTTTTCGAAAACTTGTCAGTCTCTGTTGTCTTGTTCTCTCTTAATGCAGTGAAATTGCCCAAATCTACCGAAGTTCCGTCGCTGAGTTTGGCGGTTACGGTTACTCCATTTTCTGCATCTGTACCGAATCGGTTTACATAGGTGCTGATAGATGTTGGGGTGAATGTAAGCCCCTTGCTTGGTTTAACGGTCCATTCTACGGCTTTTGTTGAACCAACAGGACTGAAACCTGCCATGACCATCGGGCTGCCGTTTTTATCCAGTGTTTTCGTTGATGTCTTGGCAACATACTTCAAGTCACCGGTGTTTACGGAAACCAGACTAAAACCTTTTTCTGGTGATTTTGTGTACTGCGTAGCGTAGTTGGCGTCATTAAACGGCCATGAAACACTAGCTTCTTCGTTCTGGTAGGTTTGCGCATTTGCTACTACCATAACAAACAGGGCTATGAGTGAGAGCCCCAATCTGAGTAGATTTCTTTTCATTTGTTTGCCTTTTAGGTTGTTATACTTTATTTTATTGTTTACATAATTAAGTTTGTTGGTGCAAAAATACACTTATTATTTCTATTTAAGAACTTTTTGTTTCAATTTTGTTGTAAAAGCTACGCAATCGTTTTCGTACATTTCCGTCTTTTTATCTCTCCTTCCTTTTGCCAAATGAGAATTAAGTCGTACTTTTGCAGGCGTAAACAAACGAATTTTAAACCAAATTATAATAATAAATCACAGAACTTTCGCAAGTGGTTCAAGAACGGGCTGAAGGTCCAAAAGCTCCTAGCCCAGGGCGCTGTCTCTTATACACATCTCCGAGCCCACGAGACATCTCAGGATCTCG
>ENA-OZKD01000083-OZKD01000083.1-human-gut-metagenome-genome-assembly--contig:-NODE-83-length-23995-cov-6.723642_pt1 | contig 23995 bp, 19 predicted proteins | sample MGYA00244819_ERZ653749 | MGnify/ENA primary metagenome ERZ653749 (study PRJEB26926, sample SAMN06165329) | human gut metagenome | biome: ENVO:00009003; feature: ENVO:2100002; material: ENVO:00002003... | reverse complement strand
GTATTTCTGAAAAATATCTACTATTTTTTTTGGTATTTAAACAAAAAAGTGTATTTTTGCAACTACTTAAAATTTGATGCCAGCATGAGACAATTAAAAATTACTCAGTCAATTACGAATCGCGCAAGCGCATCGTTAGAAAAATATCTTCAAGATATTGCTCATGAGGAGCTGCTCTCTACAGATGAAGAGGTGGAGCTCGCTCAGCGTATAAGAAAAGGTGACCGTAGGGCATTGGAGAGATTAACAAAAGCCAATCTCCGTTTCGTGGTGTCTGTTGCCAAACAATACCAGAACCACGGGATCAGTTTGCCTGATCTTATCAACGAAGGAAATGTGGGGCTTATCAAAGCCGCACAGAAGTTTGATGAAACCCGAGGCTTTAAGTTCATCTCGTACGCCGTATGGTGGATTCGCCAGAGCATTCTGCAGGCCATAGCCGAGCAGAGCAGAATTGTGCGCCTTCCGCAAAACCAGGTGGGAAGCGTTAACAAGATTAACAGAGAGATGAGTAAGTTCGAACAGGAATTTGAACGCAAACCGAGTGTAGATGAAATGGCTGACCGCGTAGACTTGCCGGAAGACAAGATAGAGGACGCCATGAAGGCTACATCGACAAGTCGCCACCTGAGCGTGGATGCTCCTTTTTCTGATGATGAAGATGGCAGCATGCTCGACCTGATGGCCAATTCGGATGATCCGACCGACAATGAACTGCTGACAGAGTCGCTGAGAGCTGAAATAGAAAGACTGCTCAAGACGCTGCCGGACAAAGACCAGAAAATCATTGCTGCCTTCTATGGCATAGGAACACCTGAACTGACGCTTGAAGAAATCGGAACCAAGTATCATCTCACCAGGGAAAGAGTACGCCAGATCAAGGAAAAAACGATAAGGCGACTCCGGAACAAAACGACAGATAAACTGCTGAAGTCCTATCTGGGATAAGGAAAGATCCTGCAGACTGATGGGGCAGACAGCACAAAACAAAATAAGACAGAAAAAGAAATGAAAATTACAAAAATTGCATTAGCATCTATTGCATTAGCATGTTTCAGCTCGCTCTCTGCATCAGCCAAGAACGAAGTTAAGACTGCATACATCTTTGGATTTGCCTCGTCGTTTAATGACTCTACAGTCTATTTCACAGACGTTCAGAAGGTTGATTCTGCCTATTTCACCCGCAAGAACAAGTTTCTGGTAAGCCGCGAGAACTATTCATACCAGTTGCGCGACTATCTGGAGCAGAATGGTGCCGGCAACCGCACGTGTATCGTGATGTTTGACTTCAACCAGAAGAAGGCTGAAAAGAAATGGAACAAACTCTATGCAAGATACGTTCAGAAGCCAAAGGCTAAGAAGGCAAAGAACGGACAGCAGATGAACGATGCGCCTAGCCCTTATCAGGTGAAGACCATCAACTCTACAGATTTTCATTTTTCATCTGTTCAGCCAAACGATGAAGAGGTTGAAGAGGTAAAAGTGAAGAAGGCTAAGAAAGCCAAGAAAGAAGAGCGCAGAAAAGGCGCTAAAACTGAATAAGAAATCAAACTATCCTTACTCTGCAAAGTAATAAGGAGAACATTAAATGAAGAAGCCATTCCCTTTCAGCCGGGAATGGCTTCACTTTTTTATATCATATCATTTTCTACTTCAAATTCTGCTTGAACCAGTTAGCTATCTGGCGAAGCAGATGATTGCGGGTATTGCCGCCCGAAATGCCGTGATTACGGTTCGTGTACCACAGGGTCTTGAAGTCCTTGTCTGCCTGAACCAACGCCTCAGCATATTCGAAGGTATTCTGCGGATGCACATTGTCATCTGCCAATCCGTGACAGATAAGCAACGCACCATGCTGCTGCTTTACCCGCTCGATAGGGTTCACCTTGTAACCCTCCTCGTTCTCCTTAGGAGTGCGCATGTAGCGCTCAGTATAAACCGAATCATAGAAGCGGTAGCAGGTAGGAGGAGCCACAGCCACACCTGCCTTAAACACAGGACGGCCCTCGCTCATACTCATCAGCGTATTGAAACCACCATAGCTCCAACCCCAAATGCCGATATTATCCTTGTCTACATAAGGCAGAGAACCCATGTAGAGAGCTGTCTCAACCTGATCTTTCGACTCTAAATCGCCCAGACGGAGATAAGTAGACTTCTCAAACTCAGCTCCTCTACCGCCTGTTCCACGACCATCTACGCAGGCAATGATGAATCCTTCCTGAGCAAGATAATAATCGAAAGCACCGCCATTGCCCATACTGCCCGTGCTCCATGAATCGAGCACCTGCTGGTTGCCCGGACCGGAATACTGGAAGAGGATGACAGGATACTTCTTGCTGGCGTCGAAATCTACAGGCTTCACCATCCAGCCGTCCAGTTTCACACCTTCGGAAGTGGTGAAAGAGAAAGTCTCGCGCTTGCCCCAATTATACTTCCGGGTCTTTTCGAGCAGCTGCTTGTTGTCTTCCAATGTCTTGATAAGCTTGCCCTTGTTGCTGCGTACGGTGAAGACATAAGGATGGCTGTAGCTGCTCCAGGTATTGACGAAATAGCGGTAATCGCCCGAGAAGTTAGCCGAGTTGGAACCAGCCGCATCGGTAAGGCGCTCCACCTTTCCGTTCTTATGAGCCACGTAAACCTGGCGGTCGTGCGCATTGAGCTTAGCAGCCTGGAAATAAACATCGCCCGTCTTCTCATCCATTCCGTAGATAGAGGTAACATCATAGTTGCCCTTCTCTACCTGGCGCAGGAGCTTGCCGTTCATATCATAGAGATAGAGATGCATGAAGCCGTCGCGGTCGCTAGGCAGCAGGATGTTCTTCTTGCCCACGATGCTGTTTTCAATCACCTCTTCCTTTACAAACTTAGGCACACTCTCCTTGATGAGCATCCTGCTCTTGCCGGTGAAAGGATTGACTGCATAGAGGCGCATGTCGTCCTGATGGCGGTTCATCGTATAGACAATCAGACTGTTGGCGTCTGGCGATGTCTTGATGCGTGGATAATAGCCGTCGGAATCTACAGGCACATCGAGCGCCACGGTCTTGCCGTTCTTCATATCATAGCTCCAGAGGCTCACCTTAGAGTTGTCCTGTCCTGCCTTAGGATATTTATAGGAATACTCTCCCGGATAGTCGTGATACTCGCTATGGGTAGGATGAGAACCTTCAAACATCTGCAGAGAATAAGTCTTTACGTGCGATTCGTCGAAGCGTATCCATCCGATGGCAGTTCCATCCGCATTCCATGCAAAGGCGCGGTTGAAGCTGAACTCCTCTTCGTAAACCCAATCAGGAATACCATTGATTACCTCGTTGAACTTACCGTCGCGGGTAATTTGGGTTTCCTTATCTCCATCGGTAACAAAGAGATTGTTATCCTTTACGAAGGCGATGTGGCGTGAATCAGGCGACCAGGTAGCCACCTGCTGGTTAACGCCCTGGGAAAGCTTCTTCAAACTCTTCTTAGCAATATCATATACGAAATACTCTGCCTTGAACGAGCGGCGGTAAATAGCCTCGCGATGGGTCATGATAAGCAATTTCTTGCCATCAGGACTGATTACATAACCCTCAATCTGTTCGAAGGGAGCCTTGACTGCGTTCACATCGAAGAGGATGCTCATCTGCTTGCCCGTCTTGAACGAATAACTGATAACCTGCTTGCCATCATTGCTGATAGAAGCGTACAAATCGGTGCCATCAATAGGGTTAATACCGGTAACATAAGAGGCAGCAAACTCGCCGGAGGTAATGGCCTTCAGGTCGAGTTTATCTGCAGCTTGCATTGCTGAAACCATCATGACAGTTGCAATAAAAACTGGAAATCTTTTCATGTGTTAATCTTTATGTAATGCCTCTATAGGCGAATAATCTTCGTCCTTGAGCAGTTGTTTTACCGTTACTTTAGGGTTGCGCTTTACATAAGCGTTGATTGTATTCACATACTTGGTCTTGAAAATCTCCTTGCCCATCGCCTTGTTTACAGCCCACATGATCTTGCCCATGTGCAGATCGCGGTCGAGCTGCGGACGGGTGTCGAACTGATCCATCGGATAGATGCTCAGCAGATAGAAGGTAAGGCAATCTGGCACAATATACTGGCGCGACATGGTGCTGCGCTGCTGCGGCGTATAGAATTTCTTGTAGAGCGGATAGTTTTCGCCCATGTATTTATCGAGCGAAATTCCTACTGAGTGCTGTCCTACTACGATGCTCTGGTCGAGAGCGCCAATCTGGGCATAGAAACAAGGCTGCTGGAGCTCCGGAATCCAACTGTTCAGTCGCGAGAAGGCAGTTTTCAGCTGCTCGTTGATGTCTTCCATATTGGCAAATTCTGCCTCAGCATCGGCAATAAGTGCCTGCAGGGTAGAATCCTGATAGAACATGAGGAAACGGTTGCTGATATTGGCGTCGGTAATGGTGCCAAGCTGAAGCATTTTCTCTATCAGCGTACGGGTTTCTATCGGGTAATCGGTGTTCATCTGCTGCAGGGCTGAGAAATCACCGGTAGTAAGATATCTGCTTTCCAATCGGTCGTAACGCTGTACTGACAGGGGCACAGCCTCTCCTTCCTCGTTCGGCTTGAACTTAAACTCGCAGGCCGAACTGAGAAGCACTATTGCTAATATGACTATATAATTAAAAAACCTTTTCACGATAATTTACAAATCTTCGAGTTACGACTGCAAAAATACTAAAAATTATTTAAATTACCAAGCTTTTTTGCTAAAAAATCATACGCATTCGCAAAAAAAAATGGGTTTTTCTCTTAAATTTGTTTGCAAAATAGCCAGCAATGAGCAAAACGTAAGGCTTTTTTGCTCATTGCTGGCTATTTGCGCAGTTTTCTGCTTATCGGATGATAAAAGAAACTGCTTATCGGATCATGACAGAAACTGAAACCTGAACCGGCTCTTCTATCTGCTTCTTCCAGGCTTTCAACCACTCATACCACTCCTTCTCGCCCTTGAAACCATAGGTTTCGTTGGCACTGGTATAAGCAAGCTTATAACTGAGCTGGCTGCCTGCAGGTTTCACCACCTGAGTATAGCAATCCTTATTGGCTGGCTGCTGACTTACCAGGGCTGACTGTGGCACATAAATGCCCAAGCCTACGGTCTCCAGTTTATGCTTTCCATCGTCCTTGCCTGTTGGCCAGTCGCTGCCGTAACAGCCTCGCAATCCCTTGCCATCAGCAAATTCGCTGGAACCCTTTACGTTGATGAGTCCTGTAGCAAACTGATAATCAGAAACATCCTTGTTGAAGAATACATCTACATCGAAATCGCGATGACCGGCATAGATGGTGTAACGGATGGTGGCATTGACGGGTTGCAAGCCCGGAGCCGGAACCCAACCCTTATCCACTACCTCGACGATGGCACGGAGCGGACCTTCTGAAATGACGCGCTGCTCCTGGTATTTCACGTTGTTGAACAGCACCTGGTCTTTACCGTCCCAGCCACGGAGCGCACCCAGCCCGTAGGTATTGCCTACCCAGAGGCAATCATCGCCCGAACCAGCCTGAATCTGCTCATCTGAAGGATAGAACTGCGTATCCTGAACCACCAGTCCCTTGTTGATTTTGCCATAAAGGTCGATGGTCTGACGATGGTCGAAATAAACACGCATGGCAATCAGTTCGCTTTCGAAGCAGCTGCCATGAGAATGGACGTAGTGATAAGGATCCTTGGTTTTCTTATCAAACGAGATGCTGCGCAGATAAATATCCTGCCTGTTCTTAGCCAGCTTCCGGTTTCTGCTTGGCAGACAGAGTTCGGCAAAGGTACGTGCCGGATACTGTGCCTGCTCGCCCTCACGATAGAGATGTACCTGATAGGTCTTGGTTTCTTTCTTGCCCAAATCGGCAAGGAAACAGAGTTCATCGTTGGTACAATCGCGGTTGGTGTCGTCGAGCTGTGAAGGAATCTCCTTACCGTCAACGGTTACTACAGCGCGCTGAATGTTGCCGATAGCGCCCAACTTGCTGAGATCTACAACCACCGGAGCATCGGTTCTTGCCACCTTGGAAGGATTGGAAACCGACACCTGGAAATTAGCCTGCGCCTGGGCTGACAGAACCATCAGCGAAACCAGCGCCATCATCATTTGTTTTTTCTTCATAGATTTTTATTTTTAAGTTTGTTTATTAATAGTCTACAACTGCGAGAAGAGTTTCTTGCTCTTGGCGTAATATTGCCAGATGATAGAGAGATTGTAAACCTGCGGAATCTCCTCCTTCACCCTACCCGCCTGTATCTTTCTGCGATCTTCGTCAAACTCATGTTTCCATGCCTTGAAAGCCCTGCGCGCCTTGAAGATAGCCTTGAAGTCACCCCAGTTGCGATTCAGAACCAATGTCTCGAAAGCAGCAAGGTAATCCAAGAATCTTCGCATACGCATTACATGAGACAACTCCGTATCACTCAGATTCTTATAAAGCATGGTTAAATTATTTCTAAAATTCAGATAAGTCTTCATCGGATTGCTTTTCGGCAGGGTTCCACCACCCACATGATAAACCTCACTCTCAGGAATGCAGTAGATTTTTCTGCCCATCAGACGCAAGCGCCAGCAAAGATCTATCTCTTCATTATGAGCAAAGAAACGGCCGTCTAAACCTCCGGCAGTCCAATAATCCTTTGAGCGGATCATCATACAGGCACCCGTAGCCCACAATATTTCCTGCTGGTAATCATACTGCCCGTTATCGCGCTCTACCGTATCAAAGATGCGGCCGCGACAAAACGGATAGCCGTATTTGTCGAGGAATCCGCCGCAAGCGCCAGCATACTCAAAGCTGTCCTTATCGTATTCGGCAAGCAACTTAGGCTGGCAGGCAGCCACCTGCTGATGCGAATCCATAAACTCGATGAGCGGTGTAAGCCAATGATGCGAAACCTCCACATCGCTATTCAGGAGCACATAATACGTTGCATCAATCTGCTTCAAGGCACGGTTATAGCCTTCAGCAAAGCCGAAATTCTGCTCCAGCACGATGGTCTTCACCTGAGGAAACTGAGTCTCCAGAAGGTGCATCGAACCATCAGAAGAAGAATTGTCTGCCACCCATATTTCAGCATCCTGACGGGAATATTCGATGACATTCGGAAGATACTTTGCCAGCATCTTCTGTCCATTCCAGTTTAATATAACGATTGCTACTTTTGCCATATTTATTGTAAACTCTTTAATCTGTTATTCAGGAGATTGGTAAACTCATAGTTCTTGAGTCCCCATTTGGGAGCAATCAGCAGTTCTTTGGGCGACTGACTGACGAAGCGCTCCAGCACCAAATCCTTTCTGAGCAGACGGATGTATTTCACGATGACATCAATATATTCCTCTACCGTGTAAACATGGAAGGGATGCTCAGCATATTCCTGTGCCAGCCGGGTGCCCCTGATAATCTGCATCTGATGAATCTTGAGAATATCAAGCGGCAAGGAAGAGATGAGAGGAGCCTGGCGCAGACTTTCTTCCGCATCTTCTCCCGGCAAACCGATGATGATGTGGCCGCCCGTAAGGATTCCCCTGGCATGAGTACGCTCTACGGCACTACGGCAACAGGCAAAATCATGTCCACGATTGATGCGTTTCAAGGTTTCATCATTGGCACTCTCAATGCCATATTCCACCAGCACGAAGGTTCGGCGGTTCAGTTCTTCCAGATAATCGAGCAATTCATCGCTCACACAATCCGGACGGGTTCCGATAACGATTCCTACCACATCTGCCACCTCAAGAGCCTCTTCATACATCTGCCTCAGTTGCTCCACCCTGGCGTATGTATTGGTATAAGCCTGGAAATAAGCCAGATATTTCATATCAGGATACTTCCTGCTGAAGAAAGCCTTTCCCTCCTCCAGCTGTTCAGTAATCGACTTTTTCCGGTCGCAATAGCTCGGATTGAAGGTGCGGTTGTCGCAATACGTACATCCGCCACTCGAAATCCTTCCATCTCTGTTAGGACAGGAGAATCCCGCGTCTATCGAAATCTTCTGAACACGGAAATCAGGAAACTGCTTCCGGATCCATGTTCCAAAATCGTTGTAATACATTGGACTTTGAACTTTACGATTAACCCTTTTTACTTAGCCCTATTAACTATAAACTATCAATTATAAACTATCAACAAGCCCTATTTACTATCAACTATCAACTAAAGAAGCTCTCCCTTCAGCGCCGTCTTATCGTGATTAAAATCACCCAGGCGAACCTTGATAAGCTGGTTGTCGTATTCTTCCTTGGCGAGAGCCGGCGAAAGTTCTACGCGGATATAGTTCTTGGTGAATCCATGCATTGCCTTGCCTCTTGGCGCCTTTTCGAAGAGAACCTCAGCCTCAGTACCGATGTATTGGGCATAGAATTCCTGCGTCTTCTGATCACTCAACTCCAACAGTCGCTTGGAGCGCTTCTTCTTCTCCTTCTCGTCAACCACATACGGAATCTTCAAGGCAGCCGTGCCCGGACGCTCAGAATAAGGGAAGACGTGAAGCTGGGTAACAGGCAGACTCTTCAGGAACTCATAGCATTCTTCAAAACACTCCGGAGTTTCGCCGCGACAGCCCACCATCACATCGACACCGATAAACGCATCAGGCATTTTCTCCTTGATAAGGTTCACCTTGTGGGCGAAGAGCGCCTTGTCGTAACGACGGTGCATCAGCTTGAGCACCTCATCACTTCCACTCTGCAGAGGAATATGGAAATGAGGCATAAAAGCACGGCTCTGGGCACAATACTCTATGAGATCATCATCACAGAGATCAGGCTCCAGACTCGAGATGCGGTAACGCTTGATTCCTTCTACCTGATCCATCGCCTTGACAAGGTCGATGAATCGCTCGTGGGTAGTCTGACCGAAATCACCGATATTCACACCGGTAATGACGATTTCCTTACCGCCTTCAGCAGCTGCCTGCTCACATTGAGCCACAAGCGACTGGATGCTCGGGTTGCGCGAATTGCCTCGGGCAAATGGAATGGTGCAATAGGTGCAATAATAATTGCAGCCGTCCTGCACCTTCAGGAAATAACGGGTACGGTTGCCACGCGAGCAAGAAGGCTGGAAGGTCTTGATTTCCTTCGTCTTCACGCTATAATGCTGATGAAGAGCCGCAGCATCGACGTTCTGAGAACTTTCCGTATCGACGTTCTGAGGAGTTACCGCATCGCCGTTCTGAGGGACCTGAGCAGTCAATCCGTTTTCCTGGGCAAATTTCTGCGCCCATGCATCGCTGAGATATTGAATCAAGTGCGCCTTCTCGTTAGCACCCAACACGAGGTCTACACCCTCTATCTTGCTGACATTCTCAGATTCGAGCTGCGCATAACAGCCCGTTACGATAACGAATGCGCCCGGATTGTTTCTCACCATCCGGTGGATAGCCTGACGGCATTTATGATCGGCAACTTCTGTTACCGAGCAGGTGTTAATCAGACAAATATCAGCTTTCTCTCCCTTTTTAGCAGTAATGACACCCATGTCTTCGAGCATTTTGCCAAAAGTGGAAGTTTCAGAGAAGTTGAGTTTGCAGCCTAGCGTATAGTAAGCTGCCTTTTTACCTTGGAAGGCACTTGAATCTATCATAAATTATCTTTTCTAATATTCTAAAAGGTAACCTAAAAAAATGAAACATAGTCTCTATAAAACGAAAAAGCCGCTAGACCGAAGTCCAGCGGTTGTTTCTCTCATTTTTCGTTCGCAAGTAATTTCAAATTACTTAGCAGAATCAGCAGCAGCTGTATCAGCAGCAGCAGTGTCAGCAGCAGTTGTATCTACCTGAGCTGTGTCAGAATCAGCAGAAGCTGTGTTCTGAGCTGTTTTGTTACCACATGATGCGAAAGAGATAGCTGCGATAGCTACGAACATAAAAACTAATTTCTTCATTTTCTTTGCTTTTTTAAAATCTGTAAAACAATCATTTGTTCTTTTGAACGGTGCAAAGGTAAGCATTTTTTTGATACGTTGTTCTTTTTTTTGCGATTTTTTTTTAGGTGATTTTGTAACAAAATTACAAATCGCTAAAAATCAACTACTTACAAAATGCTAACAAAGGTTAAAGTTTTTAATGTGCTCGGAAACAGCCTAATTTTAACACTTTTCGGTGTTTTTAGCGTAACAAGGGTGCGCGCCAACACCTCTTCAGAGCAGCACTATATACATATAATAAGGTACGCGCGAGAGGGAAAGAACAGAAACTTTTTCTGCATGAGAAAGAAGATTTTCTGCATGAGAGAGAAGATTTTCCCAAGAAATCGTCCCCCAAAAACTTTGATTGCCGAGAATTTTTCGTAACTTTGCACTCAAAACAAAGAAACAAACAGACAGAAAATGATACAGCTAAAAGAAAATCAGGGCATTCCCCGCAGCATTCTCCTGATGATGGCTATCGTCGCAGGACTCACCGTAGCCAACTGCTACTACAATCAGCCGCTTCTCGAACTCATCCGCCACGACCTGGATATTACCGAGCAGAAGGCTAACCTCATCACCGTCATTACCCAGATAGGTTATGCGCTGGGCTTATTCTTCCTCATCCCCTTGGGCGACATGCTTTCGCGCAAGAAACTCATCCTTGTCAATATGACCATTGCAGCATTGATGGCAATCGTGATGGCTGCAGCGCAAAACGTTTGGATGCTCTGGGGAGCTTCACTGCTGATTGGCGCCTGTTCGGTGATTCCGCAGTTCTTCATTCCGATAGCCGGACAGTTTTCGGAGCCCAAGAACAAGAGCAGGAATATGGGCATTGTACTCTCCGGACTGCTGACGGGCATTCTCGCCTCACGAATCATCAGCGGTTACATCGGCGAATGGCTGGGATGGCGGGAGATGTTTATCATAGCTGCTTTCGTGATGGTGTTTTGCATGGGAATCATGCTGCTGATGATGCCTGAAATGAAGCGCAACTATGTAGGAACCTACAGAGGGCTGATGACCACGATAGCAGAAATTTTCTTTTTCCATCCTTCTATCCGCATCTATTCCACCCGTGCAGCCTTCGGGTTCGGCAGTATGATGGCAATATGGTCTTGTCTGGCGTTCCATCTGGCGCAGCCACCTTTCAGCGCAGGAAGTGATATGGTAGGAATGCTCGGACTTTGCGGAATCATGGGAGCCGTTGCTGCCAGTGGTGTGGGAAAACTGGTTCCTAGGTTTGGCATTCGAAAATTCAATCTGTTCGGAGCAGGAATGCAGATCATCGCCTGGGCAATAGCCTTGCTTTTCGGCAACACTTACGCCGGACTCATCGCAGCCATCATCCTGGTTGACATCGGTCTACAATGTCAGCAGCTCAGCAATCAGAGTGGTTGTCTGCAGGAGATTCCGCAGGCTTCCAACCGCGCCAACACCATTTTCATGACCAGCTATTTCATCGGTGGTTCGCTAGGCACTTTCTGTGCCGGATACGTCTGGACGCAAGCCGACTGGCTAGGTGTCTGCATCGTAGGAATCGCCTTCGCCATGATTTCTCTGCTTATCACGCTAAACTGCAAGAAATAAACATATAAAAGAAAAGAGATTATATTCCCGACTTACAGGAACATAATCTCTTTTCTTATTTTGATAGAGACTGAAGCTGGCATTTCTGCCGAAGCTTCAACTACATCTTTTCATCACCATACATTTCCGTCCACCAGGAAGCATCGTCCTGCAACCACTTGGCAAACCAGGCAAAGATGGTGTTCTGCCATTTCAGTCGCTTCTCGTAGTCGATGATGTGATGATCCTGACCATCTACCAATACCATCGCCGTAGGACGGCCAAGGAGTTTCAGCGCTGTATAGAGCTGGATACTCTCGCCCACAGGCACATTATTATCTGCCGTGCCGTGAACAAACAGCAGCGGAGTATGAATCTTGTCGGCATTATAGAGCGGACTCTGATCTACAAAGAGATGCTTGTTGGTCCAAGGATATTCGTTCGCCATAGAAACTTCGCTGTAGCTGTAGCCCCAATAGCCCTCACCCCAATAGCTGGTGTGGTCGCTGATGCCTGCATGCGAGATGGCAGCAGCAAAGAGGTCGGTCTTGGTCTGAAGATACTGAGTCATGAATCCGCCGTAGCTGGCGCCGATGCAGCCAATCTTCTTGCGGTTTACGAAAGCATGCTCATCGCAGAAAGCCTGGGTGCTGGAGATGATGTCTTCGGCCACTCCCTCGCCTGCCGTATCTACATGGCGGGCAGAGAATTTCTGACCGAATCCGGTGGCTCCACTGGGATTCACAACCAGCACTACATAGCCCATCGCTGCATAAACATGATGAGGATAACGGCTCTGGAACATGCGGCTCGTAGGACTGCATCCGCCATAATAGTTCACTATCATCGGATACTTCTTGGCAGCATCAAAATGAGGTGGCAGATAGTAACGGCAGCAAAGGGTGTCGCCCCTTGAATTGACAAAATTCCAAGCCTTGCATTCGCCCAGTTCAACATCCTTCAGTTCGCGCGCACTCAAATCGTCAACCAATTGCGATTTCAGCGCCTTCGTATTCATCTTATAGAGTCGGTCGGCATTTGATGCACTCTGACCGGAGAAAGCCATTTCTGCTGCAGAAGATGCAAGCGAGAAACTCTTGATGTACTCTTCAGGAGTCTTGAGAAGCGTAAACTTACCCGATTTCGGATTAAGCTGGAAGAGATGCACGCAATCCTTATCTTCTGCCGTGAAGTAAATGTTGCCATCTGCCTTACTCCAATTCACACTCTGCACATTCGGATTGAAATCCCTGGTCAGCGGACGAACCTTCTTATCCGACAAGGTCATCAGATAGAGCTGGGTGTCAATCATGCTAGGTGTCTGTCCTTCTTCCACATTCTTTCCTATGCCGTTGAAAGCTTCCGGCGAAGCGCTCACGAGAATGCTCTTGCCATCCGGCGAGAACTGGGCACTATTCAGAAATTCGCCCTTCTCTATCAAAGTCTCTACACTCATATCATTGAGATTGAGACGATAGTAGGAATTTAGAGTAGTAGGACGCTTGGTAAGGCGCTCCTCGCTCTTACCGATGAGCAGATAGCGGGAATCTGCAGAAATATCGTTGAGATAGACGTTGTGATAGCCGAAAGTGAGCGGCTGGAGAACACCCGACGCCAAATCAAACTTGGCAAGATAGCTACGGCTTCGCCATCCTGGTTGACGGTCATCAGGCTCCTTCACATCATACACCTGCGCATCTTTCTTTCTGCCCTCGGTATAAAGAGTGTAGATAAGCGTCTTCTCATCGGGAGTAAACTGGAACCATCCGTCTGGAATATTGGCAGCCAACACTTCGCGCTCCATCGTCAGCGGATTGATGGTGATGAGCTGCAATGTGCCATCCTGCTTTTCTTCTCCGGCAATACTGCTGTCGCTCGCCTTCTGCGTGAAATACAGTTTATTGCTTGCAGGCATCCATTTTACGTTCTCCTCAAATGTAGCCATCACTCTGTTAGTCTGAGAGTTGCGCAATTCGCTAATGCTATGGTTATTACCTTTTCTATCTACCCAGGTTTTCCGAACAACGATAAACTTTCCGTTTGGTGAGATAGAAACACTCGGATAGTTGGGCGCACAAATCACATCATAGATGTTATAGGCACGCTTGGCTGCCGCATCGCCTACAGAAAGCGGAGCGCCGTTGGCTGCGGTTACGGTCAACTTGATAGATTTCTTATCAGAAGATGCATTCTTCCGGGTAAGATATTTGATGACAACCGTATGCTGCGAAGGAGTCAGGATGGTTTCAGCCTTATCGCCGTTCACCGCTACCTGTTCGCCATCTACAAACAGGCGGTATTGCTCCAATCCTTCTACCGCTATGGTTGCTTTAGTGCGCTGGGTGTTAGAAACGCAGAAAGAAGCCAGATGGAGCGCATCCTGCTTGTCGGCAAGGAGTTGGGCTGCAGTCACCTCCTTGCCCTTATTTAATAAGGTGAAAGACAGCGGCGAATCAAGCAGCTGCTTAAGGTCGAACGCTTCGCCCTTGATGTTCACACTGTCAGCCATCCAAGGCTGTGCTACGGCATAGGGACCTGCATATTTCAGCGTTTTCACCTCTATAGTTTCGGCACTGGCAGAGATTGAAGCCATCAGGGCAGCTGCCAGCAGTCCACTTTTTGTTGTTTTCAGAATCAGTTTATTCATAAATATCCTTATTTTTGTTTTTGGTGCGAAATTACAAATAAAATTCGAGATAAACGAATGTTTCTGTTACAATTCGCTTTTTTTGCTGCATTTTTGCCTTACAAATGTTATCTTTAAGTTAATCGGATGAGCCAGTAGGTTATTGTTGGGTTACCCCCCTCTCCAACGAGTTGCAATGCATAAAAAGCATTCGCAACTCGTTTTTTTTATGCGATTTATTGTCTATTTGATTTCTTTTTTGTACTTTTGCACGCAAAATATCACATAAAATAACAGAATGATGAAGAAACAGACTCAAGCTATTCATTTGGAATATGAGCGCCGCGATGCATACGACTCGCTGAGCGTGCCAGTATATAACACCCTTGCCTACGAATTCGACAATGCTGCCGTCATGGCTGAAGCATTCACCGACAAGATCAAGGCTCCAGATTATTCGCGCGTAGAGAACCCTACGGTGACCAACCTGGAGCGCCGTGTGGCAGCCCTTACCGATGCTGCTCATGCCACCGCCTTCAACTCAGGAATGGCGGCCATCAGCAACACCCTCATGGCGCTGGCAGCACAAGGCAAAAATATTGTTACATCCAAGCATCTCTTCGGCAATACTTATGCCCTGCTCGTAGCCACTCTGCGCCGTTTTGGTGTAAAGGTGCGTTTGCGCGATTTGACCAATATCGAAGCCGTGCGCGAAGCCATTGATGATGACACCTGCTGCGTATTTCTCGAAATCCTGACCAACCCACAGCTGGAGGTTGCCGATCTGAAAGCCATCTCAGAAGTGTCACATAAAAAAAATGTACCTTTGGTGGTGGATTCTACCGTGATTCCTTTCACACAATTCTCAGCTAAGAGTCTGGGAGTAGATATTGAGGTAGTTTCCAGCTCTAAATATGTAAGCGGCGGTGCTACTTCGCTCGGCGGTCTGGTCATCGACTACGGTACTCCTTACAACGGCGATTTCGCCAAGCGTCTTTATGGAGAAATGCTCTTCAATTTCGGAGCCTATATGACTCCACAGGTGGCTTATATGCAAACCATCGGACTTGAAACGCTAGATGCTCGCTATCGTGTGCAGAGCAGCAATGCCCTGGAGCTTGCCAAGAAACTGCGCTCTCTGCCTCAGATAAAATTAGTAAACTATGTTGGTCTGGAGGATAATCCTTATCACGAGTTGGCGCAGCGCCAGTTTGGAAAAACTGCGGGAGCCATGATCTGCATCGACCTGGAGAGCAAGGAAGCCTGCTTCAGTTTTCTGAACAATCTGAAGCTCATCCATCGCGCCACCAACCTCTTCGACAACCGTTCGCTCGCCATCCATCCGGCAAGCACCATCTTCGGAGCTTTCTCTGAGAGCATGCGCAAATCGATGGACGTGAAAGACACCACTATCCGCCTCAGCATAGGCCTGGAGGATGTGGATGATCTCTTCGAAGACATCAAGCAGGCGGTTGATAGTTTATAATTGACAGTTTATAGTTAATAGACTCAAAGTAAAATGTACAATTTCGATAAAGTCATAGACCGTTCGGGCAGCGACGACCTGAAGCATGGCGCCCTGTTGCCTCGTTGGGGGCGAGATGATCTGCTGCCACTCTGGGTAGCTGATATGGATTTCGAGACTCCATCCTTCATTACAAATGCCCTCAAGGCACGATTGGAACACTCTCTTTTCGGCTACACGATGGAACCGGAAGATTACCTTCCTAGCATCATCGACTGGGTTCGCGACCACCACCAGTGGGATGTGAAGCGAGAGTGGATAAGATTCATTCCTGGTATTGTTAAAGGCATCGGACTCGTGGTGAATGTCTTCACCCAGCCTGACGAAAAAGTCATCATCCAGCCACCCGTTTATCACCCATTCCGCCTCACCCCAGAGGGTAATGGCAGAGAGGTGGTCTTCAATCCGCTGAAGATGAGGGAAGACGGATATTACGAGATGGACTTCGAAAATCTCGAGAAGGTTTGCGATGAGAAATGCAAGATTCTCATTCTCTGCAATCCTCATAATCCGGGCGGTATTACCTGGAGCAAAGAAACCCTGCAGCAGCTTGCCGACTTCTGCTATGAGCACCATCTGCTCGTTATCAGCGATGAGATTCACGCGGATATGGCGCTCTTCGGCCACAAGCACATCCCGTTTGCTTCGGTTTCAGACAAGGCACGCAACATCAGCATCACCTTCCAGGCTCCTTCCAAGACCTTCAATATAGCTGGAATTGTGAGCAGCTACGCCATTATTCCAAACGAAGATATTCGGAATAGATTTTACAAATGGTTAAGCGCTAACGAGTTGGATGAGCCAACTCTCTTTGCTCCTATAGCCACTATCGCAGCCTTCCGCAAGGGAGAAGAATGGCGCAAGGCGATGCTTGCCTATATTGAGGACAATATCCGGTTCGTAGAAGATTACTGCCGTGAGCATATTCCGGGCATTCGCCCTTTGCGTCCACAGGCTTCCTTCCTCGTATGGCTCAACTGCCGTGATCTGCATCTTTCTCACGATGCACTTCTTGACCTATTCATCGACAAGGCGCATCTGGCATTGAATGATGGAGAGATGTTTGGTACTGGCGGAGAAGGATTCATGCGATTGAATGTAGCTGCACCAAGAAGTATTATCAAACAGGCTTTGCAGCAGCTGGAAGAAGCTGTGAGCCAACTCTAGATATTTAAAAAAAATAGCCGTAACTACAGCAAATATAGTTACGGCTATTATTATAATATGGTGGAAGAATGCTTTATTCCCCCTCCATCAAATCATGAACCAGTTTGATTTCGTAATAATCAATACCAGCTCCCAAAGCTTCCTTTATTTCACTAAAAAGCTCCAATTCAGGATGAGCCTTCATGAAATCACGGATTTTCTTTTCATGGGCACTTGAAATCAGCGCCCGCAGTCCAATCTTTCCTTCTTTCACATAAGGAGTAAGATGACCAATAATGGTACCTTTGGTATAACCCCGCTTAGCAGCAATCTGATCTACCGTCATTCCCTGCATATAGAAATCATAACTTACCTCCTTCGAAGCGACTTTCGGCACCTTCGGTTCATTCGGTTTCTTCTGTCTCCTTGACTTTCTGCCCGAACCGCTATCTGATGAGGCATCTGCATCCAACAGCAAGAACTGCGCCTTCTTTTTCAGATAATCTGTTACCGTGAATTCTGCACTACATTCATACTTCAAAAGCCGTTCTTTTAATTTTACATCCTCTGAAAAAACAGAGAAGCGGTCTTCAAACTGTTTCCTAGCCACCTTGTTGTCTGTATCAAGATTCGACTTTCTGATTAAATCACTCAGAATGCCGATTTTGTCAAGAAAATACATAGCTCCCTTATGAATACGGTCTTGCAGCTCAGCCTGTCTTACATCAGGATTTCGGTCAAGCATACCCGTATACTGCACACGGAATTTATCCGATACGGCTATCAGACTCTTCAGCACCACCTGCAGCTTCTGATACTCGCTTACCACGCGCGGATATTTACCATTAAAAAACTCTACCAGGCAGCGCATCAGATGCTCATAGCTGGCTCTGATGGAACAAAAATCGAAGAGTTCGCTGATGCAATAAATGATGTATTGCAGCTCCAGACTGCTGATTTGCTCCTGACTAGGCGCAGCAAGCTGGCTGGTGAATGCATCCACCGTCTGACTGCTGATAATGGCTCCGCGAGAAAGCGGTTGACTGAGCACCATGCCCTTCAAAGTCTTGCAGCGGCTCAGTGCCACATAAGTCTGACCATGGGTAAAAGAATGAGAAGCATCGATGATGGCATGTTCGAAAGTAAGTCCCTGACTCTTGTGGATAGTTATCGCCCACGCCAGACGTAGAGGATACTGCATGAATTTTCCTTCCACCGTCTCCTCTATCTCCTTGGTTTTCTCGTTCAGCGTATATTTCGCATTGGTCCACTCCATTTTCTCCAGGTCAAACTCCTCGCCCGAATCCTTACTGCGAACGGTAATCTTGCTGCCGTCTTCATCGGTCCTAACCCCTATCACCTCGCCTATCATACCATTATAAAAACGGTGCTGCGGGTCGTTCTTGATGAACATCACCTGTGCTCCCGGCTTCAATGTGAGTTTGAAATCGGCCGGATAAGATGTTTCAGGGAAATCGCCTTCTATATCTGCTGTAAAAGAAAATGACTGCGCAGGCAAGGCAGCAAGCTGCTGTTCGTTGATATACTGGGCAGGCGCATTATGGGTGGTAAGCCTGATATAATTGCCCTCCTTAGGTGGTACAAAATTTGGAATATAGCGCTGGTTCAGAGCCTGCAGCGTAGCTTCAGAAGCCTTATTCTCCCTAATCTGGTTGAGCAGCGAGATAAACTGTTCATCCTGCTGCCTGTACACCTTTTTAAGTTCGATGGTGAGATAACCCACCTGCTTCAGAGCGTTGCTGCTGAAGAAGAAAGGAGTATCATAATGCTGCCCCAGCAGACGCTCTTCCTGTGGCGTAACCACGGGTGCCAGCTGCTGCAAATCGCCTATCATCAGGAGTTGCACACCACCGAAAGGCAAATCGTGGCGCTTGCGATACTGGCGAAGCACAGAATCTACAGCATCGAGCAGATCGCTGCGCACCATACTGATTTCGTCGATAACGAGCAGGTCGATACTGCGGATGATATTGCGCTTGAGCTTGCTGAACTGATAGCGTTTCTGTTCGCCGCTGCCAAAGGTCGTGCCCGGCACGTATGGCGAGAAGGGAAGCTGGAAGAACGAATGGATGGTCATTCCTCCGGCATTGATGGCTGCAATGCCCGTAGGAGCAAGCACAATCATTCGTTTGGGCGACAGTTCTTTCAATCGCTTAAGGAAGGTCGTCTTACCTGTGCCCGCCTTTCCGGTAAGGAAGAGGTTGGCATTTGTCTTTTCTATGATATTCCATGCCAGGATGGATTCTTCGTTCATTTCCATACAGCTTCTTTTTTGTAACAGATTTTATATCAGAACTAGATTTCTTCTTATATCAGAACTAGATTTCTTCCGTGATTTCGCTCATCTCCTTGCGCTTCTTCTCTGTGCGTGGACAGTCTTCAGCAATATGACCTACAGGAATGATTACCACCGCCTCATAGCTCTCGCGAGCAAAAAACTGCTGCATCTTCGCCGTATCGTAATTGCAGACCCAGCAGGTACCCAGTCCCTTTTCGGTGGCAGCCAGACAGAGATGCTCTGCCGCTATCGCCACATCAATATCGCCATGCGGTTTCTCATCATATCTGCGCACCCAGTTCTCATTCACGTTTTTCATACCTATAATATATATAGGAGCCGTCTTGAACCATTCGCGGTCGTAGCACTCCTGCAGTTTCTTCTTCGCCTCTTCTGAGCGCACGATGAGCCAGCGCCAAGGCTGCCTGTTCACTGCCGATGGTGCCAGGCGCACACACTCCATGATATAGTCCAGATCCTCCTGGCTCACCGCCTCCGGAGTAAACTTGCGAGCCGAAAAACGCTCCTGGCTCAATGCCAACATGTTATTCTTATCATTCATATCGTTCAGTTTTATAATGTTTCAATACTAGCTTATGACCACAAAGGTAAGAATAAATCACGAAACGACAAAAAAACTTGAATGAAAAACTATCGTTTTCGGATTATTTTTTGTATTTTTGCACATTATACCAGGATTTCTGGTGATAACAAGAGGTGTTAATGATAAGATATGATAGGACTGGCAGACTGCAACAACTTCTACTGTTCGTGCGAGCGAGTGTTTCGCCCCGACCTGACAGGAAAGCCCGTGGTTGTATTGAGTAACAACGACGGGTGCGTCATCGCACGCTCTGAAGAAGCTAAGGCATTGGGCTATAAGATGGGCGACCCCTTCTATCAGGTGAAGGAAAAACTGGAGGCTGAAGGAGTGGCTATCTTCTCGAGCAACTATACGCTCTACGGTTCGCTCTCCAACCGCGTGATGTCGATGCTATCCCATTATTCCCCACGCATCGACCAATACTCTATCGATGAGAGTTTCTTCGAGGCAGACGAATCAATGGCGAAAGTTTTCTTTCGGGAGCATACGGAAGACCATCCTACTTTGTTCAATAAAATAACAATAGACGAGCTGTCAGAAAAGCCCGATAGCCTGCTCTATCGCTATGGCTCCAAAATATCGGCAGATGTACTTCGGGCTGTTGGAATCCCGATATCCGTAGGCATTGCAGAAACGAAGACATTGGCGAAAATCGGCTCTAAATTCGCCAAGAAATACAAGGGCTTCCAAGGCTGCTGCCTCATCGACACGGATGAACGGAGACACAAGGCGCTGTCTCTCTTCCCCGTAGAAGATGTATGGGGAATAGGCAGACAGATAGCCCGAAAGCTCGATTATATGGGCATCAGGACCGCCGCTCAGTTTGCCGACAAGAAAGAAAGTTGGGTCCGCAGCCATTTCAATATCACCACCCTAAGAACATGGAAAGAACTGAATGGCGAAAGCTGCATCAGCATCGAGGAATTACCGCAGAAGAAGAGCATCTGCACCAGCAGGAGTTTTGCCAACGAGGGCATTACCGACAAAAATGTGATAGAAGAAGCCGTGGCTAATTTCGCTGTACGTTGTACAGAAAAATTAAGGAGACAAGGTAGCCTCACCCGACCATCCTCGCCAGCAAGACCTCTTCGACCCCATCGACCGAAGCAAGCAAAAAAGCTGATGGAGGCTATCGACGCCATCAACCGGAAGAATGGTTATGGCACCATACGCCAGGCCATACAAGGCACAAATTCAAGATGGATGAGAGCGGCACCTTCGGCTGGCTCATTCCATGGAACAAGAACTTCTCCCCTATCCGGGTAGATGAAACCAACCGCTTCATGATCTGGGGCGTGGTTACCTATGTGATTCATCAGATTGCGGAATGATAAAAAAAAGAAAAACTCCCATCATGAACAAGCCCGAAGCCTTGGAAGTATATTCCTTCAAGCCATCCACCGCCAAAGTAAAAATGCTATCTGCATATTACATTTTGTAACATCATTTGCAAGAATATAAAATGAGAACGATTGCAACAAGCTTCAATCCCATATTTCTACCCATCTTCTTTTGCCGCCTCATAAAAAAGTTGTACCTTTGCAATCGAATTTTCTGCGAGTACCAGGCATTGCGCCTTATAAAGAATAGAATTTTCAGCAAATATATGTAATTAATATATAAAAAACAGAAGTAGTTATGAGCATTAATATCAAGAGAAATCAGTTGAAGAGAGTAGTGATTGTAGGTGGCGGACTCGGTGGCCTTCGCTTGGCAGAAGACCTGAGCAAGGCAAACCTGCAGGTGGTGTTGATTGATAAGAATAACTTCCATCAGTTTCCTCCACTTATCTATCAGATTGCCTCAGCAGGTATCGACCCAAGCTCCATCTCCTTCCCTTTCCGACAGATTTTCCGCAAGCGCAAGAACTTCTACTTCCGCATGGCAGAGGCGAGAGCCGTATTCCCAGACAAGAAGATTCTGCAAACTTCCATCGGTAAGATTGAGTACGATTACCTGGTGTTCGCAGCAGGAACCACTACCAATTTCTATGGCAATGCCAACATCGAGAAGTGGGCTATTCCGATGAAGACCGTTTCAGAGGCAATGGGATTGCGCAACGCTGTGTTGAGCAACCTGGAGCGTGCACTGACTTGTGCCACAGAAGAGGAGCGACAGGAACTCCTGAACGTGGTCATTGTAGGCGGTGGTGCCACAGGTGTAGAGATTGCCGGAGCCCTCTCTGAAATGAAGCGCTACGTGATTCCTTATGATTATCCTGATATGGACTCATCACTGATGCACATCTATCTTCTGGAAGCGGGCGACAGACTGCTCGCCGGAATGTCACAGGACTCTTCTAAGAAAGCATACGAATTCCTTACCAGTATGGGTGTGGATGTACAGTTTGGCAAAATGGTAACCGACTACAAGGACCACAAGGTCCTGATGAAGGACGGTCAGGAGATTCCTACCCGCACCTTCCTCTGGGTATCAGGTGTAAAGGCACAGCCTATCACGGGTATCGATGGCGACCATCTGGGCCGTGGTTTCCGAATCGTAGTAGATGAATTCAACCGCATCCCTGGCATGGACGGTCTCTTCGCCATCGGCGACCAGTGTATCCAGACCACAGACCCAGCTTATCCTGGCGGTCATCCACAGTTGGCTCAGGTAGCCATTCAGCAGGCAGCACTCCTGGCTAAGAATATCCAGAAGATTGCGAAGGCAGATGAGGAGAATGAGAAGCATCCTGGTTCTTCAGCCCAAAACATCAACCAGCAGCTCAAGCCTTTCCGCTACAAGAACCTGGGTTCTATGGCTACCATCGGAAGACACAAGGCTGTAGTAGAGCTTGGCAAGTTCCACAGTCAGGGCTTCTTTGCCTGGGTATTGTGGCTGGTGGTTCACCTCCGCTCCATCCTCGGAGTAAAGAACAAGGTAATGGTATTGCTCAACTGGCTCTGGAAGTACGTGAGCTACAACGATTCCATCCGAATGATTACCTACGCCACCAAGCCTAAGGAAGTGCGCGACCGATTGAAGCGTGAGCAGACCACCCACCTCGGCACCGACTTGCTAGAGAATGAAGAAGATTAATATGAAGAAAATAAAAACGATGAAAGTCCAGCTTGGAGCCTTTAAGAGAGAGGCATCCGAGTTGGACTTTCTTTTTACATTTTCCTCAGGAGGAATATGATATGGTTTTCCCAGATACTTCAAGGATATTAATGATGCTCAGGCACAATGGCGAGATACACCAGATCATGATCTGTGAGATTCTCCATATAATGAGCATGGTTCATCGGGCAGTAATGCACCTGTCCCTGGCGAACCTCTTCTACGACATCATCATAATGGAAAGTAGCAGTGCCGCTTACCACATAGATAATCTCGCAGTTGCCCTCGTGAGTATGAAGACCAGTTGATGCACCCGGACGCAAGGTAGAATACATAATCTTCACCTTGTCATCCACATAGTTACGAGTATCAAGTTTACCCTGTCCACCCTTGAAGCCCTCCAAATGAGCCTCAGCAATCTTTTCGAAATCTATTACCATTTTTATAATGTTTAATGTTTATTGTTTAATGTTTACTTTGCTCGAGCAAACGAAGTTCTGCAGTTTGCTCGAGCAGATGAAGTCCTGCAGCTTACTTTGCTTTCGCAAAATACTTCCAAAGCGGAGCCGCCATCAGGCTTTGCCAGATTTCTCCCTTCTCTAGCATATCCATCACTTCATCCCTGGAGAAGAGGCGAACCTCGATATCCTCAGCCTGGTCAAGATGCTGAACATCCATGCGCTCCACATCCGTAGCCAAATAGCAATGGGTAAGATTGGTATGAGTGCTCGGATTAGCCGAAATCGTCATCCACTTCTGCCAGTTTCCGCCACCGAACCCAGTCTCTTCCATCAGCTCTCGTTTGGCAGCCGCCATCGGGTCCTCGCCCTTCTCTATCACTCCTGCGCAGAGTTCATTCACCGTCTTACCTATCGCATAGCGATACTGGCGCACAAATACGAACATTCCGTCCTTCGTAATGGCGATGGTGTTCACCCAATCGGGATATTCCAGCACGTAATATTCATCGATAATGGCTCCCGTAGGCAATTCCACCTTATCCACTCGTGCCGTGAGCCATGGCTTCTCTATCAGATACTTCTGCGAGAGCGTCTTCCATTTCATATCTTTATCAGCCATTTTCTTACTTCACATTTTAAAAACTGGATTTTCTTTATTTTAATTGATGGTGCAAAAGTACGAAAAAAGATTGAAAGGATAGAAATAATTCTATGAAAATGACAGTATTTCAATTATTTTTATTACTCTGTCTCTTATACACATCTGACGCTGCCGACGATA
>ENA-OZKD01000049-OZKD01000049.1-human-gut-metagenome-genome-assembly--contig:-NODE-49-length-28561-cov-4.581211_pt1 | contig 28561 bp, 33 predicted proteins | sample MGYA00244819_ERZ653749 | MGnify/ENA primary metagenome ERZ653749 (study PRJEB26926, sample SAMN06165329) | human gut metagenome | biome: ENVO:00009003; feature: ENVO:2100002; material: ENVO:00002003... | reverse complement strand
GAGATCCTGAGATGTCTCGTGGGCTCGGAGATGTGTATAAGAGACAGATGGTACACCGCTACACCGCCAAACAGCACAAACCCAGAGGCATCTTTTGTGCGATCGGGAGATGCACGGACTGTGTCATGATTGTCAACGGCGTGCCCAATGTGCGGACATGTGTAACACCTCTGGAGGCAGGGATGAAAATTCAGACGCAATATGGTGTAGAGCCGAAAAAGGAGGACTGACCAAATGAAACGACATGAACTCATTATCATCGGCGCAGGGCCGGCCGGACTCAGCGCCGCCATTGAAGCAAAGAAAAACGGCATGGATGTCATTGTCTTTGACGAGAACCAGCGCCCCGGCGGACAGCTGTTCAAGCAGATTCACAAGTTCTTCGGTTCCAAGGAGCACCACGCAAAGGTGCGCGGTTTCCGCATTGGCCAGCAGCTGCTGAAGGAAGCAGAGGATCTGGGCGTTCGGGTAGAGCTGGACTCCACAGTCATGGGCATTTATGAAAATAAAGAAGTCACTGTCAAGCAGAGCGGTGAGGTGCATCACTATAAGGGTGATGCCATTATCATTGCCACCGGTGCCGCAGAAAATATGATTCCGTTTAAGGGCTGGAATATTCCGGGTGTTATTGGTGCCGGCGCGGCGCAGACCATGATGAATATTCAGGGCGTACAGCCAGGCAGCAGGATCCTGATGGTCGGCTCCGGAAACGTGGGACTGGTTGTCAGCTTTCAGCTGCTCCAGGCCGGATGTCAGGTGGCAGCCATCATTGATGCGGCACCCAGAGTCGGCGGCTATGGTGTGCATGCGGCAAAGCTGGCCAGAACCGGCGTACCATTTTATCTGTCCCATACCGTAGTGGAGGCAAAGGGAACCGACCGGGTGACCGGCGCAGTGATTGCACAGGTAGACAGCCACTTCCAGCCCATTCCGGGCACAGAAAAGGAACTGGATGTGGATACCATCTGTATTGCCGTTGGTCTGACCCCTATGTCACAGCTGGCAAGCAATGCCACCTGCGACATGGAACTGATTCCCCAGAAGGGCGGCCATGTGGCATTGCTCAGCGAGTACGGCGAAACCTCTGTCAAGGGCATCTACTGTGCCGGTGACGTGGCCGGCATTGAAGAAGCCAGCTCCGCCATGATTCAGGGCAGAAGCGTTGCATCCCGTGTGAGCCTGTGTGCCGGCTATATTTCCCAGGAAACCTTTGAAGCCCGTTATCAGGGATTTCAGGAAGCGCTGGGACAGCTGCGGCAGGGCATGTTTGCTCCCCAGAATAAGGGTCGAAACGACTTTACCGTAACCGATGAGGGCTATCCCATTTCAAAAACGCTCCTGGCGCATGGCTATATGACCGAGGAGGAACTGAAGGAATTCCCGGCAGCTTCCTATACCAAGCCGGGAATTCATCCGGTAATTGAGTGTACCCAGAATATTCCGTGCAACCCCTGTCAGGATGCCTGTCACTTCGGGTGCATCAAGGTGGGCGAGAATATCACCCGGCTGCCGGCAATTGATACAGAAAAGCAGTGTACCGGCTGCGGTCTCTGTGTGGCTTCCTGCTCCGGCCAGGCCATTTTTCTGGTGGACGAAACGTATGCAGAGGGCTTCGCTTCCGTGACATTCCCCTATGAGTTCCTGCCCATGCCGGAAATCGGGGACAAGGGCACCGCGCTGGATCGTCAGGGCAAGCCTGTGTGCGAAGCGGAAATTGTAGGTGTCAAGAAATCACCGGTTATGGACAAGACCGCAGTTGTCACCATGAAGGTGCCTCTGGAATATGTGCACACCGCCAGATTCTACCGGCCAACAGTCTGTGAGTGAGACGAAAGGAAAGGTGCAGAGAGCTATGCGTAAAATCATTCGGGCTGCCCAAACGGAGCCTTTTATAGAACGGGAAGATGACGACATGATCATCTGCCGCTGTGAAGAAATTACAAAGGGAGAGATTCGCCGTGCAGTATATGACGGCATGCGTACCACGAATGAAGTCAAGCGCTATCTCCGTTCCGGCATGGGACTGTGCCAGGGGCAGACCTGTCAGAGACTGGTACAGGGCATCATCGCATCGGAACTGAAAATGCGCCCGGGTGAGCTGGGCATGATTCAGGGCAGAGCGCCGGTGCGGCCGGTGGAGATCGGTACATTCAGCAAGAATGTGACAGACGTAAAGGAGGACTGAGCCATGCTGGAAAAACGAGAAGCAGATGTGATTATTATCGGCGGCGGCATTATGGGCTGCGCCACAGCCTATCGCCTGGCAAAACGCGGTCTGGATGTCCTGGTGCTGGAAAAGAAAGAGATCGGAAACGGTGGTTCCTGCCGGAATGCAGGCGGTGTCCGCCAGTCGGCCCGTGACCCGAAGGAACTTCCCCTGGCCATGTATGCCGTGCAGAATATCTGGCCGCAGCTTAGTGAAGAGCTGGGTGTGGATGTGGAATATCACCAGGGCGGAAACCTCCGTCTGGGACTCACGGAAAAGGATATCAAGGTGCTGGAAAACCACACCGCCAAGAGCACCAAGCTGGGGCTGGAGGTGGAGATGATCAGCGGCGATGCTGCCAGAGAACTGTGTCCTTATATGTCGAAGGAAGTCGTAGCAGCCAGCTGGTGTCCCTCTGACGGCCACGCCAATCCGCTGAAAGCCACGCTGGGATTTTACCGAAAGGCGCTCCAGCTGGGCGTGACCTTTATTACAGGCGTAACGGTTTCGGCGCTGGAAAAGGTCAAGGGCAGAATCCGGAGAGTAATCACAGATGACGGCGTGTATGAGGCAGATCAGATTCTCCTGTGCGCCGGCTATGAATCCCGGAAGATTGCCAATACCGTGGGCATTGATGCTCCGGTAGAACGACAGTTCAATGAAGTATTGGTCACCGAGGCACAGCCGAAGATGTTTGATATTATGCTGGGCGTGGCCGGCGGTGAATTCTACGGCCACCAGTCAGAACACGGTTCCTTCGTCCTGGGCGGCAACAGCGGCTTGCAGGCGTTCACCTCCAACAATGACAACTTCGTCACCAACAGCCTGACCGCACCGTCCATCTCCCGCGGCATCATCAAATATTTCCCCATCCTGGAAAATGTCAAGGTGGTGCGTACCTGGTCGGGCTGGTATGACCAGTGCATTGATGTGCTGCCGGTGATCGATAACGTAAAGGAAGTGCCGGGACTCACCGTTGCATTTGGATTCAGCGGACACGGCTTCGGCATCAGTCCGGCGGTTTCCATTGCGCTGAGTGAACTAATTCTGGACGGAAAGTCTACAACCATTGATATCAGCCAGCTGACCTATGACCGGTTCAAGGCAAAGAGCTAAGAACCTGTCTTCACAGCTGATTTTGAAAAAGCAGAGAAAAAAGACAAAGACGTCTGCACTACAGGCACTTTGTCCTTTTTCAATTGGAGAGGAGGGGAACCCCATGATACTGCATAACGCTACAGTAGATACCATTCTGGAACGGCGAAGTGTTCGCAGCTATGCACCGCAGCAGATCACGCAGGACGAGCTGGAAACCATTCTGGAAGCCGGACGATTCGCTCCAAACGGCATGAATCAGCAGGTCAGCAATTGCTGTGGCAATGCCATTGCCGATGCCTGCACCGGTTCCAACCCGCGGATTCCCTCGCAGGAAGAAATGGAGCAGCTGCTGAAGGCCTGCTATTACGATCTGGCAGTAAACTTTTAACGTGATTCGTACAGGCGATATGTCTGTGTATAGATTGGAACGATTCGTTCCCAACCCAATTAAAAGGAGTGTATCATTATGAGTTATCCGAAAGTTGACATTTTGTATCTGAGTGAAAAGGACATGCTGGACGCTGGTGTAAATGATGTTGTGAAGTGCACCGACACCATGGAAGAAGTGGTGAAGCTTCTGGACGACGGCGATTACCGCATGGGCGGTGAAAACGGCAACTCTCACGGCTGTATGATCAGTTTTCCGGATAATCCCGCATTCCCGAATATGCCGAAGAATGGTCCGGATCGCCGCTTTATGGCAATGCCGGCATATCTGGGCGGCAAGTTCGATATGGCAGGTGTGAAGTGGTACGGCTCTAACGTGGAAAACCGGGAAAAGGGCCTGCCCCGTTCCATTCTGATGGTCATTTTGAATGACAAGGAAACCGGCGCACCCAAGGCATTCATGTCCGCAAACCTGATCAGTGCCTATCGTACCGCTGCCATTCCGGGCGTTGGCGTAAAGCTGCTGTCCAAGCCGGATTCCAAGGTGCTGGGCGTAGTCGGCCCCGGCTTTATCAACAACATTACCATTGAAACCTTTGCGGCGCTCCGCCCTTCTCTGGATACGCTGAAAATTAAGGGACGGGGCAAGGCCTCCATTGACCGCTGCATTGCCTATGTCAAGGAGCACTGTCCGCAGTTCAAGAATATTATCGTGTGCGACACCCTGGAGGAGTGCTGCAAGGATGCCGATATTATGACCATTGCGGTTTCCACGCCTACCGGCGGCCACACCAATTATCCGTTTATCCAGCGGGAATGGCTGAAGCCGGGCTGTCTGGTATGTGCGCCGGGTGCCGTAGATTTCCCGGACGAGCTGGTCTGCGATCCCAAGGTAAAGCTGGTAGTAGACAACAAGAAGCTGTATGAGGCATGGGCGGAGGAATATCCGTATCCCACCTTCGACAAGATGTTCCTGCTGGGCGACAAGTTCACAGACCTGGATCATGACGGCAAGCTGGACTGGGGCGTGGTGCAGAACATTGGTGCCATTGCCAACGGAAAGGTGCCGGGCAGAGAATCGGACGATCAGATTATTCTGTACTCCATCGGCGGCATGCCGGTAGAGGACGTTGCCTGGGGCAAGACTGTGTATGAAACAGCGCTGGAAAAGGGCATCGGAACCAAGCTGAACCTGTGGGATGCACCGTATCTGTACTAAGATCAGGTTCTGCACAGCGGAAAAGAGAAAAAGAGGAGAGGTGAACTAGGATGACCGGAAACGTTGCTTTCATGTTCGTCTGTACCATTATGGTGTTCTTTATGACACCGGGGCTTGCGTTCTTTTACGGCGGCATGGTACGGCGCAAAAACGCCCTGAATACCATGATGTTTTGTATGGCAATGCTGGGAATCGGCATATTTCTGTGGATTCTGGTGGGCTATTCCCTGAGCTTCGGAACAGATCACGCCGGCATTATCGGCGATCTGGACAATATCCTGCTCCGGCACGTATCCTGGGAGGTCACCGGCGGTGAAGGCGAAGCGCCGGAGATGATCTCCGTGCTGTTCAATATGATGTTTGCCGTCATTTCACCGGCAATTATTCTGGGTGCTGTGGCAGAGCGCATGAAATTTTCCAAGATGATGATTTTTGTGGTGGTCTGGTCGCTGCTGGTCTATTATCCTCTGGCGCATATGGCCTGGGGCGGTGGCCTTTTGGAAATGATCGGTTCCATTGACTTTGCCGGCGGCAACGTCATTCACATCAGTACCGGCGTTTCCGGCCTGACGGCCTGCATTCTGCTGGGAAAGCGGAAGGGATACGGCGCCATGTCCTATCATCCCCACAACATTCCCTTGTTTCTGCTGGGTGCGTCTATGCTGTGGATGGGCTGGTTCTGCTTCAACTGCGGCTGTGCCGGCGGTGCGAACAGCATTGCGGTGCTGGCCTTTGCCAATACGGCGCTGTCCTCCGCAGTAAGCATGATTGTCTGGATAATCATAGAGGCCGTAGTTCAGAAAAAGTGCACCATTATGGGTGCCATGACCGGCGGCATTGTAGGACTGGTAGGCATTACGCCGGGAGCCGGATTCGTCCCTCTGTGGACCTCCATTCTCATTGGCGCAACCACAGCGCCGATCTGTTACCTGGCCATTTCTAAACTCAAGAACAAGCTGGGCTATGATGACGCGCTGGACTCCTTCGGATGTCACGGTGTCGGGGGCATCTGGGGCGGCATTGTCACCGGTATCTTTGCCACAAAGCAGGTGAATGCAGCCGTTCCCCATGAGGGACTCCTGTACGGAGACTATCGCCTGTTCCTGTCTCAGCTGGGGGCAATCGGCATTTCCATTGCAGTGGCAGTGGTGATGACAACGCTCATTATGCTGGTGCTGAAAAAGTGCGGCGGTGTCCGGGTACCGGATCTGGAAGAGGCACAGGGACTGGATCTGATCGAACACGGCGAGCGTGCTTATCCGGCATTCAACGGACTGGACTGATGAGGTGATGGAAGATGAAAAAGATTGAAGTGATTTTCCGGCCGGAAAAGCTGGAACCGCTGAAGGATAAACTGCTGGAGGCCGGGATCCAGGGTGTCACCATCTATCAGGTGCACGGCTGCGGCAACCAGCACGGCTGGATCGCCTATCACCGGGGCAATGAGGTTATGATGAACACCCTGCCGAAGGTCTATCTGATGACTGTGGTGCCGGATGATCAGGTGGAGAGCTTTTTACAGCTGATCAAGGAAATCACCTATACCGGAACGGTGGGGGACGGAAAAATCTTCATCTCTCCGGTGGAAGAGTGCATCCGGATCCGTACAGATGAAACCGGTGACCAGGCACTCTGAGAACCTGTCTTCACAAGCGTATCCACATACATTTCTTGTGAAGACAAGTTCTGAGTACAGGCACGCATGAAAATAGACAGCTGACAATCCATAATAAAACAGACGGATGCGCCGTCTCCTGTAAAAGGGAGTACAGGCGCATCCGTCTGTTTTGTTTTCATAGGAAATTTTCGGGTTATTTGGAAGAGGGTATTACCTTTGCCAGCGCACTGGCCATATTGGACAGAGGCAGCGTCTGGAGCCAGATCCGGCCGGGGCCGGTGACCTTTGTGTTAAACAGGCCTTCGCCGCCCAGCAGGACGTTGCCCACACCCTTTACCGTCTGAACATCCAGGGTGCAGGTGCTCTCCATTGCAGCCAGGTTTCCGGTGTCCACCATCATGGACTGCCCCGGTGCCAGATCATAGGCAACCATGCTGCCGTCAATTTCCAGGAACAGCATGCCGTTTCCTGAAAATTTCTGCATGAGAAAGCCCTCGCCGCCGAAGAAGCCTCCGGCCAGCCGCTTCTGGAAAAACAGCTCGAAGGAAACACCTCTCTCCGATGCCAGAAATGCAGATTTCTGCGCAACAATCGGCTTGTCCGGCGTCACCTGTATGGGCATGATCTCTCCCGGCAGCGCCGAAGCAAAGGCAATCATGCCCGGGCCGCCCTTTGCGGTATATTCGTTCTGGAACATGCTTTCCCCGGTCAGAGCGCGGCTGAACATTTTTCCAATGCCGCCGCCCTTGGTCTGCATTTCCATGTTAGGTGTCATCCAGGCCATTGCGCCCTTCTGACAGCATACGGTTTCTTCCTGTTCCACTGTGAGTATAACAACCGGATACGGCTGTCCCTGAATTTGATACTGCATGTATGAATCCTCCTGTTTTTTCCCTGTATCTCGATTTTTTTAATATGCCTTTGCCCAGAGCACCATGTGCTTCGCCGGTTTTCCGCAGCAGACGCAGGTGTCTGCAATGTGCTTCTGTTCCAGCGGAATGCAGCGGGAGCCTACGCCGGTGACTTCCTTCACCTTGTCCTCGCAGGCTTCTTCGCCGCACCACATAGCTTCTACAAAGCCGTCTCCGTGTTCTTCCAGCGCCTTTGTGATTTCGTCCAGGCTGCGGCAGACATAGGTGCGGTTGGTGCGGTTTTCCTTTGCCTTCTGGAGCATGCCTTCCGGAATAACGTGTTCCAGCAGATTGCATACCGTGTCGCACAGGGTGGTGTAGTTTTCGTCCAGTGCAATGGTCTGCTTTTCGCCGTTGTACCGGGTGGCAGCCACACAGTGGCCGGCTTCAATATCCTTCGGGCCGATTTCGATTCGTACCGGAATACCCTTCATTTCATATTCTGCAAACTTCCAGCCGGCGGAGTTGTCGGAGTCGTCCAGCTTTACCCGGATGCCCTTTGCAGCCAGTGCCTGCCGCAGCTCCTCTGCCTTTTCCAGTACGCCGGGCTTGTGCTGTGCCACCGGAATGATCACAGCCTGTACCGGAGCCACAGCCGGCGGCAGAACCAGACCGCTGTCATCGCCGTGTGTCATGATAATGGCGCCGATCAGACGAGTGGTCACGCCCCAGCTGGTCTGGTGGGGATATGCCAGCTTATTGTCCTTGCCGGCGAACTGAATGCCGAATGCCTTTGCAAAGCCGTCTCCGAAGTAGTGGGAGGTGCCGGCCTGGAGTGCCTTTCCGTCATGCATCAGCGCTTCAATGGCATAGGTGGAAACCGCACCGGCAAACTTGTCACTCTCGGTCTTTTTGCCCTTGACTACCGGCATTGCCAGACACTTTTCGCAGAAGTCGGTGTATACGTTCAGCATACGCTCAGTTTCGGCAATGGCTTCTTCTGCGGTGGCGTGGATGGTGTGTCCCTCCTGCCACAGGAACTCCCGGGAGCGCAGGAACGGACGGGTGGTCTTTTCCCAGCGGACAACGCTGACCCACTGGTTGTACAGCTTCGGGAGATCCCGGTAGCTGTGCACGATGTCCTTATAGTGATCGCAGAACAGGGTTTCTGAAGTAGGACGGACGCACAGACGCTCTTCCAGCTTTTCACTGCCGCCGTAGGTGACCCATGCCACTTCCGGTGCAAAGCCCTCTACATGATCCTTTTCCTTTTTCAGCAGGCTCTCCGGAATAAACATCGGCATATTTACATTCACGTGGCCGGTGGCCTTGAACATGCCGTCCAGGATCCGCTGGATATTTTCCCAGATGGCATAGCCATAGGGACGGATTACCATACAACCCTTGACGCTGGTATAAGAAACAAGTTCTGCCTTCTTGCAGATATCGGTGTACCATTGTGCGAAATCCACGTCCATTGCGGTGATTTCAGACACCATTTTCTGATTATTTTTAGCCATGATTTTCCTCCTAGAAATTTGCGGGATGATATGTACAGTATAGCATATTTCCCGATAGATTGCAAGGGAAAGGAGAAAAATTTGCAGGCAGTCCCTAAAATCGGGATTTTGCATGCGAATGCCGTAAGTTTTAAGGAATCTTTAAGGAAAGGGCTGTATACTGGAAAACAAGAAGATGCTTCTCACTTCGAAGGGCAGCGCTGTACCGACACAGATGCACGCTGCCGCGATACTGTTCCACGGGAGCGACTGGTTCTGCAATGTTCCGGCAGAACGGCTTCCTTCCGGCACGGCTGCTGCAATTTTGGCTGCGGCGCCGGCCAAAAAAGCGCAAATGTCTGTGCATGTTTCCCCCGGACAGGGGAGCATGCCGCTCATAAAAAGGAGAAGTGACGATTATGAAAACAAGCAAACGCCGTATTGCACGCCAGACAGCAGCCGGACTGCTTGCACTGTCTGTGCTGTGTACCGCAGCCATTCCCGGCATGCTGGCACTTCCGGCCGGCGCAGCCGCAGCGGCTTCCGGTGATCTGAACGGAGACGGAAGCGTTACCGGTGCAGATGTGGCCATTTTACAGCAGTATCTGCTGCAATCCGCTTCCCTGACCGCAGATCAGGCGGCCAGTGCAGATGTTGTGGCAGACGGTGTCCTGAACGGACTGGATCTGGCACGGCTGCGGCAGATGGCACAGAGCACCACACCGGTGAGTGACGCCATTGCTATCCACCTCAGCGACAGCGGCATTACAGTAGAAGGCGACACCAAGGGTGTGACTGCTGTTTCCGGGAAGACTGTAACCATCAGCGCTTCCGGCAACTACACCGTAGACGGCTCCATCACAGACGGACAGATCCTGGTGAATGTACCGGATACTACTGCGGATGCAGATGCGGTTTCCCTGTATTTGCAGGATGTGACCATGACCTCTTCCACCGGTGCACCCTGCATCCTGGGACAGAGCGCCAAGAAGCTGAAGCTCACCTGCAACGGCACCAATACTCTGACAGACACCGCCGCAGAGGCCAATGCCGATACCAGCGGCGTGATCTACGGCGACTGTGATATTACCGTTGCCAAGAATAGCACCGGTTCTCTGAACATCACCAGCAGCATGAACACCGCCATCCGCTCCAAGGATGACATCAAGCTCAACGGCGGCACCATTGTGGTAAATACAGATGTAGACGACACTTCAGATGCAGATGCCATCCGTGCCAATAATACCCTGGAAGTAGACGGAGCTTCTGTCACCGTGACCTCTTCCGCAGACGGTCTGAAATCCTCCAAGGAGGATGTTTCCATTCTGTCCGGAACGGTAAACATCAAGGCCGGAAACGATGCAGTGCAGGCAGTAACTGCCAGCGGTGACCGTGGCTTTACACTGGATGAAAACGGCACCCTTTCTATCACCGGCGGCAATGTGCTGGCCACTGCAACGGATTATGCCTTCGGCATGAACGCTTCCGGCACGGCAGTGACCGTAGACACCTCCGGCTGCACGCAGGGTGTGGTACAGCTGGACTATGCGGCAGAGTGGAAAAAGAGCAACGCTGTCACCCTGAAAAATGGCAGCGAAACCGTCTTTGACATGACACCGTCCAAGAAGTACACCTATGTTCTGGCCAGCAGCCCGAAGCTGTCTGCGTCCGGCAGCTATACCCTGTACACCGGCGGCACCCAGATGACCCATGACGGCTCCGACAACGGCACCTTTGCCATGACGGGAACACCCACCAAGTTCACCGGTGTCAAGGAACTCACCGGCGGCAGCACGCTCCCGGATGAGGATGATGTTGTCACCAGTCTGGTCTACAGCGGCAGCAGCGTAACGGCCACCAATGCATCCGGCAGTGTGGTTTCTAACCCCTCGAACCTGACGATCTCCGGTGCCAATGTTACCATAACGGCTTCCAGTGAAATTTCTGTCAGCGGCGAGAGCACCAGCGGTCAGCTGGCTGTCAATGTGGATAAAACCGCAGAGCCGGCGGGAAAGGTTGTGCTGAATCTGGAGGGACTGACCCTTTCCAACAGCACTGCCGCACCGATTTATGTAGAGGCCATTGGCGATGAGGTGCAGATTTCTGCGAAAAACGGCACCACCAATACCATTTCAGACGGCACCTCCCACACGGATACCTATGTGGACAGTGACGGCAATACCAATCCTGTAAACGGCGCGATCTTCTCCCGGGATGATCTGAAGCTCAAGGGCAAGGGCACCCTGATTGTCAACGGCAACACCGAGGACGGCATTGTGTGCAAAAACGATCTCAAGATCTGGAACGGCAATATTACTGTCAACGCCGCAGATGACGGCATCCGCGGCAACGATTCCGTCCGCATCGGCGATCCGGATGCCACCGACCACAGCACTCTGTCTGTGACAGTAAACACCAATAACGGCACCTCCGGCGGAGACGGCATCAAGACCAACTCTGATGAAGACGGAAAGGGCTATATCACCATGAGCGGCGGTACTGTCAACATTGATTCCTATGCAGACGGCATTCAGGCAGAGCAGACCTTTACCATGAACGGCGGCGACCTGAATATTACCACTTATCAGGGCGCGAACTATACCGGCAGCAGCTCCGGCGGAAACGGCGGCTGGGGCGGCCCCGGCGGTGGCGGCAATGACGGTAATTCCAGCAAGATTGACATCAGCGCCAAGGGCATCAAGGCAGTCGGGCTGTATGACGAAGCCGGCACTACCTGGCAGAGCGGCGGCGATCTGATCATCAACGGCGGTACCATCACCATTGACTCTTCGGACGACAGTCTCCACTGCGGCGGCGATATGCAGCTGCTGGGCGGCAGCATGACCCTTGCTACCGCAGATGACGGTGCCCACAGTGACCACGCCCTCACCATCGGCAGCACCGGCGGCAGCTATGACGCTCCCTATGTGAACATCACCAAGTCCTATGAGGGCATTGAAGGTGTGGACATTACACAGAACAGCGGTACTGTTATGGTAACCTCCAGCGATGACGGCTATAATGCAGCCGGCGGCGCAGACAGCAGCGGCAACAATAACAACGGCGGCTGGAACCAGGGCGGCTGGGGCGGCCCCGGCGGCGGAAACTCCAGTAACGGCAGCCAGGCCATGACCTTTAACGGCGGCTATACCTATGTCAATGCAGCCGGTGACGGACTGGATTCCAACGGCAACATTTCCTTCAACGGCGGCTATGTCTTTGTATCCCAGACCGGCGGCGGAAACGGCCCGCTGGACTGCGGCGACAGCAATAACTCCATCACCTATTCCGGCGGTACCATGATTGCGGCCGGCAGCAGCGATATGTTTGAAACGCCCAGCAGCTATTCCTTCCTGTCCCAGACCTCTGTTTCTGCTGGCCAGACCATCACCTTTACGGATGCCAGCGGCAATATCCTGGCAACCTTCACCCTGCCCAACGGCTCTTCGGAAATGGTAATGTGCAGTGATTCGTCCAGTGTGACCTGCTATACCGGCGGCACACTCTCCGGCACGACCTATTTTGCAAGCCAGGACAGCACAAACCGCTGCGGCTACGGCGGCACGATCAGCGGTGGCACCACAGTCACTGCCAATTCCGGCGGCGGCAATAACAACCGCCCGTTCTAAAAGATTCCCTTTTTGAAAAATACCTGTTTTCAGGCAAGCAACGGATTCTTTTCCCCCCTCAAAATGAAAAAACCGGAGACCCAGACGTTTTCCCTGGGTCTCCGGTTTTTCGTGTTCATATACGCGAAAACACACGTGTATATGCTTGTGAGGGCAAGCTTTTATTTCCGGCAGAGCTTTACGGCGCACCAGCCGGAGGCTTCCCGTTTTTCCAGGACAGCAAAGCCCTGAGCCGTTACCGTTTCCAGCACTTCATCTGCCCGTTCGGTAATAATGCCGGACAGAATCAGGGTGCCGTCCGGTTTCAGGAACCGGGGGAAGAGGGGAGCCATGGCCTTGATGACATCTGCTACAATGTTGGCGGTGATTACGTCATAGCCGGTGCCGATTGCCTCAGTCAGCGCCGCGTCTGTGATTACATTGCCGCAGGAAATGGTATAGCTGTCCGGATCCAGATGGTTCTCGGCGGCATTTTCTCCGGCAATCCGGACGGCGTTTTCTTCAATGTCCACAGCATAGGCAGACTTTGCCCCCAGGAGCAGGCCGCCGATAAACAGAATGCCGCTGCCGCAGCCCAGATCCAACAGACGTGTAGCGCCGGGCTGGATTTCAGATTCCATCAGTTCCAGGCAGAGCCGTGTGGTGTGGTGCTGGCCGGTGCCGAAGCTGCTGGCCGGGTCGATTTCCAGAACCGTTCTTCCGGCAGCTTCCGCAGTGGGTGTCTCCCAGCTGGGCTTGATGTACAGCTTTTTTCCCACAGGAAAGGGCTTGAAGTACTGCTTCCAGTTGTTGGCCCAGTCCTCTTCCCGGATGCCGGAGCACTGCATTTCCAGGCGGCCGTAGATGTGTTCCGGATCTGCCGCCCGGAGCTGTGCCAGCATATCCCGCAGGGCAGACAGTGTTTCTGCGCCCTGGCCATCCTCCGGGAGATAGACGGTGATGCAGGTTTCACAGTGCGCCAGTTCCATCAGGCCGTCCTCCAGATAGTCCCATCTGCCGTCCTTTTGCTCCAGAAATTCCTGAAAGTCCTGGGCATCCTGCACCATGCAGCCCCGGATGCCTAAATCCTGAATTTTGCTGCTGAGCAGATCAATGGCTTCTGTTGTGGTATAGATATCGACTTGTGTCCAGTTCATGGGTGCTTTTCCTTTCTCAGCTGTTTTCCAGCTGTTCCTTCCGCTTGCGTACATTTTCCTCCTGAATCTGTCTGCCCTCGGCGATGAGGTATTGCAGGCGCTCTTCGTCCCGCTGCTTCAGGGCATCCCGATAGTCGGTGAGGTTTTCAATGAGGAGATCCAGGTGATAGAGCAGGTTGTCCCGGTTGTCCAGGAACAGGGCAGACCACATGGATTCGTCCATGGTTGCCACCCGTGTCATATCCTGAAAGCTGCCGCCGGAGAAGGAGAGGGCATCATCCATACAGAAATCCTTGACATAGGAGCTGGACACCACGTGGGCCAGCTGTGAAGTATAGGCAATCATGTTGTCGTGCCACATGGGCGTAGCGGTGACAATCTTGCCGAAGCCCATTTCCCTGGCCAGGGCGGTGACAGTTTCCAGCGCCTCCGGGTCGGTGTCGTCCACAGGGGTGACAATGAGGTTTGCCCGGAGAAACAGGTCGGGGATGCTGGCATAATAGCCGCTCTTTTCCCGGCCGGCCATGGGGTGGGTGCCCACATAGCGCACGCCGTGCTTCCGGCAGCGGTAGGTGAGATCCCGTACCATGCGCCCTTTCAGACCGCAGGTGTCTACCAGAATGGTGCCGGCCTGCATGTGGGGCAGCGCATTCTGTACCATCTGGATGGCAATGCGCTGGTGCAGGCAGAGAATCACCATGTCATAGGTGCCGTCCTCCATGCGGCCGGTGCCGTCAATGGCGCCGTCCTGCAAAGCCTGTTCCAGGACTTCCGGCTGTACATCGCAGCCGTCTACGGTGTGGGTGGTGGTTGCTTTTATGGATTTGCAGATGGAACCGCCGATGAGTCCCATGCCGACAACTAATATTTTCATGCAGATGTCCTCCGTATCGCGAAATTTTTCCTATCTTATTGTAGCACGAAACGAGAAATGCGTCAAGGCAGGGAATTTTTGTAATTCTGCATGCTATGCGGGAAAAAGGGTTGCATTTTTGAACAAAATCTTGTATAATGTTGTTATGCTGGATGTTCATGCACATTCTCCATGGGAGTTTGTGCAGGAAAGATGCGCGAAAGGGGAAAAGGATTAAGGCGCATCCGTCCGGCTTACACCAGGCATCCTGCCGGGAGGGGAAAACCGGCAGCTTCTGAGAAAGGAATGTTTATGATGAAATTACGATATGCAAAAGCAATGGGACTGCTCTGCGGCCTGGGAATCCTGGCTGCAATGGGCACAGGCACGCTGACGGCTTCGGCCTATACGCCGGAGGATGTGGCGGCCTATGCCTATTCCATCAATTATCCCAATGCGGCCTCCTATGTCAATCAGGCGTATGCGGCCATTCAGTCCGGCAAGGTAAAGCCGGAGGAAATTTCCGGCTACTGTGCCAGCGCCATGGCAACCTTGCAGGCGTGGGATGCCAAGCGGCAGAGCAACGTGGAGGATATCCTGAACCAGACTACCACAGCCGCCGGGGACAACAACGGCAGCCAGAGCCAGACAACAACCACGGCTGCTGCGTCCGGCAATACCGGGAACACCGGGGGGAATACTTCTTCCGGCAGTTCCGGCAGCAACAGCAGCGGCACAATGTCCGATGCGGAATTTACAAAGCTGCCCCTGGATCAGAAAATCCAGTATGTGAACAAACTGCCTCAGGAGCAGCGGAGCACCTTTATCAACAGCCTCAGCAATGAGGCCAAAAACAGCATTCTGAAACAGATGGGAACTGACAGACAGCTGGAAATGGTATCCGATATGCTAGACACCAGCAGCGGCATGGGGCTGAACTTTTCCCTGGATTCCATCTCCGATGACGGCATTGTGATCAGCACACGGGATGCAGACGGCAACCTGGTGGATGTGACTACCTATGGAAACAGCGTAGAGTCCACAGGCATTCCCTATACAGTGCCGGTATTGACCGGCGTGGGCGCCATTGTGCTGGCGGCGGCCGGACTGGGCGGCGCGCTGTGGTACAGCAAACGAAAGGAAGCACGAGAATGAAGCATGTGAAAAACAGTGCCGGGCGCATGCCCCTGGCGGTGCGGATCTGCATTCCGCTGCTGCTGACGCTGCTCTGCGGCGGAATCCTGCTGCTCTGCGCCATTCGCCCCTATGAGCTGGCAAAGACCTATCTGCGTATCGGTTTCATGGACAGCACCGGGACATCCTCTGAAGGGGGCACGGCGGGACTGCATATTACAGAAACCGACATCGACACAGACTACACCGGAAAAACTGCGGCAGAAGGAGAAGCGCTGATTCCCACCTATGGCAGTCAGTGCGCCATTCTGGAAGCGAAGAGCATCGATCTTTACGTTCCGGTGTACTGGGGCAGCGGCAGTGAACTGCTGGACAAGGGTGCCTGCCAGACACCGGCTTCGGCTGCACTGGGCGGAAGCGGAAACTCTGTGATCAGCGCCCATGTCAATACCTTCTTCCACGAGCTGAATCAGCTGAAAGAGGGGGATATTGTCACGGCGTATACCACCTACGGCAAGTTTACCTATACGGTGACGCAGAAAATCGCCTTTGCAGAGGATGACGAGTCCTATCTGAAAACCACAGAGGACGACCGTCTGACGCTTTATACCTGCGAAATACAGCTTCTGGGGGCTTCGGCACAGCGCGTGGGCGTGGTCTGCAAGCTGACAGACAGCGCCTTTTATGAGACGCAGACGGATGCGTCCGATTCCGGTACGGCTTCTGCTGAAGAGAGCACTGCCGCGGAGACAGGAGGGGATGCACAATGAAACAACGTCCGCAAAGTGTAGGAAAAACCCTGGTACAGCTGCTGCTGAGTCTGATGCTGATCTTTTCCATTCTGGCGGCGGTTGCCGGAGGCGTCGGCGTCTTTCTTACGGCATCTCCCTCGCTGCTGCTGTTCCAGCTGGAACGGCAGCAGGCACCGGCCAAGACGCGGTCTGCCCTGGAGTCTTATTACCAGACAGAATACAACGCAACCGCAGTGCCGCCGGAGGTATACCTGGATGTGTTGTCAGAGAACTGGCTCCGGGACGCCATGGAACTGAAAATTACGGCGGCCTATGACCAGCTGCACGGAAAGAATACGGCGGCGCAGCCGGATTACAGTGCGCTGGAACAGTCTATCACGGATTATTTTAAGACCTATGCCGCAGAAAACGGCTATGAAAAAGATGACAGTTATACGCAAAAGCTGGAAAACACCATCCAGGATGCAGAAAAGAAGGTAGATTCTGTGATTGATGTCTACCACCTGGGTACGCTGGAAAAGGCCGGCATCTGGCACAAGGTGCAGGTGCTGTCGAAGCCGCTGTGGCTTCTCTTTGGCGGCGGTGTGGTGCTGACGCTGGTGCTGGCGGCGGTGCTGCTGGTGCTGCGGAACCATCCCCTGTACTGGATCGGCTCCGGCCTGTTTACAGACGGTGTGCTGCTCACGCTGCCTGCGGCGGTGATTTTGGGCAGCGGCGTGATCTCCCGGTTTTCCCTCAAGGATGCGGCGGTTTACAGCGTCTTTACCGGAACGATGAAGGCGCTGGTGCTGGGCATGCTGATTTTCGGCGGTATTTTGCTGGCGGCCGGGCTGGTACTCCTGATCGGCAGCATTGCCAGAGAGCGAAGCCAGGTGAACGGGCTGCCGCTGAAACGCTGAGAGAAAGTGTTTCGGCATATGACGAAATCCATTTGTTTTACCGGGCACCGGGTAATTGCACGGCCGGTGCTGCCAGGGGTGCTGCGGGAGTTGCAGCGTGTGCTGGAAACGGCAATTCCCAGAGGATTCGTGGATTTTTACACCGGGGGCGCCATCGGCTGGGACACCTACTGTGCCCAGATGGTGCTGGATCTCCGGGAGGAATATCCGGGAATTGCCCTGCATCTGGTGCTGCCCTGCTCCCGGGAGGAGCAGACAGCCCGGTGGTCAGAGCGGCAGCGCGCCGCCTATGACTGCATCTGCCGGGAGGCAGACTCCTGTGAATTTATTGCGGAATCCTATACCAGAGACTGCATGCGCCTGCGGAATCAGCGGCTTGTGACACTGGCAGACTGCTGCATTTGCTACTGCCGGGAACCAGAGGGACGCACCGGCACGGCACAGACGGTGCGAATGGCACGGCACAAGGGCATTCCGGTGATCAATCTGGCATTGGACGAGACAGCGCAAGCCAGGGCGGCGACAGACGCTCTGTGCGGAAAGGACATGGAATATTAGATGAAACGTGTAGTAATTGCAGCTGCATCAGCAGCGACATTGGTACAATTTACGGCGCAGGAACTGACCGCGCTTCAGACACTGGGCTGTGAGGTTCACCTGGCCTGTCCCTTGGAAAAGCCCTATATTTCCCAGGAGGCAATGCACCTGCTGGAAGAGCGGTTTCCGCAGCTTGTCTGGCATGATATTGCGTTTACCGACAGTCTCCATGCCTTTCGCCGGAACCGGAAGGCCGGGCAGGAGCTGGAACAGCTGCTGGAGGAACTGAAACCGGAGCTTGTGCACTGTCACGGGACAATTGCCGGCATCTACGGCAGAAGGGCAGCAGAGCACCTGGGGATTCCGGCCTTTTATACGGCTCATGACTTCCGGATTTACCGGGGCTGTCTGCTGCCGGAACGGCTGGGATTCGGCTTTCTGGAACGGCGCTACAGCCGCTGCACCCAGGTGATGTATACCGTTTGCCCGGAGGACGGCAATTATGCCAAAAAGCACCTCCACGCCAAGACGGTAATTTCACTGCCGGATATGGGACTGGATTATGAGCGCTATGCCATTCCGGCGCGCAGCCGGGATGAAGTCCGGGCAGAGCTGCGGATTCCGGAGGATGCCACAGTGCTGCTCTCCGTGGGCACGCTGCGGATGCAGAAACGGCTCCGGATTGTGCTCCAGGCAATGGCGCGGCTCCGGGATATGGAACAGCTCCACTATGTGATCTGCGGCGAAGGCCCGGATATGGCATTTCTGCAAAAGCTGATTGCCAATCTCCGGCTTCAGGAGCGGGTGCATCTGCTGGGCTACCGCACGGATATTCCGGATCTGCTGGGGGCGGCGGACATCTTCTGCATGCCGTCCCGGCGGGAGGGCTGCGGCATTGCGGCGCTGGAGGCCATGGCGGCCGGGCTGCCGCTGATTACTGTGCGCAGCCACGGAACCAGAGCCTATGCAGTGGCCGGAGAAGGGGCGTTCTGCTTAAAGGGCGATATGGTCAACGCCTGCGCAGATGCCATCCGGCAGCTGGACGAAAACCGCCTGCTGCGCAAGCAGATGGGGGCGCACAACCGGGCGCTGGCAAAGGAATTTGCAGACGCGGACACAGACCGGATGATGCAGCTCCGGGAGCAGTACCGTCTGGTGCTGGACAAGAAGGCTGCGGCAGACGGAGAAAAAACGGTATGACCCTGGAATTTCTGGTAGAGGACGGGGAGTGCCGCACACTGGAACAATATCTCCGCCGGGAAAAGCAAATTTCCCGGCGGCTTCTGGTTCGGCTGAAACATACCCCCGGCGGCATCTGCTGCAACGGTGCGCCCATCCGAACCGTTGACCTGGTAAAGCCGGGAGATCACATTGTTCTGACAGAACCGGAAACCGGCGCCGGCGCTGTTGTTCCGGCGGCACAGCCGGTGCCGGTGGCAGGGGAGACGGCACACTATGTGGTCTATGACAAGCCGCCGGGCATGCCGGTGCATCCGTCTCAGGGACACCACCAGGACACGCTGGCCAATGTGTTTGCAGCCGGGTATCCGGGGCTGCCGTTTCGGCCAGTCTATCGCCTCGACCGGGATACCAGCGGCCTGTGCCTGGCGGCAAAATCCGCCTACTGCGCCGCCTTTCTCCAGGGGAAAATCCAGAAGCGTTATCTGGCGCTGGTGTGCGGCAGGCTGACGCAGGGCGGCACGATTACGGCACCCATTGGCCGGGAGGAAGGCTCCGTAATCCGGCGGTGTGTCTGGCCGGACGGAAAGCCGGCTGTGACGCACTATACGCCGCTGTCCTGGAACGAGGCATATACCCTGGTTTCCCTGACACTGGAAACCGGGCGCACCCACCAGATTCGGGTACATATGGCCAGCATCGGGTTTCCTCTGGCCGGAGATGATCTGTACGGCGGCAGCACCCGGACGTATTCCCGGCACATGCTGCACTGTACTGCGGTGACGTTTCCGGATCCGGAGACCGGCCAGACGGTGCACCTGACCAGTCCGTTTGCAGATGCGCCTTTGCTTTAATGAAAAAAAGCGGCTTGACAAAGCGTCAAAGTTGTGGTATCATACTTGTATAGCAGGTATGAGAGCGAGGCTCTTCACAATTGGAAACGCACATCCTTCTGAGATGATAACGAACAACACGCTATCGAAACTTCTGCCGGTGCAGCAAAAGCACTGCGGAATGAACCGGTAGAGGCTGTATCATCAAAACAGGAGGATTTTTTTATGCCAAAAACAAAAGTACAGGAACTGATTTTCACGGGAATGATGGTGCTCGTCATGGTGTACGCCATGATCTGCTATAATGTTGCCCTGAACTGCGGCGGCATGGCCAATCATGTATTTCTGGATGCACTCCGGGAACTGCCGGTTATGGCGGTGCTGGCCTTTCTGCTGGACTTTTTTCTGGTGGGAAAGGTGGCAAAGCGCACCGCACTGAAAATCGTCAACCCGGAAAAGGACAATCCCTTTCTTCTGGTGCTGGGAATTTCGGCGGTTTCCGTGGTCTGCATGTGTCCGCTGATGAGTCTGGCGGCAACTGTGCTGTTTCGGCATCCCGGCGCACAGGTGATTGCGGTTTGGATTGAGACCACTGTGAAAAATTTCCCTATGGCGCTTTGCTGGCAGCTGTTTGCCGCAGGGCCGCTGGTGCGGTTGCTCTTCCGTCTGGGCATGAAGCAGGCGAAAGGCCGTCAGCTGGCCGCAGATACGGTAAAATAAAATCAAAAAAGCCCTTGCGGTCTTGACCAGGTTTCCGGAAAATCCGGAAGCCGTTTGTCAAGCCGCAGGGGCTTTTGATATTCAGAATTCTGTTGTTTCTCAGAGAATGACGCCGTTTTGCTCCAGGAGCGCCCGTGCTGTCTGCACAGAGTCTACGCCCTCCGCATTCTTGACCGGCGCGAATTCCTTTTCCCGTTCTACTTCGAAGGCCAGACAGCTGTCCTGCATGTGCACCATGTCCAGCACCAGTGTTTCGAACTTGTAGCCATTGGGCTGGGTGGGCTTGATCAGGGTGCCGTCCGGGGACAGGTGCGGAATCTTTTTGTGGGCAATGTGCAGCGGAAAATCAGAACCGAGTGTGTGCATCAGCGAATCCACCCGGAACAGATAGTTCAGGATAACGCCGAAGCGGTAGGCAAGTGTGCCGTCTGCATTGCGCCGTGTGCGCATTTCCTCTGTCATTTCGTAATACTCTACAATAGAAGGCTTGCCGTCCTCCAGGCAGAGCACGCCGACACGCTCGTCCGGTGCAGCCTTGCTGACAACCTTTCCCCCGGATGCACAGCCAGAGTCAATGGTGGCTCCCAGGAATACCGGGTCGGCAATCTGCTGGAGCACATTGTCTACGGCAAAGACATTCAGCCATTCCATGCCGATTTTTCCGATGAGGTCCAGCAGACCGGCGCGCTGCATGGAAGAGAACCATCCGCCGTTTCCGTTGGGGCTGAGGACGATCTGATCCGGGGCGTTCATCAGGATTTTGCCGGCTTCATCTACCGCAGGTTCGGTTTCCTGCTGGAAGAAGTGGACGTTGTCCGCGCTGTAGCCGAAATAGTGATGCTCTTTCAGAAAAGCACGGGTTTCCGCGTCATTCTGCACGCTGGTCATGATCATCAGGGGAACAAAGGCCTCCGCCTCCCGTGTGACGCGGAGCAGATTTTCAATGAGACACTGGAAAATATACAGGTCTCTGGTCTTTCCCATGTTAAACATGCCTTTCGGGTGATCAAATCCCAGCCGGGAGCCCTGGCCGCCGGCCAGAAGCACAGCGCCTACCTTGCCGTTACGGATGGCCTGAATGCCGATTTTACGGTATTCTGCTTTTTTGTTCTGCATTTCTTCCTGTGTCAGCGCGCCCAGCGGCGCAAATTTTCCCCGTTTTTGCACAAGGGCGTTGCGGTCCTGAAATTGGGGGCGTTCCAGCCGCAGGGCGCTGATCTGCTCCAGCAGATGCTGCTGCTGGGATACAGTCAGAGTGTCATAAAACCGGAGCAGATGCTCCTGGCCGTGTGCGGTCAAATACTGTTTTGCTTCTGTATAAGTCATAAAATTTACGTTGGAGTGTCTGCACCGGTGGATTTTCATGATGCAGGTATCTCCGTTCCTTTCTTTCAAAAAATGACAATATCGGTCGGTTTGTCTGTTCTGTCAAAAGGCACAAAAAACTGTTGTTCCCTCTTGTACAGTGCGAATTGTGCTATATAAAAGGTATATGCGCAATTTTTGTGCAGTTGGAGCTGTGCTTTGTGCCCATATAAAACGTATCCAAATAAACAAACAATACAAGTGTTTTTATTATATCACAATGCGTGATAAAATACAAGAGATCTTGTAAAAAAATGCAAAATTTCGGAAAGAGCAAGTTTGAAGAGGATACTTCTTTCGGTTTACAAAAAATTTACAATATAAAATGCGGAAAATGAGCAAAACCTCTTGCAATTCTTCGGAAAGTGTGTTAGAATATACAAGCGTGATTGCAATAGATATGCGTTGAAGTGAAAGGTTGCCGGCGGTATGCCGGGGAATTTTCATGGAGTATGTCCGATTTCAAAACCGGGCGAATCAGGATACAGACACGGTAGGTGTACATTTTCCGGCATGGCGTATGCTATGCAGGAGAGTGCTGCTGTCTGCATGGAGCTCGGAACCATACATTTGGTTTACGAGTTATTTTTATAGCCGCGCGCCGGAACACCCGGCAGCGTGGGAGATCCTGACGGAGGACAACCTCCGGCCCCCAGAATGCAAAGGAGGCGAAAAGAATGGCAGTCAACGAAAAAATCAGAATCAAGATCAAGGGTTATGAGCATGCGACTGTTGACGCAGCAGCAGCGAAGATTGTAGAAGCTGCAAAGAGAAGCGGTTCTCAGGTTTCGGGTCCGATCCCGCTCCCGACCGATAAGGAGATCATCACAATCCTGCGTGCAACACACAAGTACAAGGACAGCCGTGAGCAGTTCGAGCGTCGTACCCATAAGAGACTGATCGATGTAATCCGTCCGACACAGAAGACCACTGAGGCTCTTCAGAAGCTGGAAATTCCGGCAGGCGTAGACATCGTAATGGAACTCAAGTAAGATCTTGAACGCGGAACTTAAAAATCCGCGCAGGCGGTGGAAAGCCACCGCGGCGGCAGGCATGCCGCCGGTCATGTTGACAGGAAGCTGTCAACCAATAACCACTAGGAGGAAATCAAAATGCAAAAGGCTATTATCGGCAAGAAGATCGGCATGACGCAGATTTTCGACGAATCCGGAAAGGTAATTCCGGTAACTGTAGTAGAAGCCGGCCCGTGCGTTGTTATTCAGAAGAAGACAACAGAAAACGACGGCTATGAATCTGTACAGATCGGCTACGGCGATATCACAGCAAAGCATGTGACAAAGCCGATGCAGGGTCACTTTGCAAAGGCTGATGTCGCTGCAAAGAAGACACTGAAGGAATTCCGTCTGGCTGACTGCGCTGCCCTGAATGTCGGCGACGTAATCAAGGCAGATACATTTGCAGTCGGTGACGTCGTCGATGTCAGCGGTACCAGCAAGGGTAAGGGCTTTGCCGGTGCGATCAAGCGTCACAATCAGCACAGACTGAAAGAAACACACGGTACCGGCCCGGTTCATCGTCAGGCTGGTTCCATGGGTGCCTGCTCCTCTCCGTCCCGTATCTATAAGGGCAAGGGCATGGCAGGTCACATGGGTGCTGAAAAGGTAACCGTTCAGAACCTGGAGATTGTGAAGGTCGATAGTGAAAATAATCTTATCGCAGTCAAGGGCGCAATCCCGGGCGCAAAGGGCGGAATCGTTGTCATCACTGACAGCGTGAAGGCGTAAAGGAAGGAGGAAACATCAATGGCAAAGATTGCAGTATTTAATATGGCAGGCCAGCAGGTGTCTGAGACAGAACTTTCGGATGCGGTTTTCGCAGTTACGCCGAACGACGCAGTGATGCATGCAATGGTAGTAAACTATCTTGCAAATCAGCGCCAGGGCACACAGTCCACTCTGACCCGTACTGAAGTAGCAGGCGGCGGCAGAAAGCCGTGGAGACAGAAGGGTACCGGTCACGCAAGACAGGGCTCCATCCGCGCTCCGCAGTGGACACACGGCGGTGTGGCACTGGGACCGAAGCCGAGAAGCTATCGGTACTCCCTGACAAAGAAGACAAGAAAACTTGCTATGAAGTCTGCACTTTCCACAAAGGTACAGGATCAGAACATGATCGTTCTGGACAGCCTGCAGGTGGAAGACTACAAGACAAAGACCATCGTTGCAATGCTGAAGGCACTGAACGTAGAGGGCAAGGCCCTGCTGGTAACTGCAGCAGCAGACCAGAAGGTTGTAAAGAGTGCAGCAAATATCCCAGGCGTGAAGACAGCTGCTGTCAACACCCTGAATGTATATGACATTCTGAACTATGACAAGTTCATCGTTTCTCAGGATGCTGTCGCAAAACTCGAGGAGGTGTATGCAAAGTGAAAACAGCACAGGATATCATTCTGAAGCCGGTTATCACCGAACGCAGCGTAGACGATATGGCCACAGGCAAATACACCTTTAAGGTTGCAAAAGATGCAAACAAGGTCGAGATTGCAAAGGCAGCAGAAGAACTGTTTCAGGTACAGGTACTGAAGGTAAACACCGTAAACTGCACCGGTCACACAAAGCGCATGGGCCGCAACGAAGGCAAGCGCCCGGATTTCAAGAAGGCAGTTATCACCATCAATCCGGAGCCGACCGCAGATAAGGACGGCAAGAAGCGCAAGGGTACCATCGAATTCTTCGACGGTATGTTCTAATCGTTACAGCAACTGGTCTGTAACAGGTATGGGAGTAATGCTCCCGCAAATCTGGCATTTTATGAGGAGTGAAAAGAATGGCCATTAAGACCTATAAGCCGACGACCCCGTCCCGCAGAAATATGACTGTAACGGATTATTCGGGTCTGTCGAAGGTAAAGCCGGAGAAGAGCCTGCTCGAGCCGCTGAAGAAGAACTCGGGCCGCAACAGCTACGGCAGAATTACCGTTCGCCACAGAGGCGGCGGAAACCGCAGAAAGTATCGTGTCATCGACTTTAAGCGGAACAAGGACGGCATGAATGCAACTGTTCTGACACTGGAATATGATCCGAACAGAAGCGCATTTATCGCCCTGGTACAGTATGAAGACGGCGAAAAGCGTTATATTCTGGCAGCAGAAGGCCTGAAGGTAGGCGACACTGTTCGTTCTGGCTCTGATGCAGACATCAAGCCGGGCAACGCACTGAAGCTCGTTGATATTCCGGTTGGTACCTTTATCCACGCAGTTGAGCTGTATCCGGGTAAGGGCGCACAGCTGGTCCGCAGCGCAGGCAACATGGCACAGCTGATGGGTAAGGAAGGCGCATATGCACTGATCCGTCTGCCCTCCGGCGAAATGAGAAGAGTGCCGATCGACTGCCGCGCATCTATCGGTCAGGTTTCTAACATCGACCACGAAAACGTACACTACGGTAAAGCAGGCCGCATAAGAAACAAGGGCTGGAGACCGACTGTCAGAGGTTCTGTTATGAACCCGAACGATCACCCGCACGGTGGTGGTGAAGGTAAGTCTCCGATCGGACGTCCGGGTCCTGTTACTCCGTGGGGCAAGCCTGCACTGGGTTATAAGACACGTGCAAAGCACAAGGCATCCGATAAGTATATCGTTAAGCGCCGCAACGGCAGATAAGGGAAAGGAGGAACAATCTCATGAGCAGAAGTATCAAAAAGGGACCTTACGTCCAGGAAGTCCTCCTCAAGCGCGTACAGGCAATGAACGAAGCCGGAGAGAAGAAGGTGCTCAAGACATGGAGCCGTTCTTCTACCATTTTCCCGGATTTCGTTGGCCACACAATCGCTGTGCATGACGGCCGCAAGCACGTTCCGGTATATGTCACAGAGGATATGGTAGGACACAAGCTGGGTGAATTCGCACCGACAAGAACCTTTAAGGGTCACGCTGGTTCAAAGACATCCAATAACGGAAAGTAAGCGGAAGGAGGAGATCACATGGAAGCAAGAGCATATCTGAGAAATGCCCGCATTTCACCTCGCAAGGTGCAGATCGTTCTGGATCTGATTCGTAACAAGCCTGTGGATATCGCACTGGCAACTCTGGACCTCACTCCGAAGGCAGCCAGCCCGTTGCTGGAAAAGCTTTTGAAGTCCGCAATTGCAAATGCAGAAAACAATCACAGCATGAACAAGGATAATCTTTATGTTGCGGAGTGCTTCGTAACACCGGGTCCGACCATGAAGCGGATCATGCCGAGAGCACAGGGCAGAGCCTATCGCATTTTGAAGAGAACTTCACACATCACCATTGTTCTGAAAGAAGAAGAATAATCCCAGGAGGTTGAGTTATGGGCCAGAAGGTTAATCCGCACGGTCTCCGTGTCGGCGTCATTAAAGATTGGGATTCCCGCTGGTTTGCGAATAAGTCTGACTTCGGCGATACGCTGGTAGAAGATTACAACGTTCGTAAGTTCATTAAGAAGAACCTGTATGCAGCAGGCGTTCCGAAGATTGAAATCGAGCGTTTCGCAGATAAAGTAAGAATCCACATCCACTGCGCAAAGCCGGGCGTTGTAATCGGCCGCGGCGGTGCAGAAATCGAAAAACTGCGTGCACAGCTGGAAAAAATGCTGAACAAGCAGGTATATGTTAATATCGTAGAAGTAAAGCAGCCGGATATGGACGCACAGCTGGTAGCTGAAAAGATTGCACTGGATCTGGAAAACCGTATTTCCTTCCGCCGTGCAATGAAGCAGTCTATCGGCAGAACTATGCGTCTGGGCGCAAAGGGTATCAAGACAAAGGTTTCCGGCAGACTGGGCGGCGCTGAAATCGCTCGTTCCGAAAGCTATCACGAAGGTACCATTCCGCTTCAGACCATCCGCGCTGATATCGACTATGGTTTTGCAGAAGCACACACCACTTATGGCCGTATCGGTGTAAAGGTATGGATCTATAAGGGCGAAGTTCTCAAGGGCGACGCTGCAAAGGCAGCTGCACAGAGAGAAAAGGTAGAGAGAAAGTCCCGGGATAATAACCGCGGCGGCCGCGATGACAGACGGCGCCGGGATAACCGGAACGGTGACCGCAGAAACGGCGGCAACTTCCGTCGTGATGCCAGAAGAGAAGGAGGTAACCAGTAATGCTGCTTCCTAAGAGAGTAAAATACCGCCGCGTTCACAGAGGACGTATGACGGGTAAAGCAACCAGAGGTAATTTTGTAAGCAATGGTGAGTACGGTATCCAGGCACTGGAGCCGGCATGGATCACTTCCAACCAGATCGAGGCAGCTCGTATCGCAATGACTCGTTACATCAAGCGTGGCGGTCAGGTATGGATCAAGATCTTCCCGGATAAGCCGGTCACCAAGAAGCCGGCCGGCACTCGTATGGGTTCCGGTAAGGGCGCACCCGAATATTGGGTAGCTGTAGTTAAGCCGGGCAGAGTACTGTTCGAAATCGCAGGCGTGCCGGAAGAAACCGCACGGGAAGCAATGCGTCTGGCTATGCACAAGCTGCCGATTAAGTGTAAGTTTGTAAAGGCTGAAAAAGGAGGCGAGCAGTAATGAAAGCAACCGAAGTTAAAAGCATGCCGGTAGAAGAGCTGAATGCAAAGCTGGATAGCCTGAAGGAAGAACTCTTCGCACTTCGTTTCCAGCTCGCAGCAAATCAGCTGGAGAACACTGCTCGTATCCAGGCTGTAAAGAAAGATATTGCACGTGTGAAGACTGCAATCCGCTCTGCGGAACTGTCTGCACAGCAGTAAGGAGGAGGGTTTTACTGTGGCTGAAAGAAATTTGAGAAAAACCAGAGTCGGCAGAGTTGTCAGCGACAAGATGGATAAGACTGTTGTTGTAGCAATCATCGACAATGTAAAACACCCGCTGTATAAGAAGATCGTTAAGAGAACCGTCCGTCTGAAGGCGCATGATGAAAACAACACATGCAAGGTCGGCGATCGTGTTGAAGTGATGGAAACTCGCCCGCTGTCCAAGGATAAGAGATGGCGCGTAGTCGAAATCATTGAAAAGGCTAAGTAAATCGGAAAAGAGTATAGAAAACAGAAACCGCTTTTGAAAAAAGAAAGCGCTTCTGAAAGGAGGAACTCGCTGTGATTCAGATGCAGTCTTATTTGAAGGTTGCGGATAACACCGGTGCGAAAGAACTGATGTGCATCAGAGTTCTGGGCGGCACTCGCAGAAGATATGCAAATATCGGCGATGTCGTTGTTGCATCTGTTAAGAAAGCAACACCCGGCGGCGTTGTAAAGAAGGGCGATGTAGTCAAGGCAGTTATCGTCCGTTCGGTAAAGGGTCTGCGCAGAGAAGACGGAACCTACATCCGGTTCGATGAGAACGCTGCTGTTATTATCCGTGATGACAAAAACCCCAAGGGTACTCGTATTTTTGGGCCGGTAGCAAGAGAGCTCCGTGATAAGGATTATATGAAGATCCTGAGCCTCGCACCGGAAGTTCTGTAAGGTGGAGGTGCCAAGATGAGTAAAGTTCATGTAAAAACAGGCGACACCGTAATCCTGCTGACCGGTAAGGATGAATATCAGTACAACGATCCGAAGGATAAATCCAAGGGCAGAAAGACCGGTAAGGTCGTAGCAGTCAGCCCGAAGGAAGGCAAGGTCATCGTAGAAGGCTTCAACGTCTGTCTCTTATACACATCTCCGAGCCCACGAGACATCTCAGG